>Ga0310123_10003774_pt1 | contig 11606 bp, 10 predicted proteins | sample CB6_AW_1057_MG_FD_203505 | JGI IMG/M metagenome (GOLD analysis project Ga0310123, IMG submission 203505) | Marine microbial communities from Western Arctic Ocean, Canada - CB6_AW_1057 | ecosystem: Environmental > Aquatic > Marine > Oceanic | place: Canada: Western Arctic Ocean | collected... | reverse complement strand
GGCGATGCCGATCTCGATCGTTTGGCCGATACCATCAAGACCAGCACGAGCGCCTGCGAAGAGGTGTTCATTTACTTCAAGCACGAGGACAAGGGGGAGGGTCCCGCGCTTGCCAGACAGCTCATCGATAGGCTCGAATCCTGAACGGAGGCACTGATGTCGTTCGCCATTATTTTCTTGATCGTGCTGATTCTCGTCAGCCTGCTTCTTGGCGGCATGCTGGTGGGTCTCTTCAACAAGCTGGTCACCTACCGCAACCGCTACAAGAACGGATTCGCTCAGATCGAGGTCCAGTTGAAGCGGCGCTATGACCTCATTCCGAATCTGGTCAAGACCGCCAAGGGTTATATGTCACACGAGCGCGAGACCCTCGAGGCTGTGATCAGCGCCCGGAACCAGGCCTCGGCTGGTCTGCAGGTGGCCGCAGCGGACCCTGGGAACGCGGCGGCTATCCAGGGGTTGGCCGGTGCCGAGGGAATGCTGACCGGGGCCATGGGCCGCTTGTTCGCGGTGGCGGAGCAGTATCCGGACCTCAAGGCCAACCAGAACATGATGCAGCTTACCGAGGAGCTGACGTCCACGGAGAACAAGGTGGCGTTTGCTCGTCAGGCGTTCAACGACAGCGTGACCGTATACAACACCTACCGCCAGACCTTTCCGACCATTCTGTTCGCCTCGATGTTCGGGCATGACGAGGACGCAGCGCTGCTGGAATACGAGGACCGAGAGCAGATGCAGGATGCCCCGAAGGTCGCCTTCTGATTGTCGCGATGGACTCGTAGCTCGCGATGGCGACTGATTTCTTCGAACGTCAGGACGCCGCCAGGCGAAACACGACGCTGTTGGTGTTTCTCTTTGGCGCGGCTGTGCTGGCGATCATCGTGTCGGTCGATCTTCTGATTGCCGTCCTCCTCGGCTACTTTAGCCCCGATACCCGGACTGGCATCCTGGAGGTGGCCGCGCCCCTCGTCATCGACCCTCGAGTCATCCTGACGGCTGTTGGTGGCACGATGCTCATCGTCGTCGGCGGGACCGCCTACAAGATGTTCGATCTTCGGGGCGGCGGCCGGGTGGTTGCCGAGGAACTAGGCGGCCGACTTCTCACCGCCGACACGACGACGGCGTCTGATCGACGGCTCCTGAACGTTGTCGAGGAGATGGCCATTGCGTCCGGCATGTCGACGCCGCCGGTCTACTTGCTCGAGCAGGAGAACGGGATCAATGCCTTCGCGGCAGGTTTTACCCCAGACGACGCTGTCATCGGGGTCACGCGCGGCACCGCCGAGCGGTTATCGCGTGACGAACTGCAGGGGGTTATCGCGCACGAGTTCAGTCACATCCTCAACGGCGACATGCGCCTCAACATCCGACTGATCGGATTACTGCACGGCATCCTCGTCATCGGATTGATCGGTCACTTCGTGTTTCGGGTCGCCGCCTACTCCGGGGTGGGCCGACGACGGAGTAGCAGCAAGGACAGTAGCCCCATCCCGTTGATTGGACTCGGTGCCGGGTTGATGGTGATTGGGTTCGCCGGGTCGTTCTTCGGCAGCATGATCAAAGCGGCCCTCAGTCGCCAGCGCGAGTTTCTGGCCGACGCGTCGGCGGTGCAGTTCACACGCAACCCCGGCGGGATTGCCGACGCCCTCAAGAAGATTGGTGGGTTCTCGACCGGCGCGATTATGGACTCTCCGAATGCGCCCGAGGCCAGCCACATGTTCTTTGGCCAGGGGGTATCTGGTCTCGCGTCGATCTTCGCTACCCATCCTCCGCTACACGAAAGGATCGCACGACTCGACCCCGCCTGGGACGGAGACTTCGTGGCGTCGAGCGCCCCGCCACCCTCGGCGCAGGCTTCGCATCCGGGAGCAGCTTCGAGTTTCGCCGATCAACCGGATCTGAGCCGGGCCGTGGCAGATGTGGGTCAGCCTAGAGACGTCCACCTGGCGTACGCCTCTCAGCTCGTCGAGCACATGCCGGCGCCGCTCGTCCGCGCAGCGCACGAGCCCTATAGTACCAGAGCCCTTGTCTATGCGCTGTTGATTGACCGACAACCGGAACCCAGGGAGCGTCAGCTTGCCTATCTGGCTGAGCGCGCCGACAGTGGGGTGTTCGAGGAGACGCAGCGGCTGGTTCTGCCGACGGCACGGATCGACCCCCGGGCGCGACTGCCGCTGGTGGAGATGTCGATGCCTGCGCTCGATCTGCTGACGCCTCAGCAAAGCGAGGTGTTCACGTCGAATGTCGCGGTCCTCATCGAGGCCGATGACCAGATTCAGTTGTTCGAGTGGGTGCTGCAACGCATTCTGGTCCGGCATCTGGATGCTCGACACGCAGGGGTGCGGCAAGGTGGAGGCAAACAGCGGAAGCTTGGTTCCATGACGCCCCAGTGCGTCATGGCCCTCTCGATGCTGGCATGGGTCGGTCATCCGGGCGAGACCATGGCACACCATGCGTTCGAGTTGGGCTGGGGTGTGCTCGGTCTGCCACCGCAGCGCTTGCTGTCGATGGACCAAGTCGGTTTCGCGTCGCTCGACTCGGCGCTGTCGGACCTCGACAGGGCCCGACCGTCGGCCAAGCGAAAGGTACTGGACGCAGCGGCAACGTGCATCGGGTCCGACCTCGAGGTCACGGTGAACGAGGCCGAGTTGCTTCGGGCGTTCGCCTCGTCGTTGAGCTGTCCGATGCCCCCTCTCGTGTCGTGAGTTCAGCGGAGCTGTGCATCGAGGCTGGCGATGAGCGGGGCAGGTCTAGCCCACGGCGGGGCGGTGACGCTGTGCGAATTCGAGCGCGGTCTTTTCAGCCCAGTACCCATCGAATCCCGGTCTCGACTGGGTGACGAACCCGCAGTGACCACCGTGCCTCGTCACCACCACAGTGATGGCCGGGTTGTTGGCAAGCTTGGGGTCGGCGAATTGTTCAGGCGGGACGAACGGGTCGTCTGAGGCGCTGAGTATCAGGGTTGGGACCTGGATCTGTTCGACGACCCTGACGCTGCTGGCCCTGTAGTAGTAGTCGTCCGCGTCTCGAAACCCGTGGTGGGGCGCCGTGAAGACCTCATCGAACCCGCGCACCGTCCGCACGCCTGCCAGCGGCCGGAGGTCGAAGTGCCCAGGATGCAAACGGGCCTTGCGACGCATCCGGATCTTGAGATTGCGGACGAAGTTCAACTCGTACAGAACATTGCTCGACCGCTCGAGGGACTCGACGCAACGCCCGAGGTCCATGGTTGGCGAGACCGCGCAGACGGCCGTCAACGCGTCGGCCGGACCTTTCGGGCCGTGGTCGCCGGCCAACCGCAATGCCACATTGCCGCCCAGCGAGTATCCGACGACGGCGATAGAGGTCAGACCGTCGAGTTCCACCAGTTCTTGGATCACCGCCGCGGGGTCGGCCGAAAGGCCTGAGTGATACAGCCCGCGTGACAGGTGCTCGGTGCCGCCACAGTTCCGCTGGTTGAGCAGGACGACGTTGAAGCCCGCCCGGAAGCCCTTGTCCGCCAGCCCACGCATGTAGTGCGCGTCGGTTGACCCCTCGAGACCGTGCAAGGCCATCAGTGTCGGCCGCTGCCAAGGCTTGGTTTGCCAGTGACAATGCGCCAGTACGCGCGCGTCGGGTGCAACGTCGAAGTACCGAGGCTCGGGTGGAGGGAGCTCGGGAAACGACCGGGGACGACCCCAGGTGTACAGCGTCATGCGGTGGCCGCCGTCAAGGTTGCGGGCCGGCACGAAGGTGTCGAATCCTGGCGAGGTGGTCTCGCTAGATTGGGCAGGTCTCACGGTGTTCCCACATCCGCGGACGGCCCGTAGATGGCGGGGATCGAGACACCCAGCATTCTCAGGTAGACGCTCAGCTGGCCGCGATGGTGCACCAGGTGATTGAGGACGAAATACCGCAGCGCGCCGATCCGCGGCAGCTTGAACAGGTCGTGTCTGCCCCGGCGCAGCGTCCAGGGGGACGAGAGGCTGTCGTCGGGGGCATCGACCAGAGACCCTCGCGCCGAAGAGACGTTGCGGTCGAAGCGCACCACGAGGTCCTCCATGGACGCCATCGAGGGCGCCTCGTGCACATGGGTGTCCAGGTCGTACTCATCGCGGGTCATGATGATGTCGACCCAGCGGGGCAGGTCGGCGAGATGGGCAGCGAGACGGCCGAGGGGCATGGACGTGTCGTGTGGATGCCAGTCAAGCCGCGACTCCGGAATACGTTCCAGCAGACACCGTGTGACGCCGGTCTCTCGATCGTATTCGGGAAGCAGCACGTCGATGAGCAACATCCTCGATCACGCATTGTACAATGCGATCCGTGCGGCTTCGTGAGCTCAATGTCGGGTGTCTCGGTGGTGGAACCGGTCTGCCCAGTCTGATCGGTGGTCTGAAGCACAATCCGTGGGTTCACGTGCACGCTGTCGTCACGATGTTCGACAGCGGTGGCAGCTCGGGACAGCTGCGGGATCAGCTCGGGGTACTCCCACCGGGAGATATCCTCAAGTGCGTGCTCGCGCTAGCGCAGAACGAAGACGAGGCGCGTCGCATACTCCTTTCTCGGCTTCCCGGTCTCGAGAATGGTCGCCTGAGCGGTCACACCAGCGGCAACCTGCTGCTGTCGATGATGGCGCAATATGGGGGGGACTTTCTTGCGGCCGTGGACTCACTTCGTGCGCTGCTTGACTGCCACGGTCGGGTATGGCCGGTCAGCGTCGAGCACGCCAGTGTGTGTGCCGAGTACGGTGATGGCTCGACCACCACCGGCGAAGTGGCCGTCGACCAAGGTCAAAGCCAGGGACGGCAGATCAAGCGGATCTGGCTCGAGCCAGAGGTGGGCATTCATCCCTCCGTGGCAGACGCGATTCGGGGTTTCGATGCCGTCATTGTCGGGCCGGGAAGCTTCTACACGAGCCTGATGCCGATCCTGCTGGTTCGAGGCGTCGCCGAAGCACTAAGAGCGGTCAAAGGGCCGATTCTTCTCGTAACCAACATCCTGACAGAGGGACGGGGTATGCACGGGTTTACCGCGGCTGATGCGGTCACGCAGGTCGGCGAGGCGGTCGGGCGTCCGGTCGACGTGGTGTTGGTCAACAGCGGTCTCCCGTCAGATGACGCTCTCGACCAGTACGCGTCCGAACACAAGGAACTCCTGGCAGTGGGTGACGTGCCCGTTGGGTGCGAAGTGATCACAGGGCAGTTCTGGCAAGGGCCGATCGCGCGGCATGCGCGACGGCGGCTGTCCTACGCTGCCTGGAGTGTGCTGGCCGACCGGCTACTCGTTGCTTAGACGGGGCTACGCCCCGAACCCCCGAGAGGCCCTTGCGGGGACCCCGCTGCCCCGCGCCGGGTCTCGCGAGGCACGCGGTGCGTGCCTTAGCGCCGCTTCTGCCGAGCCAGGATTTTCTTGGCTGCGCTCTCAATCGTTTCCATCATCAGCTGTTTCGCCGACCCCGCCTTTGCCGTCGCCGGCCGCCCCGTTATCCAGACGCGGGGCATATCCGCGGCAAGGATATCGTCGAAGTTACCTTCGCTCTCGACGCTCAAAGGTGCGAACTCGGTGATGTTGACCGGTCCCGACCAGAAGTCCAGATGTTTGATGAGGAGCCAGCTTCGACCGCGTTGACTCGCGGATGTCTTCTCCCGGTCACGGGTCCGGACGAGCACCCAGGAACCTTTAAGCTTGAAGCCATCCAGCGAGAACTTCAAGTCCCCTTTCTCGAGCGCCGCATCGACGTCGTCAACCTCCGGTGTCCACGTCCCGTGGTCCCATAGCATCACGATCCCAGCGCCGTAGCCCTCCGGTATCACTCCCTCGAAGCTCCCGTAGTCGTAGGGGTGGTCCTCGGTCCGCATGGCCATCCGCTTGTCGGCCGGCTCCAACGACGGACCCTTTGGCACGGCCCACGACAACAGAACCCCGTCGTGTTCGAGCCGCAGGTCATAGTGAAGATGGCTTGCGAGGTGTTTCTGGACGCAGAAGTAACGGTCTGTGCGTTTCTTTGCCTTCTTCGCTCGAGGTGCGCGTGTGACGTTCACACCGTCCGGTTCGGGCGTCTTGGAGAAGTCTCGCTTTTTCCGGTACTCGTCGAGGGGCATACGCTGGCCATTATGCACCGGGCTTTGCCCGTATGATTGTCCGGATGTCGCACACGTCAGGGAAGGAGTGGTTCGGACACCCCCGCGGTCTATCGACCCTGTTTTTTACGGAGATGTGGGAGCGCTTCAGCTACTACGGGATGCGCGCGCTCCTCGTCTTGTTTATGACCGACCTGGTCGCGAACGGAGGACTCGGTCTGACGGACGTGACCGCGACGGCCATCTACGGTCTGTATACGTTTGCTGTCTACGCCGTCGCACTTCCCGGCGGTTGGATTGCCGACCGACTGCTGGGACAACGTCGGGCCGTCTTGTGGGGAGGTATCGTCATCGCGGCTGGTCACTTCACGCTGGCCATCCCGACCACGACGGCGTTTTACGTGGGGCTCGTGGTGATCGTGCTTGGAACGGGCCTGCTCAAGCCCAATGTCAGTGCGATAGTCGCTGATCTGTACCCGGAGGGCGGCGCTCGTCGCGATGCCGGGTTCTCCGTCTTCTACATGGGGATCAATGTGGGCGGCCTTGCCGGGCCCCTCATCTGCGGCTTTCTCGGGGAGAGCATCAACTGGCACCTCGGCTTCAGCGCGGCCGGTATCGGGATGGCGCTGGGGGTTGTGCAATACGTCGTGGGCTGGCGTCATCTTGGGGACGCGGGGAACCTGCGTGCGCAGCCGGAACAGCGGGCAAAGGCGGCGCGAATGTTCTGGTCTGGCATCGCAGTGACGGTTGGTATCCTCGTCGCGCTGGTCGCTCTGCAATCTGGCGGCGTGGTCGCGTTCTCGTTTCTCAACGTCGCTCAGGGCACCGGACTGATCATCACGATCGTCGTGGTCTTGTACTTCGTGTATCTGTTCACGTTGGGCGGACTCACTGCGGAGGAAACCAAGCGGGTGGCTGTCATTCCACTGCTGTTCGTGGCGGCAGCGGTGTTCTGGTCTGGCTTCGAGCAGGCTGGTTCATCGATGAACCTGTTCGCGGAGCGACTGACCGACCGCACCGTGTTTGGGTGGGAAGCCCCGGCTTCGTGGCTGCAGTCGATCAATCCGCTGTTCATTGTCATCTTCGCCCCGCTCTTCGGGTCGCTGTGGATCACGCTCGCCTCGCGCAATCCCTCGATCCCCGCGAAGTTTGCCCTGGGACTGGTTCAGCTCGGGGTCGGGTTTTTCGTGCTAGCCTGGGCGTCGACGTTTACCGGCGACGGCGACCTGGTCAGTCCGGTGTGGCTCGTGGTGACCTACTTCTTTCACACAACCGGAGAGCTGTGCCTGAGCCCCGTCGGACTCAGCAGCATCACCAAGCTGTCACCCAAGCGGTTTGTCGGTCAGATGATGGGGATCTGGTTTATGGCGGCGGCGCTCGGCAACCTCATAGCGGGGCTCGTGGCGGGTATGATCCAGAGCCTCCCACTGCCCCAGCTGTTCGGCACCGTCGGATCGATCGTGGTCGGCACCGGCATCTTGCTGCTCGTCGTGAGTGGACGAGTGCGGCGGCTGACCGGGGACATCACGTAGGCCCGTGCGCGCTCTTCTGATCTCGACCTATGAGATGGGACGTCAGCCTTTCGGCCTGGCGTCTCCTGCGGCATGGCTGCGCGACGCCGGTGTCGAGGTTTCTTGTCTCGACCTGTCTCGCCAGCCGTTTCCCGCTGAGCTGGCGTCTGTCGACTTCGTCGGCTTTCATCTGCCGATGCACACCGCCACACGATTGGCGATTCCAGTCATCAAACGGGTGCGGGCCCTCAATCCTCGCGCGAGACTCTGTTGCTACGGCTTGTATGCGCCGCTGAACAAATCGCTGCTGCGCGGGCTCGGAGTTCACGACATCCTCGGCGGGGAGTATGAGGCCGACCTTGTGGACGTCGCGCTCGGTCGATCTCACGTCGGAATCGCCGGCGGCAACAGGGCAGGACGGCTCCCCCGGTTACGTTTCGTTGTGCCCGATCGTAGCGGTCTTCCACCTGTGTCCCGGTATGCCACTCTCCAGCAGGGTTCTGATCGGCGGGTGGTGGGGTATACGGAGGCCAGTCGCGGGTGCAAGCATTTTTGCCGACATTGTCCGGTCGTGCCGGAGTACAACGGGCAGTTTCGGGTCGTGCCTGCGGACGTCGTGTTGGCGGACATTCAGTGTCAGGTCGACGCAGGAGCGCAGCACATCACGTTCGGTGACCCCGACTTTTTCAACGGCGTGGGTCATGCTGCGGCCGTGGTGCAGGCCTTCGCCAGGAGCTTTCCGGACCTCACCTACGACGTGACGATCAAGGTCGAGCATCTCTTGAAGCATCGAGACAAATTGGAGGTACTGCGCGCGACTGGGTGTCTGTTCGTGACCAGCGCGGTCGAGTCGTTCGACGATTCCGTGCTCGGGCGACTGCAGAAGGGGCACACAGCCGTGGATGTGACCCGCGCGGTGGATGCGTGCTCCGAGGCCGGGCTGACTCTGGTCCCAACTTTCGTCGCGTTCACGCCCTGGACGACCCTGGAGAGCTACCGGGACTTTCTACTTTCGGTTACGCAGTTGGGGCTGGTCGATCATGTCGCCCCGATCCAGCTTGCCATACGACTGCTGGTACCACACGGCTCCAGGTTGTTGGAGCTCGGCGAGTTGTCGGCCTATCTTGGTCCGTTCGATCCGGTGAAGTTGGTCTATCCCTGGCGGCACCCGGACGCGCAGGTCGACGCGCTGTCGGCCGCTGTCGGGTCGGTTGTGGGACGAGGCTTGACGGCGTCGCGTCGGGAGCTGTTCGGAAGGGTCTGGGAGCTGGCCCACGAGAGTCTGTCCCGCCCCGCCCTCCACCCGCCCGCTTCGCTGTCACGTACCGATATTCCCTATCTCAACGAGCCCTGGTATTGCTGAGCTGAGCCGACAACCGAGCAGGTGGCTCTGGTGTGATGTCTCGTGTCCTTCTTGTCGCCGCTACGACCGGTTACCAGGTACGTTCGTTCGACGAGGCCGCGAAGCGACGCGGCGTGGAGCTGGTGCTGGCAACCGACCGTTGTCATGTACTTGACGACCCGTGGCGTGACCGAGCGATTCCCATCCGGTTTGGGGCAGATGAAGAAGCGGCGTCGGTCCGCGCGGTCGTGGATGCGGTCACGGAGCGACCGCTCGACGGCGTCCTGAGTGTTGGTGACCGTCCGGCGATCATCGCGGCGGCGATTGCTGAGGCGCTGTCGCTTCCCTCCAGCCCTGCGCGAGCCGTTCGAGCCGCGGGAAACAAATTACTGACTCGGACGCGGTTTCGCGACGCGGGCTTGCCTAGCCCCTGGTTTACGCCTTTCGGGCGTGATGAACCGGCGCTCACACTGCTTCCGCGCGTGACATTTCCCTGTGTCATCAAGCCGCTGACGCTCGCTGCGAGCCAGGGTGTCATGCGAGCGGATACACCCGATCAGTTTGACACCGCCGTCGCCAGAGTCCGCGGCGTCCTCGACAACTCCGACCTTCGTGTGCGTCGGGACACCGCCGACATGGAATTTCTCGCAGAGGAGTACCTTCCGGGCCGCGAGGTGGCGGTCGAGGGTGTCCTGACCGACGGCGGTCTAGTGACCTTCGCGATATTCGACAAGCCTGATCCGCTGGAGGGACCATTCTTCGAGGAGACGATCTACGTCACGCCTCCGACTCTGTCCGCCGAGAGTCAGGTCGGGGTGGCGCAGGCTGTGGCTCGGGCGGCCACCGCCCTGGGGCTGACGGGCGGTCCCGTTCACGCCGAGTGTCGCATCAACGACGTCGGTGTCTTCGTCCTCGAAGTCGCCGCCCGGCCGATCGGGGGGTTGTGTTCGAAGACCTTGCGATTTCGAGGTCCGTCAGGAGCGACTGCGTCACTGGAAGAGGTGCTGCTCCGTCACGCGACACGCGAGTCTGTTGCAGGCTATCAACGCGAAGAGCCCGCGGCGGGCGTCATGATGATCCCGATACCGCGGGACGGTCTGTACAAGCGGGTTGGCGGACTGGAAGAGGCTCGCGAGGTTGGTTGGGTCGAAGAGATCACGATCACCGCAAAAACCGACCAGCGGATCCGGCCGTTGCCGGAAGGGGCGAGCTACCTCGGATTCATCTTTGCGCGGGCGCCGCGGTCGAACCAGGTGATCGAGGCTTTGCGCAACGCGCACGAACGGTTGACGTTCGACATAGAGCCGGCCATATTGGTGCTCTAAGCCTTTTCCTGGGGAGGGACAAAGTCTGGAGGCAAGGCCGACCCTTCACCGAAGAAGAATTCTTCCATGAACTTGGCGACCGTTTGCTGAGCCTCCTTTTGCCATGGCATCAGCCGGTATTCGTTGAGAATCATCTTCATGCGCTCTTCCCAGAGTTGCCAGGCTTCGGCCGAGACGTTCTCGTAGATCCGCTTGCCCAGTTCGCCCGGCCACGGTGGGGAATCCATCCCAGGCATCTCCTTCTGGAACTTTACGCATGTGACCGTGTGCGCGCCGCTGGTCTTCGGTGTGTCGCCAGGTCCATCGTCGCATTCGCTCATAGCACCTCTAGTGTACCTCGCCTAATGTACCTTCTCGGACCCTGCCTCCGTTGTCCACAGTGCGACGTTCCCCGCCCCCAAAGTCGGCCGTCACCACCCGGGTCACCTCAACACGGACGTCGTTGAAGCAGGCGCCTCCGCCGATATCGGTCGACGCGTCGGCAACGAGCGCGTTGGCGGTCGAACCGTTCATCGTGTGCTTTTGCCACAATCCCTTCGGCAGTGCCAGTGCACCTGGCTTCAGGTCCGAGTTCAGTTGGACCGGGCAGAGGACTTCTCCCAAAACGTTGAAGACCCGAATGGTATCTCCGTCGCTGATGTCGCGAATGGTCGCGTCCTGCGGATGCATCTGGACCCGAGCGAGATCGTCCCTCAACTCCCCAAGCGTCGAGTTGATTGTCTTTTCGCTGGCCGGAGACAGGAGGACGAGGGGGTGAGTATCCGAGGCTGTCTCTTTTTGAAACGCGTAGATGCCGGACGGAGCCTCTTGTTCGAGTTCGGTGGGGAACAGGTCGATCTTTCGGTCTGGAGTCCGAGGAAAGACATCAACGAACTGGATCGGTCGTACCGGGCACTCGGGGGTCGCGATGCCATTCGCGAGGAGACTGTCGCGCACGTCGTCCTTCAGTGCCGTTGCGACGTGCATCATCGCCTCGGCGTCGGTGTCCATCGACGGGTTGACCTCGAGGCCAAGCCGCCGGGCCAGGTCGCCAAACACCTCGACGTTTGGACGTGAATCACCGACCGGCTCGACGACGGGTTGTATCAGTTGAAGGCTGACTGGGCCGTATCCCTTGACGATGTCGTAGTGTTCCAAAAAGGTCGTCGCCGGAAGCACGACGTCGGCCCACCGAGCGGTGTCGGTCAAGACTTGGTCGAAGACGACCGTGAAGAGATCGTCGCGCTTGAGGCCCTCGAGGACTCGGTTCTGGTCCGGCATGGTGACAGCCGGATTGCAGTTGTAGACGAAGAGCATCTGGACCGGCGGGTCCTTGAACTCGGTCAGTGCGCGTCCCAGTTGGTTCATGTTGACCAGTCGTGTCGCC
>Ga0310123_10003772_pt1 | contig 11607 bp, 10 predicted proteins | sample CB6_AW_1057_MG_FD_203505 | JGI IMG/M metagenome (GOLD analysis project Ga0310123, IMG submission 203505) | Marine microbial communities from Western Arctic Ocean, Canada - CB6_AW_1057 | ecosystem: Environmental > Aquatic > Marine > Oceanic | place: Canada: Western Arctic Ocean | collected... | reverse complement strand
TTCCATGAGGCGTACACCGAACTGGGTCAGTTCAATGGATCGCGAACGGTCCCGGGTCTCCCAGTAGGAAACGCCTATGCTGACAAACCACTCCCCCATCTGACCGTTCTGGTACGGCCGGATCACCGGCCGCGGTTTTTCCAACAACTTGGTTGCTTTTTCGTACCATGTGATGGCGGTGGTGTGGTCTTCGAGCAATACGGCGTAAACCGAGCCCAAGCGAAAATAGGCTTCTCCCAACAACAGCGCGTGTTCGGGGGATTCCTCTCGGCTGGCTGCCGTGCTTTCCAGTAGCTTGACCGCCTGCCAGCCATATTTCTTCGCCGAGTTTGCTTGGCCACGCGCGTGTTCAATCCGCAACACGTCGAGCAGTGCCTTGCCCAGCGTCCAGGAGATTTGATGCTGAAAGATCGGGTCGGTCGCGGATGCTTCCAGCTTCTCGGCACGCCGAATGGTGGCGTCCGCGATCTGCTCCGGATTGACTTCATGACGAATCCCGGTCAGTGCCGCTAAGGCTTCCTGGCTAACGTTGAGCCTCAACAGTGGATCACCGTGATCGTGTGTAACGAACTCTTCCGCAATGGCGGCTGCACGGTCGAGCCATTTGGGCACCACCTCTTTTTTGTTCTTCCAGTTGCCAAACGCCACTTCTTTGGCCACCGCGACGTGGGCGTGCACCAGCACGGACTTGGCAGCCCGCCGCACACCAAACCGGTTGTCGCTGGCCAACGGGGTCGCGGCGTCAATCGCACGCTGGTGATAAGACATTGCCTTCTGATAATTCGGTTTGGGGCTGTTGAGAATCAGGTCCCCGCGGAGCAGTAGCGCCGCAGCGCGTGTTTGGACAGGGACGCGATTCTCCTCGAGCACGAAAGTCACGTCCTGGTCCGTTTCATCGAACCGGCCCAGTTCCATCGAAATACGAGCCCGTGTCAGCCGATATTCCAGATTTTTTGAATCGAGCTGAATGGCTCGGTCGACAGCACGTGTGGCGTCGACAAGCCGACCCGCGTTAAGTAACAAATCGGCTCGCGCGTGGTGCGCGTCGGCGTAGTCTGGTTCCAAACGAAGCGCGAAGTCGAGGTCTCGTATTCCTTGCTCGTATCGATGCTCCGAATCCGCTGCGACACGCAACACGAATGGTTCGGCGGCCAGCGGCTCCAAATACATGTGGGCCACCACGTTCTTCTTGGCCTCCGAATGAAAGCCGAATGTCACGCCACGCTCCGGGTATGACAAACCCAAAACCCCTTCGTGTTCATCCATGATGGTTACGGTCCGCAAACCGTTCAGCTTCAATTGTTTGGCCAAACGGACGTCAAGCATCGGATCGGCCAAGTAGATGACCAGCGACAGCACCCGTTCGTCGAAGACGTTGACTTCGACTGTTCTGAACGGCTCGATGCCGTAAATCAAGATCGTCAACCCGTCGTCGTGCACCGTACTCTGCGGCGCTCCCCAAGCCTCGTTTAACTCGTTCAGTGTTGTGACACCGGCTTCTACTCCCTTGAACGTCAACGCGCGCAACTCGGCTTCGCCCGAAAGGCTGGCGGCTTCGTTCTCGACCGACGTATCCGGATCAGCAGTCGCTGGCGTCTCGGCAATATCCGCCCAGACATTGGCTGATATCCCCAGCATCGCTGCAAGTAACCAAACCTTAAGGCTCTGGAGCCATGTTTTCGCGGTGGCGTGGTGTAAACTCATAACGTGCTCCTCCCTGAACACGCAGGCACGCATGCTGCATTCCATAGTCGGCGTTTAGATTTCAGCACGCAGCAATCGTGCGGCGCACAACGAGCGATAATCATACGTTTGTCGTCGGTGCGCAGACCAGAGCGATATGAGTAAAAAACAACATTCGGCAAGGTTACCACATTTGCTATCACGGATGGCCTCGCTAGCTGTGTGATCTGAGTGACTCAGTCGGACCGGCAGGGGTGATTTGAGGTGGTACAGGAGGTGGGATGAATTTCTGGGGGGCTTGTAAGTACTTTTGTGTCAGTTGTGGCAGGAACTTACGATTCCGTGTGAACTCACAAATAACACTGTTGGCCAATACATATGGTGAATTGGTGGTGGTCATTCGCGCGCACCGCCTGCATCCCGCAACCTGCACCCATGTCCCGTATCACCCTATCACGTCCAGGAGTGCTGCTATCGCCAGATCGAGATGGCCGGCTGCCGCCCGCTGGCGCGCTTGGGTAATAGCGGTGACCTGTTCCTCGAGAAATGGAACCGGGGCGCCTCGGGGCGGCACGACGGGAATCAATTGCCGGGTAATAAGCTGGAGCAGTGAGTCGATACCGTCGCCGCGATGTGCCGAAGTCGGTTGCCCAATCGTGCCGGGGCGCGCCCATGGACCGCCGGTGACGGCCAGGTCGATCTTGTTGTGCACGACAATCGCTTGAGGGTACCTCTCGCATAAGTCGTCATGCTGTGGCTGCCAATGCTGTGAAGCATCGAAAACAAGCAACAGCAAATCGGCCTCCGCTATCTGCTCAATGGCAAGCTGGATACCGGCTTGCTCCAACCGGTCCGCATTCGCATGAATGCCAGCGGTGTCGAGGAACCGCACGGGCCAACCGTCAATCGCCGTCTCGGACGCGAGCAAATCACGTGTCGTGCCGGGCTGATCAGCGACAATCGACCGTTCAAATCCCAAGATCGCGTTGATCAGGCTGCTTTTGCCGACATTTGGCGGTCCGGCCACGACAATGGACCAGGGACGCGCCAGGCAACGGCCCGTATGGGCATAGACTTTCAGCAAGTCCAGTCGCCCGAGCACTTCGTTACGCGCCCCGCGGAGGATCATATCGACGATCTCAGCCAATTCACAGTCGAGAGCGCCATTCAGTTGATCAAGCAAAATGTGCGCGGTGTTTTCGGTGCGGGCCGACGCCAAAGCTATTCGGGCCGCCACGAGAGTGCTGCTTGCATGTTGCGTGGGTGCCCAATCGCGCCAATCCGTGAGCTGGCCTCCGTGTTCCTGCAATGACTCGGTGATCGCGATTTGTGCGGCCAGCCCGCCATGCGAGTGGATTTCGATTTCGTGTCGCCCCCGCCGGCAGACCACCACATCTTCGTCTGCCACACCGTCGCGACTATGCCAACGTCCATAGACAATTCGGTCGAGCGGAACCTGGTCAAGCGACTGTCCCGAGACTCTGTGAAAAAACATCTGTACAAGAGAAACGGCGTCGGCACCTTCCACGCGCAAAGTGGCCACGGCCCCACGCCCCCGCGGTGTCATCCGTATGATCTGGCAGCCGCTTGGCAAACTCGCGTTCATCAAGATCCCGTGGTCCGCTTCCGTTGATGTTCGATCAAGGCAATACCACTTAGCACCAGATCGGGATACGTGGCGGGTGCGGCTTGCACCAGCGCTGCCAGCAACGTAGCGTCACCACCGGCAAAGACAACGTCAGGCACTTCGACCAACCCCTTCCCCATCTGCTGGATCAGGAATTTCAAGGCACCGACCGTACCCCACACCAGCCCGCTACGGATGGCCGCGTCGGTCGACTGTCCGACGACGGGCGGCGGGCTGTCATGATCATCCGAGAGCTTAACCAATTCAGCGCCAAGTGGCGCATGTTGCTTACGAAATCTCAAAACGGGATTGTCCCTTTGGACGTCAGGTAGCTGGTCGGTGCGATAGTGCAGGGCCTCGGCAGCCATCGAAACGCCCGGCAGGATGGCTCCGCCGAGAAAGGCACCTGTGGCTGAAACGATGTCGACCGTAATCGCCGAGCCCGCGTCCACAATAATGATTGCCCGGTCTTTGCGGCGAATCGTGTTGGCCGCCACAGCCGCAGCCAGACGATCCATTCCGACACGGTCCGGTCGGTCCAAGTCGATCTTCAGTGGAACATCTGCATGGCTTAACACATGATAAACGTCACTACTGCGATGCGCTTGGTGCCATTGAGCCAAACGTTGTTCGGCGGGCCGATTCACGCTGCTGACGGCCCACGTTGCCGGGACGTCGGGCAGCCAGGCGTGGAGCTCATCGAGTGAATCACGTTCGATGTGCCATTCGTTCACCCGGTCCGGTGCAGCCGCACGCGGCACGGCCAACGCGTCAAACTGCCCTATCCGTAGCGAGGAATTCCCGACATCAACGGTGATCAATGTTGACTGGCGCGGTGGCATGCAGGTGGGGGATGTTAGCTGAGGACCTGTTTCACCCACGAGCAAGCTCGTGGGGGTTTTGGTGGATCGGGACGAAGTTACAGCAGACATCAAGCAGTCATCGCGGAGTCGTCTTGACGGCCCAGTACCGCAGCCACGGCAGATCGGAACCGGTCCAGGCCTTGCCCGGTGACTGCGGAAATAAATAGCACCTCTCGGTCGAACCGTTTCGTCAGCTGCTCATGTACTTCACACGCCCCCGGCAGTTCGGCTTTGGTGACCGCCACGATTTCCTGACGGTCCCCGAGCTGCTCGTTGAACTGAACGAGCTCATTGCGGATTGCAACGTAGTTATCGAGCGGGTTACTCGCATCGACGGGAAACGGTTCGACGAGGTGGACAAGCACTCTGGTCCGTTCGACGTGCCGGAGGAACTCGTGGCCCAACCCATGCCCCCGATGGGCACCTTGGATCAGTCCTGGTATGTCGGCCAGCACGAAAGACCGGTCCCGGTCGATCTGTACTCGACCAAGGTTGGGAAATTTGGTGGTGAACGGATAGTCGGCAATTTCCGGTCGCGCACGAGAAAGGCGACTGAGCAATGTACTTTTGCCGGCGTTGGGCAAACCGATCAGACCGACGTCGGCGATGATCTTGAGTTCTAGTTCGAGGCGGCGCAATTCACCTTGTTCGCCCAACGTGACCTGATGCGGGGCACGATTCGTGGCTGATTTGAAATGCGTATTGCCCCGGCCACCCTTTCCCCCCCGTGCGGCGGTCAGCTGATCCCCTTCGCTCGCCAGGTCCTTGAGAATGAACCCCTCGCGGCTATCCATGACCACGGTACCAGGCGGCACCTTGATGATCAAATCCTTGCCCTGACGCCCGTGGCGGTTGGAACCTTGTCCGTGCCCGCCCCCTGTAGCGCGCCGTAATTTCCGGTGTGCGAGAGCCGACAAGCTGTCGATGCCCGCTTCGGCAACGATAATCACACTCCCTCCACGCCCGCCGTCTCCGCCGTTCGGCCCGCCTCGAGGAACATATCGTTCCCGGCGAAAACTCAAACAGCCGTTTCCTCCGGAACCGGCGTGGACATCAATTGTAACCCGGTCGACAAACATTTCGGCGGCCACGGGGCGACGCGACAAAAGCCAAACGTGACCCCACTCGCGGTGATTCAGCTAAGCGGTTGAACGTTGATGCGACGACCTTTGCGGTCAAACATGATAACGCCGTCCGCCAGCGCGAACAGCGTATAGTCCTTTCCCTGACCAACATTCGAGCCGGGATGAAATCGATTGCCTACCTGCCGAACGAGGATATTCCCTGCACGGACTTGTTGACCGCCAAACTTTTTCACTCCTCGCCGCTGCGCGTTCGAATCGCGACCGTTGCGGCTGGAACCTTGTCCCTTTTTATGAGCCATATGAAACTCCCCGTGGATGAATCGCTTGAGTAATCTATTGGTTCAAGTCGTGACTACGAATCGTTTGCCATCGTTGTTTGTGCGTCAGGCCTAATCCTTGACGTTTCACGACGAGGACGAGGACGAGCTGCGGGAACGCCCATAACACACATACCGCTCATGGCCCGTAAAACCCTAGATTCCCATTTTTACCGATAAATCCATTGATAATCAAGACGCTTCTGCACCCCGTACAGGCGGAAAATAACGTCTTCCGGAATCGGATCAGAAATCCCCGGTACGCCATACCGTATTTCCCGCTCGTGCTGCTCTACCGCGTCGCCAGGCCGCCAGAAATTGAGCTGTAGTGTTTTTCGCTCGAATTGTCGACCTTTGCCGGGTGGCTGACTGGCGTCATAACTCTCCATCAGTTCTTCATACCGGTAGGCATTGGTCAGCCCCGAAGCAAAAATAGAAAAGAAATCAACGCGTGGATCGATGTCGGTCCAGGTGGCAACTCCCCAGATACTCCGATCCACGGCGTCCGAGCTGACGGGAATATCTCGCCGGCTGATGCTCACAGAATTGAGCAAAGGATGATCCAGAGATTCACGTCGAGCAATGGCCCGGACGGCGGAGGGGATGATCTGATCCAGGTACGTTCGCTTGGCCTCCTGGTCAACCAAAACAAAATTCGGAAAGAACCGTATGGTGTGATTGGCGTAGCCTGCATCGTACGTTTCATTGCCGAACTGATCTTGCTGCGGTTTCGGTTGGACATGGTGCCCGTTGTTCGTAACGCGGTACACCAGATACCAAACGAGTTGCTTCCTCAGCGCGCCGTTGGATTGGGGCACGTCGACGTGGAGCATCCGTAACGGCTTAAATGCGAAGTCGAGGTTCCAGATCCCCCGGCGCAGAATCATCGCTTCGGCCATGTCGAGTAACCGCCGTGTCGAGGGTGAGTAGTTGGGCATCCAATCAAGCCGCGGAATACCTTGCACCACGTCCGGCAATTCTCGGGGACCACTGAACGTTTCTTCCCGCTCCGATTCCGAAGGTATTGCCGTCAGTACACCAGGAGGCAACGCACGAGGCTGTGACGCGCGCAGCGCAATAGCATCCACGTTCTGACCCATAGCGCTTACAGAAATCAGCCAAGGTACAAACAGCACGGCCCCCAGGCGGGCCAGGCAAACGCGAGAAGCAGACATGATGCAGAATCTCTTGTTCCAAAAGAAGTGTTTTTCCCGTACAACTTCCAGTCTAAGCAGGACTTACGGAAAATGTCAAGAAACAAGTCCAGCTACCATACGATACAATCGCTAGAACCGGACCAACCTGATGGAAATATGCCGTTTCGTCAACGTGTAGCACGTTCGGAGCCTATGTGATGGGCGTGACACACCATCGGCTCTGAGAGTGGCATTACAGACGATCAATGATCGACCACGCCAAAGTCCGCTCGTTGGGTTCGACCGAAGCGAGTTCGTCGGTGTCCGTGTAAACTCTCGCTGGCACAATGCATGCCGTCAGCTGAATTTCCAGCCGCGGCACCAACCACGGCCAAGGGGTGACATGAATCTTTCCGTCTGGGAATGGCGTGAAGATGACCTGGAAACCCTCGGGTGTGTCGAACTCGAATGGCTCTTTCCGCCCGGCGCAGCAGATCCAAAGGCTCAGGGCATCAAACATCCGCAGATAGCCAAGCGCCAAATGGGCCACGTCGGCTGTGTTGGTGGCCGGCGCCGCCTGTTGCCATTCTGCGAGCCAACGGTCTGTGCGTCCCCCGAAATCCCGCAAGAATCGGAGCGCCTCTGCCGTTGTGGCCGAGTCTCCGCCTTGACACAAATGGATAAAATGAGCCGCGGTCAGATATTGTGACAATGGTCCCAGATCCCCACAGGCAAAAATCGACGCTTCCCAGATCCGGTGTGCGACGTCCGGGGGCATCTCCGTGAAGGCATAAGGATAGCCAGTCTTCTGGTCCACCTCCGGTCTAGCTTCCCACTCGCGCCAGCCGTCATCGTGACGCAGGATCGTAGGCAAGAGTGTCTTCGAGGGCTGCGGCCTGGCAAACGGTGGAACCCCCCACTCGTAGGCCAATTCGTAAGCGATCCGCGCGTGGATTGGCTGGGCAATGAGCAACCAGGCCGCAGAATGGTCTTCGAGTGTGATGGGGCGACGGATCATAAACCGTCAATGTCCGGTTGGGCCTGCAACTCGATCGGCCTAGCGTTACGCCACAGACCTTGACGCGCACCTGGCGAGGAGACTCAGCCACATGCAGTACGGGGGACCTAGCAAACGCAGGAGGCTGCCAGCGACCACCGGTGCGCAACAGCCTACTTTTTGCGATGGCGAATTTTCGCCCGCATGCGCCGCTTCTTGCGGCCAACTTTTCGACGGCCTTTTCCTGTTTTCTTCGTTCCCACGAAACGTCCCTTATCGATGGTTGGAGGTCAACGGCGCTCGAACATGCCCTGTACATGGCGGAACTTAACACTCGCAGATCGCGCCAGCCATCTAGCATAGCAAAATTTTTGGATTTTCTGCAAGCCTCCAAGCAGCTATTTTGTCGGCGATTTGCGCTTTTTTCGAGAGAATCGCTACAATTCTAGACCTCACGCCGTAGAGTACCACTGGCTCAAGCCGTGCCATTTAAAACGTTCTATCGCAACAAAACCGACACCGTGTGGGTGACACAATCCTTTCCGTTTGTTTTGCTACCGTTTCTTCCAGTCCAGGCCGGCCAGCGAAGCGAGCGCGAGTTGCAAAGCGTGCGTTCCGTCCCGGCTGTGGCCCTGCGCCGCCAACGCCACATAGAGCTGATGTGCCAAAGCTAGTCCGGGCAGTGAAAGCTGCATCTTTTTCGCTTCCGACAAGGCGATTCCCATATCTTTAATAAAGTGTTCAACGAAGAAACCAGGGTCGAAATTGCCCTGAATAATCCGAGGACCCAGGTTGGACAACGACCAGCTGCCGGCAGCCCCCGAGGCGACCGATTTCATGACGGTCTCCAGATCGAGCCCGGCACGATAGGCATACAATAGTGCCTCGCACACCCCGACCATATTCGAAGCGATCAAAGTTTGATTGACCATCTTGGTATGCTGGCCCGCGCCAGGCCCACCCTGATAGACAATCGTTTTGCCCATCGCTTGCCAGCAGGGTTGCAAAACGTCTACGACCGCCTCGTCCCCACCGATCATGATCGACAACGTGCCTCCTCGAGCCCCAACATCCCCACCCGAAACGGGCGCATCGACGCTGTGAACGCCGGCCACTTCCGCACGCTCTGCGATTTCAATGGCCAGGGCCGGTTGGCTGGTCGTCATATCGACGAGAACATTCCCCACATTGCAGCCACCGAGTGCGCCATGTTGACCGAGAATCGTCTCGCGTACGTCCTCCGGAAAGCCGACAATGGAAAAAATAATATCGCTCTGTTTCGCAACAGCTTGCGGGGAATCGGCCCATTGTGCCCCTCGGTCAACAAGCGGTTGTGCCTTGGCCTCGGTACGGTTGTGGACGGTTGCCGAAAATCCGCACTCGATCAAATGCGAGCACATACTGCTGCCCATGACTCCGGTGCCTATCCAACCGATACGCGTCTGGCCAGGTACAATGTCGATCACTTCCACAGTTTGTCTTCTCCTTGCGTTGGATTCACCAGCGAGACGACGCCGGTTTCAGAATTTCGTTCAAGATAATTGCCGATCTCAGATTCGGGGTATTTCGCAGCATGGCCGTCACGTCTTCCAAGGCCACGGTTTTGCTCATTTGCTCGCCCGGATCGGCTTGCTCAAAATGGTCGATATCGTCCGACTTATAAAGTGTCAGGTTTGAATCTTTATCCGTGCCGAAATCTTCCGCAATCGAGCTCGGATAGAGATTTCCCGAATCGTAGTCGAATTGTTCATGAATGTGATCCTCGAGGGACTCGCCCGCCAATTCGACACGTTGTCCGAGTCGCTGCGAGCGTTCTTCGGTGTTCCGAGTCTGTATGTCGTGTTCAACAAGTGTCCTAACGGTTTCGCGTGGGCCAACCTCGTCAACGATTTCCGCTTCTACCGGGCCATATTGGACAGGTTCGGCGCATTGAATTTCTGGTTCCGGTGGTTGCCGGACCGAAGAGTCCTGCAATTGTCCTGTGGCCCTGCGGAAAAAGTCCTCGATCTGAAACTCCATCGACTGTTTGTCAGCATTCGCCACGACTTCGGGCCGTGGCGGTGCCGGTCGGTTCCCTGTGCTCACGGCGTTCCAGATCCGTACCAGGAACGGGAACACAATAAAGGCGAACACGACGAGAATCTGGATAATCGTCCCCAACTCGACAGCGGCCAGGATCAAGAATACATGTAAATCCATCGATGAATCTTTTTCGTAACTGTTTACCGCGTCGCAAAGGAATGCGAGTGACGACGGGGATGGGGACTATCAATTACACTGGTAGTGGCGTATTCGTGGAATGACTACACGCAAATTGGCGTTTTAAAACAGTGACTTGCCTCAGCCAAAGTCGATTCCGGCCAAATTACTTCGAGGTGGCTGGTTTGGCGATCGCGGTCCGCATATCCGTATCGGCCTGGATATTTCGTAGTTTGTGGTAGTCCATGATGCCGAGCTTGCCAGTGCGAAACGACTGCGCCATGGCTTTGGGCACATCCGCTTCGGATTCCACGAGTTTCGCGCGACTTTCTTCAATTTTGGCGATCATTTCCTGCTCGGCAGCGGCGGCCATAGCGCGTTTTTGTTCAGCTCTAGCACGGGCCACGCGCGTATCCGCTTCCGCCTGGTCCGCCTGCAGCCGGGCACCAATGTTGTCCCCCACGTCAATGTCGGCAATATCAATCGACACGATTTCGAATGCGGTTTGCGAATCGAGCCGCTTGGCCAACACAGCCTTGGAAATCAAGTCGGGGTTTTCGAGTACGTTTTTGTGCGAGGCGGCCGATCCAATGGCACTCACAATCCCTTCACCAACACGAGCCACAATGGTTTCTTCCGTGGCTCCGCCGATCAGCTGTTGCAGGTTCGCACGGACAGTGACGCGGGCTTTGACCTTTAACTGAATCCCGTCTTTGGCTACCGCGTCGAGCGAAAATCGATCGGCGACTTTCGCCGGGCAATCAATCACTTTCGGATAAACGCTTGTCTGCACCGCTTCTAGAACATCCCGCCCGGCTAGGTCAATGGCTGTCGCCAACCGAAAATCCAATTCAATGGTTTTGGCCTTGTTCGCCGCGACGAGGCTTTGCACAACACGCGGCACGTTGCCACCGGACAGGTAGTGCGCTTCAAGTGCCTTGGTCGTCATCCCGCCGGCTTCTCCCAGTCCGGCTTGGACGGCCATGATCTTGCTGCGTACAATAACCCCCGGATGCACCTTGCGCAAATACATACCAATCAGATTGGAAATCGTGATTCCGGCGCCCGTGAGCACGGATTGGATCCACAGCCGAAAGAAGCGACCAAAGATGGCCAGGAAAATCAGGCCAACGATGATCGCGATGATGATCGCAAAGATGGAAATGATCGGCCAAATGTTGTCCATAGACCACTTGCCTTCCGCAAGAAGAGCCAGGTAACGCGTATTGTGCGAGGCCGCCCAGTTAAGTGAGGCGCCAAACAACTGCATCTCTAGCCCAGTTCAGGTCGATTGTCAAGATAGCGGTTCGTCCAGTGCGTCGAGGCCGAAATTGTCGAGCGGACGAGACAGGACATCGTCAGCTAGTTCCGCCGACAGATCGGTGGCGTGTTGGGCCGGTCGTACGACGATGCGGTTTCCCTCTACGCGAGTGACCTCGATCGCTTGGCCCACTTCAACCGGCATCCCTTCGGTCACGGCGTCCCACATCTTGCCTTCGACCAGAATGCGGCCAGCGGGAAGCATCACCGACTGGGCGATGCCATGCCGTCCCAACAGCGCCTGCCTTGGTTCAGTGCCGCGATTCTCTGCGCGACTCTCGGGAATATTGAACAGGTGCCGTCCGAATCGTGTGTGGGGCCACAGGCGAATCGCCAATCCAATGACCAGCGGCAACAGCACTCCGGAAAGGCCCATCCAG
>Ga0310123_10003770_pt1 | contig 11611 bp, 7 predicted proteins | sample CB6_AW_1057_MG_FD_203505 | JGI IMG/M metagenome (GOLD analysis project Ga0310123, IMG submission 203505) | Marine microbial communities from Western Arctic Ocean, Canada - CB6_AW_1057 | ecosystem: Environmental > Aquatic > Marine > Oceanic | place: Canada: Western Arctic Ocean | collected... | reverse complement strand
CCGGCGCCTCTACCAGACGCAGCACTTCCGGCAGAACGCGACCACCATCCTGGCGCGGCACTTTCTCCACCGCCGCCTGGTCCTGCTCAACCCGGACACCGTGAATATCGGGACCGGGACGCTGCAGGAGGCGCGTCTACGGCTCAGCCTCGCGGCCTTCTCCGGCGGGCAGTTCTTCCTGGGCGACCGGTTGCCGGACTACCCCGAGGAACGGCTGGACCTCGCGGAAAAGGGAGCGCCGATCTACGGCGAGGCTGCCGTTCCCCTCGACCTGTTTGATCGGCCCTATCCCGACCACCCCCGCATCTGGCACCTGCCGGTCTCTACGGAGTGGGATCAATGGGACGTGGTCTGCCTGGTCAACATCCAGGAGTCCGGAAGCATCATGATCGACCTGCAGGATGCATTCCCGGACCGCGGCGACGCGCTCCTCTTCGATTTCTGGGACGAAAGGCCGCTCGGCACGCTGGGCGAGAACCCGGCCTTCACCCTCGATGCAACCGAATCGAAGATCCTCTGTCTGCGCACGCCGCGTCCCCACCCGCACCTGCTCGCCACCAACCTCCACGTAACGCAGGGCGGGGTCGAAGTGATGCGCCAGGATTGGTCGGCCTCGACGCGGATGCTTGAGCTTGCCTTCGCCCGTCGCCCGGGCGCGCAGGGCAGATTCTGGGTTTGCCTTCCTCCAGGGTTCGACGCCGGCTTCCACCTGGAATGCGAAGGAGGAGCGGCGGAACGCATTGACTCCGGCGAGACCACCGTTCATGTTTCACTCACGTTCGACGAGAAGGTGGTAACCTGCACACTGAGATTCTGATGGACGAGAAAAGGGGCAGCGTGTGAAGAGCTATCTATTCGGTGCAGTGGTGACCGCACTGCTGGTTTGCCCCATGATCCAGGCCACCGCCGCCCCGGGCGACTCGACGCTCTCCGAAGGCTACAAGGCCATTTACGTCGAGGATTTCGAGCTGGACGTCTACGAGTGGACGCTGATGGAGAAGGGCGCCACCGAGGCAGAGACGCCCGTGCTGGGCCCCAGCGCGGAGGCCTACGAAGGGCGCAACGTCCTGTTCCTCACGGGCAAACAAGGCGTGCTCGGCCTGCAGATGACCCGCATCCAGACGGGATTGCTCGAGATGCGGATCAAATTCTCCCGCCCCCTCGACTACACCCGCATGTTCGGCATCAGCCTCGGCGGGAAGAACCAGGTGCTCATCGGGGTCAACGGTTCCGGGACCTTCGCCTACGCAGCGGACGGCTCCTGGGCGAAGACGAAGATTCCCATCACCCGCCAATGGCAACTCCTGACCTTCGATTGCTCGGCCGGGTACCTGCGCTGCTACATCGACAACGAACTGCTGCTCAAAGAAGACCGCATCGCGGAGTTCGACACCGCCCACCTGGGGATCAACAACGGCAAGGGCGGCGACGTCCTGGTCGACCGGTTCGTCGTCTTCGAGGCGGTGGGCGACCTCAGTGACGAGAACATCAAGGCCGTCACCTTTCCGCTCGCTACCTGGGAACACGGGTTCGCCACCTTCCACGACATCTCGGGTCCGCAGCAACTTAGCCAGCCGCAGAGCTTCGTGGTCTCCGAGGAAGCGAAAACAGGCAGCTATTGCGGCGAGTTCCGCTACGGACCGGGTGCGAGGCCCGACATGATGCACTGGATGATGACCCGGGCCATCGAATTGCCCGGGCGACCGCTCAAGATGAGCTACTGGCTCTTTGGCGACGGCTCGGGAGCCAGGGTGGGACTCTCCATGCGGTCGCCCAACAACGCGCTGAAGTACTGGGCGCCCAAGGTTGACTGGGAAGGCTGGCGCAGGATCGAGGTTGACCTCACCCGGAGGGCCGACGACCTCTACCGCAAGAGGGACGCGGTCAACCATGCTTCGATGCCGGGGAGCTTCTGGATGGGCCTCACGCGCAACGACGGGCCGGACCAGTCGATGATCCGCATCGACGACGTGTATCTTACGACGCGCCTAAACAAGGATGCGCCCTATGTGGCCTTTCTTGAAGGAATGGCGGAAGACAGCATCCACCGTCCCGGCGACCCGCTTGCCTTTCGCCTGAAACTGGGCAATTACGCCGACGCGGACAGGCACTTCACCCTGCGCTACCGGATCAAGGACTTCCGGGGCGAGGTTGCCGGCCGCGGCGAGATCGCGCTCACGGTTTCGGCCGGGGAGATGCAGTACCGCGAGCTGACCCTCGATGCGGAGCCGCGCAACGGTTGGTACGAGATCGGATTCACGCTCCTGGAGGGCAAGCGCGCGGTGAGTTCGTTCGAGGAGTACGTCGCCTACCTGCCGGAGCTTCCCCCGGGGACCAACTTTGATCCCGGCAACCCGTTCGGCAGCTACTACGGCACCACGAGGCAGATGTTCAAGGTCGGCGAGTCGGGCGGGTTCATGGGGCGACTGGACGATATCGAGAAGAAACACGGGCTCGAGGCCGTCGCCGTGTGGGAACCAAGCCCGGAGAACATGGCGCTGCTGAAGAGGGGCTGGACCGGGATTGTCGCCTACCACGCGCCGCGGTTTGCGTTCCTGGGCGACGACGAGATGATCGAGGGCGCGGCCAAGTGGGCGGCCGCACTCACGCCCATCGCCCGCCGCCTGCGCGGACTGCCGGTGCGTTACAACATCCTGGCCGAGCCCAACAACGCCGGGATCAGCTTCGATCGTTGTGCCGTGGTGCTGAAGCACGCGATCCAGGGCCTGAAGGCGGGAGATCCGGACGCGAAGATCTATTCGCTCAATACCTCGAAGTTCGACTGGGGTCGCCAGGAGGCGGTCTACAACGGCACCGGCATTCTCAAGGAGATTTACGCGGCAGGTGCGCACCCGTACGCGGGGCCGCGGCACGGCAGCCGCAGGCCCGAACGGGTCATCCCCCACGGGCACCTGGCCAACTGGCTGCGCCTCGATGACCTGGTGCGTCGTTACAACAACGGCCAGGGCCGGAGAATGAATGCCAGCGAGATGGGTATCCCCACCACGCCTGGAGCCGCAGCCTCGAGCACCTGGACCCAGCAGGCCTGGCACCTGCCCCGACACATCATCGAGTACAAGACGCTCAACAACTTCGAGCGCCTCTACTACCACGTGCCGTTCGACGGGGGGCGCGAGCAGTGGGGGATCTTCACCACCGTCAAGACCCCCAAGCCGGTCGCGGCGTCGGTGCACACCCTTTGCCGCTTCATCCCCGGGGTGACGTTTCTGAAACACCTCGTGGTCGACGAAAACATCCGCGCGCACCTCTTCGAACGGCGCGACGGATCGCAGCTGCTGACCACATGGGCGATCGTTGACCGCGGGGCGTGGTCGCTGCCCACCGCGGTTGGGCGGACCGTGCAGACCGACATCATGGGCAACCGCCGGGAGGTCGACGCCGGGGACGGCACGTTCGACTTCGACCTCGACGAGAGCGTGGTCTACGTGCAGGCGGCCGGCGACCACCTCCTGGTCGATGCCTGGCACCAGGCGGAGACGCGTTACCTCGAGATCGAGCAGGGCCGGCAACGGGTGGCGAAGCTGCGGCTGACCAACAAGCGTGACGCGGCGCTCAAGGGCCGAATCGTGCCGCGCCTGCCGGAAGGGTTCGCCGCGGAACCACCGGAGATCGCCGTCGAGGTCGCACCGGGCGGCAGCGTACAGGTCGAGTTCGAATTGACGGCCATGGGCGAAACCCCGCCCGGGGTCACTTATGCGCCGTTCGACTTCGTGGGGGACGAGGGCTCGGTGCTGATGCCGATGGCCGGCCGGACGCACATCTATCTAAGCGTGGTACGCTGAAGACCACGGGGGAGGGGATGAATCGGGCCTGGAACGCGTCATTTGAATCCGCGGTTACGGAAGATGAGACCCACTGGATCGTCGAACTCGCCGTGCCCTGGGACCCACTCGACGGGAAGGCGTTCGGTCCGATCGGCCTGCACGCCGGCCGCAACGTGGTCCCCGTCGACCGCACCCAGCCGGAGCCGCTCGCGTACACCCTTCGAGGCCTGCAAAACCATGCGCCCGGAGCCTATGCGGCCGTTGCGTTCGAATGAAATTCGTAGCGGGAAAGGTGCTGACCCGTATATTTCATGAACTTTCTACTCCGAGCGCGGATGTCACGCCAAACCAGGGACTTTCCTCGGTCCTCCGGCCTGAAGGTGTTTACACAAATGATTTTCTTGCAAGGCGTTGTGTGTTCGAGCGTTATACCCTTTTCCCCGATGATGTCTCATCCCACGAAGAAAAATATCAGGAGCTCAAAGACCAACGATTTTCGATTGTTGATTGTCGATTGTTGATTGTTGATTTACGAAGTAAGAAGAAGGGGCATCACCCCGGAAGTCTCATTGGTTCTCTCCGCCGTTTTGACACTCGAAACGAAGATCGCGATGAGCTCATCGCATTCTTCTACGATGTCTGTCATTTTAGCAGGCTCACACAGCGCTTTGCGTTCGATGATTTTCAGCGAAAATCGATTAACCTGTCTTCGAGTTCAGCGGGTGTGTCCATTTTGTCTTTCTCCTTCACAAATCAACAATCAACAATCGACAATCATCAATCAAACGTCGCCGCCAGTTTGATAAGCGCCTTGTGAAAAGTAATGGTGTGTTTTGTGTAAAAACCTCGCTCGGAGTGTGTCTACACGCCTTCGCCCGGAGGACCGAGGAAAGTCCCTGGCTTGGCGCAACCTCCACGCTCTCGCTACGAAAGTTCATGAAATATGCGGGCTAAGGCACTGGCTCTCCCCAGGCCAGTGCCATTCGCTGCAGATCTTTTCCGGCAACCTGTCGATGGCCGGAAGGATCGATCGATCACTTAACCACGCGGTAATTCTTGGTCGTCACGGTGCCGGTGGGATCGAAGAGGATCTGCGGCCCGCCGTCCCCGAAGGCGAAGGCGCCCGTGTCGGTGAAGTTCGACGACACCAAATCCGGGGTGCTCTGCAGCCGGTGGGTGGCGCCCGCATCGCTGTCATAGCCGATGCCTGCAGTGGCTTCGACCACGATGTTGGAAGAGGAGACCACATCGGGCGGACCCCCAGGATCAACAAAGGAGTCGAAGTAGCTGTCGGAAAAATTCCCGGCGAAATACACGGCACTCCGGATGGGCCGGGAGCCGTTGTCGCCCGTTTCGGTCACACCGGATACACTGAAGATGGGAAGGAACTGTGCCGGGTCCCAGATCGTCACACTAAACGAATCGTTCGCCGAACCGGTCACGACCGTATACTTGAGCTCCACCGAGATCCAGGTGTCTACGGGGAATGCTCCCGGAAAGACCTGCTGCCCGCCGGGCGCCCCACCGGTACCCGTACCGCCGACCCGCAGTTCGCCGTCCTCATGGAAATGTGCGTATCCCAGATCGGCACCCGTCCCGTTGGTGTTGACCTTGAGACCAACGCCTACGGATTGCTCATTCAGACCGGCGCCCTGGGAATCGACATAAATGCTCCAGCGGCAGGTAATGACGCCCTCCTCGCTCGGGTCGATGTCGTTGGCGAAATCGATGGCAAGGGACATTCGATTCCCCTGCCCGGTAAGACCCGACTTCTCCATCTGGATATACTGGGAGCCGCTGTCCGCCGGTCCGGGGCTGACGGCTGAGGTCACCCGGCCCGTGGCGTTACCGGCGATGTCGGAAGTCCAGCTCCCCGGTCCGGGCGCGACCGTCGGCAGCGCCCCGCCTCCGTTGGGAATGTCGCCCGGCGGTTGGCTCTCAAAGGTGTCCCTGCCCAGGAGCCCGTTTGTCGTGTGTTCGAAGTGGACGGCCTGTGCGACGCCAACGAAACCCATCACCAGGGACCCCGTGGCCGCTACGAACATGCGCCACTGCCTGCTTTCTCCTGTGTAGGCTGGATGTCTCTGGATGTTGTCCGCTGCTGCTGTTGATGTCATTCCTCTCTTCCCTCTTTTCTCTTTCCTACTACTGCTCACAGATGGAGCCGATTACATTCCTGTCCACCGCCGAAGCCCAAAGAGCATGAATCCGCCGATGCCGAAGATGACCACGGTCGACGGCTCGGGAACGACGAAGCCGTCGATGTAACTGTTGGAAAAATTCCCGGCGAAGAACACGGCGGAACGGATCGGGCGACTTCCATTATCGCCCGTATTGGTTACTCCGGAAGTGTTGAAGGTCGGAAGGCCGGTTGTGTTATTCCAAATCTTCACGCCAAATGAATCGTTGGCACTGCCGGAGACGACACTATAAAGCATTTCCACCGAGAGCCAGGTGTCTACGGGGAATGCTCCGGCAAAGACCTGTTTACCACCGGGCGCCCCACCGGTACCGGTGCCCCCGACCCGCAGTTCTCCGTCTTCATAGAAATGTGCGTATGCCAGATCGGCTCCGGAACCGTTGGTGTTGACCTTGAGGCCAACGCCTACGGATTGATCGTTCGCGCCCGCTTGGGAATCGATATAGATGCCCCACCGGGCGGTAATGACACCGTTGTCGGCCGGGTTTATGTCGTTGGCGAAATCGAGGGCAAGGGACATTTTATTTCCCTGCCCGGTAAGACCCGACTTCTCCATCTGGACATACTGGCTACCTTGTGCAGCACCGGGGCTGCCGCCTGACAAAACCCTGCCTGTCGCATTGCCAGCGATGTCAGACGTCCAAGAACCGGGGCCCGGGCTGACATTCGGCAGGGCCCCTCCTCCGCTGGGAATGTTGCCCAGCGGTTGACTCTCAAAGGTGTCACTGCCCAGGAGCAGGAGCCCGTCTGAAGAGTGTTCGAAGTATGTAGCCTGCGTGGTGCTGACAAGCCCCAGCACCAGGGCGGCCGCGAAAACGGCATGGATGGATCGGATGGTCATGGCCTCTCTCCTATGGTTTTGTGCGTTTTGTGTGCGTTGCTCCAGGTCAACCGAGTCACATTCGAGGGCACATTCGAGGGTGCCATGCTAATTCACCCAGTTGACTATTTTCACTTTACGTAAACCGCTGCACGAAATAAAGTCTTTTTTCAGTCTTTTTTTGCCACGCACGCTTGAAATGGCTGAGCCTTGGTCATTTTGGTCCTTTCTCGCGATTTTAAATAGATTTGCTGGCAAGACTTTTTTGTCGTAGGCTTGATTGTAGGCAGCACGCGTCGAGCTTTCACGGGCGTACACCTCGGATTCGACAATAACTTACGATGCGGCTTACGGCAGAGCCGTCGAGGATAAGGTCGTGGCATTTGATCAATCATTCAGAGATCTAAACTCAAAACTCAAGAATCAAGCAGCCTTCACCCTTATCGAATTGCTGGTCGTCATTGCCATTATCGCAGTGCTGGCGGCGCTGTTGGTTCCCTCGTTGAAGGAGGCCCTGGAGCGAAGCCGGGGGATTGCCTGTTCGGTCCAGATGCGCGGTCTCCACCAGGCCGTGATCCTGTACACGCAGGACCACGAACTGATGCTGCCGAAGAGGCATCATCCCGCGGGCGACGAGAAACCGGTCCTGACCATCTCCAACGGATGGGACAACCGGGGTCCTGCCCGCTACTGGGGTTGGGTGGAAGGGGTCGCGGATCAGATCCTGGATGACTATGTCGGCGTGGGGGCGGTCCAGGCCTTCTTCTGCCCCTCCGACCCGACCGCAGGTGATCCGGGCGAGCCCCCCGCCATGCGGACCAAGTATTCCTACGCGTGGAACACCCACCTGATCGTCGACTTTGGCGACACCTTTACGCCGCCGGGGGGCGGCCACCACTTCTGGTCGGCGCGACCCCTGGAAGAGATCCATCCGCAAACCGCCGTCCTGGGGGACCGGAACTTTCTCAGCGAGATCTACATATCCGCATTTCAGCATGCGCGCTACGAGGACACGCTCCACATCGGCTGGTTCAGCAGCCATCCCTTCAGCTCCCATGGACCCGGATACGCGCACCTGGGCAAGGCCAACATTGCGTTCCTGGACGGACACATCGAGCCGATGGACCGGGGCGACATCCTTCGCGCCGGCAGCGATTTCTGGTATGGGGGACACTGAAGGGAATTCACGTATCGGCGCGGGCGTACGCCGGCGGGCGGCCTTCCTTGACGAGCTGAACCCGCTCGTCCGGATCCACCGGAAAATCGAACACCCTTGCGAGTTCGATCTCCAGGTCGGGGAAACATGGGCTCAGCAACGTGTCTTCTTTCGCGTAGGTCCGCTTCAGCCGGTAGGAATCCCCGTCGAGAAAAAACACTTCGACCGCCGAGGGATATGGGGTGACCAGCCAGACCTCCTGGACCCCGCTTTTCGTCTGATAGTCCTCCCAGGTGCGGGGGGAATCTTTTGATTTCTTCAGACCGGCCATGTTCGTACCCTGTAGGTCAATATAGCATTGATCACGGGATCATTTACAGCAGGAACTATTTATTTTTGTATTTCTTGTTGAACACTCTCGTTTTCCGTCATGCTGGTTTTTATGAATCTGCCGCTCCCGCCACGACGAGCCTTATGGATTGGAGTCGTCGCGACGGGATTCCTCTTGGCGGATTTCTCCGCTCCCCCGGCGCATGCGTCTCCCGCACCGGCCTATCACATCTCGATCCATGATCTGCCTTCCCCCGGGACGGCGGACTATGCGGTATTCGCATCGTGGCTTGCCGCCCATCCGCGGGTCCTTCCCGTCAACTTCCGGCAGATGCCGATTCAGACCCTTTATCGCGGCAACCTGATGATGGCGATGGCGGGCGGCACCGCTCCCGACCTGGTCCGGGTGTATCACCACGAGGCGAAGGCCTGGATCCGGCACGGATTTCTGGAACCGCTGGATCCGTATATTTACCGGGACGTCGATGGAGACGACCGCTACACGGACGGAATCGACGAAGTGATCTGGGAACCCCTGTTGCACATGCCCCCCCAGGTGCGCGACTTCATGCAGGAGGACGGCCACTTCTACATGGTCCCCCGGTTTCAGTGGATCCAGTTCCTCCTCTACCGCAAAGATCTCTTTCGCGAAGCGGGGCTCGATCCGGAGAAGCCAATCGAGACGTTCGACGAGTTGCTGCACGCCGCCCGCAAACTGACCGACCCCACCTCGAGCGTTCCCGGCGCGCGCGGGCCGCACGGCCGGAAGGGAATCGGCATTTCCACGCAAGGCTGGCCCTTCCAGGGCTGGCTCTATGCGCACGGCGGCCGGTCCATGTATACCGAGAAGACCTGCCCGCGGTGCGCGACCACGAACCGGTTCGAACAGGGCGAGTTCCGCTGGATCTGCCGGACCTGCGAACAGAACCTTCGCGACGCCCCGGGAACCGACCGGGCCGCCCTGAACAGTCCGGAAGCCAAGCAGGCGCTTGGCCTGTGGATGGACATGTTGTGGGCCCCCTTTACCAGGTGCCCCGCTTGCGAGGAGCCGATCGAGTTGGGCGACGCCACTACGCGAATTGTCCTGCCGGCCGATACCGAATGCCCGCACTGCGGCGAGTCGGTCCGCCTCCGCCGCGACGACCAGGTCATTCACGGATGTGCGCGCCCGCTCATCGACGAGGATCGTCACTGGCACAACCTCTGGATCAACGGCGAGATCGCCATGATGACCGACCTGTGGACCTACTGGGTCGGAACCAGTCACGTCGACCCGGCCGTGGTCGGTACCATGCCGATGCCCGGCACGGGGGGAAGCGCGTCGGGGTATCACTTCTACGGCATCTACCGGGGCACCAAGGACCGGGAGGGCGGCCTGGACCGTTTGCAGGTCTGCGTTGATCTCATCCTTGACTGCTCGGCCCAATACTTTGTCCCGCAAGATCACCCGGACTACCTGAAGTACGACAAGGAGCGAACACGCGCCCTGGTGCGCAACGGCCTCTTCCATCTCTGCTCCTACGACGAACTGGTAGCGGCGGGCCTGGAGGAATACGCCCGGGAGATCCCGGAAGGCTCCCGCCGCATGCAGGAACTGATTCGCGACCCCGACCGGTACACCTGCGTGCCCATGAGCGAGGGCTACACCCGCGTCCAGACGGAGATCCTGCAGTACGTCCTGCTGGGCCGGATCACCGCCGACCGCGACTTCGACGTGGCGGCGAACCTCGACCGGGCCAATGCGCTGGCGGACACGCAGGTCTTCATGAAAGAGGAGATCGTCGAGGAGATGGCGCGCCGTTTGCGGTGGCCGTTCTTCGGCGGGCTTTCCGTCTTCCTGGTCGCCCTGGGCATTTTCGTGTACCGCATGATCCGCCGGACGAAAGAGCGGCTGCTCACCGGGCGCGACCGCAGGATTACCCTGGGGAAGCACTCGGCCGCCCTCGCCCTACTCGTTCCGGCGATCCTCCTCGTCCTGGTCTGGGCTTACTACCCCCTGGTTCGCGGATCCCTGATGGCCTTCCAGGAAGTCCGGCTCCTGGGCGGCTCGCGCTTCGTCGGGATCGAGAACTTCATCCGTGTGGTCACCAACCCGATGTTTATGAGCATGGTATCGGCCACGGTGCAGTTCGTGGCGGCCACCCTCCTGCTGGGGTTCTTCGCGCCGGTGATCCTGGCCGTCCTGCTGGCGGAGGCGCGCCGGTTTTCCACCCTCTTCCGCGTCATTTACTACACGCCCAACCTGTTGGGGGGAGTAGTGGTGTTGTTTGTCTGGCGCATTTTCTACATGCCGACATCGGAGGGCCTGCTGAACCACCTGATCGGTTTCCTGGGCCTGGGTCCGGTCCGGTGGCTGGAAGATCCGCTCATCAACAAGTGGATGCTGGTCATTCCCGGGGTGTGGGCCACCACCGGGGCGGCCTGCCTGATCTACCTTGCCGCCCTGAAAACCATCGATGACGAACTGTACGAAGCGGCCGACATGGACGGCGCCGGAGCGCTCCGCAAGGTCATGCACATCACCTTGCCGAGCTTGAAGCCCCTGCTGATCATCAATTTCGTGGGCGCGTTCATCGCCGCCTTTCACGGCATGGGCAATGTCCTGGTCCTGACCGGCGGCGCCCACGAAACGAACGTAATCGGTCTGCAGATCTTCCTGGAAGCGTTCGGGTACCTGCGGTTCGGATCGTCCACCGCCCTGGCGTGGATCCTGGCCAGCGTGTTGATCGGGTTCACCGTGTTCCAGCTGAACTTTCTCCGCAAAGTCGAGTTCCGGAGAGCTGCCTGATGCCTATCCTCTCGACCATCGGCGCCCGGCGCCCGGAACAGATCGCGCTCCGAGCGGGCATCTACCTCCTCTTGCTCCTGGGCGCCCTGGGCATTGTCTATCCGCTTCTCGTGGTGCTTGGGCAGACCTGGAGCGACCGTTTCGACCTGCGGGAGAACGCGATCGTTCCACGCTATCTCCGGAGTCGAAACGATCTCGCGCTCAAGTGGGTCTTCTCCTCGACCGCGCGTCTCGACCTGCTCGCAAGTCGTCACCGTCGGGACGCATGGACCAGCCCGGCCGCGATGCGTTCCGACGCGGACTTTTACGAGTCACGAGTCGGCTTCCTGGAAGCGCTCGGCTACCCGCGAGAAAGCTGGGAAGCGGTCCTGGCGGACTTCAATGCCTTCAAGTCCACTGTCGATACCGCGAACCTGGTGGCCCGGGCGTTCCGGATCGAGGACTACTACCGTCCGTTCCTGCGGGATTCGTTCGCCCGGCAGGCGGATCAGTTCATCGCCGAGCGCGCGCAGGGCCGGCCGGACCCGGAGTG
>Ga0310123_10003769_pt1 | contig 11612 bp, 12 predicted proteins | sample CB6_AW_1057_MG_FD_203505 | JGI IMG/M metagenome (GOLD analysis project Ga0310123, IMG submission 203505) | Marine microbial communities from Western Arctic Ocean, Canada - CB6_AW_1057 | ecosystem: Environmental > Aquatic > Marine > Oceanic | place: Canada: Western Arctic Ocean | collected... | reverse complement strand
TACAGGGCCCCAGCCCCGGAGACGATGCTGCCTTTAACTGCTTGTTCCGCTACGCTCCACAAGCAGTTAAAGGAAAACCCCAAGAATGTAAGTTAGACGTTGGTTTCACCAGTGGGGGCAGGTCATGAGTCCAGCCGAGGAAGCTAAAACCACTTGTTTTAAGGGTTTTCGCGATCCAGAAAAGTAGTACTTGGGTGAGAACTTCACATTGACCGGACACAACATTCGGACTCGCTCGCCGTTTAACTTCACATTGGTTTGCGGCGATATCAACGGCCTGTTCGGTTACGTCGGCGACGACGAGATCGACCGTGGCGGTTACGAAACCGACTCTTTCTGGAAAATGCTCTACGTTGATGGGTTTCGATTAGCACCTGGCAAAGGCACGGTTCAAAAGATCGTGTCGACAGTCGGCGAGATGTTGAACGATCTGGTTTAAAATCTGTTTTGCTTTGGCATGTGACGGTATAACAATACATAAGAATCGTTTGCATAAGACATCATGACAAACAGAGAAGTCCTATCGCTGCTCGATATCATGCGCGTGCCGGCCGAAGGGAATCCTTTGCCGGCGATCGTCGCGGTTGACCATCAGGCGGCCGCGTCTGACAAATCGTGTGAGATACTTGTCGTCGGTGGTGGCATGGGCGGAGTTGCCGCTGCTTGGGCCGCAGCGCGACGCGGACATAGCGTATGCCTGCTGGAGGAGACTGGGGGACAGATGACCAGCCAGGGCATCGCTGCTTTGGACGAGCATGGACACATCGAAACATTTGGAGGCACTCGCTCCTATTACGAACTCTGCAATGCGATTCGCTCGAATTATCAGAAGCTGGCTGACAGCAAACCGGTTGACGGGAAAACGGCAAGCGAATTGTTGAATCCCGGTAACTGTTGGGTCAGTCGGTTGGCGTTTGAGCCTATCGTGGCGGTTAACGCAATCAACGAGTTGCTTTCGCCCTGGGCAGATTCTGGACAGTTGAGAGTCTTTTTACGCACGAAAGTGGCTGCAGCAGAGACAGACGGTGATCGTGTTATCTACGTGAAGGCGATAAACCTTGATGACAGCAGTATGCTACGTTTTTCGTTTCAGTACATCTTGGATGCGACGGAATTGGGCGATCTGCTGTCGCTCACGGGCACGGAATATGTTGTTGGCGCTGAGTCCGTAAAGCAGACTTCTGAGCCGCACGCCCAGCCCTCTGAGCTAAAGCCTCGTTGTGTTCAGAGCTGCACATATACGTTTGCCCTTGAGCGCAGGTCTGCAGACAAAAACCATCGGATACCCAAGCCGACTAAGTACGAGCATTACAGAGATAACCAGCCTTATTCGCTACACATCCATGTTCATGGCGGTGAAATATACGGCGAGAAGACCGGTTGGCTAGAATATCATCTGTTTGAGAACATGTCAGACACGAAAGGACCACTATGGACCTATCGTCGGCTGGTGGACGCTAGTCAGTTTCCAAATCATTACGAACACGACCTGACCATGTTCAACTGGCCAGGCAATGACTATCGCGATTTGCCATTGGTAGATCAATCGCCAGAGATATTGGCCGCAGCCCTTCAAGATGCCAAGCGAGTTAGCCTTGGATTTGTGTATTGGCTTCAGACCGAGGTTCCCAATCCACACGGTGCCCCGGGCTTTCCCAGTCTTTTGTTGCGTCCCGACGTAATGGCTACCAATGAAGGATTAAGCAAGCATCCCTACATTCGCGAATGCCGAAGGATCAAAGCGGTCAAAACGACGCGCGAGCAAGATGTGGCTGTCAGCCACCAAAGCGGACCTCGCGCCTCCCACTATGACGACTCGGTCGGCGTTGGGTGGTATCCGATCGATATTCATCCGGTAAACCAAGACGAAGTCGGCACGAGTACGAGGACAAAGCCATTCCAGATTCCCCTCGGTGCGTTGATTCCCATTCGTGTCGAGAATCTGATCGCTGCGAACAAGAACATTGGCACAACCCACATCACCAACGGCTGCTATCGACTGCATCCGGTCGAATGGAATATCGGCGAAGCAGCCGGACTGGTCGCTGCCTTTGCACTGGAAGAAGACGCGATGCCCAAGACAATTCACGAAGACAAATCGCTGTTACGTTCGTTTCAACAAGTAGTTATTACCGAAGGCATACCCCTTAGCTGGCTCACGGATGTACCCGTATGGAGCCCACATATCGTGGCAGCGCAGTGGTTGGTCATGGCCGCTGGTTATGACGGCAACGAGGGCAGCCTGAAGTTTCATTCAGAAGGATTGCTTTTGAAAGAAGAACGGGCTGCTTGGCTCCAACGTGCAGCCGGCATAAATCACAACGATTCTTGTGGTGACGTGGCAGTCGGTCGCGCCGTGTTTGCAAGCGCGGTATTCGACGAATGACTCCATGAACGCTTAAAAGAAAGGACTCTCATTTACGTAGTGGGCCGGGAGTTACGGATGACTTGTTTGCTGTAATACCTTCCATCGGAATATATATTCCCGATCGCGATGACGTGTAAAATGTAGCCGAATGGGTCACTATCTGCAATCCAAACCCCTTTGAGCTGACGAATTACGCCAAGCAAAGCAAACCACCGCGTCACCTCTTGACTCTATCCCTTTTTGAAACGACCCCCGTCGGGCATTTCTTACGCCAGCTAACCTGCGTCTGAACAACCCTGTCTGTACGCTCCTCACCAACTTGCACGATGCGGGATTGTCAACGCTCGATCAATCTAGGGCCGCTGCATGACGGTGAGCCTTCGGGTCGCCGCCGGCGTGGATCATGCCGGTCTGTTGCTCGATGTAGATCATCGCCGGGTGAGCAATGGGGTCGGAAGTCTTGCTCACCTTGTGTCCCCGCTCCGCGAGCTCTCTTCTGACCTTTTCTGAAACGCCGGTGTTAACGCGGAGAGTCCCCGCGCCGACAAAGGCGGCCGCACGGTCGGGGTTCGGGTTGAAGGAACCCTGGTGGTGTCCCGTGTTGAAACGAGGGGCAGTCACCGCTGCCGCCGGGAGCATGCCGAACTCCACATGGCCCAGCAGCACGTTCAAGGTAGTTTGGTCCTGCAAATCACCGCCCGCCACACTGATGGCCAGGACTGGCTTTCCGCCCTTAGTGACCAACGTTGGAGTGAGTGTGATCCGTGGCCGTTTGCCCGCCTCGACACGGTTGGGATGACGGGGAGTGGTATTCAGACTACGGACGCGATTGCCTTGGTTGACACCGGAGGGACCCGGACGGTTAGACAGCAAGTTGCAACTAGGCGTGGCCGCTACCACGTTTCCCCAACGGTCCGCTACGACACACGTAGTGGTGTCTTGAATCGGGATTGCAGCCCGCGAGTCCGTTGCTTCATCTTGGCTCTTGGCCGGACGCATCTTGTAAGGATCGCCTGGCCGCCGCTGAAGTGATGCATTGTCCATATCGATCAACGGTCGGCGAACGGACGTGTATCGATCGGACAGCAGGGCCTTCAATGAGACGTTCTCAAACAATGGATCGCCATAGTATTCGTCGCGATCAGCGAATCCCAGCTTCAGAGCCTCGGTCACCACATGAATGTAGTCTGTAGAGAGGTGTCCCATGGCCTTCAGGTCGAAGCCCTCCAACAACCGCAGAGTTTGGCAAAGCACGGGTCCCTGGGTCCAGGGACCGCATTTATAGACGGTGTAGCCCCGATAGTTGACGGCCACCGGGTCCTCGATGAGCGTCTTGTGAGCCGCCAGGTCGCGCTTGCGGAGAAACGCACCGGTGGAGATGTACCACGCCTCAAGCTCATCAGCGATATCACCTTTGTAGAAACGGTCTCTGGCTGCGGTGAGCTTTTCTTCACGCGTGCCGGTGGTGTTTTTCTCTGCTTCGACGAGCTTGCGAAGTGTGACGGCCAGTCTGGGATGCCAATCGCGTTCTCCGATGTCCAGAATGGCCAACGTCGGCTTGACGACGTCCTCGAATGATTTCGTGCCGTAGAGCCTCAGTGCCGTCATGCAGAGATCCACTGCTCCGGGTACGGGTGCGGCCTTCATGCTGCCTCGGGATGGAATTCCGTTGGCGTAGAACCAGTCAATAGCCTTCTGGTCCAATGGTGCTCGTCCCAGGCCGCAGAGCACTTTGACCTCCTGTCTTTTGGCATCGAAAATTAACAGGGGAATCTCACCACCGATGGCGAACGAGCCGTAGTCGGTCACCGAGAGGGCGAGCAGAGTGGCCACGGCGGCATCGGCTGCGTTTCCATCTTCTCGCAACAGCCCGATGCCCGCCGCCACGGCCTCGCTCCCCCCAGCGACAACGGCGCCTCCTTTGCCGGACGCCTTCCAGCCGATGGTCTCGGCCTGTGAAGCGAAAGCGGAGCAAGAGATGATTAGCACCAGTGGAACAAGACAAATGACACGCATCGCAAGACCTCCTCGTGTGGGAATTGACTCTACGACAAACCGCCGGGCTGCCCTGATCTAACCAAGTGGGTGTCTTTCACAGCCGCTTCACTGCCCGCAGCTCGCCAGAGACCAGCATCCTGACAGACCAACCGGGAGCCGGGAGAGTGTCTCCGTTCTGCCAAGCACATCTTGCACAGGCAGATCATGGTACGCGACTGATATGCGGATTACAATATGCCCACGAAGGTCTGCTCGGATCTGGGAAGGCGGGAAATTATACGGCAGCCGTCAAGCTGACTCAGGCGATACAAAATGAGTCGTACAAATCCAGCGCCTTGTTCGAGATTGCAAGAGCTCGATCCAAGGCAGGTGACTTAGCAGGTGTATTGGCTGTGGCTAACGAGACGAGCTCAGCTGTTGAAAAAACATATTCTCTGGTTGGCGCGGCTGAGGGTATTTTGGAGGCCGCCTCGCGCCCTTAGCTCAGATTCCCTCGGGCGGTGTGCCAGAACCTCGGATTCGACGTTGTTCGGCACACTTCAGCAAACGAACGATTAATGGAACCGGCGGCTGAGGGCCCGTTTCGGTGTGTTGAACAGATCGATACCCCCGGGTAAACTCGAGAATCAATTCGTGCCTGTTCACGGATGATCCGGGCTGTAAGTTTTCTTCTGCCTTTTCAAACTGCATTCAATCCACCCGGAGAAAGTCATGTTGAAACGCACCACAATCGCTTTTCTCGTCGTTTGGACGGTCTGTATTGTCCAGGTTCTTCACGCCGCCGATACCCGCCCTAACATTCTCCTGATCATCGGCGACGACATGGGGTTTTCTGACCTCGGGGTCATCGACATGCCAGCCGATTTTAATCCGGTAAAGGTCCTCACGCAGGGGAAATCAAAATAGTCGCGACCGTCTTCAAGAGGATGACCATCAGGCTCCTGTTCAATGTCCCCGCAGTACTCGAGGCCCTGACTGGCATCGCGATGCTTTTTGCACCGGCGTTTGTAATTGGGCTGTTGCTGGGCAACGGATTGAGTCAAAGCGGAACGGCTGTCGCACGCGTATTGGGAATTGGCTTGCTGTCTCTTGGTGTCTCCGCATGGGAAAACGCACCGCAGCAGGTAAAACCGGCCACGCGGATTGGCATCTGCATATACAACATCGGTGCGGCGGTCTCGTTGGGGATGTGCGGAACGATAGGCGAGATGAGTGGAGTTATGCTCTGGCCCGCAGTCGGATTGCACGGCTTGATAGGTGCGACGATGCTCTGGGTAATTCTCGGGCCATCACGCAAGTCTTCCGTCGACTGATTCTTTCCGTTTCTACTCTTCCATCGCCGCATAAAGACCGCCGAGGATTTCCAGGATCTCCGGCCCGGGAGTTTCCGACCAGTCGAATAGCCACTTACCGCTGCTGTTGACCGTAGCTTGCTGCCGAAAATATCGTTTACTCATGCCTTTTCCCGGACGTCCGAGAAAACCCACCGGGCGTGTTGAAAAAGGCCACTTGTTGCTAGCACAGATTCGGCTTGATTTTTCTTGGCGAAACGGGTTTCTGGAGAGGTTCTGGTCCGTTCGGCGGTGTCTCTTTTCATGGAGTCCGTGATGCAAGGAGTGCATGCATTCGATCCTAAGGTTAAGGCGAGTATCGACTTGGAATCATTCGTTGCAGAGGATCACTTCCTCCGGCGGATTGACCGCATTCTTGATCTGTCATTCGTACACCAGCTGACAGCGGGCCGTTATTCGGACGGTAAAGGTCGGCCTTCGATCGATCCAGAAGTGTTCTTTCGGATGCAGCTGGTCACCTACTTCTGCAACATCTCGTCCGAGCGACAACTGTGCGTGGACGTCCATCACGATCTTGCGTATCGCTGGTTCTGTCACCTGTCGCTGGAAGATGAGGTGCCAGACCATTCGTCGCTAACTAAAATTCGCGACCGTCTCGGCGAAGAGATATTCGAGATCGTGTTCCGCAAGATCGTCGAGCAGTGCATGGAGAAGGGCCTGGTGAAGGAGGAGTGCCGAGTGATGACCGACGCGACCTTGATAGCAGCCGACGCTTCGCTCAATTCACTTGCCCACAACGACCCTGAGCAGGCCAAGCAAGAGGAAGAGGCCCAACACCAGCCACGCGGGATGATCGACAGACGAGCGCAGCGCAAAATCTCCAATCAGACCCACCGCAGTCGCACGGACCCCGACGCCACACTGGCGCAGAAGTGGGGGACACCTCGCCAGCTCAAATACAAAGTCCATCTGACGATTGATGCGGACAGTCGAGTCATCCTAGATACAGAAGTTACGACCGGGGCACGGCACGACAATCAGCCTTATCTTGAGCAATTGCAGCGTGTGAGAGATCAGTACAAGCTGACCATTGGTGAGGCAATTGCGGATCGTGGTTATGGCTCTGCCGAGATCATCAAGGCCTTGAAAGAAAAAGGAACCAAACCGTATATTCCACTCTGGAATCGATGCAGTGGTAAAAATGCGGGAACTGCGGTTGGGTTGGTATACGAGCAGGAACACGATCGCATTCGCTGCGATGCAGGAAAATATCTGCTTCCCAGTTCAGGCGATTACTGGAACCGCAAGCGATACTCTTTGTCAGGCGAATGTGCCCAATGTCCCTTCGCTTCCACGTGTCCAGCGAAGGTTCGACCCAAGGCACCGCACACACGGTTTGTACTACGCCCGAATGACCAGGAAATCTTCGATGAAGTGCAGGCCCAAATGAACGAACCGGAATTCGGCAGGAAAGCTTCCGAGCGAATGTGGAAGTCTGAGGGAATGTTTGCCGAGGCGAAGCAATACCACGGCCTGTCTCGTGCTAAATATCGTGGTTGATCTAAAGTGCAAATCCAGGCATATTTCACTGCGATTGTGCAAAACCTCAAACGCCTGCTCTTCCCACTTTGTTGCTGGCTGGTAGCTTGTTGGTCACGCTCTCCGCGCGATGCAAAGCATGCATGATCAACCAACGCGATGAAACAAAAAATCGGCCATCAAAACGCCAGCACAAATCAGACTTTTTCAACACGCCCCACCGTATTTGGGACGACTTTCGTCTGGCGACTATTCCGCCTGCCAATGCGCGTCGGTTGCAACGCCGAATCGGCCAGACGCATGTCCCCAACCTGCGTCGGATTCATCGACCGACGCGCGCATCGGCAGCCGACCGGACGAGTGCCAAATCCCTTGGTTTGATGGGGCATCTGGATCCCCATCGGCTCAGATCCGTCTCAAAAGCTCCGGGCAGACGTTTTCTGGCACCGGTTCCGATGTGCCACAAAACGGGTGTGTCACGCAGGGTCGTTTTTCGAGGCGCGCCACGGGTTATCAACACAACGCACGCAAAGGCCGACCGATTGCAGCCATCCGCACGCGAATGTCGTCTTTCGTAACGCCGACACGCTAGAGCAGCAATTGGCTCCGCGACGCATGAGATTGCCAGCGGGCGCATTATTCGACATCGCGCGCTCGCACCGACGCGTCAAGGTTCAGTCATCCTATTTTTCGTTGAGTCCATACTCTTTGTTGATCTCGTCATACGTGGGCTGAATCACGTCCTTCATGTCGAGTCTGCCGCCGGCAATCTCGTCCGAATAAGGGATCCGGATACTTGAATCGGGCAGCTGCGGCTTCTCGGTGGCCGGGGGTGGCCAGACGTCTTCATCAACAATCGCCATCCGTACGCGAATAGCATCCTTGGTGATGTTCCACACCATATAGTCCTCAGAGAGACTCAGCGGACCGTCGTAGGTTGTCCGAATACGATCATTGATCGCCCCATGGGCCGAAGTAGTGGAGCTTCCCTCGCATCTTCTCTGCCCACCTGTTAGTGGCGTGGGCGAACAGCGGAAATTCGGGATAAGGTTTCGCCGGTTTCACCGGCGGAGTAGAATTGGCCACGGCACTACCTCCGACTCTACCGGTTAAGGTGGTGTCAGACACCCGGTGGCAGCCTCCGCCGGGTGTCACTTCATGGTCAGATTCTAAAGGTCATGTGAACGGGTGTCTTATGTATTCTTGTACACTAGCACGTGTATTTTGTAAATCGTTTTACAGAAATAACTTAGCCCCCGTAGCTCAGTGGATAGAGCACCGGTTTCCTAAAATAATTCTAGCAATTCTAGCTAACCCCTAAAAACGCGGCAAACACCTTCAAAACTAGGGTAAAACGCACTTCTAACCCCACCCCCTAAACGTCGTATAAGGGCGCTTTAGGCGCCTTCAAAGGCGTAAATACGCCCGCTGTTGGGGCTGGTGCTGGCGCCGTACGCCCCCTACACGTAGCACCGTTGCTAGGCGGCCTAGCACGTCGCCTAAGCCGATGCTGGGGCCGATGGGTATAGGTTGCCCCTATGCCCCTCACGGGCTGCTACGACGCCGACCGTAGGCGAAGCCGAGTAGGGCGAAGGTGGCAAGGACGAGAGCGGCAGGCTCGGGCAGTCCCCGCCTACTAGTTTCCAGAAACGCCCCCACAATCCGCTGTAATCTTTCACGCTTTAGATGCGATAACCCAAGTTAGCGGATTCTGGGTTGGGTGACGAATCAATCCTCAGATGACGAAAGTGCCTCAGCGATTTCTGCTTCAATTAGGTCTGGCACGTCTTCGTCGTACAACACGTCCCAGTCCACGCTGTGCGTAACCTCATGTTTTTCCACTCCGATGTGTTTCATTGCCAAGCCGAGAGCGGTCGCCTTAGAGACCAGGGTCACCTTAAAATACGACCTAGTTTCACCGTCTCGCTCGACAACTTTCACTTCCATTCCATCGATCAGCCGTCCAACTTCTTCGGGTAAATCATCGGGATTGTCGATCAGCCATTTGCCATCGCCGTACGGTCGAAAGTAATGCAGTGGATTGAAAAACAACGCGCTACGCAGGTAATTCAGGACGTCATCTGCTTTTAATTGACAACGCTCTTCTCTTTCTCGTTGTGCCTTCCCAAGTGCTGCACGGATGTGTTTGTTTTTCAGAAGCTTGTTCGCAGCTTGTGCTGGATGCTTGTACCCAGCCTTCCGAGCGGCCTTGGTCACACAGAAATTATCCGAAGCGAGTAGTTCCAATACGAACATTCGCTGTTGATCCGACAGCTTATTCGGATCAAAGCCATTCTTTCTAGATTCAATCAGTGTCGTACCCATATCGTTTAACCTTAATAAACCGGTTTATACCTATATACCTGACACAAGCTGAATTGCGATATGTCCGTCCTTCTATGTCTCGCGTTTGCGTAGCTCCATATCGAAGTAACGCACCAGCTTATCCGCAGTCGTCAACGTCAGATCTCGTTCGCCTGTTGCGAACCGATACAACACCGGCTGGGGTATTCCGGACTCAACCGCAATTGCATTCACGGTTAGCGGGCAACGTTCGATTTGTTTTCGTAGCTGGTCCGACATCGTTAGTCGTCCTGCCATTCTAGGTGCTCCTACCTACACTCCTTGCAGTTGTATACTGTTCGGTATTATACCGTATAGTATACAAAAGTAAATAGCGGGTTTCTGCGTAGTTTTGTGTGCCCGTAAATAGCCAGAAAACGGCCCGGGAGGAACATCGGCTGGCGAGTGCCAAAATGAGTCGTTAGATGACACGTCTCACGGCTAGTTGAGTAAATGACTCAGTGGATGCACCGCCTACACACGCCGTCGCTGTCGAATCGCGATGCCAATTAGAAGAACGACTGCGAGTGAGAGCATTGATGGCTCGGGAACGGCGTTGGCACCGGCCGCTGCCGGTCCGCCGAACAATCCGCTGAACGCGGCCACGTCGCCCAGATCGAATCGACTCCGTTTAGCAGGTATTTGCTAAATAGAAACAGCTGAGGCACTTAAAACATTCTATCCATCAAACAAAAAAGCCCGGCGAAAGTATCCTCCGCCGGGCTCTCTCGGTTGTCATCAACAAGCCCACAGAACCCGCGCAAGCAGAACGTTCGTTTGGTGGGGCAAGATGTCCGAAACATTTCACAGCAAGTAACTTGTGCCCAGGCAAACCTAGGAACTCGTGTCAAAAACACGTCCTCTATTCTGTCGCTTACAAGCACTTAAAGATCCGTACACACTTTTCCGCATAGATTGTGCTTCAAACAGGTCTTGGTAAACTATGTTCCTGTCTTGCTCTGGTAAGAGGATTGACCGATTCACGAGGATCCCATGGGTGACAAGGAAAACTTTTCAAAGCAATTTTCTGCGCTGACCGGCTTTGATCCGATGCCGTGGCAAGAGGCGCTGTATGCGAGGTTTGTCGCGGGCTCCGATGGTAATATACCGGCCTGCTGCGATATTCCCACGGGTTTGGGCAAAACCTCCGTTATTGCTATCTGGCTAATTCGAATGTGACGCTGTCCAAATGAGATACCACCTAGTCCGTTTCTAATATTTTCCTCTGACCTTTGCAAATGCTCAGCATGCCTCCTCGACCGGTTGTTACGAACCGATTTCCAGCATGAAAAACTTTGACATTTTCTTCAAAACCGCAACTACACACCCTAAGCCCCAGGAATGGCAGCGGTTGCATTCCAATCGTCAGGCACCGCAAAATCTCTTGCTCCGAATTCCGACTGGGATGGGTAAGACACAGGGAGTGCTTACCTCGTGGCTTTATCATCGTGTCTGTCTTGACGATGATCGTTGGCCTAGGCGATTGGTTTGGTGTCTGCCGATGCGTGTGTTGGTCGAGCAAACCGTGGAAGTTGCGAGGGCAATCTCAGAACGGATGCCGGAGGGAAAGCAGCCAGGCGTCGCCGTGCTGATGGGTGGCGAGGACACCGAGGAATGGTTCCTTGAACCAGAGAAACCGTGGATTCTCATTGGCACGCAGGACATGTTGTTGTCGCGGGCACTGAATCGAGGCTACGCGAGTGGTCGAGCCCGGTGGCCGATTGAGTACGGACTGCTCAATCAGGATGCGTTATGGGTCATGGACGAAGTACAGTTGATGGACGTGGGTCTTGCCACGTCCGCCCAGCTCCAGGCGTATCGTGATGAAGACTCCGAGAAGAGCCTTCGCCCGTGTTACACCTGGTGGATGAGCGCGACACTTCAACCCGACTGGCTGAACAGTGTCGATACTGCCAACTCGTATGACGATTGGATTTGCGAGCCGTGCGTTGTCCCGCCGGAGGATCGATCCGGTGGGCTTTGGGAGATCTCGAAACCCGTTTCAACGGACTCCATTGGATCCACGGACAAGAGGGCTTTTGCAGCGAGGATTCTTAAGGAACACTCTGCAA
>Ga0310123_10003766_pt1 | contig 11624 bp, 12 predicted proteins | sample CB6_AW_1057_MG_FD_203505 | JGI IMG/M metagenome (GOLD analysis project Ga0310123, IMG submission 203505) | Marine microbial communities from Western Arctic Ocean, Canada - CB6_AW_1057 | ecosystem: Environmental > Aquatic > Marine > Oceanic | place: Canada: Western Arctic Ocean | collected... | reverse complement strand
TGGGATACTCATCCGCGCGATAGGTCAGCGTCTCATCGGCCAGCAGGTTGAACCGGCTGTCACAGGAGGGACAGGTGATGTCCCTCAGCGACGAGTCGTCGAGGACTTCCAGCGGGTTCTGGCAATGAGGGCAACGGACCTGCATTCAACTGGACCACGATGGGTTCTGGGATCAGGTTCCATCAGGGAACCGATCGGGGGTCTCCGTTGCGATGCCCGCGTTTTATAGGTCAAATTGGTCGGTTCAGTATTTTGACCTTACGGGATAGCAGCACGCGCGACATTCGGCGAGAACTCGCGCCTAAAAGTTCCGAATGTCTTGGCAAACAGCAGGGCAGCAGAATGAATCCCGTTCGGACGGGACATCTTTTGAAAGCGAAAGAACACCGATGCACACCTCAATTCGTGATGGAAATATCTCGACGCTGCTTGAGGCGTCCGTAGCGATTCTCACCGATTAGCCAGACCTGCATCTTGTCGGCCTTGGCAATCACGCTGGCGGGAATAGTAACTCTGCCGTTCCTTCGATCTGCCTCGGCGATGAATACGTTGTGTTCGTCGTAACCGCTGGAGAAGCTTTTGAAGTAAACAATGATCGGTTTCATGTTGTCAAAGGTCAGCTCGATCTCCCAAGGCTTGCCTTGCGGCACAAACTTGCTCGGCAATTCGAAATCGAGATCAGAGACGGCGAACTCGCAGGCCTGGCTCAATGAACCATCTTTCATCGTGCAATGCGCGGTGTGGTCACCGCAGGTCTTGAACTTACGTTCCACCACACCCTTGCCATTCAGTTTGATTTCTTCCACCAGTTTCTCGCCCCGCTTGATCACGAGTGTGCGGACCCCTTGGTTGTCACGGTCCATGACGTTGAATTTCACAGGTTCGCTCTTGCGGTAGGGAACCCAGTCACCGCGATCCAGGAGCAGAACTCGGTTGATCTCCGGACTCGCGGAATCCTCGTTGTAATTCGGGAACAGAAACGACTCCGCCTTATTGCCGCCCCGCCAGGCGTCGAGATCAGTGATGTGATAAAGTTCGCGATTGCGAGCGGAGATGTGTCTGTTGAAGGCCTTGGCGCTGCGCAGGGTGTTGCTGGTGGTCTGTGGACGGCTTTCCTCAATCCGGACATGCGTCACCTCGCCGCCCTTATTGCGCACGACCTCTGTCACGATCTCCACGTGGGAACCGCCATTTTTCGTCGCCGGCGGCGTGAAGATGACATCACCAACGCGGGCGGACTCGGCCGACGGTGGTTGCACAATCGTGACGCCATTGCGAAACCGCGGACCGTGCTGCTTGCTGACATACCAGATTCCGCATTGGAGGGCGTAGCTCGTGTAGGAAGAGCAGACATTTCCGTAGTAGCACTCCGCGTTGCTCACGGTTCCTTTGAGGTTTTCCGTGTAGAGCACACTCTTCGGATTCTCGACGGCGGCGAGGAATGTCTTCAGAAAAATATCAAACCCGATATATCGACCAACCGATTTGACGCTCGAGTATGGAACTCCGGTATACTGGACCCCTTCCTCGAAATAGCCTTTTCGCTTCGGCATTCCACCGACGACGGGAGTCCATTTCACTCGCGACATAATACGCGCGTATTCGACCGCCTTTTCCTGCCACTCAATCGAACCATCTTCCCCTTTCTTCTCTCGGTTCGTTTCCCCTGCGGCGGCGAAACCATGCGCACAAATGAGAGCCGCCAATGAAGTCAACAAACAGAGAGAATAACGGTATGCAATGGCCACCGCGAAATCCTTTAGGTCTGATTTTACTGGGCGGCCGGTAAAAAATCGCCACCCTCTCTCCTACCAAGTTAGCATACGGCCTGACACAGCCAAACGCTTACCTACCAAGCCAGTACGGACAAGGGACGAACGCCTGCAGCAGTCTCGGGAACTGGTGATCCTGCTGTTTCGACTGGTTACGATCTGTTTCGCCCTTGGCAGTGATCCCGGTGGCGTTACAAACAGAAGTGACGCCCATTCTCAAGATACACAACTGGCAACACAAAATCAGCAGATTGCCGTTGTGTTCAGCCCTTTGGGCAGCTGTGGGACTGAAGTGGCGAGAACTCGCGCGGAAAAGTGCTGAATGTCGTGGTGAATGGCAGGGCGAAGAATCAACCGGCTGAGATTGCGATGCTTCCGATTTCGGAAGTGCAAGAATCTCCTGCATTTAACGGTCGGCTGAGTTTTTTTGCCCTACGGGGTCGGCGGAATAAATTCATCTTACGAGATCGCCACATAAAGCCGCGAACGCCGGTGACCGCCGCGAATCTCGGACCGCGACACCTGGTTCCAGACGCACATTAGATCGCCGGTCCGGGGGATCCAGACCAGGCGGCTTGTCTCACTCAGTCAGCCGCGCGCCCGCAACGAATGTGCGAAAAGCGGCGGAGACTTCCGCGACGGCTTCCCGCGGACCTGTCAGCTTGAGGTACAAGTCACGTGGTTTCATTGGGACCGCCACGCCGATCATGCGCCAGTTCGGGTGCGGGCCAGGATTTTCGCCGATACGGGCCTGAAAAGTCCCGCGCAGGTCGACCCAGGTCGCTTCGAGTCCACCGACGCGAATTGTTTCTACGCGGGGCGCTTCACCTGCGGGCAATTGAAACTGACCCTCCCAACGTTTCACGTTTCCATCGATTCCGCCGCCGACGAAGGAGAACGTCAGGCCCACTTCTTCGTCAGCGGCCGGAATCAAAAAGCGGGCATTGGTGATTCTCATTTGCTTTTCCTGGCTGGAGAGCTCGATTTCTTTCCAGCCCTCCGACACCGAAAAGCGAATGCCGGGCAACGTTTTTTCGAAGGGACCGGTGTTGATGACAGCGCCTGCGGTTGCTTGCCCTGCCGGCTTGCCGTGCGGGAACGAGAGACCATGCGCGGTTTCAGCCGCTTGCGGCTGCTGTGCGGCCGGGGCAACCGGAATCGGGACATCGTCGACGGCGGAGCCAGTCTTCTCGTCGCCACAGCCAACACAACCAAGTGCAAAGCCGATCAGAATCACAAAGGGCGTCATCGAGCTGAAGGTCGGCTTCATTCGCATCCTTCCGTCGCAGGGAACAGGGCTTGGGCATTCGAGCCTGCGGAATTCAACAGGCCCGGTTCGCGGTTGGAGAAATCCCGCAGCCAACGCCGGGATCATCCAATCACAACCGGAAATTGTACAGACCGCGGCAAAGTTTGTGGAGCCCGCCAGTCAGCCAAGGCTGCGCGAACAACTTGCGGATTCGCCTGAAGACCTCCCCAACCTCGTTCGCTTCGTTGCGCTTCGCGTTTTGGGGGATGACGCTTCGGAACAAGACGCCCTGACCACTGAAGTCGTCGACTGGATCGACGAACATCTGGGACGTGACTACGCCTGGCCCGGCAACTTCCGAGAACCCTTCCTCGTCATCGTGTCATAAAAGGTTCGTATGATGAGGCGAGTCGCTGCTACCACTTTGTATACCATAAGTTAAATGCATCCAGTATCGAGAACTCATCTTAACAAACAATATATGCCATCAACTCGGTATGCCGTGCGAAGTCATCGAATCGCCAAGTTGATGCACCAACAGCTCGAAACGGCGGTCAAGAAAGGGGGTCGTTCGGCACAACTATTCCGCGACTTGGGAGCCTCGCTGGAATGGCTGCAGCAACCGAGGCAAGCAATCGACGCCTATACCAAGGGGCTCGAACTGGCGGCAGACGATGCGACCTTGCGCGTGATGCGCGCCTGGGCGAAGTTGTCAGTCGGGGACGCCGATGGGGCCGTCAAGGATTTTGAATACGTCGCGCAAAAGCACCCCGGTCTGGGCTACCTGCGCGCGGATTCGGCGACGTTCGAGAATCTTAGTCGCCACTACCAAGCCAAATTGACTCAAACAAATTCGTTTGGATAGAGCATCGGTTCCGTAGACATGTGCCAATGCCCAGAATCCCCAAGAAAAACGGATATTTCTGTCGACGCGGGGGCAGATGCGGGGGCAGTTGAAACGAAAAACGCGCACGATGACCCCGGCCTGCAGGCCATCATCATAGTCTCTTGAACAAACCCATGCGATTTCGTGAAATGGAGACTCTAGGCCAGAGTGGTTGTCGTTCGTCGTCTGTCTTTGATCAACGCTCAGTGTGGCAGGGCAATCGTCAGAATTCCAGTCAGCCGGCATCTCTTAATCACCCGGCGCTGGTGCGATTCCCTGGAAGGCCCTCCAACCAATGCCTCGCGCGCCCGCGTGTGAGGACCGAATTCTGCCCTCCCTCCGCTTTTGCACGTCCCCCTGCCAGCCGCTTGCGGTGTCGCTCGCTCAACATTTACCAAGTTTTTGCGATACCGCCCCGTCCGTCTCTCGTAGTGGCTTAACTGGTTTTCCGTTCCTTGCGGATGGTCGCGTTCAGGTGTCCTCTCGGTAGCAGGCTGTCATTAGGTTGTAGTGCAGCAGTCCAGTTTGAACCGGTGCGGGCGTGCTGGTGACCGTCTCTGAGTCTTCGTCGGAAACGGCCTCGTCGGTCGGCAGCCCGATTAGTGGCAGCCCCATCGCAGTCCTGCGGGCGTTGACCCATGTCAGCGCCGAATCGAGGTCGCGCGGGTTGAACTGGCCCCGCTGTGCGTACTGCCTTGCCGTGTCTCCAGTGATGCCGCCGGCCAGTTCGCCTATCGTGTCGTAGGTGATCCGTACCAGGACGGTTCGGCTTCCCTTGGGTCGGGCCACGGCAAAACCTCCTATTTTGACATTCAATTCTTTGCCTCGTCCGAGCGATACATCCCGGAGTCCCGCAAACAATCCCCCCACCGGTTCGGTTCAATTTCCAGCCGGGTCGCGCCGCCGACTGAAGCACTGATGCGTTCGATTTTTCAATCGGAAGCGACTCACGGCAACCAACGGCCGACGCGAAGCACACTCTTGTCGCGCCGTCAATCGGATGACAGTATCGGCGTTTGTGGCCTCGGCCAATGTCCACGCGGTCAATCAGTCCACTGTGCGCAACTACTGCATTCTGCCCCGCCGATCAGTGCTGTTTTTTGGTCGTATTACGGCATTGTCGTTAAATGTATGACTTGATGGGACTTTCAACCGCAACAACGATGTTCGAGGTGCTTACCACAAAAATTCGGTGCGGAGGCAACGATGTCGTAGTCCTGGGCAGGTAGCTGCGGAACGGACAATATGAGCGTCAGCACGGTGGCCGTGAAGCAGAGTTTCATGATTGGTTTCCACGTGGTCGGCGGCCAGACGCGTCGGGTTACGATCCCAGTCATCGAACCCTAAATCTTAGCTGTGACAAAGCACTAGCCGATCGATGAAGGTTCAGTTGCTGATATCGCAGTTGGGGAGCGACTTTTGGAGTCTTGTTGCGCCCGCGTCAGTAACCTGGGTGCCGATCGCCAGAAGAGTTTTCAGGTTTTTCAGGGCGGTCAGGTGTTCGATCCCGTGGTCGGTGACCTTAGTTCCGGAGATTCCGAGGATCTCGATACTGCGGAGTCCCTTGAGCGATTCGAGCCCGCGATCGTCGATGGCCGTGTCGCTAAGGAAGAGTCGTTTGAGGCTCGTAAGCCGCTTGAGGTGGGCCAGTCCGGCGCCGGTGATTCTGGTCTGGTGAAGGCTGATTTCCTGGAGCTCGCGGAGCCTCGACAATGCAATGAGTCCCGCATCCGTCGTGCGTGTCTCCTGAAGGTTGACTTCGATGATCCGGCCCTTCTTGTTCCGTTTGAGCCGGGCGCCGAGTTTCTCGAGTGCCGCCGCGGAATCCGCTTCGGCCGCGGCCAGACGCCGGTCGAAGACAAACGGCGCCGTGGGGTCATCGGTGATGCTGACCTGAAGAGGTGGTGCGATTCCGCCCTGATCGACCTGGACACGGAGAATGTTCTTGGCTGCGAAGGGTCGGTCGTGAATCCAGCGATGGCCGTCGCCGTGTAAGTAGAGGATCGGTTTGGCGAACTTCTGGGCGTCCTCGATAAACGGATCGAAGAAGTCCCTGTGATTCTGGTTTGGTTTGGCATGCCCGAAGATGACCACGCAACTGACCGCGTCGCCAAACTTCCACAGGTTGCGACGCGTCCATTCGAGGTTCTCGGCATGGCGTTGTTTCCACTCGTTTGCATCGTGCACACGTCCGCCAACGATGTTCAGCCCGATGAACAACACGCCACCCCGGACGAACGAGAAGTTCTCTTCTCGTTCGAGTTGTCGGAACACGGCAAAGCGGTGTTGCCATCGCCGGTCGAAGCGGGTGAAATACTTGCGCCAGTACCTCCAGGCTTGAGCCGGGTTGGTGCAGTCGTTCCATTCGTTGTCGCCGGGGACGATGAAGACCGGTGCGGCTGATTGGCAGAGCATGCCGAACACCTTGTTGTAGACCACCTCGTCGCACGGGGTACCACCCGACTTGATGTCACCGACGTGGACGATAAATTCTCCGTCTTTTGGGAGCCGCGTGATCTGTTGCGGGAGCAGTTTGTCTTCGGTGGGGGCATACGGAACGTCTCCCATGGCGTAGAAGACGACCTGTGTTTGGGGCGGTGCTGCGATGGCGGAACGGGCTACCGCGCACGCCTGCAACGCGCCGATGGCACAAAGTAATAGCAGCCGAAGTTGGTTGTCGCCCTGTAGCATGCTGAAAATCGTGTCGATTAACGTGGTGAAAATTCTGACGATTCCTTCATCCCCGATTCTACCGGTACCCGGACCCGCTGTGTAGTGGCAGCACCGCGCATACAACGACCACGCTTATGCTCATAGGCGATCCACATACCGTCGCGCCGACGCACAGCATCGACCTTGCCAAAAAGTCCCCATTGCTCGGAAGAGATTTACTGGCACGTGAACCGGTCACGCTTGATGACGTTCCGCCGACTGAACGTCACCGCGTTAGTCGGCAGTCGGTCGTACTTGGTCAGCGTGACGACTTCCGGAACACGCAGATGAAACCGCCACAAGACATTCCGTCAATCGAATGACGATGCTCGCGGGCGCCATCTCGTAGTAGCTGCGAGCATGGTTGCCAGACACACCGTTCAATTCTCCGATCGCCTTGAGCAACGCTCGCGTCCAGTCGGGCTTCTCACGGCAGTCGTTCAGGTTGAGAGCGAACGGGTATTGAAACGTCGAAACGACCGTCTCACGATGGAGCACGTGATGCAAAAAACGCAGAATGCATTGTGGAGGAAACGAGCCGAAATGGTAACGACTTATTGCTCGGAACTCGACCGAACGGAAACGAGGGCATCACCCTCCGATTCAGCTTTGCTTTCCGGACCGCTCACCAACTCGAAGAGGGGGAAGCTGAAAGAGTCACCCGTCCGACTCGTCGCTTTTCAACGATGGCCACAGTACCGTACACACAAGTGTGGTCCACATCCAGAACGGGCTGGGGTGGGACTTGGCCTGTCAGCGTCACCAGACAACTCACCGACGCAGTGACCGGGTTACGCCTCAGCGCGTTGGCCATTGTGAAATGTTCAAGTATCTTCGCGCCATGGCACAGACGGCATCACCAAAGCATCCGCGCGCATCCCACTTTGAGAAATCTGGCCTCTTTGGCGGCCTGAAAACCTTCTCCGAACTTCTCGGTGTGTTATTTGCAGTCTAATCCTGTAAGGTACTTTTGGTCCGGGCTAGTTTGAATCAGCATCCATGGAGAAGCAAGATGTCACGGCTCGACGGAAAGGTGATCATTACGACCGGGGGGACGCAGGGAGTCGGTGAAGCTGTTGCCCTCGATGCTGCAAGCAACGGAGCAGCTGGTGTTGTGATTTGCGGTCGTCAGCAGGACAAAGGCCAGGCCGTGGCCTCCCGGATTGAAGAGTTTGGCTGTGCAGCCGAGTATGTCCCTGCCGATCTGTCGATCGTCGAGGACTGCCGAAATGTGGTGCGTCGCTGTGACGAACGTTTCGGTCGTGTCGACGGTCTTGTTAATGCCGCGGCCGACACAAATCGCGGTACGCTCGAAGACACTACCGTCGAATTCTGGGACTACCTGTTCGCGGTCAACGTTCGGGCACCGTTCATTCTGACCCAAGAGTGCGTTCAAATCATGAAGCGGGAAAACATCGCGGGTTCGATCGTTAACATCCTGTCCGTGGCCTCGTACTGCGGCCTCGACATCCTGGTTGCCTACAGCTCGACCAAGGGCGCTCTGCGCACGTTTACGAAAAACGTCGCCAACGGTCTGCGCAAGCACCGCATCCGCGTCAACGGCATCAACCTAGGCTGGACCGATACACCGGCCGAACACGTTGTGCGGAGGAAACAGGGAAGTCCCGAAAACTGGCTAGATATCGCAGAGCAGGAATCTCCATTCGGACGTCTGATCAAACCCGATGATGTGGCACGTCTGTGTCGGTACTTGCTGAGTGACGAATCCGGCATCCTGACTGGTTCCAACGTCGATTACTCGCAGCGAGTCATGGGATTTTTTCCACCCGAGCTGGTAGGCTCAAAATAGAACCAACCGCCACTGATCGGGCCTATGTTCTTGCGCCAGGAAAAGCGATGACCACCACCTTGCGAATCGATACTGAACTACTTCATGGCAATTCTGCGGAAGATAGTCGGCATCGACTCAATCCTGCCACACAAGGTACGACCGGCAGAGTTCATTGCTGCGGAGATTCGGGCTATGGGCATGCTGGGGTGAGCGTCACCGTTTGCGCCGTGTATGAGTTGCCCTGGCGCATACGGAGTCCGCGAATACGGTCGTTTGTTGTGCTATCCCGCAAATCAAAACCGTGCGCGACGGGTTCTTGGGACGATTGGACACAGCGTTCTTTCGCCAGCAAATCAACCAGCTCGTCTTCCAACGGCAACTCGCTCCAGTCCGCCGATTCCGTTCGTTCGCTGCTTGGATTAGTTCGGTCCGCCTACGCGAACTCAAGCTCTGGCCGGGCTTCCGCATGCACGTTTTAATCAACGGTTTTTGACTTGGCCACACCTTCATTGACGACGCGGGGAGCGAACCCGCGTTCACCCATGTCAGCGCCGAATCGAGGTCGCGCGGGTTGAACTGGCCCCGCTGTGCGTACTACCTTGCCGTGTCTCCAGTGATGCCGTCGGCCAATTCGCCTATCGTGTCGTAGGTGATCCGTACCAGGACGGTTCGGCTTCCTTTTGGTCTGGCCACGGAAAAACCTCCTATTTTGACATTCAATTTGGGTCGCCCGTTCGGACCGCATATCCACGTGGGATGGGACCCAAGGCCGGGGGGATGCGGATCAATTTCCGGCCGGGTCGCGCCGCCCGATGGTCGTCAGCGTCGATCCTGGAGCGTCGGCACCGCCTTCTATCCGTCGAGGTCATCGGTCAGCCTTCCGCACCGTCACCGGCCGCCGCCCGGAGCATCGCCAGGATGCCGGCCTTGACCGATCCTGGCAGGCTGGGCCAAGCGTCGATGATGGCCTGCAGGTCGGGGTCATCGTGCGCGTTTTTCGTTTCAACTGCCCCCGCATATGCCCCTGTGTCGTCAGAAACGTCCGTTTTTCCTGGGGATTTTGGGCATTGGCATGTGTCTACGGAACCGAAGGCTCAAAGGCGGCTCGGCTCGCGATCATTTCAGGATCATCTCTTGGTGTCCGTCACAAGCCCGACGGTTTTCCTGATCAGAGTACTGTTCGATGCAATCTTGCAAACTCGAACTTGGAATGAGTCCGCCCGCCAATTCCCCTCACTAATGCGCAAAAGCAACGCATAAGCTAAGCGTGGTCGAAGCTAGGTCGAGGTTTACGACCCTATAATACAGAGGTTTGATAAGCTAGGTGAAAGCGTTCTCCTAGCATAAAAAGTCTACGGAACCGAAGGGATCAAAACAATGCTTTGTCCTGCCTCTCTCGCCACGTGTAAATCTCAAACCCCAATCGGTTCTTCTCTTGAAACGACCTCCCCGCTATAACCTCTAACACGCCATTCGCGAACGGGTCGACTACGTGCGTTTGCGCTTATCGAGCTGATGATTGTCACGTCAATCATTGGGATTCGGGCGGCCATTACCGTGCCTGCTTTTATAAAATATGTCAGGAAAGTAAAACGGCCGAAGCTGGATTGAATCTGAAGGTAATTGGGGATGAGGAAATGGTATGGTATGAGCAGAAATATAGTGGAGGTTTAGCTTACAGGTCTCTCCCTTGCAAGTTTCCCAGCCTAACGTCGGCCAACACTCCGGATGGCCAACTAATTCCGGGTGGAAACTATGACGTTTGTTCGGAGCGTCTTGACCACAACAGGACAGTATGGGAGTCATTTTTGAACAAGCCGAAGTCGGTTTATTTATCATACTCCTACAATCCCAGCTCCTGTGCTCCATTAGATGGTGTATCTCAACGGGATCCAACGACCGGTGAGATCTATACGACCATTGACGGCCAGACACCCAATTCGACCGGAGGGACGGACGGTGTTATACTCCACTAGCCCATCCAACCAAAATGAAGGCAGAGTTAGTTTCGTGGCTGGAAAGAAGGGTTGGGCAACTGGGGATGTAACCGCCCTCCCGTAGAAGCTTTCCTCGACCTCAGATGCGACTAAGTCAAAGATTCCAAAATCAAGTTCGTCGACTGGATGATACGCTGATCACGTGGACGCAGATCCGGTTCGAAAGCTTTGCCCGTCAAATGCTGCAAACCAGCGATATAGCGAACGGCAATTTCATTGCTTTGCTCGGTTGAAAACTGCATATTGGTATCCTTGACCATGCCACGAGCAAATTCTTTTGAAAAGGAAACCGGCTTGCCGTCTCGTTCCAACACCGAGCCATCATCAGTCAGTTTCCAAAAGCGGGACGAATCCATTGTGTAAAGTTCATCCGCCGCAACGATTTGGTTAGCGGCGTTGATGCCGTGCTCTGTCTTGGTGTCGACCAACACCATCCCTTTTTCACGCAGGTATTGTGACACGATACCAAACGCCATGGTCGATGCGTTGCGAAGATGATGGTACTGGTCCGCAGTACAAATTCCATTCTCAATTAAAAAGGCCGGGTCGATGGTTCGGTCAACTTTCTCCTTGGTTGAAGGAGTGTCCATTAGATAGGGGAGCTTGCCATTCGGGCTGAGTGAACTGACATCAATTTTATGCCCGGCATATTCCAATTCGGACAGCCCCTCCTCTTTTGCTTTCAGCCAATGTTGAAACAAGGAAGTGGATGTCGAGCTTTGGGCCATGTACATGCGCAGTACATTTTCAATCATGAGTAAATTTAGATTTTCTGCCGGAATGACCGTTGAAGATGGGAGCAACCCCTCAACCTCAAATTGTGATGACCACAGGGTATCTTCCACAAGATTGAGCATGTGGTCATGGTTTTGGGCTAAAACCTGATCCTTGAAAGGAATGGCGCCTCGGTTGACATCGTGCGTAGAAATACGGTTTCCACGAAACATTAAACGTATAGGAACACCGTCCTTTGTTTTTAGACTGTCGCCAAAAACGGAATCTGATACTTTTCCCTCCAACACTGTGGCGCCCGTAAGCTTGGGGATTTCATTGTCAGCAATGATCTGCTTGATAGTCCTGCCTTCATTCACATGCGTTCCATAATCACTGACAAGTTCTTTGATTTCATTGCTGGTAAGCATATGTGGATTCTCCAAAGGGATGGTAAAATGTAGCTTGAAAGTCTCTCAAAGCTCTTTTATTTTGAGCGAACTTG
>Ga0310123_10003764_pt1 | contig 11626 bp, 15 predicted proteins | sample CB6_AW_1057_MG_FD_203505 | JGI IMG/M metagenome (GOLD analysis project Ga0310123, IMG submission 203505) | Marine microbial communities from Western Arctic Ocean, Canada - CB6_AW_1057 | ecosystem: Environmental > Aquatic > Marine > Oceanic | place: Canada: Western Arctic Ocean | collected... | reverse complement strand
GATATTTTAGAACGATTGATGGGGGAAACATCACATCAACCAAAATACGATAATGATATTCTTGAACTGAAAAGATACACATCTACAAATTCAGATGGGGCTAGATATGAAATCGCGTGTCCATCAAGACTATATCGGAAAGTGAAGAAATTTGACAAAAAGTTACACGAAGAATGTCGAGAATTTGTGTTTTCTATTTCTGATGTTCCTGATGGTTCTTCTTTACCTCGTAGTTACAATTCTAATCACTATGGGAAATTCGATGATAAAAGTAAAAGAAGTCTTCGGAAATGTTATTCAACTCCATATAAATACGATTCATATAAATATCGAATCGGTCGTTATAGGATTCTTTGGTATAACAATGATGATAAGAAAAGGTCTTATATATTTGAGATGGCACATCAATCAACTGTCCATAAAAAATTGTATCGCACCAAAATGAAAAAACGATAATCCAAAATGGAACTACAAATAAAAGACATCAAAGTATCTCAAAGACTACGACCAATCGATCAAAAGAAACTTGATTATCGGAGCAGTCAAAGTTGAAAAAGGGGTGTGTGAAAAAAGTATGAAGATAATAAGGGTAATTGAACATAATGGTAAAAAGTTTTTCATAAAAGAAGATATGGGAATGTGTTTCTATACAGAAAATAGAGAGGTATTTGCGGTGCCACTTCAAGAGAATGGGGAGCCACATGATGATGAAGGTGTTACAACTAATGTAGATGATTTTGATTTGTCACAAGAAGATATTGGAAAACTGAAACATATGATACAAATGGTTCTTGGTTCTCATAATTCACAACAGAATGGGAACAATAGTTTTTACAGATAAACTTATTGATGATGATAATAAAAATAGATGACATAAAAGTATCTCAAAGATTACGAGAACTTGATGATACAAAAGTTTATGATCTCATGGAATCAATCCAGTTGGTTGGATTACTACACCCAATAGTGATTGATTCTGATCATAATCTGTTGGCTGGGAATCACAGATTAGAGGCCTATCGGATATTGGGTAGAGATACCATTGAATGCAAAGTGGTCAATCTATCGGAATTGGAAAATGAACTGGTTCAGATAGATGAAAATCTGATCAATAATGATTTGAGCATGATAGAAAAATCTGAACATATCATATTGAGAGAATCAATTTTAGATGATTTAGGAATAAGGGCTGCACAAGGAGAAAATCAGCATGGTAGTGTAAAATCGTACACTACCTCTAAATTAGCAAGTGAATTAGATATTTCAAAACGGAAGTATCAATGGATAAAACAAATTTCCAAGATAAATCATACTGCCCGTGAGATTCTCAAATATACCGATATTTCTAATAATCTGGACGCATTACTACAAATTGAACGATTACGGGATAATGAACTTCAAATTGAAGTAGCAACAAGGATTGAGAGAGATCATTCCACCAATTCTGGTAATATCAGGAGATTGATAAAGGATGTCCAGAACAAAATAAAACGAGATTCTATCATAGAACAATTAGGTAATCACAAAAATTCAAATCATAAGAAACTACAGTTATATCAAGGTGATTTCAGAGAAGTGTCTCTGGAACTTGATGATAATTCAATTGACATGATTTTCACTGATCCACCATACATTACGGATGATTCACTTGATCTGTATGAAGGATTATCGGAATTAGGAAATCGAGTCCTCAAAGATGGAGGTTCGTGCTTGTGTTATGTGACTCAAGCGATGCTACATAAAGTGTTGAATGTAATGTCCAGTAACCTTGATTACTACTGGATTATATCGATAAAGCATGGTGGTAATAATGGTCGTCATGGTCGGGGGATATTCGTAGAGTGGAAACCTATATTATGGTTCGTAAAAGGGAAAAGAAAGAGGACTGATTTTGTAGCAGATTTCGTGTTTTCCGAAGATTCTGGTAAGACATTTCACGATTGGGAACAATCCATAAAGGAAGCAGATTACTATATATCCCACCTAACGGATATCGGTAATACAATTCTTGATCCGATGATGGGATCAGGGACAACGGGTGTATCAGCACTTGGACTCAATAGAGATTTTGTTGGAATCGAAAAAGAAAAAAGAACATTCGATATTGCACAAGCTAGGATAAGTGAAATAAGGTAATGAAACAACTTTGATTTGATGTAAACCAAATTTTTGAAATCGTCAGAATCCACTCTGATATAAGATAGAAATATTCCTACGACTACAAAAAGAGACTTTTAGACATCAAAGTCCAATTGAAAAAACCCATAAGTGGACTCGTATCAGCAGATGGTGAGTTTCCTAAATCCCATAAGAAATCAAATAAAGAGAAGAAATCCCACCCCAATAGTTTAGAAAAATGGATGTAGTTCTAATAATATGAAATAGATCTGTTTTTGTAGTCGTTCCTATCGGTGTCAGTTGTAATCAGATGTATGTCACAATCATCGGAGAATGGAATGAAAACAAAAACATTTACAGTGAGAACTTCAATTGAACAATACGAACAAGCTATTGAATACTCTGAATCTAACGGTATTACATTAGCTGATTTGATTCGTCAAGGACTCGATTACATTTGTAACCAAAAGTCACCAAAAAGTAATCAACCTGACACCACTTGGTTACAAGAACAAATCGAAATAAAAGATGGTCAAATCGAGGAACTTCTAAAACAGCATAACCAAAACCAACAAATAATAATGTCAATGAACCAGAACCAAAAGTTGTTGGTTGAATCCAAACGGACTTGGATTCAGAGATTATTTGGGTTGAATGTAGAAAGTGCATACTAAGATGACTAAAAATTTAGACCGTGGAGATTTCCTTACCTTTGAAAAAATATTTTATGATCCTAATAAGAAAATCAATTTTGGGAGACAACAGAGAGAACCTAATCGTAGAGATAAAAGGGAAGGTGAAGAACTCGAAGAATCAAAACTCAAAGGGATATTTGGTGATCCCAATCGTCAGTTGATATTACAGTTTCCAGAAGAACTCAATCAAAAAAAACTGTGTGAATCGATGGTCAGTGATTACCCTGATGATTTCTATCTGTATGAAAATTACCTTATTTTCCTAAATTACCTTTTTCGATTTGGGGATTCGGATTTACATCTGGAACAATTTGATGATGATCTAAAAAATAAGGTCTTGGATTCCTATCGTAAAAATATACCAAAATCGAATCTAATGTCTTTTATGGAATAAGGTCTATATATGAACAAAGATTTACTTGGTGAGTGTCGAATTATTCTCGGTTATTTGGATCGGTGTGTTTCTAATAGTCATCGTAAATTTCAATCGATAACCACAACCTAAACTCTATTAGACCTCTCACCACTATTTTTTAGAATATTGACTACTTACAACATTCACATTCACAAGTACAATCTTCACAATCACAAACTTCACAATCACATTTATTCATAACAGTCTCCTATTTTAGATGAGTAATTATACACCAAGACGAAACTAATATGAACGAAGATTTACTTGGTAAATGTCGGGTCTGTGGTCGTGAGGTCAGTCGAAGGGCCAAGGAATGTCCTGATTGTCGAGAACCAAGACCCACTATGACAGAAGAAGAATACCAAAAAACAACGATCTATATATATAAGAAAATTATGGATTGGTTGAATACTTCCGTTTGGGGCCAAATTCTTTACAGTATCTTTGTATTATTCTCGGTTTATTCGATCGTAATATTAGTAATATTAGTAATCACCTTGTTTTCGAACTGTTGATGAAAAATTCAATCGGTAAGCCACAACCTAAACTCTATTAGACCCCTCACGAGTACCTATAAAATTATGATTTCAGTGAAAAGGTCAAAAGCCTGTTTGTATAAATATATATGAAGATATTAGAACAATCCCAATATTGGGGTATTTCATATATAAACAAATACAAGAGAGGTATTTTTAGATGACACAACAATGGACAACCGAGATCAGTAAGAAACTACATCAGGCACGAATAGATGAAAACCTCAAAGAATATGTAAGAGCTCTATCAATTTTGGATAGGACATCCATCAGTGATGTTACTGAACAGGCTTTGAGGAATCATATAGATTCAAATCAGACTCGATTGAGTCAATACTATATTGAACAATCTAAACTCGATGGGGGGGTCTAATAATGAAGAAATATGGAGAAATCAAAGGTCAAAATTCATATAAAGATATTGAAGGATATGAACAATTATTGAACCCCGATTACCTCAAAATAATGGAGAAATTGGACAAGAACAAATTTCTTGATAATGGTGATATGGAATTATTAGATGAAGCTGGAAATATTAGTAGTGGTATAGCTTTGAAGAAGCACAACGATGTTCTAAAATATGGAAAACAGATATTGAGATCGAGAGATGCTAGGGATGTAGATAAGATTCTTGCAAGAATGATCGCAGCTTCATCATCACTATCACTTATGGCAGTTGCAGTAGGTGGAGATAGTAGTTTTGTTTCAACCATAGCTAAAGGAGCTAGTTTGAGGGGTCTATAATGTTTGAGAAGGTAATACCTGATAATTATGGATTTGATAATTATGTGATTGAGATTGGAAACCAGATTTGTATCAATCCCGATGGAACGACTGGAAATAAAGAATCACAATTACACTTGAAGAAATTCACCGATATGGAAATACGGAATATATATTCACACTCATTACGAAAAATGGATATAATAGAAAGGAAGTTACCCACTACTGAATCAGATCAAGAACGAATATCATTACTATCTGTACAGATCGGGGAACTATCTAAAATGTTAGCTGTATCAGTATCGATGGGATTACGAGGTATAGAGAAATCATAATTTTATAGACATAAAAAAACGGTAGATCTGGAAATCTACCGTATAACATTCACATTTTTCTGGTCGAAAAGGAATGACAAGATGAATAATATCACAAACGATATAGTAACTGGTAGTAATATTTATATATCTGATAAATCTGAATCAGAAATCAGGTATATTCCACTCGAAATAACTGATGGGAACACACCCATCAATACACTATCCCACCCGTTTCACTTATCCACATCAAATCTATATAGAAATCCCTCTGGATTTACAGGTAGATCCAGAGGGGAAGTTATTTCATATTCAGAAATAACACACCTAACGGATTTTAGAGCCTCTGTTCAGAAAGATGTGGCTCCTTCTTTGTTTGAGGAAAACCAAAGGGGGAAAGGTCGTCTGATTGTAAGTGATGTCTTGATTTTTGATATAGATAATCACGATTCAAAGAATGGAACTCTATTCGATGATGAATCAAGACACCTAACAATTGAGAAATTTACAGAAATATTCAAGGACTACGAGTTCTTGATTGCAACCAGTTTGAACCATCAAAAACAAAAGGGTGATCAATTCAAAAGGGATAAATATCACTGTTTTTTGAGTCTGGGCCAGAAGGTCACTGATGAAGATGAATGTAATGACCTATTGGACAAACTGGATTACTTTATCAAGTCTAAAACACACGATTACGAATCTGTTGAAATGGGTAGTGATGATGATTATTCATTGATTGATACAAGCGTAAAATCCACCTATCAAATTTGGGGTAATGAACATACGGTCGTGTATTACAACAAAGGGGGAACAATCAATGATTTGCTATATGAAGAAACTTTTTCAAATGACTATACAAGATATAAACGAGATTCTGGAAAACAAAGAAATAGCAGATACAAAGAAAATCCAACTTTTAGTGGGAATTATGAACTCCATAAAGGTGATCTTTTAGAGGATTGGGATTATGTCAATATAATCAGTAGGGTAGGATTACACGAATTCTATAAAATAGACCGTTCAGTTGGTGATGGTTACTTTATGGGGTATTGTGACCTTCATAATGATAATAAAACATCATTACAGATATTTCCGAATGGTGGTTATAACTGTCTGGCCTGTAAAGACAAAGGTGTATCAGTATTTGATTATGAGTCCAAAAAAACTGGAACCAAATCAAGTCTAATCAGAAAAAGATACTGTAAAGAATTAGGTTTGGATCATAACCATTTCATAAAATATTTCACTGATAAAAAAAAACGAGCGGGTGATGATATGAATTCTGAATGGCAAGATCAGGTCGATGAACCAGATCCAAATGATTCACCAGATCAATTGATGATTCAAATCAAGGAATTACAAAAACGACTCTCGGAAAAAACAGATGAGCCAGTTAGTGAGGATTCTAATGAAGAAGAAGAACCATATCAATTTCCCACAAAAGAAAATGATATTTTTGTTACAGCTGAAGTTTATGAAGAACTCGAAGAACTGAACAAGATACAGGCCGTAGTGAATTTCGAAGGTAAAACTGTATGTCCTCAATATAAGCCGTCTCGTTCCGATTGGAATGAACTCGAATTCCCACGAAAAATTGTGGATATGATGACTTACTACGAAAATAATGAACGGAAATACAGGACATTTGGAAACAAGGGTGAAAGAGTCATCAAGAAGATGTCTTTGGGTAAATTATGGAGATTTTGGGATCAGAGAAGGAAATACAACATAATCGACTTCTATCCTGATGATAAAAAGAGAAACCCACGGCTTGTAAATGAAAAAGAAGTTTTTGATATGTATGATGATTGGGAATCAGCTGATCTTCAAAATGATTGGCGTGGTGATATGAGTAAAAGAGGACTGATCAAATTTCTCAACCAAGATTATTTGAATATCATTACACCCGATAAGAAACTTCGGGATTTACATAGTGGTTGTAATCTATATTTGGATCACATATATGAAATTATTTGTGGGAATTATACAGGAAACAAAAAAAAGGATTTGTATAATTACATCGTGGGCTGGATGTCGAAGGCACTGACCCATCATACAGAAGGTCGAATTGGTGTGGCTATATGTATGAGAGGTGGTCAGGGAACAGGGAAGGGAACCGTTCAAAAAGTTTTCGGTAATTTATTTGGTCGTCATTATATAACTGTTGATATAGACAGATTTACAGCAAGATTCAACATAGAACTACTCGATAAATTATTTGTGTTTATTGATGAATCACTATTTCAAGGTGATAAAAAGCTGGAACAGAAATTGAATATGTTTGTAACCGAAGATTCTTTTTCAGTTGAAGGTAAATATATAAATTCATTCAAGGCTAAAAACTACCAACACTATATGTTCGCTAGTAATGAACAATGGGTCGTTCCCTTATCTTGGGATGGTCGTAGATATATGATTATCGATATTTCGGATAAATACGCTGGTGGTAAAGGTAGAGATGAATACTTTACTCCACTCTATAACCAAATGAATCAAGGCGGTAGAGAACACCTGTTCAAATATCTAACCCATCCGACAATAATGAAGATAGCAGATGAAATTGATTATCAAGTAGATAGACCAGTGACATTAGCTAGTGTAGAAACCAAATTTGAAGGTGATCCTATTGGGAGATGGTTCTATGAAATACTGAAATCTGGTGGTCATTACTACACCGATGATGCTACTGATCAGACCGAATTCAAAGAATGGGATGAATACAATGGGAATAATTTCTATAAGGATTATAGAGGGCTACACGAATCATATCTGAATTTTATGAATGAAGAATATCCACAAGAACTTGTTTCGACAGGAATTGGTAAATTGACCGAAGGTCTGAATAAACTCCAACAACAAGGTCTTATTTCATTCAGATCAGTAAGTTGTGACAGAAAGAAGCATGAGGTTTCGTGGTCTTACAGATTTGGTTCATTGAACGAATTGAAAAAGTTGTTCGTGGATAGAGTTTTTGATGGTGATGAGATTATGGCTTGGGATGAAGAATCCTTTCCAGAAGAAGATGATACAGCACCATCAGAACAAAAAGAAATGTTCGATATGTTCAAGAAATCAAATGACTTACTGAAACAGAAATTTGGTAAGTCTGAAACAGAAGATACTTGGGATCGTGGTCTTGATAAGATGTCTGATGAATTTACGGAAGATCTTTTCTTTGAAGACATATAGAAACTAATATTATCATTATGACTTACTGAAACAAAGATTGGGTAAGTCTGTAACAGAATGATAATTTCGATCGTTGTCTTGATAAGATGTCTGATGAATTTACGGAAGATCTTTTCTTTGAAGACATATAGAAACTAATATTATCATTCATATCGTGTATATCGTCCTAAAACCAAGATACTTTCTATTACCATTATCTCATCTCTAATAATAATAATAATAACTATTTTACTAAAAGGTAGATATAGACGATATACACGATATTATCAGACACCATAAGGGTTTAAAACACACCTAAAAAAACACCCCACACGATATACACGATATTTTAGTTGTCTAAATTGATAAAAAATAAAGAATTTTTATCAATTACCTGATATTCAAGACCTACCAGAGACGAATATTTGTAGCTGTCAAGCCATCGAACACCCAATAACCGAATAAATCACAACCATATCATCCTAATATCAACCACCACCCCCACATATATTGATACCTTATCTTCAGATAAAGTAACATAAAACCTTGTAAATCCAGTTGTGGTATGATATATTTGTAGTTGGTTATACAAAATGTTTTGGATGGTTGATGATGAATAAGTGTGTGGTTTATTTACGAACTTCGAGTCTAACCAATGTCGGTGATGATAAAGACAGCCACAAGCGACAGGAACAGGCCTGTATTGATTACTGTAAGTTGAATCGATTAGAGGTCGATGAAATATTCTATGATTCTGGTATCAGTGGTAAGGTGTCGGTATTCCAACGAGGTGAGTTCAAGAATCTATATCTACATTGTCTGGATCGTGGAATCAAAACTATTGTATTTGAGTCAATATCCCGATTTAGTCGTGACAGCTATGAATTAGAAGTGGCCTACCGAAAACTCACAAAAGAAGAATTCACACTAATTTCAGTTACAGATGGTGATTTCGAGGATGATCGTGTATCTACATTGAACCGACAAATCATATCCGCTATATCTGAATACCAGAGAAAAGAAATCGTATTCAATCTATCTGTGGCCCGTGATCGGAAAAAATCATCAAACAAAGGATCGGGGTATGTTACTTTGAGTGGAACAGGAAAGTGTGAAGGTCGAAAATCCCATAAAGAACAGAATCCAGAATTGGTTTCACTGGTGAAGAAACTCCGTAGAAAGAACTGGAAAACAAAGAAACAGATGTCCTACCGTAAAATATCAGCTGATTTATTCCAGAACGGAATTGTAAATGAACGAGGAAACCCATATAACTCAAAATCAATTCGTGAAATGGTTCAACAATAGCGATATCGCATTGCATATTGCAATATTTACTGAAAATCGCATATCAAATACAAACCATTGCGATATGCAATGGAAATAGTAGTAAATCAATCCGTATTTTTTTTCATACAGGAATATAGTCATAGTCTATATTAGGAATGTTTGGAACAAAAAATATAAAAAAAGTTCCATTTTTATCTAAACCTTTTGGGGTTTCATCCGTCTAATATGGTGTAAGTAAAACGATGAGAGATAAAAAAAATGAAAAATAAAATCCAAGTCCGACATCAGGTGTCGGGGGTATATGGTATAATACTCACCATAAACGATTGAAAGAGGATTCACCTCTTTTTATTTGTTCAACTTGGAACATTATTCATAAATAATGTAAAGGAGTTAGAAATGGAACTTGAATATGAAGATTTAGTAATAACGACAGATGAAATCAACCACGAAGATTTTCCAAACAACTTGACCGAAGAACAGAGAATTGTTGGAAGATTTTATCCCCCTATTATGAAGGAGTTTGGAATAAAGTACTCTGAATACAACCACGAAGATTTTCAGAAAAACTTTACCGAAGAACAAGCACGTAATTTGTGGAACTGTTTAGAGATAATGGAAAGATTTGGATATGAATTGAATTTAGAAGTACCACCAGAACCCAAACCAATGTTTGGGTTGAGTCAGGAAGATATGGATAGGAAACTTACCGAAAAATATGGATAGGATTTTTAGTAAAAGAGATAAGGTTTAGGAGTTAGAAGATGAATTATACGGATTTGAATGAAGACACAAAATATGATGTTGTGGATTTCATCCTTGAAGATTTGAGTTGGGATGAGATAGGAGTTGATGAACTATCAGACAACTATGATTTTTTGATGATGAATGTAATAAATCCGATTAGTGAGAACAATTAGAAATACAAAGTAAAGATATTACGAACAAAGGAGTTTATAGAATGAAGAATCAAAAGGTCATACCTTTCCCTATAAAAAAAGACAAAGTTTCAGAATTGATGGTTAGTGGATGTTTTTTTCTTCCTATTGAAGATTTAGGAATAACGGAAGATGAGGTCAAAAACGAGGATTTTCCAGACAACTTGACCGATGAACAACAAAGAAATTTGTGGGGTCGTATCTTTTCCCCTTATGACTACCTTACTGATTTGGAAAAAAAACACAAAAAACCATCTTGGATGGGAGGAAAGGCAGTGATTTTTGACGAAAATGACCCCCTACCAAATTCAATTTGGGAATTTGGAATCAAGTAAGAATAAGGAGTTGTAATGAACATAGAAAATGAAGAAGTTTTAGAATTGTGGGTTTCGGGAACTTTTTATCTTCCTATTGAAGATTTGGGTATAACCAACGAAGATTTCAACGATTTCCCGAATAACTTGACCGCTACACAAAAGAGTGATTTGGTTGCTCGTATTGGAGAACCCTATTTATATTTTAGGGAAGATTGTTCTGAATGGGAATCAAAGGAGGTGAATGTCAATACAGGTGTATGGAACTTGAAAGGAAGATGGTGATGAAATGAAAAACACAATTGTATTATTTCGTGGTAAAAAAGATGAGGATTTCATAAAAAAACTTCACCAGATCGTAGAAGATTCCAACATCAGAATTATTGGAACCTTTTACGATTATCGAACAGGAGATTCCAATAAGTCTTTTGAACGGTATGAAGATAGATTGGCATTCACCAAAGGAGTTGAAAGAGACGCCAATACTATCATCGTTGAAAAAGACTTTTTCAACTACATCGGTCAAGACAATTGGCTTGAACAGAAATTGACTTGTCGGGCTTTATCGCGAGTTGGATTTGACTTGCAAGTAATCAATGATGATTTTACTGGATTGGAGAATGAAGATTCATTATTCGATACTGAATCAGAGATACTCCATCGGGAAGACACCTTGATGGCCATTGACCGATATGAGAAGTTGATTACAACCCTACGGAAATTGAAGAAGAAAGTTGCAAACAAAAAGAAAGGAATTTTGACCCTTGATGGGAAAGGAAAAGTATCTGGTAGAAAATCGTATTTAGAAAAGAATCCTGATCTCGTAGAAATGACCAAAAAATTTCACGATAAAGGATATACCAATAGGGAAATATCCAAAGTCCTGTTTGATATGGGTCACTCTAATAGTAAAGGAAAGGAATTAGCTTCCGTTCAAATTAGTCGAATCATCAAGCAGTCATTGAATTAGATATATATGAGGAATATTTTGTTATGAGAAGTCACACTGATAAACGAAGAATGTCGAGAATTTGTGTTTTCTATTTCTGATGTTCCTGATGGTTCTTCTTTACCTCGTAGTTACAATTCTAATCACTATGGGAAATTCGATG
>Ga0310123_10003763_pt1 | contig 11628 bp, 12 predicted proteins | sample CB6_AW_1057_MG_FD_203505 | JGI IMG/M metagenome (GOLD analysis project Ga0310123, IMG submission 203505) | Marine microbial communities from Western Arctic Ocean, Canada - CB6_AW_1057 | ecosystem: Environmental > Aquatic > Marine > Oceanic | place: Canada: Western Arctic Ocean | collected... | reverse complement strand
GGTCTGACAGGCCGCAACTTCACACAACATCGCCAAAACCGACAAGGGGAACTCCTTTCCCCTTGAATTAGCCGTTCCACCTTGTGGACTCGGTTTCTGGTGGTAGAAATCAAATTTCCTATCAGTTACGCAATGGATACGTGGCAACCGGCAACGGGCATACGTTGTTTGGGGAGGTGCGACACACGAAAATGGAAAAGTCGCTGACAGGTTCCGCTTGATTTTTGCGGCCGGTTGGTTTGAATTTCACTCCCTTTAGATGTCGGGAAAAGTTTTGGACGCTCAACATAGTCAGGCTCTAGTGAGCTTGGCCAAGGCCTTGGTCGATCAGGAGGCGGCGGACGTTTACGCGATACCGTTCCAGCACATCGTTTTCGGCAGACGACTGCGCCATTCGGGCTGGCAGGGCCAAGAGCGCATCCGCCTCTTTCGGCGCGGTGCGGGGCGATGGAAAGAGGTCGAGGTCCACGAAGGATTCGAGACGGATTGCCCGATCGGAAGGTTGAAACATTTCATCGAGCACTATCCTTACGTCGACCTCGAGCATTGCCGCTGGAAGGTGGACCACTACACCACGTTGGTGGCAGAATCGGCTGTTCGCCGCGGCGAGCGCCCGCGATGCTGTCGCGGAATTGCACGCGCGGTTTACGGATTTTTTCGCATGTATTTCTGGAAGCTTGGATTCCTGGACGGGTTGGCGGGGCTTTGGCTTGCCTTTTACTCGGCACTCTATTTTTTCGCTACAGACCGAAAGCTGGCGCAACTCTACGCCGGGAAGGAGAAGGGATTTCCGGGATGATCCGATTCTTCAATCGTTTTCGCGTGCCGGAGCACTATTACAACCCGGGCCGGTTGTTGTTGCGGCGTTCTCGCCGGGCGGAGACGCAAGAAACGGGCCGATCGCGGCTGTTCTGGGGACTCCCGATCGAGGTTAATCCGGGCGGTCACGTGGATGAGGAGATCATCAATCGCGGCGTCTACGATCGCGTGATACCGGAAGTGATCTGCAGGCTCGTGGATTCCGGCGAGCGATGCGTGGACGTCGGCGCGAACGTGGGTCAGAACACTTCAATGATGGCCGTGGCGAGCGGGCGTGAGGGAAAAGTCTGGGCGGTGGAGCCCCACCCCGAGGTCCACGCCATGCTCGCCCGTAGCGCGGCTTCGTGGCGCGATTATGATCTGGCTCCGATCGAACTGGTGAAAAAGGGATTGGGGGAACGGCGAGGTGCGGCATCGCTTTTCGAAAACGAGAGATTTCCAGGCAACCAGGGCCTCGGAACGGTGATCCGGCCCGCGGTCGTCCTGCGCGAGCACGGGATCGAGATGACGACGCTGGACGAGATGCTGGCGGGAGTGGGCGGGGGGATTGGATTACTGAAGATCGACGTGGAAGGCCACGAGGCGGCCGTCTTGCGCGGGGCGGCGCAAAACCTTCGCGAGGGAGCATTCCGCGACATTCTCTTCGAAGATTTGGGCCCGCAACCCGGAGAGTCCGCGCGGCTGCTCGAAGAGGCGGGGTATACCGTCTTCGTTATGGTGACCTGGCTCATTGGGCCGCGGATGCATCCGTTGCAGCGTTATGTCGACGGTAAGGTCCGCGGCTATTTTTCCTTCAACTATTTGGCGACGAAAGACCCGGATCGCGCGACCTCACGGATGCGCTGGCCGGGTTGGCGCTGCATGGAGGTGCGGGCGCGCCCGTTCCTGAATCGAAGACGGTCATTTCCTCTTGATGGACTTCACCAGCCAGTTGCGCAGCCGGGCCGCCACCAGGCGGCAGCGAAGAACCCAGCGGACGGAATCGGGGAAGTCTAGAGCAAAGTCGTAATGGGACCAGCCCCAGCTGAAGAGTCCCCTCTTTCCGATGTGCTGCACGACGGAGGGACGCGTGACAAAAAACTCCGCGGAGCGCTCTTTCATCGCTTCAACGACCTGCCAGTCCCAATGGGGCTGCAAGGCGTCACGCACGAATTCGTCGTAAGCGACCCGGTCGAAAAAGAGATTGAGGCCGGACAAGGTGGGTTTGACGACGTGGTGTTCGTGCACCGCGCCGACGGGATGGTAGACTGCGCCGTTGAAGCCGGAAGTAATGAGATGAGGGCAATGGTCGCGGTGTTCGAGGTAGAGATCGCGGACGCGCTCGAGCCATTCGGAGACGACAATGGCGTCGGAATCGAGGTTCGTGAGATAGCGGCAGTCCCATCGCTCGATGAGAGAGTTCCAGCCGATGTGGAGGTTTTTGTGGATGTGGAAGTGTTCATGGACGCCGATCGAAATCCGGACGATGGGGACTCCGGGAAGAGTAAAATTGCGGATGAGGTCCAGGGTGGCGGGGTCGTCGCTGGCGTCATCGACAATGGCGACGGCGGTGTCGGGAAGGCGACTGCCGGCGAGCGAAGCGAAGCAACGCGTGAGATAGGCCGGGCGGTTTCGCGTCAGGATGACGAGGCCGGTCCCGTAGCGGTTTTCGAGAAGACCGGCAGGCTCGACGATCTCGACCGGTCGCGTATCCACATCCTGCGGAAGTTGGAATTCAGATTCTCCGGCAGGTGTCATTAGGTGTTCCCTATAAGCGAAGAGGCAGTATTTTCCGGAAAACTAGTTATTTCCATGCGATTGAATCTATTAATCTAGAGGTTTACAGTGGCGAAACCTTGGGCGTTGTCGGTCGAAATGGGTCTGGAAAATCAACCCTGCTATATTTGATGGGTAATATTATCAAGCCAGATTCTGGAACAATTCATTTTAACAATGTTTCCGTCTCCTTAATGTCTATAGGAATCGGTTTTGAACCCAACCTTAGCGGGAAAGACAATGCAATTATTGGTGGAATGTTGCAAGGTCGAACTCGAAGAGAAGTTGAGAATAATTTAGATGCAATACACGAATTCTCTGAACTAGGTGAATTTTTCTGTGAACCAGTTCGCACCTATTCCACTGGAATGAGGGCTAGGCCAGGCTTCTCTGTTGCCTACATTATGCGACCAGATGTCCTTTTGCTAGATGAAATTCTATCCGTAGGAGACCAGCATTTTAAAAAAAAGGACGAAGCAACTATGCGAGAAAAAATAAGCTCAAATCAAACCGTCGTTCTAGTCTCACACTCCCCTGAACAACCGAAACGATTATGTGATCGAATCCTTTTTCTAGATAGCGGAAAAAATATTTCATTAGGCAAACCAGAAGAGACGTTAAGCCAATTCCCCTTGAATTAGCCGTTCCACCGTGTGGACTCGGTTTCTGGTGGTAGAAATCAAATTTCCTATCAGTCAGTATCAGTTCAAAAAGTCCACCCGATTGGCTCGTGATCGATCAACCCGCACTAGATCGCTTTGTCTTGAATCCCAAAAGCCCACCCGAAAAACGATTGCGTCTTGAGACTCTGCTGCGCAACCTGGATCCTATGCGAACATACACTCCGTCTCAGAAAATGGCCGTTGGCATCTGCTCCATCGCAAGGCCTCGGACATCAGCCCGGCAAATGAACAAGCATTTTAGAAACCGCAGCTAGCGAGCCAAGGACCACCAACGCCGAATCGGAGCAGGCAAGAACGGACGAGCGAGTAAATTGTAGGTTGTGTCAAAACGACGAATCCGAGACTCAGTAATCTTGCCCGCGTGAAAGCTAGAAAAATCCTTCCGACTTCGGTCCCACCAAAGGTGGCTCCATAGATGAATGTTGAAGATACCTTCGAGATTCTCCTCCTGCCCTTCGAATAGAAGCGCGAAATCCTCGACCGTCCACATAAATCGATAGAACGAACACGGCTGTTCCAAATGGATTTCCTCTGGCTGCCGGTCGGCAAGTTCACGAATCAACTGGCAAGAATGGTTGCTCCAAGACCCATCTAGAGCCCCCTCCATTTGAGCCCGCAAATTGACCAGAAAGGGCGCTCCCCGCTCCGCCATAATGAGCGCATTGCAGACTGATTGCCGAAGCGCCTGGGTCCGCTCATCAAAAAGCGGCGCCTCGATCCCCATCACGACCGGATGCGCAAAGAGCTCATCCGGGATCGGATGAACGAAAAGGGTATCAATGTCGGCATAGACACCGCCGAATTCGATCAGCTTGTCGATTCTGACAAAGTCCGCGTGATGGGCGTAGACGTATTTCTCCCCGATCAACCGGTCTTTGTAATCGAAGCCGCTGACCTCTGAGGCGAGATCCACCTGAACGAGTTCGATCTTCTCACGGATCAACTCCCAATAGTGACCAAAGGGTTCGTAATGATAGTAGAGCGTCAACCGCTCCGGGCGATTGACCTCGATGCACGAAGCCAGGCACAAGTAATGGGAAAGGTGAAACGGTTCCTTCTGGGGCTTCAAGCCAAAAACAAAGTGAAAGTGACGCGGAATGCCCATCAGCCTTCTTTCCGTATCCTTGAAATTTCTGCAATCGTATCGACGAGATCGACCGCGACACGGTCCCGTGCGTACGTCGATCGAAGGCGACGCCCCAATTCGGCGGCATTTTGACGCCAGCCCGCGAGATCTGTGCGGACATCGCGCATCAGTGAAATCGCATGTGCGAGCCTTGGCTCCGCCCAGGTTTGGTCCCACGTATACGATTCAGCCCCTTTCCATTCGCACACAGGAACTAGATCGAAATCGACTAACCCTTGATTCGTTTCCCCAAGATAATCCAATTGCCCACCAAAACCTGTCATGATCACCGGAACGTCAAGCGTTGCAGCATCGAATGCCCCGATCCCCCACCCTTCTGATCGCGTCAGTGAAATATAAACATCTCCGTCTTCGTGCAAACGAAGCAACTCCTTTTCCGGAAGAGAGTCCGTGACAAGTCTGACCGTTTTCGAATTCTCATGCCCCTTGAGCAATGCTTTGGCCGCCTCAGAGGAGGCGGGATATCTCCCCAATAACCTTCGGGCCAAGGGACCTCGCATGCGTCCGAAATCTTCAGGCGAAGTTTTGATAACCAACTCGACCTGGTCTCCGTGATCGAACGCCCCCAGGTAGGCCGCCAGAGCCAAATCCATCGCCTTTCGTGGGGTCCAGGTATTTATGGAATAGAACCTTCGAATTTGATCTCCTTGCTTCGACCGCTCGGGACCTTCGACCGGAACATCCAGACAAGGATGCGGAAGCAGCTCTACCGGGACCCCCAGTTTCGCATCAGAGAAGAGTTGACGATTCCACTTGCACGGGACCAAAAGCCCGTCCACGCACGACAAAAGCGGTGGCCACTTTGCCGGCAATCGCGTGGTCTCCCAGACGGTATGACCGAGGATCAAGCATGAGTTGCCCACTGTGGCCCGCAACTCTTCAGTCCAACGCGGGAAGTATTCTGGAACCAGATGGAGGATCACCGTGTCGTACTCGATATCCACATTGCAATAAGGCGCCATGTCCCCAGCACCCGGAAGAGAATCTCCTCGAAAGGGCTCGTATCCAAGCTGCCACCCTGCCCCGGGCACCATCGGTGTCCAGGTTAGCGGCACGCCAGACCGAACGAGCCCATGCATGATTCGCTGTGCGGCAACCGCGTAACCGGATCGTTCGTGTAACGAGATGTAGCGCACACCGATCATGCGAAACCTTCGAGTGCTTGAGAAACTGCCTTATCGAGAGCTTCCAGCCCGTAATCCCTTCCGACCGCTGAACGCCCGCGCTCAGCCAGGCTCTCGCTTTCAGCAGGACTTTCAAGCAGCCTTCGGCAAGCGGCCGCGAACTCATCCGCGCGATCAGCAATCGCTAGCTCTCTGCCGTCTCTGAAGGCGAGGCCTTCGGCGCCGATTTCAGTGCTGACAACCGGGAGGCCGTGGGCGAGGGCTTCGAGAAGCTTGATTCGAGTTCCGCCACCAGCACGCAGCGGAACAACACAAAGATCGGATTCGGAATATTCGGCCCCAAGGTCTTCGACATAGCCCCGCCATTCGACTCCTCTTCGGGCCGCAATCTTCTGCATGGGTCGAGCCTTCCCCTTACCAACAATCCGAAATTGCACAGGACATCCCTTTGCCAATCCCAAGACCGGAAGAACTCTCTCCACCATCCACTCCACAGCATCGAAATTGGGCAGGTAAGAAAGACCACCAACGAACAAAATCAAGCGGGATTTGCGAGCACCATCGCCCACCTCTTGCTCTTTCGCAGCCGTCTTTGAACGGCTTAGCACCGGAAGCGCGACAACGTTGGGTACAATCGCGGCGCGAATGCCCGTGGCGGCCTCGAGACGGTCCGCTTCGACTTCAGAACAAAGCCAGACCTGGTCTGCCGACCGAAGCTCCTGCGTCTCGCGCTCACGAAAGAAGGTAGCCTGGAGCCGCAGCCTCGCAGCCTGCCCTACATCCCCCCTCAATGCATACAGTTCGGCCAAGCGTGTTCGCGTGTTGGATTCCATTTCGTCGAGGTCAACGATCAATCTTGCTCGACGTGCAATCCGATTCCGCAAATTCAGCCCCGCTTGAAAAAGGCAGTGACGAAACGAAAACACGGCCTGAGGAACGACCCCAGGGAGAGAGCGCTCCAGCGCTTGGTCGATCTCCGGAGAAAGGCGACGAAGCTCACCGTGCCGCCAATAGCGCAGACGGTGGAGCATGCTCGGCTCTAGACACACACGCTCTTGGCTGGCACACGGTCCATCGTATTTCACGCCTCCCCGCCCCTTCTCAAACTCCTGAATTGGGACGACACGCAGGTGAACCCGATAATGATGTCGTAATGCCTGCACGATCCGATCAGCGCGCATCGCTAGACCTACTCCATTAGAAGCAGGCGTGATAGGGCTAAGGAAAACCAGATCGCCTAACACTTAATACCCTCGACGGGGTGCGGCCCCTTCTCATCCCGAAAAACAAAAAACAGGACGGCGAGCAGCGCGAGGTCTTCAATAGGACGACTGCGCTGAAGACTCCTTTAATCTCTAACCCAAGATCCGAAAGTACAGGCCCCACGTTGTCGTAGGTAATGGGAAAGAAAAAATAGGTGAGGAGGGTTAATCCACCTAGCGCGACGACAGATCGTTTCTCCCGAATAAACATCAACAAGATCGGGGCATACCAGAGCAACCACTGCGGGGAATCGATCTTCGCAAAGGCGATAAAGATCGCCACCGAGAGAACCGTATATTGATGGACTTGATGCAGGGTCTCTACTCTCCGAAGAACAAAATTGGGAGAATCGATAGTTGGGCAAGAATAAACAGCAAGTCAATAGCACTCCGCGACGACTGCCAGAATCCAAGCGATTCCATTCCATGATGGACGACCCAATACGCGTTTAAAAACTGACTCTCACGACCTCCATGAAAGGCGTAGGGAACGAGAAAGCCCTCCCAGCCAAAAGCAAAAATGCTCGCGCCGACCAAGGCAAAAACCGTCGACAAGAATGCCCCCGTATAGAACCAAGTCTGCGACCGAAAAAAGCCTCGAAAGCGGGATCCGATCAAACCTTCGGCATTTAAGTGATAGGCGACATAGACCGGTGCGATCACCGCAGGGTACCACTTGACATGCACCCCGATTCCCAACAAAACGTAGGCGGCCAGGTAGGACTTGCGCGAAAATGCGAGAAGGCTCGTACAGCAAACCATCGCGGGGAGTAGGTCAAAACGATTGAGGCTAAAATAGAGAATGCCTGGGCTGGCCATCACGATGATAGGCCAAAGATCGAGCCCCAATCCCCGACGCGATTCCTGCAAGACCCAGAGCATGAGTAAAAAGACAAGGCCCATGAAATAGCTCCACATGACGCCGTATTTGTCGATGTCTAGTTCAGAATCGAAAACAAAGGGGATCGCAAAGGCGAGAGTCGCTAGTGCGGGGTACTCCGAAAACACATCCACGTAGGCCCGCTCTCCGCGTGGGTAGAAAAGCCCCCTCTCGAAGAATACCCCCCGCTCAACATTATCAGAAATCGTCCTTTCACCGGGAAGGAGTGGACCATACTGAGAGTCGAGGTGTACGAGCACCAGAGAGCAAAGCAGCGCAAGCGCCGTAAGCGCTGTCCACCAAAAACCATAACCAGAGCGTTTCAAAAAAACTGCCGCCGGGGAAACATCCGGAGGCGACGCCCTCATGTCAAAGACGACTTCGCGCCTGCGTCCTTCACCCTGAGACGCCCGCACTCAAAATTCAGCAAACCGATGACGAGAACGGCCACCAAGCCAATACAGCGAAGAGGTCCGTAGCCATTCTCTTGCACACAATATTTCATGGACCGTATGCGTTCGCCAAGAGAAAGCGGGCGGAAGCCCGACACCTCGCTTACCGCTTCGGAGAAATGGCCATAGTTCCTCAACTTAGGCAGCATTTCCTTGAAAGTTCTGACTTCTTCATGGGTGACAATGGCATCCGGGTCGTACTGAATCGATACCGGCACGTCCGATTCAAGCAAACGGTGGAGGATTTCGGTATCGCCGACGATCGGGGTCGTCTTGAAGAGTCCCACTCGATCGAAGAGTTCTTTGCGTACTGCCATATTCCCCCCGTGGCCGTAATAGCAGGCCTCACGGGTCTCACGAAAAAGCCACTTCGTTTTCGCGTCATAGTACTGAGAATAGTAAGTGAGGAAACCACTTGCGCCCTCGGGATAGGCGAGCCGCCCTATTACGACATCCGCACCTCGCCCTTCGAAAGAACCCTCGAGGCGCGCCAGCCAATTGGGATCAACCAAGCAATCCCCGTCGGTAAACGCAACGAAGCAGCCTTGGGCGGCTTCGATGCCGCGGTTTCGCGCCAAATAGGCATCGTTCTTGGATTCATGCAGGAGCCGCACGCCCGACCGTCCCGTCGCGATATCGATTGAACCATCCGAAGATCCGTTGTCGACAACGATCACTTCAAATTCATCCGCGGGGTACCGCAATCGACTGATCGCCTGAAGGCAATCCTCCAGGTGGGCGGCTTCATCGAGAACGGGGATAACGATTGAAAACTTCATTTTATCTACCCGCACCGCCCGCTTGCTGCGCGGCGCGCAAACGTTCAAGACCCTCGGCTGAAGAGCCGTCGAAGCTTAGCTGCCCGGATTCGAGAAGCAGCACTCGGGGACAAAAGTTCGCGATCGTCTGCATATTGTGGCTCACAAAAAACACCGTGCGCCCCTCCAATGCCATTGCTCGCACCTTGTCTTCACACTTCTCACGAAAAGCCGTATCTCCAACAGAGATCACCTCATCGAAGAGCATGATATTGGCATCTAAATGGCTGGCTACCGCAAAGGCAAGGCGAACGGCCATGCCACTTGAGTATTTCTTGACTGGGGTTTCTAGAAAGTTTTCGACCTCAGCAAAACGAACGATATCGTCAAATCGCGCATTAATTTCATCAGCCGGCATACCGAGGATCGCACCCACAAGGAAAACATTCTCCCGCCCCGTGAACTCGGGGTGAAATCCCGCCCCAACTTCGAGCATCGAACCAATGCGCCCCGCCACCTCCGCATACCCTTCCGTCGGATAAGTAATTCGAGAGAGGATCTTGAGCAGCACCGATTTCCCAGCGCCGTTGTTTCCGATCAATCCAATGAGCTCACCCGGGGCAACACTGAATTCAAGGTTGCGAAGCGCCCAAAGCGACTCCCGTTCGACAGACTCCCCTTTACCCCTAGCCCCGATAAACACGGCTCCCCGGGCAACCAATCGCTCATAGGCTTCGTGCAGCCCCCTCGGACGTCCGCTCTCTCCGAGCCAGAAGCGCTTCCCCAGACCTTTTACGAGCACTGAGATCGCTTCGTTGTCCGGTCTAGCTGCGCTCATCTATACGATATCCGCGAACTGAGATTCTTCGTGGCGGAACCAAAAGCACCCGGCGAATAGCAGCAGCGAAAGCACACCGAGCGACGTCAAGACCATCGCGAGAGGTGGAGGAGCCCCCCTGAGAGCGACCAGCGGAACCCTTCAATGACCGTGGTCATCGGATTCATATAAAACAAGAACTGCCACTTTTCAGGAACCACATCTATCGAGTAGACAACCGGGGTGCAAAACATCCAGAGTTGCGTTCCAAATGGCAACGCCTGTGCAACGTCCCGGAATCTGACATTTATCGCTGAAAGCCATACCCCCGCCGCAAAGGCCGTCAGACCGGCGAGCACAACAAAGAGGGGAAGCATTAAAATCGAAACACCGGGCGCGATGTCGTAAAACCAAAGGAGTGGGATTAAGACCAACAGCGAGGTTGCGATGTCAACGAGTCCCCCAAGCACCGAGGCTAGAGGCAATACCATACGGGGAAAGTAGACCTTGGTGATGATGGGCTGGTTGGCGACGATACTCGAACTCGACATCGTCAACGCATGAACGAAGTACGTCCAAGGCACTAGTCCGCAGAAAGCGAAAACCGGGTAGGGAGAATCCGCGGACGGCAACTGCAGCCAACCGCCGAAAACCACACTAAACACGACCATCGTCAGCAGAGGCTGGATGATCACCCACGTCATACCAGCGAAGGTCTGCTTATAACGAGCGCGAACATCACGCCATGCAAGGATGCCCAGAAGCCGGCGGTATTGAATCAACTCAGCCACATCTAGACTACGCCAACCCGAATGCGGTTGGATGCGGACCTTGACCGGTTGAATTTGCTGCACCTCAGCCGACATTGCCACTCCGTGAAATCGACAGGACGGCGGCGGACCGCCTCCGCCGCCGTCCCTGAGCCCTCATCAATTGCCATGTTTGGCATCGGTGCACTGGGTTTGTTCGGCTACGGCAGACGTCGCCGGCAAACATCGGCCGCCGCCTGACGCACAGGACACTCAGTACCCCTCAGGCCCCGGGCCAAAGAGCAGGTTCTGTTAAAACTCTTCAGTCCAGCGAGTCACATCATGCAACGATCATTTCAACCGGTAATGACCACCATCGTACTGACCGCCGCCATGCTGCTGGCGTGTGTTCCTGTTTCGGCAGGTCTCGTCCTGGACGACGGCGCTACCCACAACCTGGACTATGCAGTGGCAGAATATGTCGATGTCACGACCTCAACGACCGCCAATCTTCTGACCGGCGGCTCGATTGGGTGGTATCTGTATGCCAACGACACCAGCACGGTGAACGTCTCCGGCGGCTCGATTGGGGCTGAGCTGTCTGCCGTCGACGACAGCATGGTGACCATCTTCGGCACCTTCGATATATTTGGTTACGGAGTTTACGGTGACGGTGATCCGCTGGACGATGCAACTCTGACCGGCACACTCGCAGATGGCACGGCCTTCAATAATGTCGTGTATATTCGTGACAACGCCACGGTCACGTTAGCCGCTCCCGCCACCGCCGTCCCCGAGCCAAGCTCCATCGCCATGTTTGGCATCGGTGCACTGGGTCTGTTCGGCTACAGCAGACGTCGCCGGCAAACATCGGCCGCCGCCTGAGGCACAGGAAACTTACAACCACACAGCTCATCACGGGCGGCCAGCGGGTCGCCCGTTTTTCTGCGCTCACAAGTGCATCCGCAGGCTGCATTCGGTTCGCAGGGTGCGTACCTGGTATATCGAATTGAAACGCCGAGGTTTGAAGCACACACTTGCGACTGCTGCACCAGTGCAGGCAGAGGTCGGTGCTGTACCAATTTGTACCAATCAAGGGTGATCACTGGTGTCGTCTCGTGAGTTGCAATGAGTCACCACACGCCGTAAAACATTGGGAATTCGGCTATTCACGCCACTCCT
>Ga0310123_10003762_pt1 | contig 11630 bp, 4 predicted proteins | sample CB6_AW_1057_MG_FD_203505 | JGI IMG/M metagenome (GOLD analysis project Ga0310123, IMG submission 203505) | Marine microbial communities from Western Arctic Ocean, Canada - CB6_AW_1057 | ecosystem: Environmental > Aquatic > Marine > Oceanic | place: Canada: Western Arctic Ocean | collected... | reverse complement strand
ACGTTCGCGGACCTGGTCGCCCGCAAGCTTGCCGAAAAAACATAACCACATGGCGGCTCACTCGTGAGTCCACGGTAAGAGTGAGGACTGATGAAAATCCACGAAATCATCCGTCGTGGCGCCGCGCGGCATGCAGGGCGGACGGCACTGCGGCACGGTTCCGATCAGATCACCTACGGTGAGCTGGACGCGTTGAGTGATGCGCTGGCCCAGTCACTGCGTGACCAGGAATTGTCGGCGGGACACGGTTTTTTGTTTCTTCCCAACTCAATCGAATACGCCGTCGGATATTTTGGCGTTGCCAAGACAGAAGGGATCGTTGCCCCCACTCCTATTTCGCTACCGCACGATCGACTTGCGGGTGAAATGGCTTATTGCGACGCAGCGTACGCGATCACTGACTCGCAGCATGCGGACGCGGTCCACAGCGAGGCACAGCGAGTTGGAACCGTACGGGCGGTCATTACGTTGCACGATGCGGGGCGGCGCATGGAAATGAAATCGTTGCCCGTTCGCAACGGCTCGTTGCCGACCAACGGCGTTCCCCCGCACGACGATCTGGCGGTCTTAATCTCAACGTCGGGGACCGCCAGCGACCCCAAACGAGTCATGTTGTCGCATGCCAATCTGACCGCCAACATCCGGTCCTTCAACCGGATCGCGCAGCTCTCAGAAAACGACGTCGGCGCGATCGTATTGCCGATGACTGCGGTTGGCACCAATACCACCGAACTGCTGGCGTACTTATCTGCCGGAATGACGATCAACATTCTCAAGGGCATCTTTGTTCTGGGCAATTTCTGTAAATTGCTCGAACAGCAACAGGTGACAGTCGTGAATGTCACACCGTTCATCCTGTCGACGATGCTTTCACGCAGCGAAGAGGTAGCTGCTAAACTTGCATCGGTCAAGAAAATCTTTTTCGCGTCCGCTCCATTCGCGGTGGAACCATTCCGACAACTAATCGCCGCCTTTCCCCAGACCGGATTTTATTATGGATATGGATTAACCGAAGCGTCGCCGCGCTGTACCACGTTGGCGCCCGGAGACCAGCCAGACAAGCTGGAAAGCTCCGGCCGGGCTCTCCAAGACGTCGAACTGGCGGTCGTCGACGACGAAGGCCGCGTATTGCCGCCGGGCGCGTTCGGTGAAATCGTCGTTCGTGGGCCCAACGTCATGCTGGGGTACTACAAGAAACCCGCAGAAACCGCCCGCGTGCTGCAAAACGGTTGGTTGACCACGGGCGATTGCGGATATCAGGACGAAGATGGCTTTCTGTACATTCGCGGACGCAAAAAAAATATCATCATCACTCGCGGCATTAGCGTCAACCCGGAGGAAGTCGAACAGGAGATCTTGGGCTATCCGGACGTCTCTGAAGCGTACGTAGCCGGTTGCAATGATGACCGGCTGGGTGAATCGATCGTGGCGTACGTGGTGTCACGCACCGAGACGCAACCGGACCAGGGAAGCCTCAAGGAATATCTACGCCATCGTCTAGATCCGGTCAAAATACCAAGTCGCATCGAGTTTGTTTCCCAATTGCGGCGAAATCATAATATGAAACTAATTCGAGGTTAGTCGATGCCACCGTTCAGCAACACGCCATTGGCCGTCGTCGGTATGGCATGCCAGATGCCAAGTGCCGGCGATCTGGACGCCTACTGGGATCTGCTCAAAAGCGGACGGTGTGTGCAAGCGGAGATTCCGCCGGAACGGTTCAATAGACGCCTCTATTTCGATCCAAACAAAGGGGTGCTTTGCAAATCGTACACTTCGATCGCCTGTCTGATGGACTACCGACCGATCGACCCGCGCCGCTGTCCGTTGGACCCGAAAGACATCGCCACCTCCGACGTTGCCCATCTGACCATCTGCGACGTCACCGCGGAAGCTTGCCGACATGCCGGGTACGACCCGTTTAACATGCCGCTCCGGGAGAATGTGGGCGTCTACATCGGCCATGTGAAGGCGAGCGAACTGGGAGGCGAGATCTGTTTCGCCAATCAAATCGAACAGGTCGCCGAATACCTCCTTGAAGTCGAGCAAATCGACCTGATCACCGGCGGCCAGACGCGCGGCGTCATCGATGACATTGTGGCTCAAGTTCGTGCTGCCCGGGCCGACCAGTTGTCGCGCCGGGATATGAATCTCAGCCCGCATCGCGGTGCAGCGCTGATCAGCAAAATGCTCAAGGTCGACGGACCGAACATGGTTGTCAACGCCGCCTGTGCCTCCTCGCTGCAGGCACTTGCCATGGGCGCGCGAGCACTGCAGCTTGGCCAGATCGACATGGCAGTGATCGGCGGAGCGTCGTACTGTAAATTCGACAGCTTAGTCCTGTTTTCCAAAGTACAATCGCTCAGCGCCACCGGGACCAGACCGTTTGACGCCGACGCCGACGGTCTTGTCAACGGCGAAGGTTATGTATCGTTGATCGTCAAAACGCTCGACCGAGCCCTCGCTGACGGCGACCAGATCCACGCGCTGGTCCGCGGTATCGGTATCTCGACCGACGGCCACGGCAAAAGCCTCTGGGCACCTCGCAAGGAAGGCCAGGTCGAGGCCATTCGCCGCGCCTACGGCAATGATATCGACGTCAGCCGGCTGCAGTTTGTCGAAGCCCACGCGACGTCGACCCAAGTCGGCGATCAAACCGAATTGCAGTCCCTAGCGGAAACGTTGCACGGCAAATTGCCACCGGGCACACGGATTCCCATCGGCAGCGTCAAAGGAAATATTGGCCATACGATCGAAACGGCTGGCATGGCCGGCTTGCTCAAGACAATCCTTTCCATGAAAAACGGCATCGTGCCCCCCGCGCCGAACGTCCACCGGCTGAATCCCAAAATCGACTGGGACAATTCACCGTTTTTCGTTCCACTGCAACCGATCGACTGGCCGCGCCATCCCGACGGCCATGCGCGCCGCGCCGCCGTCAATTCGTTCGGCATCGGCGGTCTGAACGTACATATCGTGCTGGACGATTACATTTCAGAAACGTCTGCTTCGGTGAGTATGCCGCGAACTGTGCGACAAAAGTGCGAGCCGATCGCAATCATCGGTCTCGGCGCGGTACTACCTGGAGCACGCACGATCGAGGCCTTTTGGGACCTTCTGGGCCAAGAGAGGGACGCGCTGTCACCCTTGCCTCCCGAACGCTGGAATGCCGACATCGCCCGTCGCACAGGACGCAACCTTACCGGGCAATCAACGATCCGCGGCGGCTTTGTTACCGATTTCGAATACGACTGGAAAAAACATAGAATCCCGCCCAAACAACTCGCCACCGCCGATCCGCTGCAATTCATGCTGCTCGACGCCGTCGAACAGTCAATGACGATGGCCGGCTACGACAACAAAGAATTCGATCGCATGCGAACCGGGGTCTTTGTCGGTGCGATGTCCAGTGGCGAGTACCACGAGTCGCTGCAAATGGGGCTCCGCTTGCCCGAATTCAAGGAACGACTGGTCACCGCGTTGCAGAAATTCGGAGTCGCGGCGGATCAGCTGGTTTCGGTCGCGGAGCAATACCAGCAAGCGTTTATCCGACACATGCCATCGATTATCGACGAAACGGGAAGCTACACGACGAATACGCTCGTCTCGCGAATTACTAAGGCTTATGACCTGATGGGGGGAGGAGCGGCCATCGATTCGGGTGACACTTCCGCTTCCAGCACCCTGGCCGCCGCCATCAACATCCTCCAGGCCGGCGATTGCGACATGATGATCTGTGCGGCCGGCCACCGGGCAATGGGATTGCTGTCGTACGAGCTGCATGTCAATCGAAACTTGCTGCCAAATGGCACACAGCGCAGCCCGTTCGACGCGGCAGCCGATGGATATTGTCCGGGCGAAGGCACGGGGGCGGTCGTTCTCAAACGACTGGCGGACGCCCAGTGCGACGGTGATCGAGTCTATGCTGTCATTCGTGGCTTCGGCGCGTCACGTTCCGACTCCTACCAGCAAGCCGTGGAAAATGCGATGCAGCGAGGCCGCGACCATGCCGGGCTGGGTGCAGAGCCAGTCAGCGTCGTGGAAAGTGCGGCACGGGGAACGGCGAAGGACGAGCAGGAAATCGCCGCCATCGCTGCCAACTCTGGAAGTTCCCGCAGCCAACCGCTCATTGTCGGCAGCACGATCAGCCAGATCGGACATACGGGCGGCCTTTCAGGAATGGTCGGAATCCTGAAAACCACCCAAACCCTGGACCAAATGACGGCTCCCGCCAACGTCGCACTCGACCAGCCGTCCCCCGCAGTGACCCATCACGGTGACGTGCTGCAGGCACCATCTAGTGCGACCAGACTGGCAGCGAGCACGGTCGACGGGCGCGTGTTCGCTGGCGTCAATTCGTCATCGGATGAACAATTGGCATACCATTTTATTGTCGAGCGTGGCGAACCAGTTGCTGCGTCGCGCGCTGCGAGTCATGCGACTTCGTCCTCCGCCGACTGCCCGTCGGGCTCGCTGCCGGACGAATTGTTGGGTAGCTACCGGATCATTCGTGTGGGAGCAACGAACAACGACTCGCTGGTCAGGCAGATCACCCGACTGGGCCAGTCACCCGCCGACGCCCAACATCAATTCGCAGAAGCGAACAGGACCAACTTCCAGCCCGACGATCGGTTTCGTTTTGCCGTGGTCGCCAAAGATCCGGCGGAACTGCAACAAAAGTGCCAGCTGGCAGCTCCCATGCTGAATCGTCCTGAATCCCATGGGGCGTTGCAGGAACGAGGTGTGTTCTTTCACGAATTGCTTGACTCGCCGCAAGTCGCGTTTCTTTTCCCAGGCCACGGCTCGCAGTACGAAGGCATGTTGCAATCGCTCGTGGAATGCTTTGCGCCGGCTGCCCACGCGATGCAACGCATGGACGAGATACTGCACCAATTGAACTTTCCAGCCTTCCGCGAAGTTGCCTGGGATCGTGGTGACACACTGGGAACTGACGTCTGGCAAACACAACTGGCGCTGTTATGTGCGGATACGATCGTGCTGGCCGCGCTCCAAGCGTTCAACATCCGGCCTGACCACGTAGCGGGCCACAGCTTTGGCGAGTTTCCCGCGCTGGTCGCTGCGGGGGCATGGACATTTGAAAACGCTGCCCGAGCAACCCACGCCCGTTGTGTGGCGATCGAGAACAGCTGCCAGGCTAAGGGAATCATGCTGTCAGTTGCCGCGGGACCGCACGTTTTAGACGAAGTCGCCGCTGACATCCGCAGCGAGCTGCACGTTTCCGTGCGTAATGCGTCCGACCAGATCGTTGTCGGTGGCGAGGAAGCGCCCGTGTTGGAACTGGCTCAAAGGCTCCAGCGCAAGGACATTGTGACCCGTGTCCTGGCCGCGCCACGCGCATTCCACACGCCGCTGATGGAGGATGCCAAAACGCCGCTGGCTGCAGCCCTGGAAAAAATTCACGTCCGGCCGCCCGGCATTCCAATGCTGAGCAGCGTCACCAATCAGTACGTTGCCGAGCCAGACGTGATCCGCCATAATTTGGTCGCACAGATGACCGACCCGGTACATTACGATGATCTGATTGAGCGGATTGTCGATCAAGGGGTCCGAGTGTTGGTGGAAGTCGGACCACATCAGATTCTGACCAAGTTGCATCGACGAATTCTGGCCGATCGCGATATCGTTCTCATCGGCGCAGATCAACCGAAACGGTCCGGTCTACGACAGATCCTCCATGTCCGTGCTTGCCTGGAATGCATCGGGGTGTGGGAGAACCGTTTCGATCGAGTGTCAGACATCTTCCACCATTCCCCTGACCTGAGCTGTCGCACCGAAGTGACAACAAGCAGTCGGTCGGCGCCCACCACGCCGGAAATGGTCGAAGCGTACAACGACTCGACCAATTTGGAGTTGGCTACTCCCATTATCCAGTTGAGCGGCACACCCTACGAAATGGGACGGCAATACGGCCTGACCCAGGCCACAAAGATCCGAGCACTCTTGCGGCATTACGCTGATCTTGTCGGCTCTACATATCACCGTCTGCCTGACACTGGCGAGGCGGTCGCGGAAGCCGATCGCTACTTTCCAGCCGAGGACATGCAGGAATTGCAAGGCATTGCCGACGGGGCTGGCATCATGGTGGAAAGCATCATCGCTCACAATCTGATGCTTTATCCTGACAACGGTTGCGGCTGTGCGCAATTCGCGCTCACGGCTGCTGATAACGCAGGGGTGGGTCTGATACACGCCGCCAACGTAGACTTACCGCTGTCGCTGAGCTTGCGCGAGTGTTTGTCCCGTAATATTCAAGTGAGACGGCCCAACGGAAAAACCCCGCATGTCATCTTTGCCATCGCCGGAGAAATGGCTGGCATCAATGGCATCAATTCCGCCGGCCTGGCTGTTACCAGCACGATGCTTCTCGATTTGCCTCGCCGTGACGGGACAAAATATGGACGGGCACACAATGGCGTCGTGAAAGCGGTCCTGGAAGGAGCCCACAACGTCGACGGCGCTATCGAGATTGTTCGCCTGCAGGCTGGCTCCGGCGGCTGGTCAATGTGCGTCACACATCACGTGGCCAATGAAGTGGCTTATCTGGAATACGACGGAAGTCGCCTGCAGGTCAAACGGCAGTTATCGCGGCACGTGGGAGCCAACCACAGCCAGCTGCACCGTAGTGTGACTCCCGCCCCTGCTCATTCCCAACATCGCCTGACTCGTCTTACCGCGTTGATGGACGAAACGCCCGCGATCACGTTAACGATCGGTAAAGCGCAGTCCACGCTGCGGGATCGTTTTGACGTGGCGCGCGGCCGCGAAACGCGGTTTCCCACAATGAACACGATCCGACGAGTTGACAATCAAATCAGCCTCGTTATGCAGCCGGCGGCGGGCCGCGCTTGGGTGACTTCGCCCGGAAAAACGCTCGACCAGGCCGACAAGTACCACGAAATCAATATTGCAGAACTATTGGATCAGCCAACAGCCACCACTGCGCCTCCACAGGCGGGCTCCCCGCTCTCCATCGCAGCCGTCCCCAAATCCGCTAATGGAGAGCTACGCAGCGTGCTGCGCGGCTCGCAAGCCGAACAGGCGTTGAAGGAATATGGCATCGGCCCCGCATCCCGCAATGGCAACGTCTGCTTTCGATTTGTCATGCGGACCGTGGAAACGGGTGAACCGACGCCCCAACCACTGCAACTTGCGGGCCCGGCGATCATCCTCGGACAAAACAAAATCAGTCAGGCGCTACAGCGTCGTCTCGAACAAGCTGGTGCCACTGTTCACGTGATGCCCGCCCTGGACGATGTCGACACCGTCTTGGCCAATCTGGATCAGATCTTTCAATCCGCACCCGCTCCTCATCTGTTTCTATTGACCCCTTACGACCAGGACGCCGACACCAGAATCGATGCAGAAGTCTGGTTGCAGCGGCGGCGGCGTGGTGCCAGCGTCCCGTATTTCGTCTGCCAGCGATGGTGCCAGCTTTTACTCGATGCAAACTTGCTCGACCAGTCAACCGTCGTTGCTGCCACGGTGATGGGAGGCGATTTCGGTTTTTCCGGTACGGTACGTAGCGCCGAAAGCGGCGCATTGACGGGACTTGTCAAATCGATGCGGATCGAATTGGGGATGAAAACCAAAGGTAAATTCAGCGCCAAGGTCGTTGACTTGTCACAATCCGCGACGGTGGAGCAGGTTGCAGACGCGATCTATGGGGAAACCACCAGCGACTCTCAGGAAGTCGAAGTCGGGTATGCCAACGGGAAACGGTTGGTCGTGCGGCCGGTCGTTCAGACCATTCGCGAGTTGCCTCTCCAGGAGGACATTCCGCCAGGCGGCACCTGGGTGGTGACTGGCGGCGCCCGCGGCGTGACAGCCGTGGTGGCCCGCGAATTGGGACGCCGTTACGGTCTCAAGCTGCATTTGATCGGTTCCAGTCCGCTGCCCCAAATCGAACCGTCCTGGCGCAACATGACGCCTGAACAGGAAAAAGCACTCCGCGCTCAGGTGATGAAGGAAGCGATCGCCCGCAAGGAAGTCCCGGCAGCGGCCTGGAACAAATGCGAAAAAGCGATCGAGATCGATCGCAACCTCGCTGGGTTTCAGCAGGCGGGTGTCCAGTTCACCTACTACGCCTGTGACATCAGCGATCGCGCTGCCTTGAGTCTTGTGTTTGATGAGATTCGTCGCGCCGCTGGACCGATCCAAGGAGTCGTGCATGGCGCCGGTTTCGAAAGTGCTCTGCGGTTCGAGAAGAAAAAACGAGATCTGGTTGAGCGTACCATTGCCGTCAAAGTCGACGGCGCCGCGGCGATCATGGACCTCACTCGCCAAGATCCGCTTCGCTATTTTCTGGCATTCGGCTCCGTCAGCGGGCGGTTTGGCGGATTGGGGCAAACCGATTATGGGATGGCCAACGACATGCTGTGTAAGTTGGTCAACTGGTTCCGCATGCTGCGACCCGAATGCAAATCGACTTGTTTTCATTGGCATGCCTGGGACGAAGTCGGCATGGCCGTTCGGCCAGAATCTCGTCATTTACGCGAAATCGGCGGCGTCACCTACATGTCTACGCAGGAAGGTACCAATCACTTGATCAACGAAGTTCGCGCAGGCGCTCCGGAACGCGAAGTTCTGATCACCGGCTGGCCATTTCACAAACTTAACCCCGAGTACGCCGGCAAGGTCTCCGGGGCAACGAGCGTCCGGACGGTACCCGCCCCAAGCTCCCAGGCCGTGAAAACAGCGGCCGGTACCCAAACGGTTCCCTCCCCACCAGGCGTCTCGCTGGCACACGAAACCGAGACGGTGCGGACGACCGAACCGGCGATGAGCCACCTGCCACTCGTGGATCGCATCGTTGAGTGGGAACCAGGCCGGCAACTTGTGACCGAGATTCAGATGGACCCCATGGTTGATCCGTTTCTGACACAGCATTTGTACAAAAAACGGCCGATTTTGCCCGCGGTCATCAGCATGTCCGCAGTCGCCCAAGCAGCCAGTCTGCTCGCAGCTCCAGGTGAGCAGGTGACGTCCATCCGAAATGTCGAGTTGCTGGAACCCATGCGGTTCCATACCGACCGCGTTTCCGCTGTGCGAGTGACGGCCGTGGCTGACTCAAAGGGAATCAATTGCACCGTCAGCAGCGACTTTTTCAGCCGCGCCGGAAAATTGGTTCAAGCCAACCGGCCTTATATGCATGCCATCGTCGAATTGAACGATACCGCGACGACATTTACGGCACCGCCTCCTCCTGAACCAGAGGATGCCAATCCGTTTTCGGATTTTAATTACCCTGAGGATGTGGTGCTCTATCACGGCGAAGTTTTCCGGGCTCTGCGGGAAATCGAGGTCGAATGTGATTACGCCTGGGGACGCATCGTGACACTCGACCCTGAAAAACTTGGCGGCTCCCGCAGAGGGCAGCAATGGTTCATTCCCGCATCCGCGATTGACGCAGCGTTTTTTACGTGTGGAGTTCACGTGCGCGACACGACTCCAGGCGTCGCTAAAATTCCAAAATCGCTCCGACGACTGCGAATCGGCCGCTTTCCACACACTGGTGAACGCCTGCTGGCCTACGCCACTTGTCGTAGCATGAGTAAAGAGCAGGCGACCTATGATTTTACGATTTTCGGAGAGGACCAATCGGTCGTGGTAAGCGTCGAAGGTTACCATGGTGTCTTCGTGCCACGCGGGAAATGAATTCGATGGTTGCCCATTCCGAACAGTTGCTGATCCAGTATGCCAGGCTGTCCAAATTGCCTCGACTCACGGTCGAACAGGACTGGCTTAGCCCGCTCGAACAGGACGAGTGTGGCCGCTGGCACGCTACCGATCGGCGGCAGATGTGGCTCGCCGGCCGGTGGATCGCCAAGCAGCTTATTCGCCAGAACGTGCTCGGGCTCTCCACGCGCGCCGCCGATATTAGCGTACAATCTATCGACGATCAGGGCCGCACCGCTCGTCCTCGCATCATGGTCGGCGATCATCCACAAACGGAGTGGTGCCTGTCCATCACGCACACCACGCGAGGCGTTCTTGTCGCATTGGTGACAGCTCGCGATACGAGGGTCGGCATCGACTTATGCGAGCGGCGCCCTTACCCGCCCGGCTTTACGAGCACTTGGTTTACGCACCAGGAGCAGAAGCGGTTGGATCCGGGGCAACAAGAGCTTATTGGTCGCACGTGGGCAGCGAAAGAATCGATTTATAAGGCCTGTAATCACGGGGAACCGTTTGCGCCCAGGTGCATCGAAGTTTCCTGGGACACGAGCTCCACTGTTTGCCGATATGGAGATTATGTGTTCGGCAACGAACTCGTGCTGGAAACTTGGATTGTTGACAACCAAATTGCCGTTTCCGCGGTAATTACCGGTTTGGAAAAATCGGCGATCTGTCCGCGGAATGACACCTTTTTGCGAAAGTGCCCACCATGATCAACTTGTCCGGCCGAGTCGCACTGGTGACCGGAGGTTCGCGTGGCATTGGCCGCGCCTGTGCGTTGCAGCTGGCTGAAGCCGGCGCTGACGTGATCGTCAATTACGTTTCATCTCGCTCCGCCGCCATGGAAGTCGCCGAGTGCGTCGGTACGCTTGGCCAGCAAGCTTACGTTGTCAAAGCGGATGTTAGCGAAGAGGACGACGTTTCCAGCATGATGCAGTTTATCGAAGCAGAAATCGGACAGCTGGACATTGTTGTCAGCAATGCCGCGACAGGAGGTTTTCGACCACTCCTCTCGGCCAACTCGCGACACTTCCACAATGCAATGAACACCAATGCCCTGGCGCTTGTCCTGCTGGTCCAAGGGGCCATGCCGCTGCTTGAGAAAAGCGCCTCGCGGGCCAAAGTTATTGCGATTTCCAGCCATGGTTCCGAGATGGCGCTGCCGTGGTATGGCCTCATCGGCGGTTCGAAGGCCGCCCTCGAAAGTCTGGCACGCCATCTGACGCTGGAAGTGGGCGATCGCGGCGTGAATGTCAATGTCGTCAAAGCTGGGTTGGTCGAAACCGACTCGACGCGTGTCATTCCGAATTCGGAACAAATGTTCAAACGGCGTCGCGAAAAGACAATGATGGGAGACCGTATGCTGTTAGCTGATGATGTAGCCAATGCCGTGCTGTTCCTCGCCAGCCCGCTAAGCGATATGGTCCAGGGAGAAACTCTTGTCGTCGACGGTGGGGCAGCGGTTCATATCTGAGGAAACAAGCATCACCTTCAACCTACCCTTCCGGCTAATCGAATGACCACCTGTAAAATGTCGTCCATTCAGCTAAACTAGACAGATCGTCAACTTCCGTGTGCCATGTCGGACACTCCAGAGTAAGGGAGTAACTCCGCCAAGCATCGGAGTCCTGATCGTTTTTTGACGATCAACTAACGAGGACTCACAACGATGGCCACTACAATCGTCCCGTCTCAGAAGGTTTCATGTGCAGCCACCGACCCACTGGCCGTTCATGAAGACATCGTGTTGACCGAATACCAACGCGCTGCCCTGGAAAACACCGGCTTGAATAATTTCGAGCACTACGCCCAATATTCGACTGACCGTACCCAGTTGTTTTTTGCAAAGGTATTTCGTGGGGACGATTTTCTCGGGTTGGCACCGATCATCAAAACGGTCAAGTACAAAGGCACGAAATTGCTCAAGACATCGG
>Ga0310123_10003761_pt1 | contig 11631 bp, 6 predicted proteins | sample CB6_AW_1057_MG_FD_203505 | JGI IMG/M metagenome (GOLD analysis project Ga0310123, IMG submission 203505) | Marine microbial communities from Western Arctic Ocean, Canada - CB6_AW_1057 | ecosystem: Environmental > Aquatic > Marine > Oceanic | place: Canada: Western Arctic Ocean | collected... | reverse complement strand
TTGAGAACCTGCGCTGGGTCATGGGTATCTGGACGTTGAATAGGCTGAGCGTTCCCAGGGCCAGGATCGTGACTGCAATGATGATTTTAAGCAGGGTTGGGTCGGCGGAGTTTAGGGCCAGTACTCCAATCGGGACTGCAACGAGGCCGCCTAGGGTCATGCCCCTGATCAGTTTGAGATCCAGATTGTGTCGTACCTGGACTAAGACCAGGACCAGAACGATGGCGATAATCGAGTTGACCACCACCACCGCCGACTGCGGAGCCAGGAACAACAACAACACCGGCGCTACCACCAGGCCCATGCCAAAACTCACCGTGCCCATCACGGTGGACCCGATGAAGACGGCAAACATTACGAGTATCAACTCCAGACCCGAAAGCAACGCGCCTCCTGCGTGAATTTTTTGGAACGGGTTGGAGTATACGTGCCCAGTACTGGGCAATCAACTTATTGTGTGGGTGGCTTCCAGAAGTCCAGCAAGTACTCGAAGGTGGTGCCCATGGTGATGTAGTTAGAGGGCCAGCCGAATATGCCAATTCGGTTAACTATATTGGTGCGATCCCAAATTACAATATTTCTTAACTCGTAGCCCACTTCTCGCAGGGCGTCCACCACCGACATGTGAATGGTCACCCGGTGATTGTCCATCCACATATCTGGAACGTTGACCACGCAGTGGCCCTTTTCCCGTAGCAGGGGCAGCATTCCCTCAAATATTTCAGCCATCGCTTGCTGGTATTTATCCACGTTCATGGTTCCCAGGTCGCGGGGATCCTGGCTGTACTGCTCCACCTTCAAATATTGATCGTTGTCCCGCTGATCGCCGCGACGGCTCTTGTTCAATCGGGGCCGATTCAGCAGATTCGCGTAGGGCGGCGAGGTCAAGATCAGACCCACAGAGTTTGGTTGAATGTAGGCGGGTATGTTGCGGGCGTCGTCGCATTGCGCTATCTGGCTGGTCTGGCTATTGCCCGGAGAATCAATCAGCAACCTGGTGCGGCTTAGTTCTGTGTACTCCTCGTTGAGGTCAAACCCTACCGCATTTCGATTCAGGTCTTGCGCCGCCACTAGGGTTGTCCCGCTGCCCATAAATGGCTCCAGTACCAACTCCCCTTCATGAGTGAACAAAGAGATGCATTTCTTGGCCAGGGCTATGGGAAAAGTAGCGGGATGGGCCTTTTTGTTTCTGATGTCCCTGGATTCATAGGAGAATTGCCAGACGCCCAGTTGAGAAGTTATCCACTCCTTGGCCGTAAGGCAATTTATATGCTTGGGCTGGCAGTCGCAGACTCGACTGCTGCCAATGCTCAATAGGCTATTTTCAACCCTGGTGGCCATCCTTCACCCTCACCCTTCATTACACTACCCACAGAACCGCCGCTGCTGGGAACCACCCAATAATCTTACCGACAACCCAGTTCCCCAATCCAGCAGTATTGATGACCAACTTGAGCCAATAGTGCGTTATTATGTTTTACTGCCGGAGCAAGCCCACCTCCGCTGCTATTTGCATCGCCTTCTGAACATCAACCACAGTTGGGCCGTTGCGTTGCAGGACCAGTTCCAGTTGCTGTTGTGGGTTCGCGTTGAACGCCCGCTCTCCGTCTACGGCGACGGTATAGTGTCTCTGATCTACTAGAACCGACTCCCCCAGGTTCAGGAGTTGCCAATCAGCAATCGCAACCTCTGCGACCATCCCGGGGGCAATTGGCGCAGTCACCGTCACGGAGTTTTCTTGGGTTGACTCGCCCAGAACGTATCGCAGTCCCTGATTATCGCCCAAGGACACCGGTTGCAACTGCCCACCCACCGAGGATAGACCGATGCTGGAGGGTTCTGCGCGGGTCAAGAACACCTCGTAGAGCGTGCTCAAGTCCCAAATGGCCCTTGATGCCACGAACCGTTCTCGGGATAGGGCTACATCAACCAACGCCAGGTCCTGATATTTTCCGTCAATGTGTATCTCCAGAGTCTTGCTCACGGTGGAGACCTGGTCGAGTGGCAGTTTGCCCTGTGCTACTAGCCCGGCGGCAATGCCCGCCAAGGTGCCCTCAACCATGGCTGGGAACACGTTGTTGGTGCCGGTGGAGATGGCGACCAATGGCGTTGCGGCGCAGCCTTTGGCCGCCGCCCGATTCGTGCCGTCGCCCCCCAGGGTCACCAGGCAGTCAACACCCATTGCACCCATCAGTTCGGCGGCGCGGACGGTATCGCCTTCAGTGTACAACGCCGACATTTCCAATAGTGAGAACTCAATTGAGAGATGAGAGTCATCTCGGGCCCGCCGGCAGAGGTTGGAACTGTCGGGCATGGCTACAACCTGGTCAACTCCCAAGGATTGTAAGCCCAGCATCACCCGGCGCACGGTGTTTACCTTCTCCCAGTCGGGTATGACCCGTCCCTGGGCCACCAGACGGCGAATATCTTTGCTTGCCGCCGGATTAGCGATGATTCCCACTACTGCCAATTTGCTGCTCCTCTAGGTACCTGAAGGGTACGCTGATATAATTGGCTCGGATGAAAGTAGCAGCACACCTGTGTGCGCCCCCAGGGCAGACCTATAGGACTACCCTGATTAGGATTTATAAGAGCCTAAAATGACACGCCGCGAAGAATCTGGGGTGGTGGGTGCCCCATCCCCAGATTCTTAGGTCCTCTCGTTGGAATCGGGACTCCTTGAGAATGACAATTCTCATATTGTTAGCAATTCTAAGGCTCAATCATCAAGAATTGATATAGATTAGGTAAATATTATCATCAATCATCTACATACAGGCATCTACATACAGGTGAGGTAGTCTTATGATAGATCAAGAACTGTGCTTCGCTCCGGCGACCGAACTGCGCCAGAAGATCGACGCTAAAGAAGTGTCCATTGTTGAACTTACTGAGCTGTTCTACGAGCGGATTCAGAAATTCAACCCCAAGCTCAACGCCTACCTAGCTTTGTGTCCTGAACAGGCTATAGCAGAGGCGAAGCTGGCCCAAGAAAAAGCTCAGAAAGGCGAACCGGTGGGACGGTTGCACGGAATACCCATATCCATAAAAGACTTGGAAGTGACCAGGGGTATCACATCCACTATGGGTTCGGCGGTTTTTCGAGATCGAGTGCCGGATATTGATTCGGTGGTGGTGGAGCGGGTGCGTCAAGCGGGCGCGATAGTTCTAGGTAAGACCAATACGCCGGAGTTTGGGCAGTCGGGCACCACGGAAAACAAGCTGGGTGACGCCTGCCGCAATCCTTGGGACACCGAGCGTACCGCCGGAGGCTCCAGCGGCGGTGCGGCGGCGGCCCTGGCTGCTGGCCTGTGCACCCTGGCAACGGGCAGCGACGGTGGAGGCTCGATTCGCATTCCGGCCAGCTTCAGCGGCGTGTTCGGCATTAAACCCTCCCAGGGCCGGGTACCTCGTTACGGTGGCTATGGCCGCCCTGCCTCCAATCAACTATCCCAGTCTGGCCCTATGTCGCGGACGGTGGCCGACACCGCGTTGCTGTTGCAGGTTCTGTCAGGATCAGACCTCAGAGACCCAACCTCGGTGCGAGAAGCTCCCGCCGACTACACTCAGAACTTGAATGGTGGTGTCAAAGGCTGGCGCATTGCCTGGAGTTCAGATTTTGGCTACGCTGGTGTAGACCCGGAGGTGCTGCAAGTGACCGAGCGGGCTGCGCGAGTCTTTGAAGAGTTGGGGGCCAGCGTCGAGGAGGCCAATTTGACCCTTGAAGACCCATTCCCTGCTTTCCTCGATATTTTCGCGACTGGTGCCTATGCTACCTACGGACATTTACTGGAACAGCACCGCGATGATTTTACCCACTATGTTTTGAGCACCTTGGAGCGCGCCGCTACCTTAACGGCGGCTGACCTCTCGCGCGCCCTCTTGCGGGTGGACCAACTGCGCAGGCAAATGGAAATCTTCTTTGATCAGTATGACCTGCTGCTAAGCCCCACCATGCCGGTGACTGCCTTCCCCATTGGACAGCGTCCGACCGTAATCGGGGGCAAGGAAGTGGATCCATTCTGGGGATATGTACCCTTCACATTTCCCATTAACATGACCGGCCAGACAGCGTCCAGCGTGCCCTGCGGATTCTCATCGGAAAGCATGCCCATCGGCCTGCATATAGTCGGGCCCTGGGGGTCAGAAGCTAGAGTGTTGCAAGCTTCCGCCGCCTTTGAGTCGGCCCGTCCTTGGGTCCAGCACCACCCGCCAGTTTCTTAAGCAGGTGACGGTGGCAAAGCCTACGGGCTGCCCGTGAACCTTCCATTGTAATATTGTGTAATATTGGTAAGGTTGCCATAAGTTTGGGACTATATTGCCCCATTTACCCGACTACCAGCTTGTATACTGCTCGAGTTTGGCCCCTTTCTTTACTTATGCAGCTAGTTAAGGTTCTATTATACCGACTGGAACCGGGTGGATGCGGTGTCCCCTCACAATCGTACAGTTATTGGCAAACTGTTGGGCCTAACGGCCGTCTTGGTCGGCGCAATTCTGGCCCTGACAGTGTCAATTGGAGGAGACTCCAGCCAGGGCACCCAATCCTCATCTCCCAGTCTTGCCCTCAGACTAACCGCTGAAGCCCGTCAGTTACCTCAACAAAACGGCAACGCTTTCCCCTGCAATGACGCTGGTTTTTCGACCTACTATCGAATATCCGACAGGGCTGGCAGGTTCAGCCTGGACAAAACGATGGTGGACCAGGTTCTGTTCAATGACCCAACCCCGACTCTATGGCGCACTGGTATTGGCACTCTAATTGACATCAACGACAGCCATAGTGTAGGTTCGGTTCCCATTGAGAATATTGATGAACTGGTGACCACGGTGAACCTTTATTACGATGATCAAGGCTGGCTGGCCGCGTACTTCCCCGTTGGATATGAACCCTCCCGGTTCTGGCAAGCAAAAAGCCTCAATCTTGAAGACCCAGTGTTGAGCGACGTTAGCGATAACACCCTCTTGGATGCCATCAACGCCGTTTTGGTTGAAGCTCTTAACTCAGACCCGATAAACCCAGACTAGCTTGGCTACTACCATTGGTTGTACCCCATTGCCACCGAGGTTTTGATGATAGGAAATGCCCCCGGAGATACATGAATCGACACTGTGTCCTGCGCCGTGCCGGCCAGCTGCGATGTTCAGGAAGTGTCGGTCTCAATGTGGATTACTGAGACTAATCCGTCCTGCGCCCGCACCCTGTTAGACGGCGTAAACGTTATGGGGACTGGTGCGACCGAAACTTTCAGCACGTTTTGGCAATCAGGGTGATTTCAATACTCGCAGTGTCTACGAGCTCAAGTTAGACCGTTATAACCAGGATGTCGGCGCTTCTAGCGCCATGGTATGTTGCTATATTCTACTAACTAGTTCGGGCTGTTTGGAGAGGAAACGTGAAGCGAGTTGGGCTGCTGGCGGGGATGGTGGTACTGGCCAATTTCATGTCTTGGGCAGTGGTCTGGGTGGGAGGCTACAGCAACGCTGTCTTGGTCACCAGGGGCGTCCCATCCCCGGCGGTCGGCCAACGACAGTCTATGATGTGACGGTTGCCAGCGTCAGTTCGTCAACATCGTCGGTGTCGCGAGGGGAAGTTGTTAGCGTTAATGTAACCACCCAGAATCTGGGGTCCACTACGGAAACATTCAACGTTAATCTGCGGGATGATACGGATGATCGAGACATTACCGGCCTGTCCGTCACCCTTGAACCCGTCCGAAGCTCCACCCTGGGACTGCACTGGAACACTGCCGGAGCGTCTGGAGATGCCCACTGGTTAACCGCCAGGGCCGACTGTCCAATGACCAGAATCCCGGCAACGACTCAATGGCTATAGCCGCACCCATTACGGCCACTCTGATTACGATCATTTTGGGAGATCGCGGCCTGAACCGGCCCGATGCATTCTATGGGGCAGGTCTGGATTAGCCCGAGATAGTAAATCAAGTGGTCCCGCGAAGGGGGCTCTTCATCGGGGGAGACGATGCAAGTTTTGTAATGCCCATGTCCCGGGCGGCGGTGACAACCAACGAAGATCCGCCTAGTAGCATCTATGTCGCCAACGCCGATGCAACGTTCCAATCATTTACCAAATCCAGAACCCGTTTGAGCAGGGAGAGATTCATGGAATTGTGTATTTAGAGGGACAGCTCTCTAGTTCCGGTGCATACGTCGACGTGGGGAATGCCAACCACTTCGCCGCCGACGACGGCAGATCCCACTTTCTGTTTCCGGCGGGAACTACGAGCTGATAATTCAATCTCCGGGTTACGCTCCGGTTAGAATCCCAGTCGCCGCCATCGACCCGGGTGAAGTTGTCAGCATCCCGGAACTAACTCTGCCCCTCGGCGACGCCAAAGGCGATGGTAGATTAGACATTCTTGGCTTGAGTATAGCCGCCGGCAATTTTGGGGCGACAGTGACCGAGGTGCCGCTGCCCTGACCCGAAACACAATAGGCATACTTGAGCCATTCCAAACCCGCACTAGGATGTGCTCTCTCCGCATAATCATCGGCGTTCCGGCGAAGGCCGGAACCTAGAAATGCCGATGGTTGATAACGACACGCCAATGGATTCCGGCTCTAGCCGGAATGAAGCCGCGGATACCTAAGCCAAAGCATCCCTTAGCACCTCAACCAGATGCCTGGCCTGGCGTCCGGTGCCCTGCTCTACCTGCTGGCGGCAGGATACGCCCATCACCGCCACCTCCCATTCCGGCCCCTTGGCGTTGACCGCCGGGAACAGAGCCTGCTCGCCAATTTGCATCGAGACCTCATAGTGTTCCTTTTCAAAGCCAAAGGAGCCAGCCATGCCGCAGCAGCCCGCGTTAATTAGCTCTACCTGGTAATTGGGTGGTAGGCGCAGGGATTTCAGTGAACTGTCGGTACCTACCAGCGACTTCTGGTGGCAGTGGCCGTGGAATAACACCTGCTTGGAAAGCTGGCTAAACTTCAATTCCAGCTCGCCTTTGTCCTGAAGCATGGCCAGGAACTCATCGATCAAATAGCTGTTTTCGGCTACGGCGCGGGTCTGGTCATCGTTTACCATTTCAGGATACTCATCTCTGAACGTCAGCAAGCAGCTTGGTTCGCAGCCGATTATGGGGATGCCCCGTTCTGCATAGCGGTAAAGTGCTGCAACGTTTGACCTGGCGGCAGCGGCGGCCTGGTTTAACAGTCCCTTGGAGATCATGGGACGGCCGCAGCATCCGGTATTGGCGACTTCTACCCGGTATCCGGCTGCCTCTAGCAATTCTACTGTGGCAATCCCAATCTGTGGGTAGTTGTAGTTCATAAAGGTATCGTTGAACAGGGCCACTGTCCCTCTGGTGGTCTGGCTTGAGTCGGGCTGCTGGCGGGAGTTGACCCACTGGGGGAAGGACTGCCTGGCGAAGGATGGCAATTGACGCTGGGGATGCACGCCCAGCACTGTGCTGGAAATCCATTTTCCGATTGGGGAGGCCGCCCCCCAGTTGGAGAAGGGCGCAAACCGGCTGCCCCAACGATTGACCCGGTTGATTCCCGCAAACACCTTGGTGCGCAACGGCATTTTGTTGGATTTATAGTAATTGTCCAGAAACTCGTACTTCAGCTTGGCCATGTCGACTCCGGACGGACACTCCGACTTGCACGCTTTACATTCCAGGCATAGGTCCAATGCCTCATAGAGTCTTTTGCTGGTCATGGTTCCTTCGGGTAGGTTGCCCGTCAGCGCCGCCCGTAGCAGGTTTGCCCGGCCTCTGGTGGAGTGCTCTTCATCCCGGGTAGCCATATAAGAGGGACACATGGTGCCGCCCTCCAGCTTGCGGCAAGCCCCCATGCCGTTGCACATTTCCACTGCTCCGGCATAGTCGGTGTCTAGGGCGAAGTCCAGGGTGGTGGCCAGCGGAGCGGCCTGGTAGCTGGTCCCATAGCGGAGATTCTCGGTCATTGGCGGGCAGTCTATGATCTTGTTCGGGTTCATGATGCCGTTGGGGTCAAAGGTACGTTTGACCTGTCGAAATGCATCTACAAGTTCTGGGCCAAACATCTTCTCGGCCCATACTCCGCGAACAATGCCGTCGCCGTGCTCGCCGCTTAGCGAGCCGCCAAATTCTTTGACTAGGTCGCTGATCTCATCGGCGATGGACACCATGCGATTGATGCCAGCTTCATCTTTGAGACTGACTAGGGGCCTGATGTGGAGACAGCCGACGCTGGCGTGGCCGTAGTAACCCGCCTCGGTGTTGTGGTTGCGCACAATTTCATCGAAGCGACGGACGAAAGGGCCTAGCTTTTCTGGGTCGACCGCTGTGTCTTCGACGTAGGGCAGAGGTTTGGCGTCGCCGTGAATGCTCATTAGCAGGCCCAGTCCAGCCCGACGGATGTTCCATACGTTGTTCTGGGAGGCCTGATCGGTCAGATTGACACAAGCGTAACCAAGGCGTTTGCGAGACATATCGCTTTTAAGTGAATCCATCTTGGCCGCCAGTTCGCTGGCTGACTCTCCATAGAACTCGATCAGCAGCAACGCGCCCGGGTCTCCCTCAGTAAATGATAGATTCTGAGCAAATCCCAGGGACTCACGGCAGCGGTCCAGCATCATCTTGTCCATGATCTCGACCGCCGAAACCGGATGCTGTAACACCTCTTTGGTAGCTTCACTGGCCTGGAAAATATCCGCAAAGTGCAGTACTGACAAGGAGGTCATGGTTGGCTTGGACACCAGATTAACCTTAGCCTCAGTGGTCACGCACAAGGTACCCTCGGAGCCCACCGCTATGCGTGCCAGGTTCACCGGGCCTTCGTTCATGAAGTTGTCCAGGTTGTAGCCACTGACCCGCCGCATAATCTTGGGGTAGCGGGCCTCTATTTCAGGTATGTGCTCGCGCGCGACGCGCAGCACCCCCCGGTATATGTCTGATTCCAGACCAGTGCCGCTAAGTTTGCTCTCCAACTCATGGGCCTCCAGTTGATGAAAGAAGGCTTGGGAAGCGTCGGACAAAACCACGTTTAGCTCTTTAACGTGATCTAGAGTCTTGCCGTAGATTACCGAGTGGGAGCCGCAGGTGTTGTTGCCAATGCCGCCGCCGACGCAGGCCCGGCTGGCAGTGGTCGGGTCAGGAGCGTATTGGAGATTGTAGGGAGTCAGTAATTGGTTGAGCTTGTCCAGGACAATGCCGGGCTGGACTCTAGCCCAATGCTCCTCCTGGTTCACTTCAATGAGTTGGTTCATGTACTTGCTGAAGTCCATGACAATGGCATGGTTAACGCACTGTCCAGCCAGGCTGGTGCCTCCTGCGCGGGGTAGCACCGGCACCTGGTTGTCTCGGGCTATTTCCATCACCGCCAGCACGTCGTCGACGCTGCGGGGAATCACCACGCCCACCGGCTCCATCTGGTAGATGCTGGCGTCGGTGCTGTAGAGGACGCGAGAAAAGGGGTCAAATCGCACTTCCCCAGAAATCCTGCGCCCTATTTCCTGGGCCAGCTCTTCACGGTCTTTACCTCGAATACGATTGGCGGCGGCGGTCATAGGATTCTCCCTTTAGTAGGCTCAGAGCCTGCCCTGAGCCTACTAAAGGGACGGGCCTGGCAGGAATGGCCGAAATCGTAACTATTCGACATTTTGAGCTAGCTTATCCTAATCTTGGAGAGGGTTCAACTGAAAGTGCTTGGGGTAGCTTTGCCGCCCATGTCGGGGCAGACCTATGTGTCTGCTTGGGGCACGCTTATTCCACGCCCAGCTTTTCTAGCAGATCCATCGCCCACTGGCGGAAGTAATCGTCCAACTCAGCCCCACAATGGGGGCAGTCCAGGTCTCCAAAGCGGAATCTGGCGCCGCAATCCTCACAGGCCTTGATCTCCGCCAGAGCGGTTAGCACGCTTTGTATCTGCTGTTCAGTGCCCAAGTGCGTTACTCCGAATCTGGGTATAAATTCTGGCCCATTGTAAACCAAGTGCGCGCCGTGGGCATTATCTAGGCTCGGTGCATAGCGATTGGCATTGCCAGACCGCCCAAGCGGAAATTGGTCCGGGCGATTTGGGCCTGTTTCGCGGGCCTGTTGGGTCTACTGGCGCTACCGCCTGAACGCAACCGCCAAAAAATGAAGGGTGGGGGAGCCGAGTAGCTATTGCTGAACTCGTACCTGATAGCTCAGAAGATGATGGTTGACCGGCACCAATTGGCCAGTATACACTCTTTTTTCCCATTGGAATGGGCAGGGATGAGTTGAAATGGGCGAATCTGGATGGTGAGTGTGATGAGATGGGATTAAGTCCAGCGGCAGTGAAACTATACTTGGAGCTGTGGCAGCGCAACCTCCTGGCCAATGTGGAATCTGTCGTCGACATGGAGTCGCAAGAGCTTCACCTCACAAAAAACACGTTCAAAGAATTGGCAGATGCTGCTGGCGTACCAGGCTACGACGAAGAATCCTTTTCAAATTTAGATAAATGGCCGGGCCAGCCACGTTGCTCTTCGAGATATTTTTACGAACTACTGGGAGCCAAAATATACCTGCATCGGCATGAACGGGATACACGACGCGGTGCCCCATGACCTGAACACGCCGCTGAGCGACTAGTCTTTGCTAGCGCGCTACGACATGGTTACCGACCACTGCCCCAACGCCCACGTATTTAACGTGGGTGAGGGCTACCGGACCATACACCGCATCTGCAAATTCCCTCTGGGCTAATCACGCTGGTGACACCAGTGTACGGTTCCAACGGCTACTTCAATTTCGACCTGTCTTTTTACGAAGGAATGGCGGCGCCCACGGGTACCGTATTCTGTTCTCGTCCTTCATCCTCACCCTGGATAAAAACTATTTAACTCCCGAGGAAAGAAGGACTCAGCCCGCCGCACTCAACAGACTGTAATAAGAGCACCATATTCCTCTGTCCAACGACCTGCTAAACACCGTAAATTGGTCAAAGGACTACACAACCGTGAGCATCTGCTACGTGCTTCAGAATCAGTCCGATGAGGACTTCCGGTTTCCCTACCAGGGCAATTTATGTCGCAGGACCACGGCATCCACGGTTACCAACTTCAGTTCCTGCCCACGCCTCCTAGCCGAACCTATATCCCGGTGCTCACCAACACCAAAGAAGGCCAGCTGGTAAGCTTCTCCGTTAAGACACTGGCCCTGCACGTCCTGCGACGAGTGGGGTGACACATGACTGCTAAGAAGTAGCCCTGACCGGCGCCGAATGTATTTGGTCTTCGTGATTGCTGATCGGTCGGACTAGTCACCAAATTTGTTCAAGAGGAGCCAACAAGACCAATTCAGCCCCATAAATTAGAACAGTCCAGATATCCAAAGCAGAATTTGGCTCCGAAACTCCCTTGGGGCTCGATTTCCGCCAGTGGGGTTAGGACTGCTGGTATCTGCCGCTCAATGCCCAATTTGCGTTACGCCGTGATTAACGTATGAGTTTCGGCCCGTTGCGAACGAAGCGAGCGTCAAGCGCACTATCAGGGCAGGGCACATTGTAGCTGGCATTACCCGGTGGTAAACTTGGGCCATTCTGCCAGGACGCGCCAATATGACCAATCAACCACCCCCGGGCAGAGACCATAGATAAATTAACCTAGGCGGCGTATCCTGCTTTGCCATGCTGGCCGGGATACAGCTCGATGTTTTC
>Ga0310123_10003760_pt1 | contig 11632 bp, 8 predicted proteins | sample CB6_AW_1057_MG_FD_203505 | JGI IMG/M metagenome (GOLD analysis project Ga0310123, IMG submission 203505) | Marine microbial communities from Western Arctic Ocean, Canada - CB6_AW_1057 | ecosystem: Environmental > Aquatic > Marine > Oceanic | place: Canada: Western Arctic Ocean | collected... | reverse complement strand
TCCTCAGCGGGTGCTTCCTCAGCGGGTGCTTCCTTAGCTGGTGCCTTCTTTGCAGGGGCTTCTTCGGCTTCCTCTTGTGCAGAGTGCCTCTTGAGGATGTACTTGGGTTCCTTCGCCATAACCTCCACACTCTCGTAAACGTAGGCCCGTCCGACGGTGAGTGGCTGGCCGAAGCGGCTGTTGACATCTCTGACCACAACACGGTCAACGGATGCATTGGGCTCCAATTTGACGATGGCAGCAATCATCTGCGCCTTGCTAGGTGTGGGGTGGTCGACGTGACGCCAACTCCAACTTAACTCAGTGCGCTTCAGCAATGAGTTTTCATTTCTTTCAAGAATCTCCATTTTCATTTCCTCCTTCAGCGGATGTTTACCTTGAGTGCGTAATTACCAGGCTTCTCGATGCCGAGGCGCTTGGCAACTTCGGACCTGCTTGTATCGAGAATAATGGTGAAGCCTTGCCAATCCACGGTAACCGGGGCGGTTGGACAACTAGTACACTGGTCGGCGTCAATATCGAGAATTAGGTGACACTCACCACATGCGAATGGCTGCCTTACCATGTTCATTCCTCCCTATCCTCTGCGAGCCACTCATGTGCCCCAAGTGCTGTCTGCTTGCAGGTCAAGCCAATTTTGCTCGAGCGCGGGTCGTGCGGGTTCAATGATAGTGAGACAATGCGGGCTCGCACTGGGCTTCCTTCGCCGAGGAACTTGCCAGATTGTCGCCCTTCAATTCGGCGCAGGCCGATGTTGATGTCTATCTGCTCGTCGAGAATCTGGCTCTTGTGCAGCAGTGCTTCCATTGGGCCAATTCGAACGAAGGCGCCGAACTCATGCACTTCGCTGACTGCGCCGTCAACAATCTCATTGTTTTCCATAGTGAATAGTAGTGCCTTGAATCGGACTCGCTGATAGATTGCACCATCACCGTGGATGATACGTCCGCGACCTATCAAATCGTGGTCAAAAGTTAGCAAGACGTAGTTGTGGTCATCATCAAATCGTCCTTCAAATGCGTCGTGGGCGAGCCGGTCAACGTGTTGTGAAAGCGACTTGCCGTGCTTGATGTATTCCGCCGGAATACGGATGGTATCTTCTTTGGCTACTAGGCTGTACATTTCGGTTCCTCCTCGTGTTCACTCCGCTCCGGAGAAAACGCCCGGGGACGGAAGGCCTGTATGCCTCCCGTCCCTCACTGGCGTCAGCCTCCGGAGGAGAGGTCGTCCGAGACAGCCCGGCGACCCGGAACCCCTTGATAAACACTTCATCTAACACGTATGTCGGAAAACGCACGACAGAGTCACATTGTGACTCCTGAACATCCTCATCACGCCAATGTTGAATAATGGCTCGGGGGCGAATCATGGTGATGGCGAGCGGACCGCATAGAAAAGGTGCTGCGCACCTGCCCACTTCAGTTGCGCTAATCATCTCGTTGCTAATTCTGCAGGTTTTCGCCCCATTGAATGCCATTGAGGGCGATTTGGAAGTTCCTGATAGTTCTAATTCCAATGCAAGAGAAGGTGAAATCTGGATTGATGGAGGACAAGCATGGCCACAATTCGGCCGAACTCCGGGTCGCGAAGCGCTCACACCTGCTCATTCACCGAATATCCCAACCCCATCTGGCCATCTGGCTTCAATTACTGACCCGGTCCAAAACTGGCGACATTACTCCGCCGCCGATTACGGAGTTGATACCCTCGCCACGCCGGTTGGTGACTTCACCGGCAATATCGACGTATCTGGGAACGCGGTAGAGAGATGTGGGGAAGGACGACTGTCAGTGGTGCTGATTGACAGACGCGACATCGGCGGCGATATGCACGCTTTCCTGAAAATCGTCGATGGGGATACCAGCGCTACGATGTGGGAGCAGGACGTTGGTTCAGCAGACCCGGTCAAGGCCGGAGCAGTCATTCTCGATGTTGATGAAGATGGAGACTTGGAGGTGGTCATCGCCTACGACACCAACGGAATCATGTCGGTCGAATTGTGGGCTCCAGACATAATATGCGATGAAACTGGATGGAAACCTGGTGGAGGACACACCACAGAGCGAATGTGGCGCTACACCCATCCAAGCCTATCAATGGGCGCGGATGGACCATATGACGGGAATTCCGTCGGTAATCACCACCCTACCGCCCAGCCGCTGCTAGCTGACCTCGAATTGGACGGCACACCAGAACTGGTTCTCGCTCTCTTCGATGATGCCAATGACGACCCATACGCGTTGGCTTTGCCCCTGCCTATGTCCGGTACACCTTCCCCACTCTGGGAAGTTCAACTGAGCAAGGGAACACATGCCTCGGACCCAGCGTGGGTTCAACTCGATTCTGTCAATACCGCAGTGATGCTGACTACAATTGACTATGACAGTGGCAGTATGTGGGTTTGGAGATTGAGTGGTGCATCTGGCTCTCCAGAATGGGGTGGTGCATCACTGAACAATCTCGATGGCGGCACCGATGCTCCTCACGTCAGGCTACCGGGCCCTGTCATCACCCAGTTGGACTCTGATTCTGCTATGGAGATGATTGTGACCATCCCAACCGACCTTGGTGGCAGCACCACTGCCGATGGGGCGCAATACATCGGTATGGAAGTGACCAATGCAAGCCAATTATTCTCATTCAATGCAGTCAATGGATACGCAGATGCTCCGCCGACACCGGTTGATACGGATGATGACGGTGTCACTGACCGAGTCTGTTGGGTGACCTGGTATGCGACTACATTCGACAGACACGGTATTGCCGGCTGCCACCGCATCGATACCCCTAATCCAATGGAAATCTGGCATCGCGACCTTGAGCGGAGCAGCGGCAACCCCAACGATGAGATCGCTGTATCACCGGTTGCTCTTCTCGACATTGATGGGACCGGAGCCCCTGAAGTTCTCGTGGCATATGGTCGCACCCTGCACGCATTCGACGGGGAGGAGGGTAGTGCAGCCGCCATCAACAACAACTGGATTGGAGGTATTGACCTCGACCACCGCACATGGTCTGCTCTAACTCTGGCTGATATCGATGGAGATGGCGCGATTGACATCCTGATTGGTGACCAACTGATTTCGCAGGCCGCGGCAGACGTTCGGCCATTCACTGACTCAAGGGGCATCCAGTTCAGCCCGAGCACACCCGACCCCGATGAGGAAGTGACTGTTACGTGTTACTTCGAGAATGTCGGAACCGCCAATACTGATGTTGACACCTTTGCCAGACTCTACGTCGACGGTGCAAGAATCCACACGCATAGAGAAGGAACAATGCAGCCGATTTCTCCAACTGGTAGCGGCAATCTGGCTTCATTCTCGGTCTCATGGTCTGGTGGACTTGGTGACCACGAATTCGAATTACGATTGGATGAGGACGGTAATCTCTCGCAGTCTCGCACTGATAATGACAACCAGACCATCACACTGACCATCGTTGCGCCATACAATGTTTCCATCGGCGTTCCCGCCGACCCAGTGAGAGTCGATCCGGGCGGATCTGAGATGATCAATCCACAGATTACCTCCACCGGGCGATTGGCGGGCGATTGGACGATGAGCATTGATGACTCGAATATGCCAGACAATTGGACAGTTCAGGACCAAACGGCTGGTGGTTCTAGTGCAGTCCATATCGAGGTAGGACAGGTTTGGACTCCTGCTATCCTTGTCTCGGCACCCTCAACTGCACTTGGGAGTGACAGTGGGTGGTTGCTGCTGACCATGACGCTGGACAGCGATACAAATGTCACTCAGACTGGAATTCTGCCTATCGAAGCCAATCGGACCCGGGGCATTTCGATGAGAGGACCTGACGGAACTTCGGTCAGCACTGGATTTGGCCACCCTGTATCAGATGCCTCGGCGTGGTTGCTGATCGAGAATCTCGGCAATGCAGCAGAGACCGTTACCCGACAGGAATGGAATACCACTGCTTGGGGTTCAGACCTGCGGCTGTACGAGATGGATGGCTCACAGGTAGCGGCTATTACCCTCGCTCCGGGTGAACAAAGGGAGTTGACCGCAAGGCTGCAGGTTCCCAGTGCTACTGCACATGGTAATTCTGTTTCAACCCCATTGACAATATGCATAGGCACCGGTGCAGAGGAGGATTGTCGAATCATCCAACTGAGTTTTGTCTCCAACGGCGTCACCGTGATGCCACCACACATCCGTTCTGTTCCAGCAGATGACCTGCAGTGGGATATCTCGATTCAACTGCCATCTGGCGTTTCAGAGTTAGAGTGGGACCTAGCATCCGGAGGGTTGCTCAATGCTGGATGGTCATGGGATACAAGCGGTGGGCTGGACATTGTTGGCACCAAACTCCGCGCGACCGGGAACGCTGGTGGACCAGTGACAGGCACCCTCGACCTTGACCTTCCATTTGCCGCTCCTCCGATGCTGCATCAATGGTCGATGGAAGAGGCAAATCGCAGTGGACATACATTAGAATTCAGTCTGCAGGTAATGCAGGTATTCAGAGCGGCCATCGAAGTCACCTCGCCGACCGTTGAACCGATGAGAATGAATGTCACCGAGATGAACATCATCATGCTCAAACTAGAGAATCCCGGGAACGGACCTGATGTCTATGACATCAGCGCAGTGGTGCTATCAAACGAGAACTTCTCTGATGACCCCGGGTTGACAATCGTCTTGCCATCATCGACATACTCGATTGGGGCTGGGAGCCTCGCCATCGTGCCAATACAGGTCACTCTGCCCGAGGAAATGCCTGCTGAACAGGGGCTTAACATTGCATTTGAATTGCGCTCGCAAGGTGATGTGAATGTGGCAGCGACAGCGACCATTCAGGTGCTTGCTCGCCAAGACCACCAGTGGGACCTCACACTGAACCACGATGGGCTCAATCTGTCATCGGGGGCATCAATTCTCGTCGCCCCGGGAGATGAACTCATACTACAGATAACAGCGGAAAATACTGGCAACCTCATCGACACCCTGACCCTGACTCCTTCTGACACCTACGCGCTTGCGGGTGGAGATGACGGACTTGGTTGGTCATTCACTGGCGATTCAATCTCAGATATTGAGGTGGATGAATCGGGTACACTCACGGTGAGTGTCACGGTTTCCGATAATGCTTGGAAGGGGACTATCGCAACAGTGGACTTCCAAGGCATGTCCGATGACATCTCGGTACCGGGCTTCGTACTGAACCTCGAATTGATTCACGTCCCAGCATGGAAGGTTCTCGCTGGAGGGGCAGACCTTGACATCGACAGGAATGGGGAGAACATCACTCTTGAGGTGGAGAACCGCGGCAATTGGCCAGCAGAGCCATTCATCACCGGTTGGGTGGACATCAGTGGTTGGACTGTCAATATCAGCACTAGCATCGGTTCTCTTGACCCCGCCCAAAAGGTCTCTTTCGACTGTGAAATCACCCCACCAGTGGGAACTGTATCCGGTCACTCAGTTGAATTGAATCTGCGAGCGCGAAATGCGGATGGCTCGGGTGCCTCGACCACCACGCTACCCCTGCGTGTAGCAGAATGGCACGAATATACGCTAACTGGCGAAGGGCAATGGGGAATCTCCTCTGAGGGTGGGCTACCACTTGCCATGGTCTCGAATCTGGGCAATGCACCCACTACCATCGAACTCGACATACTGGGGCTGCCTGCAAATTGGCAGTTGTCCGGGCCGGAGCAAGTTTCACTGGCCGTTGGAGAGAGCGCTGGAATCCCGCTTTCAGCAATACCGCCTAATGACTGGAATGGTGACAGCGTTGGAGTGACTCTACGCACTACCGATGGAGTAGGGACTCAGTTGGAGTTGACACTGACACTCACACAGTTGACACGCTCGTGGGCTTCAAGCCCAGTCTTATTCGGCACCGCCGGAGATACACTATTACTCACATTCCTGCCCGGGGGCGCTGCTGCATCGGTAATCGATGGCAACGACCAACTGGAAGCACAAGCTGATGGATTCGTCTGGATCACACCTAACTCTGACAGCGACGGTGTGATGACAGTTGATGGAGAATCCCTCGACTATTGGGCGAGGGTGAGGCATGCCCCTACAAGAGATGGAAGCTGTAGCATCGCTGGAATCGGCATTGAACCATTAGCAACCTGTAGCATCCTGAACGGAACTGACGAAATTGATTGGACCGCCATCATGCGTGATGAAACCGGTCAGGTGATTGACCAGAAAGCAGGACACTTGAGCGCCAATACCAGTCTTGCCATCAATCTCAGTGGCGCAGCGTGGAATCCAGATGCTGGCACTCACACAATACGAGTGACGCTGCTCGATGGACAGGGAGCAGTCATCGCCGAGCGCTCTGAGGACATGATGCACCGCGACAGTGATTGGAATCTCGGCATCACCGCTGTGGAACTAATCAGTTCAGGAGATGACCAGCAAATCGTGGTATCAATTGTACGAAGCAATCACAGTAAATTGTCCAATGCCATTTGCCAAGTTGAGTTCTCCTCCACTACCGGATCTTGGACCGCTACTCATAGGGTGAATGTGGTAGGTGACCTCGCCCCTCAACTTTCGATAGACAGGCCGCCCCTCGCCATTGGGGAGACCGTTAATGCGGAAATCGGCTGCGATACTCCGTGGGATATCGATGGAAATCCAGATGATGACCAGCAGTTCATCGTTCTGACTAAAGGTGCAACCATCACTACCAACGCCTTCGATTGGGTAGTTGGAGTAGTCTCAGCCGTCGTCATATTCGGGGCGATGTGGCTTGCGGGATTCGTTGCACTACGCCCAGATAGGCCGAAGAAGCAGAAGAAGCGAAGTGTGCGGCAAGGCGGGTCAGCAACGAGTACACCTGCGCCAGTGGAAACTGAAGCAGAGGACGATAGCATGCACATTGAGGATGATGCCAAGCCAGCAGCAGGCGGCATCGATCTGGTAGAATTCCACGACGAGGACATGCAGGCTGCGGCAGATGCCGCTGATGAGGATTATTCCCCAACCGATGACTTTGAATCGAGGCTCGGCCGCCTCGGCCACCGTAGGAGATGAGCCTCATGAGCAACGGAACAGCAGGGCCAACAACACCGTTTCACACATTCGACCCATTAAATTCAGCATCCGCAGCGCAGATGATCCCCGCCATACTCGCTGCGGCGGCGGGCAATGCCACTGAATTCGATAGCATACTCTCAACTGATGATGATCTACGTGAGCGACTTGTGGAGGAAGGGGCAGAAATCTCCAGCGGCAGGGCGGGAATCACATGGGATGATGCAACGCTGATTTTCGTCACCAGCATGGACAGGCAGCTGGATGGCAGCCCAGCACCCCCTCTTGATGTGCGGATGTCAAAATCAAGACTTGGTCGGTTCCCAGATGGGGATGGCAATCCACTAACCTACCTGCGCAAATACTGTTCTGCGCCAGAAGATGATTCAACCATCACCGACTTGCTGACTCAAATCGATGAGGGTCTAAACCTGCATGGATTCGGTGGATTGCAACTGCATGGCTGGCTCGATGCTTCTGAGGTTTCTACACTACGAGAGGCCTTTCAACAACAGCAGTGGCGGGTCAATCGTGACGAGCCGTGCGACGGCGGAGTGTTCGAGATAGTTCGGCACCTTGTCATCGTCCTCAAGAGCGCTGAGAAGCGTAAATGCGGTGTTCTGATGCGCGCACACGCATGAGCAAAACCAGAGAAAGGCCAGACGGCTGTCCGGCGAATGTTCATGAGCGTAATAGATAGGCACAGCCGTATGGGAGAACTACTCTACTCCGGCAAGGTCAAGCAGGTTTGGAGCACTGACGAACCAAATGTGCTTGAGTTTCGCTATACCGACCAGATTTCTGTATTCGACCAAATCATTCCCTCGCTGATTCCACGCAAGGGTGAGAGCCTCAACCGCACCACTTGCCACTGGTTCAATCTCGTTGAGCAGGAAGGAATTTGTGAGACTCACATGATTGAGATGAATGCCCCCGACCGTTGCCTTGCAAAGCGATTTGAAGTTATCAAGGAACCCGGAGCAATTCCACGAGATATGGAAAATGTATTCGTGCCATTGGAGGTCATCTGTCGCCATCATCTGGCTGGTTCGGGTTGGCGCCGCTACGCCAAGGGGGATGTCGGTGCTGAGGAGTTTGGATTCCCCGTAGGTACTGAACTTGAAGAAGGTTGCAAACTGCCTGCGCCGTATCTGGAAGTATCGACTAAGTTCGAGGTATTCGACAGACTGCTTGACAGGGAAGAGGCACTGCAGATTTCCAATCTGACCGATGAAGAATTTGATGGGGTACTAGACTGCGCTCTCAAAATTGACGCCATCATAGAACGGGAGGCAAGCGCTCGAGGCCTCATCCACGTCGACGGGAAGAAGGAATTCGCGCTCGGCGTTGGCCGCAAACCCGTGCTTGTGGATTCATTCGGAACCCTCGACGAGGACCGATGGTGGGATGCTGAAACATACGCTGACGGTGAGATTGTTTCGCTGTCCAAGGAATTCGTGCGTGAACACTACATCGCCACTGGACACCTCAAGCAACTTGAAGCCGCTCGCTCGGCCGGCACGGAGGAGCCACCGATTCCCGCTCTGCCAGATGAAATCATCGGCCAAACTGCTGACCTGTATGCTTCAATGTACGAGCGACTGACTGGCCATTCTTTCTGAATGCCGCCTGTTGCAAGGGTGCCCTATACAACGCCCGCATTCGCATGGGGCCCCATGCAATTTTCCTCTGCAGAAAATGATTTTAACACTCCATACACTGTGCAAGTCATGCTAAACAAGTCAATTCTGAACATTCAGTCAACCGCCCTGCTACTTGCCGTCCTCATGATTCCCCTTGCGGGCTGCTTACATGAAGATGAAACAAACAATACAGTTGAAGATGAAACAAACAATACAGTTGAATGTGAACTAGTTCCTTACGGGCATTGTTCAGGCGAGGATTTTAGTGGACAAGATTTATCAGAACTGAATCTTACTGGAATCGATTTGAGTTATGTAAACTTAAGTGGTGCTAGCCTAACTAACCTCAACTATGCTGACCTAACTGGTGCATACCTCTACTATGCATCCATCAATAATGGTACAAACCTCCATCATTCTGAACTAGTTGGTGCTGATCTAACTGGTGCTGATCTAACTGGTGCAATGCTCCACTATGCCGACTTCACTGACGCTATTGTAACTGATAGCGATTTCACAGACACTTATTGGTATAATACAATCTGGACGATGGTGTATCATACAACGAGAATCAGGCTTAAGCTATAATTCTATTAACAGACCAGAAAGAATCATCTCCAATACAATTTGCACCGTTGCGGATTTTGTAATACTAACCCTTTTATCTAGATGATTGAGATTATAACTACTCATTGATTGGATACAGGTGTGAATAAGACAACGAGACAGCAAGCGGTCAGAAGGCCACCCCTATACTATCGGGTCGCCATCTGGCTCTTCGATCACTCGCCTCTGTTCCGCAGAAAATTGGTAAAGATTTGGTATAACTACGTGTCCAAACGTGATGGTGGTACTGATATAATATTCATGAATCTCGGATTTCATGATGCTGATGATGTTCCGTTGGAACTTGAGCAAGTAGATGAAACGGATCGAAACTGCATCTCTCTTTATCACCACGTAGTTGAGAATGTGAACCTAAAGGGACTCGATGTTCTTGAAGTGGGATGCGGTCGTGGTGGTGGAGCCTCGTATCTTCGACGTTATTTTGCTCCACGTTCAGTTATGGCAGTTGACATTGCACAATCTGCTGTACGCTTCTGCCGCCGACGGCACCCAATAGATGGTCTTGTATTCCGCAGAGGCGATGCTGAACGCCTTCAGTTTGAAGACAATTCCTTTGACGTGGTCGTCAATGTAGAATCATCCCATAGTTATGGATACATTGATCGGTTCTTCTCAGAAGTGCACCGAGTTCTTCGTCCGGGGGGTTACTTCCTATACGCTGATTTCCGGCCAGAGAATGAAGTGGGTGACTGGCACACTATTATCGACGAGACCCCATTTGTACGAAAGCGCTCTCTTTTGATCAACTCCCAGATTGTGGCGGGGATGCTGTTGGACGAAGAAAAAAAGCAGCAGATGGTCAAAGACTTCTTTCCTGCTTGGATTCAGGGCGCGGTCGCGCAGTTTGCTGGCCTACGAGGAACGAAAGTTCATCATCGTCTTGCTGATGGGGCCTACGAATACTGGTCATTCACGGCACAGAAAGTGCCAACCAGTCAAAATGATGCGAGGAAGGGAATAAAAGGCACAAAATAGGGTAACACGTAGAACTTGATGAGCAGAGTCAACAATGGTGCGAGTGCGCTGAGAAGTATTTTGGCAATTACATTGATGTTGATAGGCCACACTCTCATTGCATTCGTTGTTTCGAGCATCTCCTTGTAGACCATGAAATGTAGCAACTCCTCCATCGAGTCAACTTTGTCTTCTCCCTGAATCGATGACATCACTATCGAGAGCTTGCTCTCCATCTCCGCCACTGCTTTTCGTTTCTCCGATTTCATTGTCTTGTGAATGTGGTAGAAGGGAAAGACGAACATGATCAGAATTCCGAAAATATCACCAAAAAGCCAGAAGAAGCCCCTGAAATCCCATCTAACCACAACGACTGGGATATTGATGACAGCAAGCAGCGTAATGATGTAGCCACCTGACAAAGCGAGGTCCGTCAGTGGTCTCAAACCACCATGTGCATCGCCGCTCTGGACTCGGAAAGGTAGTTTGGAGGTTCTGTAAGTGACGATGAGCCACACGAACATGAACCAGATGAAACTGTCCTGTATGAAGCCAAACAACTCAAACTGAGTGAATACGGATAGCACTTCGCCTTCACTCGGTGCTGAAAAACCACTCACTGCATACCACTGGTGACCCATGAAAATGAAAAACCAACCGCGGCTTGTCAGCAAGCCCTTCTGTTGATTGAAGAATATCTCTATACTGGCCTGATCCATCTGACTGTCATCAATCGACTTTTCCAATTGCTCAAACAATTGATGGAACTGAGCATGCAGAAAGAAGATGGCCGAAGAGGAAAAGGAAGCCGCAGCGATGAACAAGATGTGCCTCCAAAAGCCCATTTGAGATTCCATGAAGGAATCCCAATCACCCATGTAAATGATTACCAAATCAATGATTGAATATAACGCAACGACGAAGGCTGTCGTTCTGATGAAGAACGGGATTCGTTTGAACGGCATCACGAAATCGAAGAAGGCCTCAAGATCCGTCCGTTGTCGAGATGGATCATAAATGAGGCTCATCAACCCCTTGGAGGTGGGAGAACTTTGTTGATGATCGCTATCATTCAACCTCACCACCTCAAAGCATCTCTGCTCATGCATCTACCGAACAATAGTGATGAAAGGTCTTTCGCTGTCTTAACTTGCCATTCTCATCGAAGAACTCCCCTTGCAACACCCATTCGACAGACAGGTGTCGGAAGGGTACCCACTGTATACCCATCAGTACAGAGGGGGCCCCATTCAATGTTTGACCCACTCACCAGTGCCTGCATCTCGCCAATACCATTCTCCACTGCCAGCAGGATGTTCCACCCATTCATAGCCATCCCTCCACTCACCACTCGCATTGGCAGGTGGTGCAGAAGAATCGAGGGGG
>Ga0310123_10003759_pt1 | contig 11637 bp, 6 predicted proteins | sample CB6_AW_1057_MG_FD_203505 | JGI IMG/M metagenome (GOLD analysis project Ga0310123, IMG submission 203505) | Marine microbial communities from Western Arctic Ocean, Canada - CB6_AW_1057 | ecosystem: Environmental > Aquatic > Marine > Oceanic | place: Canada: Western Arctic Ocean | collected... | reverse complement strand
CCTTGGCCAATTCGGCCGGTGGTCGCAGCTGGCCTGCTTCGCGTGGGCTGCAAGCGTCTCCTTGGCAGGTCGCTTGGCCATTGTCAGCCAGGGGGCCGCCAATCAGGCTTTCGGTGACCACGGCCGTATTGTGGACTCCCATATTGCGTGAGGCAAAGCCGGCGCAGCCCAATTGCGGAAGTAACGTAGCGACAAGTAGCAAGTAAACCGGAACCGACGTGGATAGGCCTGCACGATTCCAAGGGCCTTCGCAGAAAAATCGCTGGGTGTGCTTCGACCTCATTTTTCGATTCCAATCGTCCAGAGATTCACGTCGGTTTTTTCGGCGACGATCCCCGCAGGTTTACCTGCGCAATCCAATAGATCGTCACAGATGGAATAATCGGCAAACCTTTGCAAATACCTTTGCGAGAATTGGAAAACTGTCCAAAGTTATCCGTTTCTATCGTTTTTTCGCTTGAAATGCGGAAAACACCCGTTCCTAATATGTTTTGCAGGTTTGCCCAGGTTTACTCCAGAGGGAAAGTGGGTAAGAATCGCCATGATCGGGAACGCACGGATTGGGTCCCAGCCACCATTGCAATCAGACTATTTGGCTGAGCTACATCGTTGCCGAGTGGGCATCCAGTGGACTTCGAAGGGTGGACCGATCGGCACAAGCGTTAATCTCCTCACGCCTGAGCCGCCATATTGGTGCGAACAGACAATTGCCAGGTACCAACTTCGTTGACAGGTTGGCGTCTGAAGTTACGATGAAGGCTGAGAATCAACGTTCTTCGGTGAGTACCGAAGTGGCGGGTTTTCAATGTCCTATCGAATCGGTTTTCTGCCAAACCAACGGCCCCGTGCCGTACATCCAAGTTGGAATCCTGCTTGACGCTGACGATCTGTCCAAGAGGACTAGTGGCCGAACGGGTTTTTTTAATCGATCGCGGCATTTTTCAAAACCAAGGCAGCACTTTTCGCGTAAATGTTGGCATCCCCCGATTGAGATTTGGCCAGTTGTCCCAACTCGGCTTTGCCTGACGTCGAAGACCCCAAACACGAGAAATCCCCAAACACGAGAAATCACAGATGAAAAAAATTAATGTCAAACTATTGGTGGTTCTATTGGCCGTTGCGGTCATTGGCGGGGGAATTTTTATTGGTCTTTACGTCATTCAGAAGACGAGGGGATCGCAAAAACTTCTGGCCAGAGCCGACGCAATGAAGGCTGATGGTAACTTGCAGGACGCGATCAGATTTCGTCGCCAATACCTGCGACTCCAGCCTGACGACAACGAACAGCTAGCCCAACTTGGGTTAGACATGAAAGAGCGGATCGAAGTCAATCAGAAGTTGGGAAAAATGATTGCGCCGCGCGACTTTCAGGTGACGCACGCAGTCTTGGAAGAGTCGCTACGAAAGAGTCCTGAAAACGTCGACGTGCGACAGGCGGCTGCCGAGTTTTTCCTTAAATTTGGGCGATTCAAAGACGCGATCGAACACTTGAAGTATTTGATAGAGCAGGAAAAGAGCAGCAATCCTCAGAACTTGGTGGATTTATCGATTTGTTACCTGCGAGCGGGACAGGACGACAAAGCCGTCGTCCAGCTTGCTCAGTTAGTCGGATACGACCCGGTGTCGGATGAACTGGATACCGAGCAGGCCGATATGCCTGACAGCATTGATTCCTACGCCCTTTTGGCGCAGGTTTACGGCGAAAGACGCCGGCAGAGCGGTACGGCCAAGCGCATCATCAATCAGATGGTCACGGCAAACCCTGATTCTTATGATGCCTACCTGAAACGGGCTGCCTACTATGCTGACTTGGAAGGTAAAGACTCGCCCGTTCGCGTGGCGGACATCGAAAAGGCTCGCGAGATTGCTCCTGACGAGCCAGAGGTCCTGTTCGCATCTGCCCAATTTGCCATCGAAAACTCCGAATATGAGGAGGCGAAAAAATACCTCGAACAGACGAAAGAGAAATTTCCAGAGGATCTTAAGGTTTACCGTGGTCTAGCCACGCTCGCCACGCAACAAAATGACATCGAAGGGGCTCTCAAGCACATTGCCGACGGTCTCAAGATCCACGCGGGAAATATCGACTTGCTATGGATGCGCGCCAATATTCAGATGCAGGCCAAAGATTATGAATCGGTGGAACGGTCGATTGACGAGCTTCGCAACCTCAAGGTCAGCAAGACGTTTATTGAGTTTTTGGAAGGCCTTTGGTCGCTGAACCAAGGGCAGTGGATCGAGGCGATGAACAAGCTGCAGAAGGTCCGCCCCGAAGTAGCACGAGTCCAATCGAATCTGGTGATCGCCCTCGACAAGGGGTTAGCTCGCTGCCACGCGCAACTCGGCCAACATGACCTCACTGCGAAAGATTTTTCTCGAGTCCTTGAACTGGACCCCGATGATAACGGTGCCGCTTTAGGTGAGATTGATGCCTTGCTTAAGACGGGCCGAAAAGAGTTGGCTTTAAAGAAGTTCGACACGCTGGACAGGAAACTGGGGGCACCCGAGGATCATCCGGAACTCCTCATTACACGACTTCGACTGGAGATTGAGCGCCAGAAGCAGAAAGACGAACCAGATCGGCTTTGGTCCTATGCGAAGAAGCTGGGAAAAGCAATTGTCGATGCGTCCGAATTGGATCAGTCGCGAAAAGAGAGCGCTGTTGCTTTATTGATGCGCAGCATGGGCAAGGAAAAAATTGCCGGCGAGATCGAAAAACGAATACGTGATCGAGATCCCGATAATATTGCTTGGGATCTTCAACGTGTTCAGGAGTTGTCGAAGGAAGACCCAGAAGCCGCTTTACAACTGCTTGATGAAATCAAAGTGAAACACGGCGACATGCCCGCCATTCGGCTGTTGCGCGCTGAAGTCTTGGTAAAGCAGGCTCCTGCCGATCGAGAGGAACAGCTTGCCGCGCTGACAGCGGACATCAGCCAATTCAGCGAGCAGCAAAAGATTTACTTGTTGCGATACATGGGTGGAGTTCATTTGCGGCGCGGGGAGATCATCATGGCCCACGAGATGTGGACGCAGGCGGCGGCTCAGTTGCCGAACGATATCCGCATCTTACTTGGACTGTTCCAGGTCTCCCAGCAGCTTGGCGACGAAGACAAAATGAATGACGCCATGGATATGCTGGAAGATCGCGTTAGTGCCAATGGCGCCGAACTAAAGTGGGCCCGCGCCGCGTATGTCGCTTGGCGTGTCAACAACGAGTTGGACGGACCGGAAACGTTAAAGGCTGCGCGAGGACTGTTGGACGAAGCGGAAAGCCAACGGCCGGAATGGGACGCGATCTACCAACTAAAAGCGCAGTTCAATCTTTTGGAAGGCGATCGACCCGCAGCCATATCAGCCCTCGAAAGGGCCCTCGAAGTGGGCGACCAGGCCCCCGGAATTCAAAGAGAATTGATTCGACTGTATTACGATGCCGGAAGATTTAGCAAGGCCGAGTCGATGCTGGACAATCTCGACGAATCACAATGGACGACGCTGGAACAACGCATTGCCCTCGATATCCAATCGCAACGTGGGCAGCTCCCAGAAGATATTGAACTTGATTTGGCTTCAACGGACGTCGGCGATTTGCGCTGGAAAGGCAAGTTATTTGCAAACGCGAAACGTTATGGTGATGCCGAAGCGTGCCTGAAGCGCTGCCTGGAATTCTCACCCGCGTCTGTGCAAGACTGGAATGCACTGATCCGGGTCTTCGCCGTCCAAAATAAGCGGGAGGAAGCGTTGGAGGCAATTCGCGAAGCCCAGCTGGTGGTGCCGGAGGAAATTGCCCCCATTTTTCTTGGTCAGGCCTACGAAACCATACGTGAATTGTCGGAAGCAGAACGTCAGTACAAGACCGCTTTGGACGTCGATCCCAATAACCTTGTCGCTTTGCAGGCCATATCGAGACTCTACGTATCGGTGGGGCAGGTCGACGCGGCAAGACCCTACCTCGATCGAATGGTTCAGTCAGTCGAGGAAGGGGCGGAACTTGTTCATCCCACCGTGCCTTGGGCGCGAAGAGTATTGGCGAATGTCATTGCCTCTTCGAATACCTATCAGGATTTCACTAATGCGTTGAAGTTGGTCGAGGCCAATCAAATGGAAGGTCGGCCGATGGCGAGCGATGACCTGCTGCTTTGGGCCCAATTGTCCGCCAAGCGACCTGACAGTTTTTCACGTATGCGGGCCTTGGAATTGATTGAAGAGACAGCGGAAGAACGACGGCTCTCAGATAATGAAAAGCTGGTCCTGGCAGATCTCTATAATAAGCAGAATCGATGGCCCGAGTGCCAATCGGTTATGAATGATTTGCTTGCCACTAATACAAAGAATATGCAACTCTTGCAACCGTGGCTCAGATGGTTGCTGGAGCACGAACAGCTCACGCAAGCTGAGCGTTGGCTGAAGAATTGTGAACCGACTTCAATGACTGCCATCCGAACCAAAGCGCACCTGCTAGTGCGTCGTGGGCGTTCGAACAAAGCCAAGGAAATGATCGAACAACTAATTCCACAGAATATCAAGAAGGAACAGCTGGGGCAGCTGCGGGCCGTGGCGGCTTTGACCCAGGAATTGGCCCAACACGACCCGGAGTTTCTCGGTATAGCTGAAAAAATCTGGCGAGAATACGTCAAGCGTGAACCACGTAATAAGATGATGCTCGCATCCTTCTTGAGTCGTCAGCATGATGTGAAAAAGGTCACCGAGGCGTTCGACATCTGTGAAGATCAGGTCGAGAAGGGTATCAGCAATAACGTCAAACAGGCCCTCCAAATTGCCGTTTACTCACTGCGATATCATCGTGGTCGAATCGAGACCACTTCACCGCTGTATGCCAGAGTGACCTCGTGGTTTGATCGCGCCCAACGCGAAATGCCCGATTCCAAGGCTTTGATGATTCAACGCTCTGAATTCGAGGACGTGACCGGAAACGTCGACGCCATGGAGCACTGGCTCCGACAATATCTCAATACTCCTAACTTGAATCCAGTGCAAAAGGCGCTCGTTTCAAACAATCTGGCCTACGTATTGGCTTTCAAAGGCAGCGGCGACGAGGCGTTGGAGTATATCGAGTTTGCCGTGGGTGTCCTGGGCCCGACGGCCGACCTACGCGATACCCGTGGAATGGTGTACTACGCCATAAATGACCCCCTCAACGCATTACGTGAGATTGACGCATCCATCGCCGATGGAGGAGAATCCGCGATGAAGCTGTTCCACAAAGCCCTGGCCGAATACGATGCCAAGAATCCACTGGGGGCTCAGGACGCTTTGGACCATGCCGATTCGCTGGGATTGGACATTGCTCAACTCTCAGTTCTCGAGAAGGAGAAATACGACGAGCTGGTGTTGGCTTTGAAGAACAGTGGCGTGACAGCCGTGAAAGCCGAGGAGGCTGAGCAACTCTAATTTCCGCTATCTGGAATGTCCGCTAATGGGCATTTGAACGAATTTGAACGAATGCCGTCCAGCACACGGCTGCCGATAGGTAGCTGCACAGTGCAATCCTGATACATGTAACCTGCTGTTTGGAAGGAGCCTGGTTGTGGACGTGACGCCCGAAGTTTGGCGAAACTTTTTTGTCAATTGGCCCAAGGGAATTGAGCGGCAAGGCGTTGTGGTGACCAACTTCAACGACCAAGTGCCGTTCGTAAATTTTCTTCTCAGCGAGCACATGATTCTGCTCTCGCGCCGCGCTCCGGATGCTGTCGGCGCACGAAAAGTGATAATGCCGTATGGCAACATCGTGGCGGTCAAAATCGTAGACCCGGTCAATGACGAGGTTTTCGAAGCTGCCGGGTTCAAGAATCTCGCCAGCATCTAGCGATCGATTGAAACTATCGTTGGTACATCACAGGTGCGGCGCACTGCGGTTGCCACCGTATGCTGGTTGCCCGGTGTGCCAGCCTGGCTTCGAGGATGTAAACTCGATTTATGCAGCCAATCTACCTCGACTACAACGCGACGACACCGATAGCACCTTCCGTGCTAGAGGCGATGCAACCATTTCTTACGAAGTACTATGGGAATCCGTCCAGCGATCATTCCAGCGGCCGAGCAACGTTTCATGCGATCGAAGACGCCAGGGAAAAAGTGGCGGGAATGTTGGGCGCAACGCTTGATGAAATAGTTTTTACCTCAGGCGGTACGGAAAGTAACAATCTCGCGATGCTAGGGACACTGAGAGAGTGTTTACCAGAGTCAAAAGGGCACCTGGTCATTTCGGCAATCGAGCATCCCGCTATATCCGCCCCTGCACGATTTCTCCGGCAGCAAGGATTTCAGGTCACTGTTTGCCCGTGCGATTCAAACGGAGTTGTTTCAGCTGCGGCGGTGCAGAGTTGTTTGCGCGAAGATACCAAGTTGGTCAGCATCATGCATGCCAACAATGAAATTGGAACGGTTCAACCCATTCGTGCGATTGCTGAAGAATGTCGTTCTCGAAACATCCTCGTACACACGGACGCGGCACAATCTGTCGGTAAGATCCCAACCAACGTGGTGGAATTGGGCGTGGATTTGATGAGTCTGGCTGGTCATAAATTCTATGCACCTAAAGGAGTCGGGGCCCTCTATATACGCCGAGGGGTCGACGTCCGTCCCATTCAATTTGGGGCTGGTCACGAATCTGGATTGCGTCCCGGCACTGAAAACGTACCGTACATAATCGCGTTGGGTGCCGCCGCCCAACTGGCCTCACGCGGCTCGAACGAAGTCCACAACCGCTTGACGCGACTGAGAGACAAGCTGATGAATCTGCTCCGCAGCCGTTTCGGTGACGATTTAGTCGTCCATGGTGAAGGCGCGGATCGTTTGCCAAATACTCTCAGCGCAAGTTTTCCCGATATAATTGGTCGCGACTTGCTCCAAAGTATTCCGGAAATATGTGCTTCCGTCGGCTCGGCGTGCCACGACGGGGAAAGTGTTGGGTCAGCTACCCTGGATGCGATGCAAGTATCTTCCGCGGTTGCCCGCGGAACCGTCCGGCTTTCTTTTGGATGGCCCACTTCCACTGAAGAGATCGAAAGGGCGGCGGAGCTTTTGATCGGTGGATGGGAAAAATTGGCTCTTTGACCCAAGGGAAATATTTCCCATCGCCTTTTTCGCCATCGCCTTTTTCGCCATCGCCTTGATCACTGCCGGCCTTCGAGCTCGTGCGCTTTTGCCATGGCGTCCTCTGCCAGCTGAATGTACTGCGAGTTTTGGGTCCCCTGCCAGGCCCGTTGATACGTGACGCTCATGGCAGTGAAATTGAACGGGTCGTTGGGATCCAGCTCACAAGCGAGGCTGCCGTGCTGGACGGCCTTATCGTGCTGCCCAACCTTCCCGAGGAGCACGGCCAGAGCGAGGTGAGACAGCGTGTGACTGGCATCTTCATTGAGAAGTTCCGTGAGTTTGGTAATTGCCTCTTCGAGCTTGCCATCGTCTTTGAGTTTTTCGGCCTCGTTGTACATTTGATCCACAGTCATGATACGTTCCTCGCCAGGTTTTTTAGCTGACAGGCGCTGCCTGCCGTTGTAATCGTCAAAGTTTACCATATCGATCGTTCCCGACGACCCGGCAACCAGTCCGAAGTTGTCGGTATGGCGATTATTCCACCTTATCTGGCGAATCATTACCTTCCGATCAAGCCGTTCAATGGGCTTGACCGATTAAACCAGAAGGCAAGCTGGTCTCGCCGTGTATATGCCACTCGTGTGCATTCCGCCTTGACGCGGTAGTGCACCGCGCAGACCGGTCCGATGCCGAGCGCCAAGTACCCGTTGTCCCTCCTCATGGTACCAGACACCAAGGGATTTGATGTGACCCTCATCCACTCCTCAGCCGTTGTGGACGATCGAGCCAAAATTGGCGCCGATGTTGAGATCGGTCCATTCTCCGTGATTGAGAACCATGTTGAAATTGGCGACGGATGCCGAATCGCCGCTCGCGTATCGATCAAATCGGGTACTCGATTGGGACCAGAGAACCGCATCCACGAAGGTGCGATTTTGGGAGGTGTTCCCCAGCATCTCAAGACAGGAGCCCAACTGGGTGAGCTGGTCATCGGAAGCGGTAATACGATACGTGAATATGCAACTATGCATATAGGTTTGTCCGAGGGAGACCGCACCCAAATTGGTGATGGCAATATGATCATGGTTGGTGCTCACGTTGGCCACGACTGCCATGTTGGAAGTCACTGCATCATCATTAACAACGTGTTGCTGGGTGGACACGTCATCGTGGGGGATCGGGCTTACGTTTCAGGGGCCGTGGCAATCCATCAATTTTGTCGCATCGGCGCTTACGCCATGGTTAGCGGTCCGGCTCGCATCATTCAGGATGTTCCTCCGTACGTTGCCGTGGATGGTTCGACTAGTAAGATCGTGGGCCTGAATCTGATTGGTTTGCGTCGAAATGGATTCGATCAAGAGCAAATTCGCGAACTCAAGGCGGCCTATCGAGTGATTTACCGCAGCGGCTTACGTTGGAGCGAAGTGCTCGGCGAACTGTCCCGGCGATATCCCAATGGTCCAGCTTCGCTTTTTTATCATTTCATGTCGCAAGGCCAGCGGGGATTTTTACGAGAGCGGCGCGCACAGCCGCTGGCAGCGCTAAAGATCTATAAGCCGGTATCTGACCACGATGGCAATAGCGAATCGGACTCGCAAGTGTCGTCGGACTCTAGTTCTGTATTGCGTCAAAGAGCCGCTTGAGCCGCCGCGAGCCGCGCGATCGGCACTCGAAACGGCGAGCAACTCACGTAATCTAGTCCAACCTGGTTGCAAAACGCGATCGACGCTGGTTCTCCCCCGTGTTCGCCGCAGATTCCACATTTGAGATCAGGCTTGGTCTCTCTCCCGAGCCGGACTCCGGTTTCCACCAATTGCCCAACGCCGCACGTGTCTAGTGACTGGAAGGGATCCACCGTCAGGATCTCTTGCCGTAGGTAGTCCGGCAAGAACGAGTTCACATCATCTCGGCTGTAGCCAAACGTCATCTGTGTGAGGTCGTTTGTGCCAAAGCTGAAAAAGTCAGCGTGTCGTGCCACTTGGTCCGCAGTCAAGGCGGCTCGCGGAATTTCAATCATCGTTCCGATCAAGATTTTAAGTTTGCCCTTGAATTTCTTGTCAGCCTTGACTTTATCGATTGTTTCCTCCGTTAGCTTGCGGAGGACTTCCAATTCTCGATCCGTGCCCACCAACGGAATCATGATTTCCGGTATCGGCTTGAGCTTCTTCTTCTGACAATTGATCGCAGCCTGCACAATGGCGGTCACTTGCATTTCAAGTATTTCTGGATAGGTCACGCTCAAACGACAGCCGCGATGGCCGAGCATGGGATTGGACTCGACTAACTGGTGAACGCGAGAACGGACTTTGGCCGGGGTGATGCCGAGGATTTTGGCAATATTCTTTTGGTTTTTGTCGTCATGCGGGAGGAATTCGTGTAACGGTGGATCCAGTAACCGGATGGTCACGGGCAGTCCATTCATGGCTTTGAATATCCCCTCAAAGTCTTTCCGTTGGAATGGCAATAGTTTTGCCAAAGCCTTGCGACGATCGGCTTTATTGTCCGCGAGAATCATTTCCCGCATCGGCGTGATGCGGTTGTCTTCAAAGAACATGTGTTCGGTGCGACAGAGCCCGATACCCTGAGCCCCAAACTCTCGGGCTCTTCTGGCGTCTGCTGGAGTGTCGGCGTTCGTGCGGACTTTAAGAGTCCGATACTTATCAGCCCACTTCATGACTTTAGTGAAATCCCCCGACAGTTGCGGAGTCGTCGTGTCGACTGAACCGGCCATGACTTCACCAGTCGCACCATCAATCGAAAGAACATCATTGTGACTAAACGTCTTGCCATGGACCCTGATTGTCCTGGTTGTGGCGTCGATATGGACCTCACCCGCTCCCGCGACGCAACAGCGTCCCCAGCCGCGAGCCACGACCGCCGCGTGACTGGTCATGCCTCCGGTGCTGGTCAGGATGCCTGCGGCACTGTGCATGCCGTCGATGTCCTCAGGGCTGGTTGCCTTGCGCACGAGCAAAACGTCTTCGCCTGCCGCAGTCCTTGTGACAGCTTCTTCCGCCGTAAATGCCAACTTACCGACCGCCGCACCTGGTGACGCCGGCAGTCCGCGCGTCAATACCTCGGCTGACCTTTTGGCGGTTGGAGAAAAGCTAGGAAGCAGCAATTGCGTCAGGTCGTTGGCGGGAATCCGCCGGATGGCCGTTTTTTCGTCAATCAAACGTTCCTTCACCATTTCACAGGCAATGCGGACAGCCGCCGCTCCTGTTCTCTTGCCGGTGCGCGTTTGTAGCATGAAAAGCTCACCTCGTTCGATTGTGAATTCGATGTCTTGTACGTCCTTGTAGTGCTTTTCCAACTTGTCCTTAATACCGAGCAGTTGCTTGTGGACTCGGCGATTCCACTTTGGCATGTTGGCAACCGGTTGAGGCGTACGTATGCCGGCAACCACGTCTTCTCCTTGTGCATTTATCAAAAACTCGCCATAGAATTCGTTCTCTCCATTGGATGGATTGCGAGTGAATGCGACGCCAGTTCCGGAATCATGGCCCATATTGCCGTAGACCATTGACTGCACGTTGACCGCCGTACCCAACAGGCCGCGAATGTTTTCAACTTCTCGATACCGCACCGCCCGTGATGTCATCCAGCTGGCGAAAACCGCCTCGATCGCCAACTCCAACTGGCGATAGGGGTCTTGCGGAAAGTCCTGGCGAGTGTGCTTGCGATAGACGGCCTTGTACGCCTCGCAGAGTTTAACCATTCCGGTAGCCGGGACATCCGTATCATCGGTGACTCTGTATTTCTTCTTGATTTTATCGAACGCCGCTTCAAACGCGTTATGTTCGATTCCCATGACGACATCACCGAACATGTTGATCAAGCGGCGGTAAGCGTCGTAGGCAAACCGTTGGTTGTCGGTTGCATTGGCCAAACCCTCTACAGAATCGTCGTTCAGGCCGAGATTGAGTATCGTGTTCATCATTCCCGGCATGGACGCGGCGGCCCCGGAACGCACCGATACCAAGAGCGGGTTGTCGCTTTCTCCAAATCCTTTGCCCAGTTCTTTTTCCAGCACGGCGATGTTCTTGCGAACGTCGTCCATGAGGGTCTTGGGTAGCTGACGTTCGTTTTTGTAGTAAAGGCCGCATACCTCCGTTGTAATCGTGAATCCAGGTGGCACCGGAAGGCCGATGCTGGTCATTTCAGCCAGGTTCTTGCCTTTGCCCCCCAGCAATTCCTTCCCCTTCCCCCGTCCATCGGTACGCGTCTTGCCAAAGTAATAAATCATCCGCTGTTTCGCGGAATTCTTTTTCGCGGCTGTTTTGCGGGCCATCGTCTTAATCCTTGTGGGAAAGCAGGCTATTTGCAGTGGGGTCGATTTGCGACTGGGCAGTTACTGATGCCAGCCTTAACGGAGGCTTGAGGCATTGGAGGCTTGAGGCATTGGAGGTTGCTAACTTCCTCGATTGCCTCTGGAAAGAACGGAGGATCTTATCAATACCTTCGCGAAGCGTCAACGAACGACATCCAGTCCTGAAGAGGGCCTGAGAAGAAGAGGGCCTGAGAAGAAGTGGGCTTGCGAAAGGGGCTTGCGAAAGGGGCTTTCGAATAAAACGCCTG
>Ga0310123_10003758_pt1 | contig 11637 bp, 10 predicted proteins | sample CB6_AW_1057_MG_FD_203505 | JGI IMG/M metagenome (GOLD analysis project Ga0310123, IMG submission 203505) | Marine microbial communities from Western Arctic Ocean, Canada - CB6_AW_1057 | ecosystem: Environmental > Aquatic > Marine > Oceanic | place: Canada: Western Arctic Ocean | collected... | reverse complement strand
TCGCTCCTTCTTAGGGTAGGGTACATCCGTTCATACCCTCCTTACGCTGGTTATGAAGCGATGGTTCACGCTTGTTTTGAAGGAATTGTTCGACAAGGCCGTTGCTAGTAGCAAGTAGCAAGGAACTATCGTCACGATCTGCGGTCATTCGCTGCGAACCGACCGACCGCCGGGAGCGTAATAAACGGCACAACGCGAACCGCTTGGATTCCCATTTTTCTCCGAGGCGGCCTGCTGGCCTCTCGCCGTCCGTCGGGCGATCACCCTTTTTGTGCGTAACGGTTTATCTGATAAGGATTTGACTTTCGCCATCGTGGCCGTAAGAATGTGGCGGCAGGCCCTGCGTGGCGGTTCTCTCATGTCTGATGCCCGATGCGGTAGCGGAACTCCGGTGGTGTATTTTGCGTCCTAACCTACGAGACCGAGCGTGAACGATGACGCCCAGCTCATTGACGCCGCCCTAGCAGGTGAATCGGCTGCCTTCGGGAAGCTCGTGACGCAGTACCAGGATCGGCTGGTCCATGCGCTGCGGCATTTGATCGGTTCGGCCGAAGATGCCCGCGATGTGGCTCAGGATGCGTTTGTCCAGGCATTTGTGAAACTGGAGACCTTTCGCGGCAGCAGCGCGTTTTATACGTGGCTCTATCGTATTGCGTTCAATATGGCCATGAGTCACCGGCGAAGGCAGCGACCGACCGCATCGATCGATCAGATGAAAGATTCGATGGGCAGCGAGCCGAGGGACAGCAAGCTGATGGACGGGGATGAATCGCCCGACCGACACTTGATCGAGCAGGAGCGTATTGCCCAGGTGCAGGCCGCTCTGGCACAACTCAGCGACCAGCACCGTGCGGTCCTGGTGCTGCGGGAGATGGACAACCAACCGTATGATGCGATTGCCGAAATCTTGGATCTGCCGGTGGGCACGGTGCGAAGCCGGCTACACCGCGCGCGGATCGAGATGCGCGATAAGCTGACGGAAATATTGAGCCGGGAGATGGAAGAAATGAGTTAGTGCGAGTCGCACACACATATTCCGGTGTCCGATCTGTTATTTCAGCACGAAACGGCTGTTTTAGCGGAACACTCAAGTGGTATTTGCTCTAATTGTTGGCATCATGAACGACCCACTGCAAGACGAACGAATCAGCGCCTACCTCGACGGGGAGATGACCGCCCAGGAGCGCGCCGAGTTTGAACGGCTGCTGGCCGACGATCCGGAGCGGCGGCAGTTGCTCGACGAACTGCGCGTGCTGTCGTCCACACTTGGCGGGCTGCCTAAGCAGACGCTGGACAATTCGTTTAGCCAGCAGGTGCTGCGAAAAGCCGAGCGGGTCGTTTTAACGCAATCGGCCCCCGAAAAACAGCACGGGAAGCCACACGAAGACGGGCTGCTCGAAGATACGCCGGCCGATGGTGTCGTGGCGGAAAAGGAACACGCGCCGCAGGTCGAACGCCCGGGCGAGCCGGTCTGGCCGATCGGATACAGCCGACGCGGCTGGGCTTGGGCCAGCTTGGCCGTGGCGGCCGCGCTGGTGCTCATGATCACGTTGCAGCGCGACCCCGTGACACAGCTTGCTAAGAACCAGCTTGCGAAAACGATGGAACAGCCGCCCGCTGCGAGCCGAGTTATGCTTGAAGACGGCATCGGAGCCGACGATGCTGCCCAGCCGGACCGATTCTTCGCAGAACACGATGATGCTAACGGTGATCTGGGTACGGCCGAAAACGAAGACCGTGTGGCAGGGACAGGCTCATCACCGACCGCGAGACCTTCGACGGTCGCCGATGAGTCGTTCCGCCGCGAATCGGAAACGCCAACTGATCGGCTGGCAGCCAAATCGCCAGAATCGACGTTGTCAGAATCGGCCGAGGCGATCGGTTTTGATTCACAGGGTTTTGATTCGCGGTCCGACGCGGCGACGGCTCGGTCGAACGGCGATGGTCTCCTCGCACGGGATCAAGTGATGGTCGTGCATCTCGATATCCGGGCCAGTGCCGCCAACGAAAGCCGACTGAATCAGGTGCTCCTCAGCAATGGGATTGTTTGCGATGCGAACGCACAGTATGGCATGCCGACCTACCGGCTCACTCAGCGCAACAAGACGCTTCAGCGCGACGAGATCGAACGGGACGGGGACAACTCGAAGAAACGGGCGATCGCGTCTTCCCGGTCACGCGGCGTCACGAAAAATGTTCTGTGTAAACGGGAAGACCAACCCGCCGCCGATGCTCAACAACGAGCAAACGAGGATGTCGTCTACGTCGAGGCCAGCTATGGGCAGATTGCCCAGGCTTTGAAACAACTGCACGACAACGTCGAGGATTTCCCTGCGGTCGAAGTTGACGCGGCGCCCGATATCCTGGCCCAGCAGGCGCTCGTCGCGAATTCTCGCGGTCGGGCGACAAACCGATTCGCGACACTTGATGACGATCGCTCGGTGGCGGCAGCGCCGCAGCTCAGCGCGGCGGACGAAGCAGGCTTGAAAGAAGAATCACAGCCGCTGAAAGAGAGTGAAGAAGTGAGAAAGGGTGAAAGAGACAAGGCAAGCCAGTTGGCTGGTGACACCGAAGCAGCCCACTCATCCGCTTCCGTCCAGGCGGCGAAGGAATTGGCCGTGGTGGGTACGCCCTTCTACGTTCAACTGCGAGACGCATTTGCAGACTCGATTCCAGCAGGTGCGGGCGGAGAGGAATCGGCGCGGGCCACGCGCGTGCCGGCTCAGCAACGGGCTGTTGCGGAACAGATCGTAGTGAATCGGCGACAGCAACTAGGGCGACAGTTCGTCGATGTCCTCCAGCAGAAGAGGGAAGGGCAGCAGCAACCGGCCAGATCACAGTTAGGAGGCCGACGTAGCCACCAAGTGCAAGTGCTATTCATCCTGAACGTCGTGCAGGAGCCGGCTGCGCTAAAGTGATTTTAATAGCGTACGATGCACCAGAGAGCGTAGAGGCCGTCGCGACATTTGATTTTTCCCCTGGTCATAGCTGCGCACCGCGTAGGAGACCGGTACTTCCGCGATGCGAACGCCCGAAATTCGCGCGACGCGGGCAGTGATTTCAGGCTCGATGCCGAAGCCGGTCTCTCGCAGCGAGGGCGCGATCTGTTCGACAATTTCGCGGCGAAACACTTTGTAGCAAGTTTCCATGTCGGTCAGGTGCAGGCCAGTTCGCAGATTGGAGAGCGTCGTGAGCATCCGATTTCCTAACGTGTGCCAAAACAGCGATCGCCCGGCGGCGTTTTGAAAGCGGCTGTCAAAGACAACATCGGCCCGGCCGTTGACGATCGGTTGCAGCAGTTTCCAATAGTCGGTCGGGTCATATTCGAGATCGGCGTCTTGCACGATCACGACATCGCTGCGGACTCGGGCGAAACCCGTCTTGAGGGCGGCACCCTTGCCTCGATTGACGGCATGTTGCACAACGGTCAAGCGAGAGGGAGCTGGCCACGTGTTGCACAGTTCGCTCAGAAGTTCACCACTGCCATCGGTGCTGCCGTCATCGACCAAAATGATCTCACAAGGTACGCCGCACTGGTGGACACGCTCGACGATTTGGACGATGGTGTTTCGCTCGTTGTAAACCGGAATGACCACCGACGCCAAGAAACCGCTTGGCAGGCCATCGCTTGACAGGCCATCGACACCTGACGGCTCGAAGACCGCGTGGTCCACTGACTTTTGCCGCCGTTCTTGTCGGCCTGAGTGGTCTCGCTCGTCCGAAGTCTGTCCATGTTGTTCAGTCTGTCCATGTTGTTCGGCCAATTTCGGAATCTCTTCGTGCAGAGCAAGTTGCTCAGACATGCGGTCATCGATTACTGGTTTTTCCCGGCGAAAACCCAATGATTGCGACCTCGGTATTTCGTAATCTGCTACATGGCGACGGAAGCAGAAGAAAAGCGACGTCCGAATTTTTTTTGCACTTTTAGTGCGACGCAATCGACACGTCACGGTGCGGAGCCATTATCAGGCGTGTCGATTACGAAAACAACCTGATCGAACCACCAAAAACAGAAAAGATCAACGCAGAGTCCGCGGAGGCGCAGAGAAATCGCAGAGAAGACATTGATAAAAAACTACCCAGAAGAAAAAACCGTTCTCTGTGCACCTCTGCGCCTCCGCGTTTATCCTTCATGTTCGATACGATGCGTCCATGTTTCATCCGTGGCTAAGAAATTTCCGTGATCGGTTCATTTTTTGGAACACGTCTTCGGAAAATTGCAAGAGATGTAGCCGAACATTTTTCATTTTAAGAATGTCACTTGACATTTTTCGATTGCGCATCACAATGAGCGCCTGCTGAGTGTCAGAGCTTCGCAATACTTGTGGCACCAGCGCTGCGGATGGCCGCGCCGATAAGCCTCAACAGCCTATGGGTCGCATATATCTGCTGTGGTGTGTCGTTCTTTTGTGGTGTGTCGTTCTTTGGCGAGTCACGCTGTTTTTGTGCACTATGTGTTCGTTTAAGTCCCTCTGTCGAGGGTCCGTTGGAACGAATTGAGAAAAATTAGCTCTTGGGGGCGGCGATAGCACGGATCGTGCAGTCGGCGACGTTCGTCGTGGCCTGGATGTCCCCCCGAGATTTTCGCCTAGCGGGCCAATTCGCCTAACAGGCGAGTAGAGCACGAGCGGCAGGACGGCAAATTCGGCCGTCCTGCCGCTTTTTCTTTGACGAAATGATTGCTGCGGCAAAGTTTTCCAATTGCCAAACCAACACAAGTTTGCGCAAATTGCCAGTTGAGACGGGATTTCCGCGACGGTTCGGGAGCCAGTCCCCGTTTTTCAACTTTCGACTCTTTTTCTTTTCTGCTCGATTTTCCATGCCCACCTGCCTGATCGCACTTGGATCGAATCTTGGTCACCGCAAATCGGCGTTGCAGGGTGCCGTCGCGTCGCTCTCGGCTCACGAAGCCGTCCAGGTAGTCGGGAAGAGCAGTTGGCACCAAACCGCACCGGTCGGCGGGCCCGCTGATCAGGCGGAATTTGTAAACGGGGTCGTGCGATTGGAAACGGATCTCCCGCCGAGCGCCCTGCTTGCCCTGCTTCAACAAATTGAAACGGCCCACGGTCGAGAGCGGCATGAGCGCTGGGCAGCCAGGTCGCTGGATCTCGATCTGCTGCTCTACGATGAGCAGGTGATCGAGACGCCCGACCTGATTGTTCCCCACCCACGGATGTCGTTTCGCCGCTTTGTGCTCGAGCCGGCGGCCGAGGTGGCAGCCGATATGCGTCATCCGCAAATCGGCTGGACGATCGGCCAGTTATTGCACCATTTGGACACGGCGGCGAACTATTTGGCCCTGACCAGTCCGCCCGGTGTTGGAAAAACCCGACTGGCTCGGCGGTTACATCAACATTTCGGCGGAAAGTTGATCCAGGATCGGCCGCTCTGGCAGCAGGATGACCCCGATGGTAGTCTGTCGCCCTCGCGCCAGATAGAATTTTTTCACCGCCGTGTGGCGATTTTCGAGCCGCCGGAGTTCGATAAGGGAAGCAAATCGTTTGTGGTGAGCGACTTCTGGCTGGGAGAGTCGTTGGTGAGCTCCGAGGATTGGCCCAGCATCGAGGAAAAACCCGACGTCGAAGCGAGTGAATCGATTGTCGAACTTTGGCGCGACGCACAGGGCAGGGCGGCCCGGCCGAAATTGATCCTCGTGCTCGATGCGCCGCCCGAAACGCCGCCCGAAACGCCGCCCGAAACGCCGCCCGAAACGCCACTCAAAATGCAACTCGAAACGGGGAACGTGTGGCGGAGGTCACTGAAACGATTGCTCTGCCAAGGCCAGCACGGCCCTGTGCTGTGGCTCGACGCGACTGACGCCAATTTGGTTTGGACTGAAGCGACTGCGGCGGTCGTGGCGATGCAGTAACCAACGATCGATCATGCCAGAACATCCTGTTACGACCAGCACGACACGACCGATTCTGGTCACCACGGGCGAGGCGCTGCGTCGGGAAATCGCCACGCAGAAACAACAGGGGCGATCGATCGGGCTTGTGCCGACGATGGGCGCGCTGCACGAAGGGCACTTGAGCTTGGTCGATGCCTCGCGAGCAGAACAGGACATGACGGTCGTCACCGTTTATGTCAATCCCACGCAGTTTGATGCGGGCGAAGATATCGATACTTACCCACGCGATTTAGAAGCGGACTTGGCGGTGCTTGGACAGCGCGGAGCGCAGCTGGTTTTTGCGCCGAGCGATTCTCATATGTATAGGCCAGGCCACGACACGTATGTCGAAGTGGGCAGCGTGGCGCAGCCGCTCGAGGGCGCCGTGCGGCCGGTTCACTTTCGCGGAGTGGCGACGATCGTGCTGAAGCTGTTTAATCTGATCATGCCCGACGCGGCCTATTTTGGGCAGAAAGATTATCAGCAGACGCTGGTGGTTCGCCAATTGGTCCGCGATTTTGACCTACCCATCGAGATTTGCGTTTGCCCGATCGTTCGTGAAGAAGATGGGCTGGCGATGAGTTCGCGGAATGCCCATCTCAGCGCCGAACAGCGGCGGCGAGCGCTGTCCCTGTCGCAGAGCCTGGCGCTGGCGGCGGACATGGTCGATGGCGGTGAGCGTGACGCGGCAAGAATCGAGTCCGCCGTACGAAAAGAATTAGAGCAAGCAGGCGTCGAAGTCGACTATGTAGCGCTGGTCGAAGATGGCACCGTGACACCTGTTTCGCACGTCGAAGGTCCGACGCGACTGGCCGTTGCTGGCAAGGTAGGTGAAACGCGGTTGCTTGACAATCGAGGCTTTGATTTTTAGCCAAACGCACCTCGCAAGTGAGGCGGTTAAATAGCGGGAATTATTTTATTGCGGCAGACACTCTTTACCATTCCATACGAATTAGGCGGCGTGCCGTTGTTTGGCGCCGGCCTCTTGCTGGCGCTGTGGGCAGCGGCCAGCCTGGTGCTGTTGGTGCGCCTGGTGCGACGTCAGGGCTGGAATGCCGACACGCTGGGCTATTTGCCCGTGCTGGCGATCGGAGCCGCGGCGCTTTTGTTTCTACCGCGGATGTTTCCCGGCGGTCTGCCGATTCGTGGCTACGGCGTGATGATGCTCCTGGGTTCGGGCAGCGGGCTGGCGCTGGCCGTGCATCGCGGGCGGCAGATGGGAATCAGAGCGGAAGTTATTTTTTCGCTCGCCTTTTGGATGTTTCTGTGCGGCATCGTCGGCGCTCGTTTGTTTCACGTGGTCGAATACTGGGAGACGTCCTATCGCCAAGATTCGTGGTTCGACACGGCACTGGCCATTGTGAATGTGCCGCAAGGTGGGCTGGTCGTCTACGGCGCGCTGATCGGGGCGTTGGTGGCGTTCTTGCTTTTCGCCCACAGACACGCCTTGCCGGCGCTGGCCGTGGCCGACCTGATCGCACCGAGCATGGCCCTCGGCCTGGCGCTCGGCCGCATCGGATGTCTGCTCAACGGATGCTGCTTTGGCGGTGAATGTCAGCAATCGTGGGCCGTTCACTTTCCGCCCGGCAGTCCATCCTACATGCGGGACGTTTTCGAAGGACGGGTGACCGGCGACGTGATGTTTGCCGATCGCTTTAGCGACGTGGTGGAAGTGATCGCGGTCGCGCCCAACTCGAACGCCGAAGCGGCTGGATTAAAAATCGGACAGCAGGTGCTCCAGGTCGGCCAGCAGGTGATCTTTTCGGCGGCCGACGTATATCACGCATTGGGTGCCCAGGCGGCGGCCGGAGCGCCCTTGCGGATGACGGTCGACCGCGGACGAGAGATCGTGCTGAGCCGGCTGCCGATTCCGTCGCGAAGTCGGCCCACGCATCCCACGCAAATTTACAGCGCAGTCAGCGCGCTGCTCCTGTGTTGGTTTCTGTGGCAAGTTTATCCGTTTCGTCGGCGCGATGGCCAGGTGATTGCGCTGCTGCTCACCATTTATCCGGTGACGCGATTCCTGTTGGAAATCATTCGCACCGACGAGGTTCCCGTCTTCGGGACGGGGTTGAGTATCTCGCAGAACGTAAGCGTGGTGATTCTCGTGGCGGTCGTTTGCCTGTGGTGGTATGTCTCGCGCCAACCGCGCGGCTCGGTGCTGCCGGCGTAGCCGCGAAACTTTTAGCTGGAACCTTTTAGCCCGGGCCGCCAGGCCGGAAACAGAAAGTCTTAACAGTTTTCCATGTCAAACTCACACGACGAGACCGAACCTCTGGTGCAATATCCGGAGATCGTCATTGTCGAGCCGGTGACTGATGCACCGGCGCGGCGCAGGCGGCCGGCTCGGCCCTGGCTGCCGCCGCTATTGTTTGTGGCGACCTGCGTGACGACATACGGTGCAGGCGGTCCGGCCTATTGTGTGGCGTTGATGACCATTCTCGGCTGCCACGAGATGGGCCACTTCCTCCAAGCCATGCGGTACCGAGTGCCGGCCAGTTTGCCCTTTTTTATTCCGATGCCGTTCGGACCGATCGGGACGATGGGCGCCGTGATCGCCATGCACCCCGGCATGGGCAACCGCCGAGCGCTGTTCGACATTGCCGTCACCGGTCCGCTGACCGGCCTCGTGCCGTCGTTGTTCTGCTGCTGGTACGGGCTGAGTTTGTCAACGGTCGAGCCCGTTGTGAATCACGCTATGGGACCATCCCTTGGTGTGCCGTGGTTGTTCCAGGTCATCATGGATATGCAATTCGGCCCGCTGGCCCCGGGACACAATGTCGTACTGCACCCGATCGCCTTTGCCGGTTGGTTTGGTCTGCTGCTTACGGCACTCAACCTGTTTCCGATCGGTCAGTTGGACGGCGGGCATATCCTTTATGCGCTGTTGCGTCGGCGGGCAAGACGAGTGGCCGAAGTGCTGCTGGCCGCGGTGGTCGTGGCGGTGGTCGTGTGGGGCTATACAACCTGGGTCCTGATGCTTCTGCTGCTGATGTTCATGGGCGCCAAGCACCCACCAACCGCCGATGACAATGTGCCGCTGGGCGTGGGACGCACGGTGCTCGGTTGGCTGGCGCTGCTGTTCATCTTGATTGGATTCACACCGACGCCGTTTATGTTTTGAAAAACGGCTGGCAGTAACGAAGACAATGCGTCAATTTTCCCTATAACCACAGCGCCGCACTTCGAAGCACCCTGGCTGCTGCGTCACGAAGAATTCTGAAGCTTCTTTGTCGGCAGCCAGGGTGCTGAAGTTAATTGTTGGCAGCTCCTTAAAGGCACAGCGCCGCGACCACTGTGGCGACGATGACCGAGCCGATCACCATCTTGCCGAGCGTACCGACGATGCGGCCCCAGAACGCTGCCTTGCCGATCTGCCAACTCTCGCCGAGCGTTCGGCCTTTCCACTGTTCGCCAAGAATCGCTCCGAAGAGCGCACCGAGCCCGGCGAATAACAACGCGGCCAATACGGGTCCGACGAGCAGAATGGGCTGTCCAACGATCATGCCGACGACCGCGCCGGCCATTGATCCGAGGAGCGCCAACACGGCGCCGCGTCGGCTCCCGCCGCGGGTGGCGGTGCCGACGGCGGCCGCCGCCATTTCGACGATCTCGCCCAGCACGGCCAATATGGTTATCGCGATCACCAGCGGAATGCCGACCGCCAGTTGCGATTCGGCCGGGACCAACAGCGAGTAGACCAGCGTCGCGGCGACCATCAGCCAGTTGCCCGGCATGCCGAGCAGCGTCAGCAGCCAGCCACCCGCCAGCACGATTAGCAGAACGATTAGGCAGATCACAACCAGTGGGTCCATCGTTGAATTTCTCGCGTATGTTTGTGTGAGCCGCGGGGCTTGTCCCCGCGCTAGACGCTAGATGCACCTCACAACCGGTACAAGCCGCACAGACAACCGGTATACGTTGCACAGACCGAACAACTTGTGCGAAATCGTTCGCCGAATCGGTAATCCTTATTAGTCTGGTAAATAGGGCTGAGTATGGGGCTCTTTACAGGAAGACACCGAGAAAAAAATGGCATTGTACGGCAACTTGTGCTCTGGGCGAACCGTGTGTCTGCGATCCGTAGCGGCCATCGTCCTGTTGACGCTCTCTTTCGGCGCATCCGAAAAGGCCGCCGCGCAATGGCGGTTGGTTGACGGCAGCGGAAACAATCTGGCCAATCCCGACTGGGGCGCGGTTGGCTCGCCGCTTGAGTGTCAGGCGACGGCCGTCTATCCGGGCGACGGCTCGGGCACGACGATCCTCGAGCCGCCGGCTCGTGCCAATCCACGAGACATCAGCAACGCGATCTTCGCTCAAGGAGCGACGAGCGTACTCAGTAGTCGCGGCCTGACGTCGGGCCTCTGGCAGTGGGGCCAGTTTCTTGCTCACGACATCGATCTGACCGGAACCGACGCAGCCAACGGCACGGCCGATATTTCTGTCGACGTGGGCGATATCTTGGCGCCCGGGCCAATCCCATTCAGCCGGTCGAATTTTTCGGTCGGCACGGGCAGCAGTGGCGGAAATCCCCGCCAACAAATCAACGAGATCTCGACGTACATCGATGCCTCGAATGTCTATGGCTCGGACACGGTGCGGGCAGCCGCCTTGCGGACGTTCGCCGCTGGACAGTTGAAGACCAGCGACGGCAATCTGCTGCCGCTCAACACAGCCGGGCTGCCGAACGCCGGAGGACCCGATCCCGGTATGTTCCTGGCCGGCGACGTGCGGGCCAACGATCAGGTTGGGCTGACTGCCATGCACACGCTCTTCGTGCGTGAACACAACCGGCTCGCTGACCTGCTTGCTACCCAAAACCCGGTGCTCACGGACGAAGATCTGTATCAAACGTCGCGACGCATCGTCGGCGCGGAAATGCAAATCATCACCTACAACGAATTCTTGCCGATGTTGTTGGGGCCGGGCACCCCCTCGTCGCTCGGTTACGTGTATGACCCGGCGGTCAACGCCTCGATGGGCAACGAGTTTTCCACGGCGTTCTATCGTTTTGGTCACAGTATGCTTGACCCCAACTTGCTGCTGGTTGACAATTCGGGCACGACGACCGGCACACTGGCGCTGCGCGATGCGTTCTTCAACCCGGACTTTCTCAAGGCCGACCCGACACGCGTCGATCAATTGCTGATGGGTTTGTCGGTGCAACAGGCGCAGGAGATTGACACGCTGCTGATCGATGACGTACGAAACTTTTTGTTCGGTCCGCCCGGCTCGGGCGGGATGGATCTGGCGGCGCTCAACATTCAGCGAGGCCGAGATCACGGCCTACCCGACTACAACACGCTCAGGGTTGCCTACGGCCTCGCGCCGGTGGCCAGCTTGCCGACATTACTGCGGACACGATGTTGCAGGCACAGCTCGCGACAATATACGGCGATGTCGACAACATCGATGCCTGGGTAGGCGGACTGGCCGAAGATCATCTGCCCAGCGCCAGTGTCGGGCCGCTGGTCCACGCCGCCTTGGTCGATCAGTTTACACGGCTTCGCGATGGCGACCGGTTCTTCTATGCGGGCGATGCGGTGCTTGCCGGCAGTGATATCACAGCGGTCATCGATCTCAATGACGTGTCGCTTACGGGACTCGTAGAACTGAACACGGCATCCTCTCAAATGCCAGCAGTGCTGACACTTGCCTTTTCAGATTTTCGTCTATGAATTAGAGCATGAGCACATCGGATCTCTAGTCGATCTTGAAACAGGTAGAGGAGCAACTGGCCAAGGCCG
>Ga0310123_10003754_pt1 | contig 11647 bp, 13 predicted proteins | sample CB6_AW_1057_MG_FD_203505 | JGI IMG/M metagenome (GOLD analysis project Ga0310123, IMG submission 203505) | Marine microbial communities from Western Arctic Ocean, Canada - CB6_AW_1057 | ecosystem: Environmental > Aquatic > Marine > Oceanic | place: Canada: Western Arctic Ocean | collected... | reverse complement strand
CGGGTGGGTTTGGATTCTGTTGCACCATCAGTCGGCCTCCCGAGAATACTCGCGAACGAACGTGAGCAGCGCACCAGCCACCATTGTGAACAAGGGATTGGCGATGGCGTTCAGCAACTTATCTATACAATACATCCAGCTCGCCAAACATACTCCCAAAAGCGGAGCAATCTGGGCGCTACTCCAATGGCCTGGATATACTCGCACCACCACCATCAGAATTGGCAATACCAATGTAACGAATACGCTGGTGAGCCCAAAAAGACCGGCTTGGCCGACGGCAATGATCCAGAGGGAATCGGTCACGCTGATGTCTTCGGCCCAATCGTTGTGAATCCTGCTGCAGGCCTATGCGCCCCAGCTAAAATTGGGCGTTGTAAGGTCCGCTGTACAATCATTGATTGAAAGCCGTACGTTCAACTAGGAATTACCATGGCATCTGGGAGCAGGCAACAAAGCCTCCACCATCAGGGCCAATCCAATAAGAACTCTCACACCCCGCGAATCCCGCAGAGGGTGACAGGTAACCAGTGGGTCATACATCAGTAAGGTGTTTCCTTGACACAAACTCAGGACCCGATTCATCAGAACCGCATTCACAAAACAAGCCGAAAAGTCCATCATTCCTAGTCTCCGTCGCCCGTACACTAGGTTGAATGACCAAGTTAGATGTAATGAATATCATGACCTGTTGCCATGGGGGAAACGGCTACCAAATGGCTTCGGAAACCAGCCAGATGACCCGAAATATGGATAGGCTCCGCCCCCATTGACTACACGCAAGCAGCGCAAGCAATCAACCATCTCTCAATATTCCCAAGGGGTTAAGCACACCCCCGAACGCCGGACCTCACGTATCCGTGATAATCGGCTCGGCTTCTTCGATCGGCTCGAGCAGAGACCCGTCGATTTCTAGGCTCGAGGCCTGGCCTAACACATCTACCTGTAGGATCAGGATGTTCTGACGGCGATCTTCCACTATGCCCCGCACGCCCTTGAGGGGACCGCTGCGCACCTCGACCCACACACCCTTTCGCAAATAAGGATGAGGGTCCAGAGGCAGATTGTGGGACAAAGAACGGTGGATTGCGACCAGTTCCTCTTGAAGACGGCTCTGATCGGATACCGGGATGATGCTGGCCACGCGCCGGGTGCGATCGGCCCGATACGCATCCTCAGCCCCACCGCGAAGAAAGACGTAACTGGGGAACAATGGTAACTCAACGCGGACCTTTCGACGTCCGTAATACCGTAAGGCCGAAACCACTGGCAGCATGCAGGAAACACCCATAGCGGTCAGATCCGCTACGAGAGCTTTTTCCTGGCGGCTACGGGTATGCAGGACATGCCACGAGCCAGGTGCATCGATGGCCACACCCAGAATCCTGCCCTTGCAGGATGGAGCACCCACACTAGAAGCGTCCGTACTCTTACGACCCACGACAATACTTCCCTTGTCGGCCGCTCGAAAAGGCACCCACCTTCACGATCTTCTCAAGCCCATCCTGTTCTGAACGGCCCTCAATCCGGATATTTTCCCAATCGGCCATCCCACAGTCAATGAGATTTGAATCGGTCCCGTGAAAAAAATTCTTGAGGCCACTCCAGTTGAAAAGGATTATTTCGACGTTGGCAAGCTAAAGCATAATTTTATCGGAGGTGCACATTGGATCGTGCCTGAACACCGATAACTTCGCATTCGAGCGAACGCCAATGCACTGATTGGACTCAGCAGTAGACCCTACTATGCTTGGATTCCTTGAGTACTTGCTGCATTCGGCCTAATCTTTGATCCAGTTATCAGCAGGAGCACAATATGAAATATCAGCAACTGGGAGCCAGTGGATTGTGGGTGTCCCCAATCTGTCTAGGTACGATGACATACGGCTCTCCGGTCTCGGAGCAAGATGCCATACGCCTAACGCACCAGGCGATTGGTCTCGGCATCAACTTCATTGATACCGCCAACGCGTATGAGGGCTACAACCGGGTATTGGGAAGCGCCGGTGGCGTGGCCGAAAAGATTCTTGGCAAGGCATTGAAGGATCGGCGCGACCATGTCGTACTGGCGACGAAAGTTGGCAGCCCCCTGGGGCTCGGGCCCCAAGATCGCGGTTTGACCGCAACAACCATCCTGCGGCATCTTGATGACAGCCTATCACGCCTGCAGACCGATCACATCGATCTCTACATCATCCATTGGCCTGACAAGCACTGCCCGCTGGAAACAACGTTGCGGGCACTGGACGTGGCTATACGCCAAGGAAAGATCCGCTATTTCGGAACGTCCAATCACAGCGCAGCCCAACTCTGTGAGTTGCTATGGCTCGCCGACAAGGGTCTTGGGCCTCGTGTCGTTTCGTCACAAATCCCCTACAGTATGCTTCTTCGCCACTTTGAACACGATCTGTCTTGGTGTGCGCAAAAACAGATCGCCATCACACCATACCAGAGCCTTCAAGGCGGGCTTCTAACCGGGAAGTATCAGCGCCACCAGGATGCGCCTGCGAATTCCCGTGCTGCCGAAAAGCCCGCATGGGTGTGGCAGCGTGATGACCAGTTATACGACACACTGGAAGCGATCGCTGCACTGGCTGAGGAAGCTGCCATTCCCATGGCACAATACACGCTGGCGTGGACACTGGGTCGCCCCGGCATGTGTTCGCTTGTCGTCGGAGCCAAACGTATCGAACAGGTCCAAGACGCAATCGCGGCATCCAATCACAATATCCCGATTGAGCATCTGGACCGGATTGATACCCTCTTGCCACCGCCATGGAAGCAGATAGATCCGATCCACAATTCGTAACAAACACTAACGCTATGCAGCTTCCGCACTGGCCAAACGATCGGATCCGATCAACGAACCGGCCTGGGAAGCGGGTGATCGGAAAATCAGCAGGAAAGTTTCGCCCATGCCACAACTCGCGATAATGATCAAACCGCTCAATGACGAGCAACTGATCATTGCCCGTCAGATCGGCGTAACCGATATCGTGACTGCCCATCCTGACCCCGAACTGGATGATCTGCGCCGTTTAAAAGAGCGCATTGAGAACTTGGGGCTGCGCCTTTCAGTAATCGAAGATGACCTCCACATGCGCCGAATTGTCCTCGGACAAGACGGGGCCGAACAGCAGTTCAACGAGATGAGCTGCTTGATTCAACACATGGGAAAACTAGGCATCCAGGTTCTCTGCTACAACTTTATGGCCGAGTTGGACATGACCCGCACCAGTTTCGCGGTCCCGCAGCGAGGCAGTGCAGTGACTAGTGGCTTTGATTGGCAGTTGGCCAAGAACTGGCCGCCGGACCCCGACGCACCGACGGACAACCAGCAGAAATGGGGTCGTCTGGAAGGATTTCTCAAGCGTCTTGTTCCCGTAGCTGAGGCGGCTGATGTGCGTCTGGCAATGCACCCAGATGATCCGCCCATCCCTCAGTTGCGCGGGATGGCTCACATCATGCACCGCCCAGAGACCATCGATCGCATGCTGGAGATTGTGGACAGCCCCGCCAAGGCATCACCTTCTGCCAGGGATGCTTCTCAGAAATGAACGCAGACATCCCCTCACTGATTCATCAATTTGGCCAACGCATCCATTTCGTCCATGTCCGCGACACAACAGGATGTCCAACCCGATTTGAGGAAACATTCCACGGCAACGGACCCACCGACATGGTTGCAGCGATACAGGCCTATCACGATATTGGATTCGATGGCCTCCTGCGCCCAGACCATGTGCCACAGTTACACGGTGAAATGGGCAAGGCGGACGGTTATACATTCCTAGGTCGGCTGCACGCAATCGGCTACCTCACTGGCCTGATGCAAGCCGCCGAACGCCACGGAAACCGACCAGCCCCATAGATCCTATACAGCCACGCCAACCCAAACACTCCATGCCTTGATCTTGCAATCTATCCTCACTATTGGTTTCAACTCCACGGATTGGCCATCCGCCACAGATCGACTCGCGGTTAGATTGACAAAAGGCATACCCAGCAACTCAGCCAAACGTTCAAGATCCTGCGCATGGTCTCCGTATCCGAACATGAAGTGATGATCCACGCCAACATCCATCATCTTGCGAAAATAGCTCTCCATCAGGATATCCGGCTTGAATACAAGGTGCTCATGGTGTACCGGGCGGGTGGTCGTATCGACTGATTCGCCTGTGGCGATGCACATGACGTAACCGGTATGGTCTCGGAACAGATTCAACCAGGTGACTCGACCGGGTTTGAAGATAAACTCGGGAACCACCCCATGCTTGGGTGCCGGCGAAACATCTTTAAATTCCATATACATGGTATTGCGAATGGAAATACCGCCTGAATCTGCTGCAAAACTGAATCCGGCCGAACCGCCGTCGTACTTGCCCGAATGGACCGCTTCTGGTGCGAGATGGCCCGCCGCGGAGCACAGAGCTATTGGGAGATTTTCGATTTCCGTTCACCCGATGGACTGTGGTCACACAAGCTCTCGTCCACTTGCCATGGTTGGAGCGATGGAATCGTGCCGCTGCTACACAAATATGCCTTGGGCGTCACCTTCACCAAGCCCGGTGGGCGCGAAATAAAGGTTCGCCCACATCCTGGCCCGCTGCGCCAAGCCGAAGGCGTCGTACCGACAATCCACGGACCAGTACATATGCGATGGGAAAGGAGCGGCAAGAGATAACTGAAAGTCACAGTGCGCGCGCCGCACGAAGTACGGCATCTATGATGGCTTTACAGTACGCCGCTTTCTACTTCAAGTGGATACGCCTGTACGAAGGCCTTGGCCTCGGCACAACTACACACACCATCAGTGGTGCCACGGGCCTGAGTCGCCGCAGCACCGATTGCACTGGCGTACCGAATCACATCAGCCAGACCCTCGTCACTACCAAGGGCGGTGATCACTCCACTGGTAAATGCATCACCACAACCAGAAGGATCGATTACATCCATTCGATGGGCTGCGGCACGCCAGTACCGGCCTTCACTGGCCGCAATGCAGCCATCTTCGCCGCAAGTAATGATCACCTGAGCCGCCCCCAGTTCCGCCAAGACGCGTAGCTGGTCCAGTGGCTGGTCCTTCCCCGTCATGCGACGGGCTTCGTCATCGTTAGGAAGAAAGTAGTCGGTATGCGGCAGGACCTGCCGCAACACCTCGTGCTGGTTGAATTGCTCACCGACCACCACATCTACCACGGTAACCACGCCATGCTCACGACAAAACGTCAATGTGTCCACCAACTCGGCAGGGTCTAGCGATGGCAAAACGAATAGCCCCCCGAGGTAGAAAATTCCCAAGCCACCAAGCCAGTCGCGCTGTACATGCTGCATGCCAAATGCCGTATTGGCGCCAAATGTATGGATGAAACGCCGGTCCTCACCCTCAACAAGCAGAATTACGGTAGTAGAAGTGGGCGATCCATTGACACTTACCATTGCATCACAACCGACACCCGCAGCACTGATGGCCTGACGTAATGCCGTGGCAGCCGGATCATTGCCCACACAACCAACCAACTCGGCATCCACGCCCTGCTTGGCCAGATCCACCGCCACGTTGGCAGCACAACCGCCGATCTTGGTCGGCATCTCATCCACGATGGTCAGTTGCCCTTCAGCCGGCAGTTGCGCAATCGGTCCACAGATCGTGTCCGCCACGATAATACCCGCACAACCGACCTTGTTGCTGCCTGCTGCCATCCCAAATCTTCTGCCCTACGCGAGGCAGGTTCGGGGCTGTCTGCCAGACATGGGGCGCACCATGCCCCACCGCGCGGCCACATGGTTCATCGCGAATGGGCCCGCGAGGATTCGAACCTCGGACCTCACCCTTATCAGGGGTGCGCTCTAACCAACTGAGCTACGAGCCCGATCCAGCACCGTCGACGACGGATACGTTGGGCAGGTTAGGAAAACACAGTCACAGGGTCAAGGCAGGGCATTGGACGCATACGGTGCCAACCCCTGAAAGGGACCGGCGACGATATATCGGATGCCTGTCAGGGTGCAGTATATTCGGTATCGGCCGCAACCTGATCGGGTTATTGTCGGCCCTGCTCCTGATCAACCGCCCAGGCCAAGCGCATCACAGGCGCACCCAACTAAAAAACCTTACCGCCTAGCCTGTCACAAGTTTCCCAAACTGATGTGGAGATTTGGTATGCCTCTGACACACAGAGGATCCAGTGTTTGGGTGCTCCTGGTATTAGAGTATAAAATTCAATGGTTGGTGTTTGTACTGATGAGTGATCCCGTATTATAGTTCACGGCAGAAACTGGCAACGTCTCAAAACTTAATGACTTGGAATCCAGATCTACATTTCGATATGAAATGATCGAGTAGAGATATAGTCATCCGCATTTGCCCCCTGCCCATCCTTTCGGTACATTTCCCGCCCCTGTTGATTGTCCTGTCTTAACGCATGAGCAAGTCACCACGACTGATTTCAGCCGCTTGGATCGCCAGTGGAATCATCCTGCTTGGCGACAGCATGGCCATTGGCCAGGAACCGGTCTCCGAACCGCTGCGACAACACGCGGTCTCGGTGCTGCACCATGCCCTCACTGCGCAACCGCAGTGGGTCAAGGTACACGCCGCTGAAGCGATGCTGGCCCTGGATTACCGCGAGGATGTGCGACAAACATTCCTGGATGAACTCGAACACCACGGCGAGCAACCGCAATATCGCATTGGGATCTGGCGCGTCCTGGCCCGAACCGACCGCCATGTCAAACTTGCCCACGACAATTGGGTCCAGCGAATCGTGGATGCCTTCGACGACGAGCACAGCCCTGATCGCATCCATGCCGCCGAAAGTCTGGGAAAACTTGAGTACGAAGTCAATACCGAAGATGCCACCACAATGGCCCGTTGGCATAAGTTTTCCGAACAGGGCAAACACGCAAGCCAGGCGTTTGCTCGCTGGGTGCTTCTGAATAGCGGCGTTGAAGGCGCCGAATCGTTCCTAGCCGATCTGCTGGATTCCGACCAAGAAATGGGCGCGGGTGTCGCGGCCTACGCGTTTCGCTTCCGCGACAGCATCTCACGAACTACGTGGGATAAGCTGGCCCAACGCGCTACTACTTCCCTCGAACCCGATCGCGTCTACCTTGCCAGCGCTGCGATGAAGCATGCGCCCGATGACCAAACACAGGCCAAACAGCGACTGCTCGCCATATTGATCGAACTGGCTCAAACTGGCAACAAAGTCCAGCGTTACCAGGCGTGCGAGGCCTTGGCTGACGCTGGCAGACCCGAGGATGTACATGTACTTGCAGCCCTTCTTAACGATGATCAAGTCCATCCGGACGTTCAAGTCGCAGCCGCACTGGCGATCTGCCGCATCGGGCGCCGCGACAACCAAGGACTCGGCGGCCTCGACTGGGCAATCATCGCGATCTACGGCCTGGGCATGATCGGCGTGGGCTGGTTTTACGCCCGACGTACTGGCAATATCGAGGACTACCTCCTAGGTGGACGCAACATGCGATGGTGGGCGGTAGGACTGAGCCTGTTCGCCAGCCTGCTGAGTACGATCTCCTACCTGGCAATGCCCGGAGAAGTCATTCGCTACGGACCGATGATCCTCTGTGAGTTCGCCTTCTATCCAATCATCTTCCTCGTGGTTGGATGGGGGATCATCCCCATCTTCATGCGACTGCGCATCACCAGCGCCTACGAAGTCCTGGAAACTCGCTTTGGTCTCAGCATTCGGATGTTCGGCTCGTTTGTCTTCCTGCTGCTGCGCCTGCTGTGGATGGCGACAATCCTATACGTCAGTTCAGACAAGATTCTGGTGCCGACATTGGCGCTCGACGACAATTGGACACCAGTCATCTGCGCGATCCTCGCGGCAGTAACCATCCTCTATACCTCCATCGGTGGACTGCGGGCCGTGGTCGCTACCGACGTCGTCCAAACCGCCATCCTGCTGGGCGGCGCAATGCTGACCCTGGTCCTGATCAGTGTCCACTTTGGTGGTATCGGCTGGTGGCCCGACTACTGGCAGGTGCACTGGCCGGATCCGGAGTGGAGCCTTGATCCTACAGCGCGCATGTCGTTTGTTGGTATCGGTATCTCCGCGTTGCTGTGGTACGTATGTACCGCAGGCAGCGATCAGATGGTGATCCAGCGTTACCAGGCCACCTGCGATGCGCCGGCAGCGAGGCGATTGTTTCTAACCAGCCTGTGCACGGGAATAATCGTATTGACCGTATTGTCCATCCTGGGATTTGCCTTACTGGCCTATTTCTCTGACAACCCGCACATGATCGCCGACGGCCAGAGCCTCCTCGGCGATGCCGACAAGCTGTTTCCCCGGTACATCGTCGCAGTCCTACCCACCGGCGTCAGTGGACTGATGGTTGCAGCCATGCTCGCCGCGGCGATGTCCAGCCTTTCCTCAGGTGTCAACTCAGCCAGTTCAGTAATCGTGGTGGACTTTATTGACCGATTCCGCCATGCAACGATGGCCGATCGCACACACGTGAGGCTGGCCAAATGGGTGTCGGTGTTCATCGGAGTTCTCGTAGTAGGCATCAGTCTTTACGTGAGTCAGGTACCGGGCAACATCATTGAGATCGCCTACCGGGTGGTAAATCTATTTACGGTGCCACTATTTATTCTCTTTTTTATGGCGCTGTACGTACCTTGGGCGACCCCCTTTGGAACCTGGGTCGGCAGCCTGTCCAGTGCTGCGGTGGCAGTAGGTATTGGTTACTGGAACATACTGGGCCTAGATGCACTAAGTGGCATTGCCACGATCAGCTTCGTCTGGATCCTGCCCGGAGCAATGGTGGCAGGTGTGGTGATTGGCCCGCTGGCCAGCATGCTGCCGATTGGCCAGGCCAAACCCATGATCAGCCAATGATGATCGTCATCTGGTGATCATTGGCCTCTCGTACGCTCTAGATCATGTTGTCGCTGAATCCGTGAGCCAGAGGTCCGACAATCAGCACAACAGGCGCCATGACACGCGTTACCAGGTTGTAGGACGTGGCGCCCCATCGAGATACCGACCCCAACCACCTTGGCACTGTCCATGGGCCTATCCCAAATCCACCGCACCACAGTGACCGGAATGCCACGAAACATGAGTCCCACCAGATCAGCGATCATCACCTGAAATATACACCTGCCCTGCGCTGACCAGGCCCTCTTCCACATCGTGCACAACTGCCTGGGAATCTCGATCCTTCGGATCGCCCCAGCCACCGCCCCGGGTGTCTCAATCCGCAGCCGATCATCTCGGTCTAAGGTTGTAAATGCCTTTGTCGGTAATTCGCGGATAGTCCCGTCCACAGCAGTCACGTAGCTGTAGGCCCCGCTGGCATTCTGTCCGCCCGCCAAACCCCCAGGTGTGAAATGGCGGCGATCCGCCCCCTGTGAAACACTCACCCTCTCGCCCAAGCACACCAATTCACGCACCACGCCACAACCACCACACCACTGCCCAGCACCTTCTGCATCGGCAATGAGGCCGCAGCATTCGACCAGAAGTGGGTAGTTCCGCTCAATAACTTCTATGGGTGTGTTGCGCGTATTAGTTAGGTGGGTATGGATACCGTCCTGTCCATCACGATTGAAAAAACTCCCTGCCCACCGGCGTAAGTCTCGACATAATTGTAATAAGCACCGTTGGAGGATCGATGCCACCCACATTAACCAGGTTCATCTCACCACTACATGCAGCACAGACCCGTTCCGGCACCACCTGATAAAACGCGCCCAGCAGCACATCGACAACACGCTGGTCCGTCAGGGTATTGGCGTTGCCAATGGCCGCGGGAAAGCGAGCTTGAAAAATACAGCCCTCCGGCGCCTTTACCGTGATGGGCCGATAGACACCCGCACAAGTCGGCGAATCGGGGTCGATCACAGCCTTGGCCGCGTAGTACACGCATGTACGGGCAGCAGTGATCCGGGCATTGAGTGGCCCAAGAACTGCTTACTGCTGCCCGTAAAATCGGCAATCAGTTCATCATCCTGAACCGTAAGTGTGAGGAAGATCCGCACCGGATCTTCCGTGACACCATCATCATCCAAGAAATCCTCAAAGGTCCAACTGCCATTTGGCAGTTCATGAATCCCCTTCCGCATACCTCGCTCGGCATGGTCAAGGATGGGGTGTAAATATTGCAAAACCAATGCGGGATCTTCACGGTCGAGCAACTCGGCGATTCGCTGCTCCGCCGCCTGGGCAGCAGCGTACTGGGCCATCAGGTCACCATGCATCTCGTTGTGTGTCCTGCCATTCTGGTGGATCAGGTCGAAGATCGCCTCGTCCATCGTTCCGGCACGGATAATCCGGGTCGGTGGAACCTGAAGCCCCTCTTGGTAGATCTCTGTCACGCCAAAAGGCATGCTTCCCGGCGCAAAAAGCTCCATATCAATATGGTGGGCGGTCGTCGCCACTAGTACGATTGGATTGCCCGCGTGCCAGACTGCAGAAACCATTGATAGGTCCGGCAGGTGCCCCGGTCCTTCGGGGTAAGGTAGGTTCGTGATGATCGCATCACCTGGCCGAATGGTCGCAGCGGGGAACTTGTGAAGAACCGATGAAATCACAGAGGGCATGATGCCCAGATGTAGGGGCGTGCCGATCTCCGCCTGAGCCAGTACCTGCCCATCGGGCAAAGCCAATGCGGTAGAGCAATCGTATCGATCTTTGATATTCGGAGAATAACTGGTCCGAATCATGGCTGCGCAACCTTCGTCAGCAATACCGCGCCAGCGGTTGCGCATAATCTCAAGCATCACGGGGTCAGGATGTTTTGTCGCCATAAGAATGGTATTGGCAAATATGATTAAAATGACACTATACAATTCCTAATAAAGGAGCGTGTTGGGCATGATAATTGAAGAATAACAACGAAACGGGTTATGTGACATACATATCTCGAAAATCCGCAAATAGCGGTAATGGTGCTTTGCCTGTTCTAATTGATCTTCCTTTTAATATTTGTGTTTCTTATTTCTGTCTTTCGCATCTTCATATTGGCTCTCATCCCTTACTCCTTTTCCTTTCCCCTCACCAAAACGATCCACACTCGCTTTCTGTCCCGGTGGTATAACCGTGGTTGAATCGACTTGTTCAACGATTGCCGGTCCCGCCAGTTTCGAACCTGATCCGAGTGAATCCCGATCATACACCGCGGTCTCGCATGAACGGCCATTGAAGATCGCCTCGCGAAAACAAATAGGCATGGGCCGACCACTGGCAGGCCGGACCTCAGGTAGCTTGACAACCTGCAGGTCCAATTCCACAGATACCCAAATACTGGCCAACTCCACCGGTTCATTGCGGCGACAATATCCGTATAGTTTTTCATGAACCGCATGAAAAGCAGATGTGATCTGATGCTTGTCGAATTGTTCGGCAACCAATTCCACTGGCAAATCATAACCCTGTTCGTAATAACGCAACCCCAATCGCCGTGTGACTGTGTAGCGCATCGCTGTACCTGACTTTAAGGTGAGGCCATGGCTGGCCTGCCGCTGTAGATCATCGAGCATGCTTTCAATTTAACCAAGTTGGATCTCGTCCAGAAGTTGGATATACGTGCGAACACGATCCTCACGCAAATTGGACATCAGCAGCTCCAAAGCTGATGTGACGCCCGGTGCCAAAGGAATCAGGGGCTC
>Ga0310123_10003753_pt1 | contig 11647 bp, 6 predicted proteins | sample CB6_AW_1057_MG_FD_203505 | JGI IMG/M metagenome (GOLD analysis project Ga0310123, IMG submission 203505) | Marine microbial communities from Western Arctic Ocean, Canada - CB6_AW_1057 | ecosystem: Environmental > Aquatic > Marine > Oceanic | place: Canada: Western Arctic Ocean | collected... | reverse complement strand
CGACGAGTTGGGATCCATTCGCACGAAGCTCAGCATGGCGTTTTTGCCCCAGATCAATCGCGACTGGGCTGTGTTGCGCAGGTACGGGAGAGTCGTGTCGGGCCTGGTAATCGCCGTCCATTGAATGTCGTTCAGGTTGTATACTTTTCCGGGTTCAATTGATGTTTTCCGAACTCCCTGATCGGGAAACCCGACGTTGGCATCATCCGGAAGCCTGACACCGGCAAGTGCCAGATGATCGGCTCGTACCGGCGAAAAGACTTCGATGGCTTTCAGGCCGCTACGGCCGGACACAAGACGCCGTGTCGTCCCAGGAGTGAGGTACACGACACTGTCTCGGGAAAGCTTTAAGGTCTTCTCCCCGATTTGGCAGGTGCCCGATCCCTCCTGGACCACAATAAACAATTCCTCCGCCAGATTTTGTATGGGATAACTGGTGTTGGGCTGCATGGTCAGCAGTTCGAGCAGCGCTCCTTCACCCCATGCGACGGTAGCGGAGACTCCTTTCGCGAGTGAAATCACTGGAAGACTCCGGGCCTCGTAAACCTGACCCGGCTGCAGGTCCAATTCGACATCTGTCTTGGGAATCTTGCGTTCGCGGGTTTTTAGCTGGTTCAGTTTAACCACGACGGCGTTACGTACACGCCACTGCTCCACCTTGTCGGACGCTTTCGAATCGACGGAAAGGAGCAGCGAGGCGAAAAGAACCGCCACTGCCTGCAGGAGTTTCGTCCAACCAATGCAATTGTTCATGCTGAGGAATCCTACCAATGTGCTACAGAATGTCGTCAAAGAAAAATGTGTGTTCGTTATGCCGGGGGTCAGGGTCCTGCCGTGCTGCACATGCCCGGGTCGTCCAACAAAATTCCTCATCTGGCAGGACGGGCAACCTCGTATCGAAACTCAGTTTATATTCAAGTTTCAAACGGAATTCCTCAGGAGACCTCTGCTTTATGATTTCAGACACCGCTCGGTTCGGCCGGTCCCAGGTCAGCATCCTGACCGCGGTGAAAATTCCGACCCATCAGATACTTCGTTTCCAGTTCCACATCGCGAATGGAGATTTGTGAACTTAGTTCGGCATCGCGCCGCGTCAGGGTGACCTCGATCACATTGTTCCCGCGTTTTGGCCAGCGGCCGTGATCCAGCCGATAGATGAACCAGTAGCCGGAACCGGTCCGGTACCGTGGAGCACTCATACGGTACATCTCGTTAAGTTTCCGCAGCAGTGATTCAGGCAAAACCTTTCCGTTAAAGCGAACTGTCAGGCGGTCAAGTTCGGTCGTGTTCATGATCCGCAGCCGGAGCATCACCTCATGAACCCGGCCGGCTTTGTCCCAGCGAGGCAGGTCGTCGCTGACTGCCAGGTTCACACGGGCAGACACTCCCAGGTCCAGATCGACGGGAAGCTGCATGGACAGTCCCGGTTCGAGTTTCGGTTCCCGATAACGTCCGGTGGTTGTCGGGACATAGTAGAACTTGTCCTTCGAAGCCATCACTTCGGGATGCGGCAACTCGCGAAGCTTTTCATAGAACGTAGCATCGTACGGCCAGTTGCCGAACCAGTGAGCCAGGTAGAGCCCGTCGATCCCCTGCTCCCAATAGTTGCAGGCCGCCCCACGGATCATCTCAACGCTGGCCTCAGCCAGCCGGTCAGAATCGACGTGGCTCTGGAGTGCGGCATGGATACGGCAGTGCGAGTTTCCGGCGGCTTCGACAAAAGGCCGAAAGTCGGCATTGTGATTCAGCAGCTCCGGGCCGGAAAGAGTCTGAGGAATGAGGACATCGACAATTCCACGGCGGATCCATTCCTGAATGTCGAGTCCGATGGAGAGGCATCCTTCGATGCTGCCTGGTACCCGGATGGCAAGTTCCCGTTCGCTGCCACTGGACTTCACAGCATGATAGACCTCAGCCACCCATGCAGTCATGATTTCCAGACCTGCGTGTACTTCGTTTGGATGGAAGTAATGCAGTCCGTAGTCCAGTTGCAGCTCGAAGCCATCCACGGGATAGCGTTCGAGTGTTTCCGCAATCAGTGCAAAGCGTTCATCGCGAACTTCCTGGTGCTTGAAATCCAGAAAAGTCAGTCCCGGGAAGTCGTCCGGCAGGTCACCTGCAGCCCCGATTTCCAGGTGAGTGTTATTAAAGCGAAACTCGGAGCAGCGCACATCTTCACCGCGTTTTCTCCGGCCCTGCTGCACCAGCAGCGTGGGGTACAGCAACAGATTTTTTTCATGAGCACGGTTGCATATGACCTGCAGTGGATCATGACCCTCTGCGATCAGCGCCTCTGCGTTCTGATGGGCCCGGCGAAAAATGGCATGAGACCATTTCTTCACGTTGTGCCCCCACAGTTCACCGACCTTTGTGTCGTGCAGCACTGTTCGCCCGTCGCCGAGGCAGAACATGATTGCGTCGACCGGTGTGCCTGCCAGCTCATCGACACCGGCTTCGAATTCCTCCTTCTGCATTGGAGGTTCGTACATATAAATCAAAGGATGGCGCCCATCGTGATAGAACATGAAACGGGGCTGTTTTTTTCTGGTCCTGCATTCATCAGTCGAAGCACCTGAGGCCTGTTCGTTCGACTGGGCGCTGCTGACCACCCCGGCCGCAAGAGCGGATTTTATAAACTCACGTCGGTAAAACACGGTGTGAACCTTTATATCATCGGAAACGGTGAAACTGTGAGCCTCTGATTCTGTCAACCAGACTGCAGGAATTGATTTGTATTGCAGAAGACGGCCGGCTGAAAACCCGGACGAACCGGCATACCGGTTGTACGGTCAGTCCAGGGACAGCCGGGCCGGTGCCTGGCAGTTCAAAGCGGATTTGGTTCTTTGGTTGTGATGCACTGTGTGGAAGTGGCACTGTCTCATCTCACGCGTATCGGATCACGGTGGACTCTGTCACCTTCGATGCCTTTGCCAGCGAGTACCTGCCGCGTGAACCTGATCATGACAGGCGGTCCGGCAAGATAGGCGTCAGCGTCGAAAGAGTCTTTGAAATATCTGTCCAGTACCAAATTGATGTATCCGGTTTCACCCTTCCATGCATCAGTTTCCTGGGGATGTGACAGCGCGGGGATGTAGTGAAACTTTGGCTTCGCTGCACTCCACTCGGTGAACTGGTCGTGCAGAATCAGGTCTCGCCTGCTGCGCACTCCCAGGAACAGATAAATGTCCCGTTTCTCAACCACCTTGCTCTCGAACCAGTAATTCAGCAGGCACACGAAGGGAGAGACACCGACGCCGCCGGCAATCAGCAGAATGGGTCGTTCGGCTTCTGCTGTGGCATACAGTTTCCCGCCTGGTTTGCTCAGCGTCACAATATCACCGGATTTCAGGTGCTGGTGGACGAACGTTGAGACCACACCCGGCGGGACATCCTTGTCCGGCGGAGAATCATAGTGCTTGATGATCATATCGAACTGAGACTGCCGGCCTGGGCTGGAGGCGAAAGAGTAAGGTCGGTAGACATTTTTATGGGAGGTCCCATGCTGTTCATTGAAGTCCGCGATGTAGTCTGCGGGGGGCTTTAACAGCACATATTGCCCTGGGGTGAACGCGAAGGACGGATCCATAGGCTTAAGCCGTATGCGTTTAATGTTGTGGTTCAGATTTTCGATTCTGAGCACTTCGGCACGGAGAGAAAACCTGCGTTCGGTGCTGTCTTCTTTTACTTTCGCGTCGGCAGAGACGGCCAGTGCAGCGGTGCCTGCAGGAACTAAACCTGCGGCACCGGAAGCCAGACCACTCAAGACAAACTCACGCCTGGGAATCATGTCTGTTCCTTTCACGATACATAGTGCACATGGAATTCGACGTGTTGCACGATCAGCGGTGGTCGAATTCGAGGATTTCGCTCGAGTAACCGAACCTGCACCCGGTGTGTTCCCATTCCGGCGGTTGCGGGGTCGAGCGGCCACACCAGCCAGCTGCTCTCGTCAACATCCGACGGGCTGTCCGGATCTTCAGCCAGAGCATTTCTGACGTCGGGTTTGCCGAGAACCTTTTCGTCAAGGGTCACCTGGACAGAATCGGCGGAGGAAAAGTGATCGAGCTTGATTCTCAGGTCGATCTGTTTCAGGCGTCGTTCGGCTGCCTCAAGTGGCGCGTCGTCGAAGATGCCAATCCGGAACACCGGGCCTTCATCCGTCAATGTGCGATACAGTGGGACGGGAGTCACGCCGTGAATGCGATCGTTCAGATCCGCTCCGGTCCAGTCGCCCGACAGACGAATGTGCCGATGGACTGCTGCAAATACCTTGTGAGTCCACCGAAGTGTCCGGGGGTCGCCGATCTGAGTGAGCAGGTTGCGACGTGTTCGTTCGTTTGCATGCCAGTTAAATACATACATTCCGTGGGCGCCCCGCGCCCAATAGCCCTGTGCCGTGCCACGAAACCAGGCCCGCTGCCAGTCCGTACGGGGCTGTAATCCGTCGTGGGCTCCCCAGAACCCTCCGTCGAATCCGCCATAGAATCGAACGGGTGTCCCCTCCACCAGCTTCAAAAAATTTTCGACCTCGATACCAGGGTCGGTGCCGGCCCCGCCCCCTGCAGTGATGATGTCGCACAGTCCTTCCTGAACCCAGGATTCAAGGTCGTAGCCAATGTGCCGGCAGGACTCCAGAGTTGTGGCCACACGGACGGCGACGGCGAACGGCTTGTTCCGTTCACGGGCAATGCCATCGGTGTGCTGTCGCACAGCACGCTGCAGATCAGTCAGCACGTACCGCAGGCGCCAGGCGTCATGCGCAGGCAGATGAAAACCATGACGCTGCCAGTCCAGCTCGACACCGTCCCAGTCTGCCTGCGCCAGTGCCTCACGAATGTACTGAAAACGGTGTTCCCGGACTTCCGGAATGGCCATGTTCCAGGAGGCAGCAAACCACGCAGGAGTCTGTTCAGGCCCCAGACACCACTCGGGGTGAGCTTTACGCAGCCGGGTCAGTCCTTCCATTTGGGTATTTGACATCTCATCGATCTGCAGACCCCTGAAGTGATTGTCATTCATCCGGATTGATACGTAGACATCGATTCCCAGCTCATGTCCTCGCTTGACCATGGCTTCGAAAGGATTGTCGCCGCGTTCAATCATCGCTCGAATGTTTTCGTTGTGGCGCATGGCCTGTGCAGAACCATACACCCGGTTCCGGCTGTCGCCCGCAATCGGCAGAACGTCCGAATCCCATGTGGCTTCGTGTTCACCCACGCACCAAAACAGCGCACCCACCTGTGTGTCCTTCAATGGAGCGAATGTCTTGTCGAGGAACTGATCCACTGACTGCGGAAAATCAGAGTATCCGTGAGGTGCTCCGTCCCAGTTGTAGATAATTTTGTAAGGTGGTGGCGCAGAACTCCGCCGTTGCTGCGGCTGTTCTGCTGTCCCCTGTGCAGTCACGGAGTGTTCTGTCGCAAACGTCACAGCAAGACCGCTGCAGACACTGCCGGCGAGAAACGATCTTCGATTCTGTAGTTCCACGACTGTTTCTCCCAGACCCTGATGAGGCCAGCGCGCAACAGTGAGCCTTTCAGCCGTTTTGGCTCAAGCGGCATACCAACGACAGACCGCTTGGGCATGGTTGCTCCGCTACCAACCAAATTCACGTTGGGAATCAGGTTTATGAGTTGTTCTTGCCTGCCGCATCTTCGTCAGACTGTGGATTTCCGACAGCGTCACCACCGGCCCACCGGTAGGGACGTGGCAGAAGTGCCAGCGAACGATCCTGCAGCGGTAATTTGATTGTCTCGTTACCGAGCATGGCGGACTGCTTCGCGGCGATGGCGGCTTCCAGTGCCTGTCGCAAATCATGCCCGGAAACAAACAGCTCTGTGTCGTTCGCTGTCTGCACAGCCTGTACAAATGACTGAATTGAGCCAACCAGATAGTCGTCAGAATTTCGCAGCGGCGGATCCTGATGGATGTCGGCCCAGGGGAATGGCGCATATTTCGGGTCAATTTCTTTGCGCGCACCGCTGGCATTATATCCTTTGAAGATTCTTGGCGAATTCCAACTCCAGCTCACGAGTGCGTTTTCGGTCCACACGTCCACGCCACTGCGGTTACGCTGCTCACCATACTTTTGTTCCAGGCCGAATACCTGGCAATCGATACCGGTGCTTAAACGGAATCGGCCATTGATGTTCAAACCACTGTCGTCCTTGTCCGGCTTAAGCGCCTGCGGCGGGCTTCCCCAGGCAATCACCTCATCGATTTCAGCACCGGCAAGCAATCTCAGCACACAAATATGCTGGCAGCCCCCGCCGGAGATTTCACCTCCCCATCCATGAATCGCTGCGCCCTTGATTTTTCCCAACTCGCCGGAGTGGAGCATTTGGGCTGCCTGCTGCACATCCCACTTGGCTCGTTGCAGATTTCCACCAGCAAAAATGACGTTGTTTTTTTTGCAGGTGTCGACCATTGCATCCGCATCGGCCAGGCGTGCGGCAATCGGTTTGTCCGTCGATACACCTTTGACACCGGCCTGGGCACACTTGACTACGGCTTCTTTCATGTATTTGGTCGGCGTGATTACGGCGGCAATGTCCGGTACGTAATCCTCAAGCATGGCGTTGACATCTTTGTACAGCCGTTTTACGTCGAAACGTTTTCCAACAACCGGGCGACGATTGTCGTTCCACTCGGCGATCGCGGTTAGTTCTGTGTCGGGAAGTCGTCGATAGACCTCAGCAAAATACTGACCCATCCGACCACACCCAATTATCGCCACTCGAAGTTTCTTCCCGCGCCGGGAGTTTTTTGAATTACCAGCGGACACCTGGATTGATCCGGTGGTCGCTGCTGTGACTGCGGCACTTTGCACCAGAAATGTTCGTCTGTCCATCTGTCGTCCCCCCTGAATCATTCGGTCTTCGTCTGACGTTATTTTCGAACCATATTATGAAAATCGATAGTAACCAGCACAGGAGCAGGTGTCTATTCCGTCAACTTGAAAGATTTGTCCCGGAATCTGAAGCGAGTGTCCAGCCGACGCGATGCGGAATTAGCGCCCGTGTCAGAACGGGCACTGTTCGAAATCGGAAAGTGCGTCTGATAACGATCAATGAACCGTCCTGAAAAGGAGTCGGTGACGAGTTGTTCTCCGGTGCCCTCAGCAATCTGTTCTGCATCGAAGTGATGTACCGGAACAAGCGAGAATCGATTTTCTCGGCGTTGTCGGCCAGTTCGCAGTTACCAGTCATGCTGGTGTTGCGACAAATCCGCGACGGGACTATCTGGCGGTGATTCGGTTCATGCTGCCGACTGGCTCCGGCGCGTGCCATCAGAAGATTGCGGAATGCTGATGCACGCAGCGTCTGGCGAACGCGGCCAAAAATACGTTCCTGACGGATGGTGGCTGGCTGTTCGCAATCGTGGCACAACAAGCTACAAAGTGAGAGAAGACGCAGCGTACGATCCATATTTCTAACGACAGGTGTTGCCATGAATTTTTCAAGACGAGGGTTTCTGGCCGGTGTCGCCGGCACGTTACCGCTGGCAAATATGGTCCACGGCGGCGAACGGCGCCGACCGCGCATCGCAGCAGTGACAACGATTTACCATAAATACTCACATTCACAGCACATCGTTGATCGATTCCTGGAAGGATACGGCTGGGAAGGTCGCCATCATCGCCCTGAGATGGATGTGGTTTCGCTTTACGTGGAGCAGGTGCGCGACGGCGATCTGAGTCGTGATCGGGCGCATCGCCATCCTCAGATGAAGATCTATCCCACCATTGCCGAGGCGTTGACACTCGGGGGCAGTTCGCTTGCCGTTGACGGTGTCCTGCTCATCGGCGAACACGGTGACTACCCGATAAATGACATGGGGCAGAAGCTCTATCCGCGGTATGAGTATTTTCAGCAGATCGTGGACGTGTATCGCCAAAGCGGGCGCACCGCACCTCTGTTTAATGACAAGCATTTGTCATGGAACTGGGAGTGGGCGAAACAGATGGTGGACACGGCTCGTGAGATGGAATTCGGCTTCATGGCCGGTTCGTCACTGCCGGTGGCACGTCGGCTGCCGTCACTGGATCTCCCGCCAGGCGCTGAGGTGGAGGAAGCGATTGGAGTCTGGGCCGGCGGAATCGACGGCGGCGACATTCATGTGCTGGAAGCCATGCAGTCGATTGTTGAACGTCGACATGGCGGGGAGACCGGTGTCCGTTCAGTTGAGGCTGTGCGGGGAGAGCGATTCTGGCAGGCACTGGAGTCCGGCTCCTGGGATGGCGGCGGATGGGACAAGCGACTGCTTGCAGCTGCACTGTCACGAAGCAATACGATCAATCCCGTACGGGACAACTGGGGAGTCGTCTTTCCCACAACGGAAGACATGCGTCGCCTGGCCTCGGAGTCCTACGCCTATCGTTTTGAGTACACTGACGGGATGAAAGCCACAATCCTGCAGTTTCAGGGGACGCCAGGTCTGGAAAATGCAGGTATGGTCGGTGATTGTACGGTGGCCGCCCGACTGAAGGGCGGGAATGTGTTTTCGGTTTTGATCTACCTGCCCTACTACTCGATGCGTAATTTCTTTAACCCGCAGGTTCATCATATCGAATCGCTGTTTCTGACTGGCAGGTCACCGTATCCTGTTGAACGCACGCTGCTGACGACCGGGATGACCGCGGCCGGAATTGAGTCATTGTTCCGGAAGCGGAGAATCTCAACTCCACACCTCGCAGTGGAGTATCAGCCTGCACCGGATTCGACGTTCTGGAGAACGTAGCTCAGGTCAACTGACAGCGTCCGTCCATGAATCGCACATGTTTTGCCGTCGCTCTGAGACTTGTCGGCTGTGACCGGTGCACAATCGCAAGCTGCTGCATCCTGCATCCTGCATCACGGACATATTGGGGGCCCTCAGCAGCACTCCACGAACAATGGTGCCTGTGAGGTTTTTTGCCGGGCACCGTGCGACGGCTTTTGCGTCCAGGAGCTTCATCCTGTCTCTCAGGCGCAGTACGGCCGGGCCCCGGAAGTTGTGTCAGTTTTACGAAAACTGCCTGGCGGCACCGGCCTGTAAACTGCGGCACTAATTCTCATGACGATTGAATGAGACGGGTGTCGGGCAAACCTGGTTTTCCGCGACTGTCAGTCATCAGCTCCAGCTGGTGATGTGGTCGCCATAGCAAATATGAATTGGACGACCGGCGGAGTTGTTGTACGTACGTTTGTAGTCAATGCCCAGGTATTGATAGATGGTCGCGTGGATGTCCTGTGGACCCAATTCGCCGTGAACGGGATGTTCACCTTTCGAATTCGTTGATCCCAGAATTTTTCCCATCGGCTTTCCGCCGCCAGAGACGAGGATCGACATGGCATTCGCCCAGTGGTCGCGGCCCCAATTTATTTTTCCATCGCTGTTGCCCTTGCGATAGTTGCCTTTCGGAGTGCGACCGAACTCCCCGGTGACGACGATCATGACATCTTCGTCCAGGCCTCGCTCGTGGATATCTTCAATCAGTGCCGTAACGACACGGTCATATCTTGGCAGACGCTGTCTCATTGCCGTCGGCAGGTCACCATTCACGGCATGGTCATCCCAGTTGTAGACTTCGCTGTCTCCCGGAATACTAACGGTGACAAAATTCACTCCGGCCTCCACAAGACGGCGTGCCTGCAGCGCCTGTCTGCCCCAGCCATCGCCATAGCGGGCCAATGTGCGTTCGTCTTCCAGAGATATGTCGAAGGCATCTCGTGCTTTCGTGCCGCTGACGATATCAAAGGCCTGTCGCTGAAAACTGTCGGCGGCCTGAAGACTGCCGGAGTCGACACTGCGCCTAAGTTGATCGATTTGACCTAACAGCTGTTTGCGGTTGTCCAGTCGACTGACGTCGATCGCAACTCCGGTGTTCAATCCTTTGTCGACGGTCGGCGGGCGATAGGTATCAGGCCAGTAACCCGTGGCTGTTGTGGGAACGTAGCCATAGTGTCGAGCGCCCATGCCGACGGCGACGGGAAGCCCGTCATGCACCTGTCCGAAAGCTCTGCTGATGACGGCCCCCAATTCGGGATTGGTCGATTCATGTCGAATTTCGTCCCAGCCCGGATATCCGCTGACCATCATCGGGATTCCGTCGTTGTGGCCACTCCAGTTGTGGGAGCACGAACGGATGAGGGTAAATTTGTCTGCAATCGCTGCATGCTTCGGAAGGAGTTCGCAGATCTCGATGCCACTCACATTGGTGGGGATCGGTGAAAACGGACCTCGAATATCCCGGACTGCATCCGGTTTCATGTCATAGGTTTCAAGGTGGCTGGGGCCGCCCTGTTGCCATAACAGAATCACGGACTTTCGTGCAGGTCCCTCCCGATATTCGGGTGATTGAGCTGCCTGAGCCTGAACGCGGTACAGGTCCGCAAGAGAAAGACCACCCAATCCCAGTACACCAGCTTTCAAGACGCTGCGGCGGCGAAATGTGCCCGTTGCAGTTTTGAATGGAGCAATCAAATTAAGCATGGCAGTGGTCACTCTGAGAGGAGGGCCTGCAAGAGGCTCTGATGATATCTCATGCGTGTTGTCTGATAAAGAGTCAGTTATAAATTCATCATCGGGACAGCCTGATCGAGACCGGGAATTCGGACAGGAAAATCCATGTATTTGCTGTCTCGGTCCTGATGGAACACTTTTATCCGGAGTTTTACGTGAGTCTTGACAGATACATGTCAAACCTTGATTTGGATGTTTGATCAATGACGCTCACTGAACAGAAATACTCGGGAACAGACCAGCCGGTGAAATTACGCAGGCTCCTGTGGTGCAAGTCTGTTCAAGGCCTGCGACAGTGCCGGCTGGCAGCGACTGCTTCAGGGATTCATGCTGCCGGGAAGAGTATGGTCCTGCCGAGGCGGGCCCTGCGCCCGACATCCTGAGGCAGTCACAACAGACAGCCCGGATTTCGACAGCAGCGGCATAATCACGAAGCTAAGCCACCAGGTCATCGGGTTGGACGTCGGTCCCGTACCTCAGCAGCAGTTCGGCCGTACGAACGGTGGCGCCTGTAACCGCTGCTTTTGCGGCCAGAGCGTCCATCCGCTGTCGAAGAATGGCCAGTGTATTCGGGTTGCGCGCCCATTGTATGAGTATCGACGAGATGTAGTTGATGTCTGCAGCGGGATCACCACTGGACAGGACTTCCGGCATAACTTCGTCGTCAGCAATAAGGTTCGTCAGAGTAATGAAACGACACCGGAGCCCTTTCCTGGCCGCATACTCTCCGATGCGACTCGTTCGATATAAAACAATGCCCGGTGTTCGGCGAGCCAGCAATTCGAGACTCACAGATCCGCTGACCATCAGGCAGGCATCAGCCGCTTCAATCACTTCCGATGTCTGGCCGGTTTCAAATTCAATTTCCAGTTCCAGCCCGCTCTTGCGCTGCAGCTCCTCACATCGCTGCCGATGCTCTGCACGGTAGCATCCTGCAGTCCATCGGACCTCTGGATAAGCCTCCCGGACGCGAGCTGCCACCTGCAACATCACAGGCCAGTTGCGTTCGACTTCCTGGGACCTTGATCCAGGCAACAGTGCAAACATCGGTTGATGCCGACTGAGAGATTTTAGTTTTTCGAGTATTGTCTGACTGAGTTGCTGGTCAGCGACCTGATCGAAGAAGGGATGGCCGACCCAGGTG
>Ga0310123_10003752_pt1 | contig 11647 bp, 11 predicted proteins | sample CB6_AW_1057_MG_FD_203505 | JGI IMG/M metagenome (GOLD analysis project Ga0310123, IMG submission 203505) | Marine microbial communities from Western Arctic Ocean, Canada - CB6_AW_1057 | ecosystem: Environmental > Aquatic > Marine > Oceanic | place: Canada: Western Arctic Ocean | collected... | reverse complement strand
GTGATGCTGCATGGCAAGAAAGCGCTGGATACGGCGATGCTCGATATCGGACGCCTGGTATCTGAAACGATCATGTACATAGAGCGTGAAGAGAAATCTGGGCCAGACTACCATCCGACGTCGCCGGCGCATTCCGATGACCAAGCGTCTCTCATCGGCGTTGCATACACATCGTCATCTTCGCGGGTCACGAGTGGTCTGCGCGAGCGGTGGGAGTCCGTTGACGAAGAGAGTCGTTCAGGGGCTGGTCGCCAGGGCGTCACAACGGGCCAAGCTGGTGAAAACCGGAGTCCATATCCGACCTTGACCGAGGGTGGGGCTTCAGGTCGCACTACGCGCGTCAGGGCCTGTTTGCACCTCTGCAGGCCCGCATCGTGTGGCCACTTTGGGGTCACGTGTACGTCTGTCGCGTGTAGTTGACGTTTCATCAGGAGAGGACCCCTCTCTGCCCCGATGCAGGATACGGCTGGAGGACGAACGTATGAAGACAAGACAAGCTGCCGTCACTACCGGTACCGTCGATCATTTCTCGACGATCGCTTTCCGATACAACGACTTGCGCACGACGGATCCCGAGGTCGTCAACTTCGTCACCGATGTTCTGCCAGCGGACGGGCACCTCCGCGTCGTCGACGTCGGTTGCGGCAGTGGCCGTTACGACATCGAGCTTCTGAAACAAGCCGGGAATAGGGTCAGCCTCACCTGCTTGGACTTCACCGTGGAGATGTTGCGCGCGCTCGACAGCGAGCTCCAAGGACAGGCACTCGGTCAGTACCACACCCTCAGAGCGGCCGCGCGCGCCCTTCCGTTTCGCGACAAACGTCTCGATTGTGTCGTCACCTTCAATGCGATCCATCACTTCGACGTTCCGTTCTTCCTCCGAGAGTCCACCCGGGTACTCGTTCTCGATGGGCTTCTCGTGATCTACACCCGCACCCGCTCCCCGAACGCGCGCAACGTCTGGGGGCGCTACTTCCCACAGTTTGCCGAGAAAGAAAGCAGGCTCTACGAGCTGTGGGAATTGCAGGAACATCTGGACAGCGTACCCGGCTTGGAGCTCGAGACCATTCAGGAGTTTCAATTCGAGCGCATGGCCTCGTTCAAATAGCTAGAGGAGCAGGCGAGGTACCGTCACTACTCGACCTTCGCACTCTACGAAGCCGCCGAGTTAGACTTGGCGATGAGGGAGTTCCACCAGAATCTCCGGCGCCATTTCCTGGACATTGACTACATCACCTGGCGCGATGAGAATACTGCGTTGGTGGTGCGAAAATCGGCGGGTTAAATTTACGCAGTGATCGAGACCCATCGACTCATCGCGCGATGGTCTCCCCTTTGCGCTCGGCGTCGATATGGACGTCGAGCTGATAGTCCCTACCGATCCAGGAACTGAAAATCCTTGCGTGGCGTGTCGAGGGTCGCTACTCGGGCGTGAGTGCGAAGTATCTTCCCGCGGGTTTGGTAGGGTCCGGCCGGTAGACGTGCATCTCCCCGGGGACTAATGTCTCCTCGTAAAGGACTTCCTCGCGGTGGTTCCATGTTCATCGGGGGGAGCGACCTCTCCAGTTGCGCCATGAGGGCGGCATTGTCTGCGTTGCTTGTTTCCATACCAGCTTTCGCTCGGCGTCGTGTCGTTAGAGCAGCGCCGCAAGAGCTCTTACGAGCCGTTGGTTCTCCTCCGGCGTGCGCGATGCGATCCGCAGATAGCGTTCGGCTTCGCTCATGCTCTTGCCGGCGCAGTCCTTGATTAGGATATTGTGCTCGACGTACATGCGCCGGGCGGTCTCGGGCCCCGTGACGGAAGGGCCGACCAGCTTGCAGAGTACAAAGTTCGCGTCCGGCTCGATCGGCTCGATACCCGGAAGTGCCAGCAAGCCTGCGTACAGCGCGGCGCAACTCGAGCGCGTCAGGTCGCAGCTCTTCGAGAATTCGCGCCGATAGCGCCCGACGGTGCGGAGAAATTGCTCAGCTAGTCCGTTGATGTTCCAGATCGGTAAGCTGCCGCGGACGGCCTGTATGAAATCTCGGTCCGCGCTGAGCAGGTAGCCAATGCGGAGGCCGGCGATTCCGAACACCTTGCTCATGCTTTTGATCACGACCAGGTTGGGGATCGAATCAACCATCTCTTCGACGCTTCCGGCAGCGCCCGCACCGGAGAATTCGATGAAAGATTCGTCAACGAGCAGCCGGCAGCTCTGAGTTTCCAGGCGACGTGCTAGCCTGATCACGTCGTTTCGCGGTACCGAGATCGCGGTCGGATTATTCGGCGTGACGACAACTGCCGTATCAGATTTGAACCGGATGGCGGACTCGGCGAACGCGTCGATGTCCAGTTGAAGCGTGGCCGCCTCGAGCGGGAAGCGGTTGAGCCCGGCAGTGGCGATGACGGCCTCATATTCATTGAAGGAGGGCGTCGGAATCGTCAGTCGCTGGACGAACTGGTTGCCGAGGATCTTGATCAGTTCCGCGGCACCGTTGGCCACCGCGAGATGGTCCGGGGCCGCCCCGGTCCACTCGGCAACGAGACGCGCGAGCTCGGTTTGGCCGACCGGATAGTTCGTAACGACCTCCCGCAGATCGGAGTGGAAGTCGTCGAGCATTTCGGCGGGAGGAAAGTGCATGTTGTAGAGGTAGGAGTGGTCGGTAAAGCCGTAGCGCCAGTACGAGCCGTGCAGTTCCTGAATGCGATCGAATTGCGCGCTACGGTCGAGGAAGAGGAACTGGGCTGCATCCAGATCGCGATGGTTATCGATCTCGTACCAGCGGCTTGCCGACACATCGACCGCGACCAGTTCAGTAAGTGTCTCGTCCTCCACGCAGTCGCGCAAGATGGTTTCGTAGTACTCGTGCACACGGCCGGCTTTGATTGCGCTGCAAAGTCGTGGCACCACTTGCTCGCGCAACAACTCCGCACGGAGCAGATAGATGTTGACGGTCTTGAACGCCGTTTCGCGATCGAAATCCCGGTCCTGGTCAGCACCGAGCACGAAGCTCGTAACCCGCTCCTGCGCGTTGCGTCGCACCAAGGTGCCCGACAGCGCTCGATGGTAAGGCGCCACGGCCGCACTGCTTCCGGGCTCCAAAAGCAATGCGCTGATGATGGAGGGATCGAACGCGACGTCGGCCTCGAGCAGCAGGATGTCCTCGTCGAGGTAGTCTCGAGCGTCCCACAGTGAGCGGATGTTATTTGTTGTCTCAAAGTCGGGCGCTTCGACGTAGTGAATGTCGACCCCGGCGAAGCACGAGCCGATTAGATCACGAACCGCTGCGCCCTCATAGCCGATGACGATCACCGTCTCCGCGATGCCTTGAGAGGCGAGTGCTCGTAAAGCGCGCTCGAGCAGAGGCTCGCCGGCAACCTCGACCAGGCACTTGGGAATATTCGAAGCGAGCGGCTGTAGGCGGTTTCCCCGGCCGGCGGCAAGGACGACGGCGCGACGAACTGGCGGTGGAACACTGATGGACTTGTTCGGTGCATGGCTGCTTCGCGATATCCCGAGGGGCTTGGCCAGCAGGCCACCCGTCATGCCTTGCCGCCCTTTACCGCCGTCACGGTGCGCCGATCGTGAGCTTCGAAACTTCGGCGAGCTCGTTGAGAACGAACATCTGAAATTCGAGACCGTTCGGTATGAGAACTCTGGTCGTGCGGGTCACTACTGGCCTCCTTGTAAGGTCGGCGCTTCCCGAACATGTGCACTCCTACCCAAAGACAAGCAATAATTGCCCGCCGTGCGACGGAGCGCACGGCGCCTAAACAAATACACAACCTTTGTGAAATACGCTTTGCGATAGGAGCAAATGCGGTAAACGCGTCGCCACCAGACTATGAATGCCCAGGGCGGCTACACTATCACAACGAGCGTAGAGTGCCAAGGGTCGCCCATACGAAGCGGAGCGGGTCCCTCGCAATCAACTGTTGGACTTTCCCTGCGTGCCAGGTTGCCTCTGAAGTCGAGCGAGGCACGGGCCTGGCGATGTTCTAGCGAGACGCGCGGAGCGGCCCGCTCCGATTCCGACGACTCGGACATTGGCGGCGCGACTCGCCGCGACGAGTCCCTCTATACCGTCAAGACTTATAGCGGGCGGTTCGGGTTGATCAGCGTGCGCCACATATGGGCGACAGGGCTGCCGTCATAGCCGAGCCCTTCTTTGGGTTGGCGGAACTGACGGCCGATGATGTCCGCGAATTCTTCGATCGGAGGCGGTTCGATGTCCCGGTCGAAGCCATATTCGTCGTTCATCGTGATCAAGCGGGATTCCATGTAGTACTTGTGGGCCTTGGCGTCTTCATGGGCCGCGCGTATGTACTCATCCGGCTCGTAGTCAACGCCGAAGATGCGGTTGTACATCTCGGGATATTCGTAGCCCATCTCGACATCGGGAAAAAAACGCAGCGCTTGATGATGCCGGACCCCCCAGCTGATGCGCTCGTCGACATAGGGCTCGAAGAGTTGTCCGCCCCACCAGCCGTGATCGGATCGGCAGAGTGCCTGGGTGACGTCGTGGACGAGACACGCGAAAACCGTGCGCTCGGGCTGGCCCGTCTGCTGGGCGCGGGCCGCGCTCCTGCGCACATGCGCGGTCCGGAACCGCAAGTGCATGAAATCAATGAGCGTCGGCTTCGCGGGCATCTCGGCGAGCTCCGATTCGCGAAACACGGTACCGGTGCCGCGCGCTTCCGCTGGCTTGCGGTAAATGCTTCCGCCGCTCCCCGTTTGGGGCGATGCGCTCACGCTTTCGATACGCTCGTTCATGTAGTGCTCGAGCGCCTCGGCCCGATCTTCGTGGGACATGAGGGAGACGGCCGTGACGCCTCCGAGTGAAGCAAAAAAAGCTCTGCGATCGATTCCGATGGTCGCCATACCTTCCTCCGATTGAAAGTGTTGCCCAAGCCCCTGTATGGATGGAAAGAGTAGCAGTCAAACCGACAGGGCGTCAATCGGACGGATGTGCTGAAAGAAGGGAAACAGGCAAACCGCCCTTCCATAAGAATAGTACATCTTTTTCTTACATCGACCTGCGGGAATCGATAGCCTTCACAGGTAGCAAGTTGGGGGTCATCGAGAAAGCGAAGGTGGGATGACGCGGAGTCGAACAACATCGCAAACGGAACATACTCTCGACCCGAGCGCGGCACTATCCGGAGCGAGGAGACCCGATCGGCTCCTCGCGATCTATAGCATCGGGCGCCAACTCTTGGAGCAGCGCGACCCCGGCGAGGTCATCCGCACTATCCACCAGGCTCTTATCGATCACCTACACCCCGATCACTCCTGTGTCTTGAGCGTCTCGCGCACCGGCGAGTTGAAAGCACTTGCGAGCCGCAATTTGGATTTGACGGGGCCGGAATCTGAGTGGGAGTTGAGCCACACCGCTTGCGATAAAGCCAGAGAGACGGGTCTCGCCGTGCTCATGGCGGACCAGATCGACGATCTTGCCGTTCGGGCCGCAGATAGCGTCGACATTCTGAAGATTCGCTCCATAATTTGCGTCCCACTCGCGCAAAACCCTGTAAAGGGGCTCATCTATCTGGACAATCGCGGCCGGACACAAGCTGTTCGATCGTGCAGACCTCGAGTTCGTCACGGTACTCTCGCATTACACGGGCACCCTGATTCGACGAACGCGGGAGTTCGTCAAGAACAGCAATGCCCTCAAATCGAGCAACGAACGGCTCAGCCTGCTCGAGGAAGAGATCCGCCGAGACCACATCGTCGGACGAGATCCAAAGCTTCTTTCCGCGTTCGATCAAGTGTGCAAATTGGCGGCCGCGGGTGCGAGCGTGATCTTGCGCGGCGACACGGGGACTGGCAAGGAGCTCTTCGCGCGCTTATGCGGATAATAGCGACCGACGCGGCAAGCCCTATGTCCCGGTTCCAATCCCGGCTTTGGCACCGACGGTGATCGAATCGGAGCTGTTCGGCCATGTGAAAGGCGTTTTCACTGAGGCGCGACAGGACAAGAAGGGCCGCTTCGAAGTGGCGCATGGGGGCGTTCTCTTTTTGGACGAGGTGGGTGATATCGAGCTTTCGCTCCAACCGAAGCTATTGCGTTTTCTGGACTTGGGCGAGCTCCATCGAGTGGGTGACACAAAGGTGCGCTACGTCGACGCCTACGTTGTCTCCGCCACGAACCGACCACTCGAGAAGATGGTCGAGGACGGCCGTTACCGGGGTGACCTTCTCGCGCGACTTGGACAAACGGTGCAGTTGCCGTCTCTAGCGGAGCGGCAAGAGGATATCATTGCGCTCGTCGAGCATTTCTCGGCCATGCACAATCGCGGTCCGATCAAGAAGCAGTTCGCGCACGAGACGCTGGAGGTCCTTCAGGGCTACCGTTGGGAGTTCAACGTGCGCCAGCTTGCACAAGTCGTTCAGACGGTGATGTATCTTTCCGACAACGACGTGATCCTGCCGAGCGATCTTCCGGACTATATTCGCGAGCACTCGCCCGTTCATGCTTCCGGAGGAGATGCTTCGTCCTCGAGTGACGAGATGCCCAGGTCTCTCAAAGAAGTGATGGACGAGCACGAGAAACTGCACATCGTGCGCGCGCTCGTGTTCACGAAAGGAAACAAGCGCAAGGCCATCGAGCTTCTCAAGATTTCTCCCGATACATTCTACAAACGGCTCGAACAGTTTGGCCTGCACAAAAAACGTATAGCCTGTCCAGGGACGATGCAGAAATTTAGGCCGCTCCTGTGAGGTCCTGCGCTCAACGCAGTCATAGTGTTAGCGGAGATATGGCTATAATTGTTCATGGCGTATTGGACCTTGAGACAACTTCCTTGGGTGAGGCTATATCTTTTCGGCGGGTGTGGACTCTTATGCGCGTGGGGGAAGGCGCCCACGGAAGATGAATCTGGCGCACCCGTCGGCACTCGGGACGTTTTTCCGGCACCTTGCCCCATCCCTCCTGTAGGGAAAGAGAATGGGCCACGACGTCCCCTCTACCCCGTCTTGGCTCTGCTCGGGGAGGGGCGCACGCCACTTTAGCCCCTCCCCGATTCAATCTCCCCTCAACCCGAGCGTAGCCAGCCTATACTGGTAAGAAGCAAATCTGGAGGTTCTCCCGTGGAGCATGCTCTCAGTATTTCCCTGGGCTTGGGCTTGGCCGCGGCTGCGGGATTCCGGGTATTCGTTCCTCTGCTTGCGATGAGCGTGGCTGGCTACACAGGCCACCTCGAGCTCGGTGAAGGTTTTCGCTGGCTCGGGACTTTTCCGGCGCTCGTCGTACTGACCACGGCCACCATCCTCGAGGTCGGCGCCTACTACATCCCGTGGGTCGACCATCTTCTGGATACCGTCTCGGCCCCAGCGGCTGTCATCGCAGGCTCCATCGTGGTGGCATCCGCCCTGACGGACATGGACCCGCTTTTGAAGTGGAGCCTGGCCATCATCGGGGGCGGGGGACTGGCGGGCATCGTCAAGGGGTCGACCATGCTTGCCCGCGGTGCCTCGACCGCGACGACGGGCGGTCTCGCCAACCCGTTGGTCTCGACGTTCGAATTGGGGGCTTCCTTTCTGCTAGCGGGCCTTTCGATCGTGCTGCCACTCCTCGCGCTGTTTCTGATTGTCTTCGTGATCTACTTCGTTTTGAAGAAACTGTCAGGCTGGCTAGCGCGGCGGCAGGAAGCCTAGCCGAGATCTGCCAAACTTTCTCGTCTTGAGGTTCTCGATCACAGATTCATGATCATTGATGCCGCCTCAACATCTCGATGAGCTTGGCCTTGATGGCGCTGCAAGGCACGAAGATCGGTTTGTTCGTGACCTCGACCCGAATCGTGTGGTCGTCGATCGAGTAATCGCCTCCGAACTGGCCGATAGGTGTCGGCATCGAAAAGCTGCCACCGCTATCCGAGCCGTCGAACGAGCCGCCGGCTTCGCCCATCTTGGCCCGGAGCTTCTCGACGAGCGCGAGGCCGGTCCCGGGAAACTCGAACTCAAAACGGCATTGAGACATGTGGTTCTAGCCGCGGGTCTTTTTCTTAGAGGGATTCTCGGCGCTAGCGAGAAGCTTAGCGATATCCGTTGCGGGGAGCGTGCGCGAGCCGACTTCGCTTAGAAGCTCATCGTCGCTGAGCTGATTGAGACGCACGTAGCGTTTTTCCAAGTGATTGATCATGCCGCGCACGCGGCGTTTGATACGGTTGAGCTCGCGCTCGATGTCTTTCAGCTCGTCCAGCATTGAGGGCGTCTCCGAGTGGTGCGTGGAAGCTTTTATTTTACCGCAAGCCCCGCCGATGCGACGAGGATGAGAAGCGCCTTCTGGATGCCTAGATGTCCGTCCTTGTTGGCCCACCACTCATGCAAGCTGTGCGCGCCCGCGCCGTCGCCACCACGGCCGATCGTGGTCGCGGGGATGCCGCGGGCGATGGGCACGTTCGCGTCGGTCGATCCAGTCGTGAGGGACGGCTCCACGCCGAAGTAACGCGTGGCCGCGAGGGCGCGCTGGATGAGGAGCGTGCTCGGATCGACGATGCCCGACGGCCGGTCGCCAATCAAATCCACGTCGACAGTCAAGGGCTCGCCCTCACGGCGGAGCTCGTTCTGCTCGTCGAGCGCCCGCTTCACAGCTTCCTGGAAAATCGCGTCGATCTCTTCGAGACGTTTAGGGTCATTCGAGCGCATATCGACTTCTGCCCAATTCTCGAAGGGGATCGAGTTTACCGAAGTGCCACCCCCGATACGTCCGATGTTGTAGGTCGTCTTCGTTCCGGAGATGACATATTCGCCGGCGGCTTGGTCAAAATAGTAGATGGCGCGGCTCAGCGCATGGGCTGGATTGCCGAGCCCGAAAGCACCGAAGGAGTGTCCGCCCGGTCCTTTGAACGTCAGCAGGTAGCGATGCGAGCCGGTCGCGTGGTTGAGGACGCGCTCGGTGCTGCCGCCGTCGACCGCGATGAACTGATCGATTCGACGCCCGCCCTCGCGGAATAAGTGTTTCACGCCGCGCAGATCGCCAAGGCCCTCCTCGCCCACCGAGGCTACGAAGAGCACGTTGTCCTTGGTCTTCACCTCGGCGCGCTTCATCGCCTGGATAACTGCGATCATGAGTGCGAGCCCGCGCGTGTCGTCTCCGATGCCGGGAGCGTGCAACTGGTCGCCTTTTCGTTTCACGGTAACGTCCGTGCCTTCAGGGAACACCGTATCGAGATGAGCCACCAACGCCACGGTTTCTTGGCCTTCGGTACCGGACCACTTACCGAGCACATTGCCTTCTTCGTCGATGCTCACGTCCTCGATACCTGCGTCGCGCATCAGTTCCACGTAGCGCGCCGCGCGTACTTCCTCTTTGAAGGGTGGCGCCGGGATCTCGGTGAGCTCGATGAGATTCTTTTCGGTCTCCGGCTCGAGCTCGACGATGATCTCGAAGGCTCTTTGGATCTCGGGCCGCGAAGCGATGTCTTTGATTTCGCGATCGGCGTCCGTCTCTTCGGCGATGGCCGTGACCGTAACGAAAAGGGCAAACGAAGCTATCGAGAATTGTTTCATGGCGCCGATTCTACTGTGCCGCGAGTGGATTCTCCACTCGAAGTTCCGGGCAGCATGCTTTTGGGCAAGTGCGTGACCACATGGGATTGTCGCGGCGAGCCGAAGGCGAGAGTGATGGAATCTGGACGGAGGCATTGGAGCAGCTGTTGTCTCACGGCGGCGGGTTGATTGAAAAATAGCGCCGTCTGAACGCAGAAAGGACTTCATTGTCACTCATGAAGATCGAACAAAGACAGGAAAACGACGTCGTCATCCTCGACCTCTCCGGAAAACTGACGATTGGCCAGGGCGACGAGCTCCTTCGCGAGCAGGTCGAGAACTTAGTGCAGGCGGGAAACAAGAAGATCGGATTGAATCTCGCGGACGTGCCCTATGTCGATAGCGCTGGCCTCGGCGAGATCGTGCGCTGCTATACGAACGTGGACCGTCACGAGGGAAAGCTGCGCGTGCTCAACCCGAGCCGACGCATCCGCGACCTGCTCAAGGTGACCCGGCTTGATAAGACGTTGATGGGAGACGACGACTGGACGAGATAGATAATACCCTCTCAGGTGACAGGTGCGCCCGCGGCTCCTTCACTCTTAGCGACGAGCACCGTCCCGACCATATCCCCCATACAGTTGATCGTCGTGCTCCCCATGTCGATCAACCGGTAGACCCCACCCACCATGGCGGCGATCTCGAGCGGCAACTGAAAAGCCTGCACGAAAATGAGCGCGGCGACGAGCCCACCTCCAGGAATCCCGCCCGAGCCTTCGGACAGAATCAGCCCGATCAACAGAATCGTAATCGCGGACGCGAGGGTGAACTCGACGCCCGCTGCCTGAGCGGTGAAGAGCAGGATCGCGCTGAGCATGACCGAGGTGCCGTCTTTGTTGAATTGCGCTCCGAGAGGGAGGGTGAACGAGTAAATCGCTTCGGGGAGCTTCAAACGTTTCTCGGCAACGTCGAGAGCGACGGTCAGGCTCGCGAGGCTGCTGCAGGTCGCAGCGGTCGTTGCGTAGAGCGGGCCGGTTTCTTTCAAAAACGTGAGCGGTGACATGCGGCCCACGAAGGTCAGGAGCAGCATGTAGAGAATGACCATGAGCAGCTGCGCCGCCCAGACGGAGCCGATGAAGAGTGCGAGTGGGCCGAAGAGCTTCGATCCGTACTCGCCGACGCTCGCGGCAGCGAGGGCCCCGATGCCGACAGGTCCGAACTGCAGGATGAGCGCGACGAGCATACGCAAGAGCTCGGCGATGGACCCCAAGAGTTTTTGCAGCTGCTCGCGTCGTGCGTCGCCGAGCATGAGACTCGCAACCCCGAGGAGCACCGCGAAAACGACTATCTGAGCTACGTTGCCTTCGGCGAAAGCTTGAACGATGTTGGTGGGGACGAGCTCGAGGACTACGTCGACGACGCCCGGAACCGCGCCGAGCTCTTCGGAGACAGGCGCGCTCAGCTCGAAGCCGCGGCCCGGCTGGATCCACGAAGTGATGGCGAGGCCAAGCGTCAGCGCTGCCGTCGTCGTTAGTAGGTAATAGGCGAAAATCTTGATCCCCAGCCTCCCGAGAAGCCCGACGTCGTTCAAATTCGAGATCGCGGCCAGCAAGTTGAAGAACACGAGCGGGATGGCTGCCATTAATAAGAGACGAATGAACAGATCGCCCAAAGGTTTGACGATGACGGCGCGCTCGCCGAAAACGAGCCCAGAGACGATGCCGATCCCCATGAAAATGAGGATCTTTAGACCGAGAGATAGTTTTCGGTATCGCGCGTAGAGGCTCGTCACAGGGAGGCTAGTCTAGCCTATCGCTATAGTTTCGACAGAGCTCTCTGCGGATTCCCTTGCGGTACGCTAGGGCGATGAAACGTCTGCTCAGATGGCTCGGTATCGGCATCGCCGGCATGATTGCCGCCGCCATTCTATTTCTGTCGTCGGGCTATTTGCTGCCCGCGGAAATGACATTGGACTTAGAACAAACCTTGGACGCGCCGCCCGAGGCGGTATTTGCCCTGCTCACCACCTACGATGGCGTGGAGCAAGAGGATGTCAAGGAATTAGTTGAAACCGTCATAAGTGACTCCTGGTCATTTCAGATCTACGCCCCTGACCCTACGCGGCCTCAGGCACCTCGTCCTCTCGTTGGGTCGCATCGATGGCCGCAACCACT
>Ga0310123_10003750_pt1 | contig 11648 bp, 9 predicted proteins | sample CB6_AW_1057_MG_FD_203505 | JGI IMG/M metagenome (GOLD analysis project Ga0310123, IMG submission 203505) | Marine microbial communities from Western Arctic Ocean, Canada - CB6_AW_1057 | ecosystem: Environmental > Aquatic > Marine > Oceanic | place: Canada: Western Arctic Ocean | collected... | reverse complement strand
GCTTACGAGTTGGACGGCCGGCGTGTCGAACTCGATCCTTTGGGAGCACTGGAGCTTAATCTTGGATCCCAGGGATCTCGTACTGAACTCGCTTATCGGTTGGGTATAGATCCTAAGAAGATGCCTGAGTACAATGACCTGCTAATCGAGATGTACCGTGTAATACACTTCGGCGAGGCGTATCCGACACGTAATTTCACTGACTTTCACCGTGGCCATAGTATTTTTTCGACTGAGCAGCTGACTTCTGAGGTCCTTGATGAGCGCATTGCTCTGATCGGCGATTGGTACAAGAACAATGTGCGTGAAGGCCAGGTCACCTACGAGTATTCTATTTCACGGGGAGAGTATCGAAACTACAAGCGTACTATGGTACGGTCTACCATGGCAACTTGGGTACTCAACCGTCTGGCCTACTACTTGGACGACAACAAACTGAAACGCTTAGGAGCAATTGCTATTGACTATTACCTTGACACATACTTCGACATAGCAGAATCTCTCAGGCATGGCGAGATTCTCCCTTCCAGTGCGACGTTGGACAATGGAGATCAGGTAATAAATCGTTACACTGCAGCTAGCTTTCTCGCGGCGGCAATACTTGAACGAGATGACTATCAGGATCAGCTACGTGAGGCTGAAATGCTAATGGAATGGGCGATGGGTTTTAAACGTGACGATGGTTTGATGTGGACCCAATATGCTCAGAGCCAGTATTTTATGCCTGGCCAGTTGTTATTGGCGTGCGCCTATATGTATGACAAGACTGGTGACGAGAGGTATCGGGCGTTCTTTAAACAAGTCTGGGCAGCGTATGAGGCACCACTGTATGCGACGATGCATTTGGGTAACGAGTTGTACATTCCGTACGCTCCTGCTTGGTTCACCCAGCCGCTATCCAAGATGTATCAGCTGACAGGGAACGGTCAATACCGCGACATGGTGTACGAGATCAACGACCGCGTTGTGCGGTTGTATGAGCACAACTCCGAGTACCAAGTTTACTATGACTATGACGGTGTGCTGTCGCCCAAGCTGGGTTACTGGGGAAATAATTCGATAACTGCAGCACACCTAGAATCACTAGTTGACGCAGCGGTGGTGGCGAAACTCGACGGGGACTGGGCGCGTCTAGCTGCTTACAAGAAGGTCATCCCGCACACAGTTGCTTTTCTGCTCCGTCTTCAATATATTCCGGAGAATACGTATTATGTCTCACACCGGGACAGGGTAATTGGGGGATTCAAGAAGGACATGGTGAATTCTGTGGTGTGGATGGATAGTGTCTGGCATCTGACTAGTGCATTCGTGAAAATTCAAACCAACGAGTTGTTGGATTCATAATCTGTACTTCTTGAAGGATTGTCACATACTCTCTCTAATGAATAGTGCTCACCATAATAGTTGCTATGGCCTTTGTGACTTTCCGTGCTCACTGATTTATACCCAGGCTGAGATTCTTTTCATCGCCTCTTCGACGCGCGGCGTTGGTGTGCCTAGCGAGATGCGAAAGTAGCCTTCGCCGGACTTACCAAAGAATGACCCCGGTGTTACTGAGACGCCCGTATCTTCCAGAAGCGTACGGGTAAACTCTGTCGATTCTCTCCCCTGTGGAATCTGTGACCAGACATACATTGCTGCTTGCGGCTTATAAGCAGTCAGGCCAGCCTGAGATAAGCTATCTAATACTATGTCGCGCCGTTCTTGATAAACCGCATTGCGATCAGATAGCCAGCTCTGATCTCCGGTCAAGGCAGCAATGCCTGCATCCTGAACCACCAGAAAATGGCTAGAGTCCAGATTGCTTTTTAAAGCATGAAGTGCGGCAATTGCTGGAGCATGGCCGCAGGCCATTCCCAGACGCCATCCAGCCATGTTGTAGGTCTTAGATAGCGAATTGAACTCGACTGTTACCTCTCGCGCACCGGGTACTTGCAGCAAACTAGGTGCCCGGTAGCCATCGTAGGTGACATGCAAATACGGTGCATCGTGGCACGCCATAATCTGGTAGGTGTGAGCGAAGTCGATTAGCTCTGTAAAGAACGCGTCGGAAGCAACTCCCCCAGTTGGATTATTTGGGTAGTTCAACCACATCAATTTTGCCCGATGTCGTACTGCGACTGGAATTGTGCTCAAATCTGGCAGAAAATGATTTTGCTCTAGGAGCGGCATTGTCACAACCTCAGCGCCTGCAAAGCGAGCTGCGCTAGAATAAACTGCATAACCTGGGTCGGGCACCAGTGCCACGTCTCCTGGATTCAATAATGCCATAGATAAATGGAAGAGACCCTCTTTGGATCCGATCAGGCCAACTATCTCTGACGGCGGATTAAGCGTGACGTCAAAATGTCGAGCGTAATAATTTGCCACGGCTTCGCGAAAGCCCATAGAACCACCCAGAAGGGAATATCCGTGGCGATCTAGTTGGTTAGCAGCAGTCTGCAACTCCTGAACAATAAACTCTTTTGGGGGCATGTCGGGTGATCCTGCGTCTAAGCGAACTACGTCTATTCCTTGTGCCTGCAGCTCGGCGATCCGTACGCCGAGCTCGGCGAAGAAAAAGGGATTGATAGTGTCCATGCGGTCGGCAAGCCTCATGATTGCTCCTCGGTTTACGTACTTTATCCGCCTGCGCCCGGGGTTGGCAGAATCAGCTTACCCCAGTCGTAGGGCGAGTGGTGTGTGATGGTCCATTCGCCGTTATGTTGGGCGCGCTCGGAGGATAGGCCGTTGGTATGGAACCAGGTTTTTCCAGGGCGCAAGGGCACCGGATTGTTGATCGGATCCACCAGAAAGGGCATGTCGCCGCTTTCCATGCGCACCCAGGTAACGGAATATGCCTGGCCGTCTCGGAAGAGTAGCGCCGGACCGCTGCCCCACAGTTGAATCTCGGTTGCGAAGGCGGCGTGGACGCCATCGGCCGCGTAGTCTTCCGGTACGGTTGAATCGACCACATGATTGGCGAAGATGATGACGATGTTCTCGGCGGTGAGTTGCGTTCCAGTGTTCGCGTCAAAATGTGGCATCATCTCTTCTGGGGATATTTCTGCCCAACGCATGTAATTACTATCAGCAGCGTTGTAGCGCCATTCGGAATACGCCTCCCGGCTGTAATCTACGCGCACGCGTGTGCCAGCCTCTCCTCCGGCGGGAGTGAGACCCCAGAATGCCAATCCTTTGATGGTGGGCGCTGTGTTCATGCCGAGTTCGCTCAGGGTCTGCCAGATATCGACTGTGGACGCGAAGACCGCGTTAGCATTCTGGCCTTCGCGGCAGAGCGGCGGGCAGCCGAAGCCGGTGGATTCAGTTATCACGGCCGGATACCACGTCTTTTGGCGTAGTCTTTCCAGAGTGCCGTCAGACATACCTGAGGCTACCAGCGCCCCGGTGAACATCTCGGTCAGGGTGGTGTCAATCAGGCGTGCAGAGCGAATAGAGCCGACGCGCTCTACATCCTTGGAGTAATAAATGGCGGTGAAACGGGTGGTGCCGCCCTCGGAGTAGTGCTCCCATACGAGGTCAGCAGCGGCTAGACCGGATTGCGGTCGTACGCCGCGTGGAAAATTGGACACCTTGATAGCCAGTGGTCGACGCTGCAGCACTGCGGTATCAGCCACTGGTAGCCCGGTGAGTGGGTTCACACCTGCTGGATAGCTGTGAGGTCCGACCAATGCTTCCGTAGTACTGGTGGGCGCGGTCGACTGCGTAACCGTAGGATCGGGCAGGATAGCGGTGTCCGGTGGCGGGGTGGCGCTCGGCTGCATGCCCGTCACCGGAGCAGTGGCGCTGAACGTATCTTCGTGCGTGGTGGGTGTTTGCGTGAGCGCAGTCGCTGTCTGTGCTGGTAGCTTCATAACGGCCGGTGTGGCTTGCTCAGGTTCGCCGCCGCAGGCTGCCAGCAGCAACCCGGCGCATAGCACAGCTAACCTCGCGCATATCCGCTCAGGGTTGTAGTTCATATTGTGTCCACGAGCGTCCGATGTCAGCTAGAAGCGTGGCCTGCACATCCACGCGCTGCAGCGCAGCGCCCGCTGCCTGCCCGTGTTCCGGTAGCAGCACGAATGTGTATCCGTCAGCGTCGGTCAGCGGGAAAACTAGCGGCGCGCTCTTGCCGTCCGGCAGCCTCCATTTTCCCAGTACTGTAGAGCCGCTTATAGGTTTTCCATCAGTGTCGGTTACAATCACGTGCACCCTCTGTTGCATGCCTGCGCGCATCACCGGCCACTCTGGCCATATGGTTACGTTGAGGGTCTCCCGTATTGGTACCGCTGTCGGCGCGGGTGTGCTTAGGCCGCAGCCGCAAAGCAGCAATATCAGTGCCAGAGTGCCGTAGACACTTAATTGGCTGCGGAGAGATTTCATTATTGGTCAGTCTGGCATGCGAACGCCATGTGCAAGCACAGGGATGAGCGTCGTCCGATCTGTGCCCCCACGGAGATTCGAACTCCGGTCTTGGGCTTGAAAGGCCCACGTCCTGGTCCCCTAGACGATGGGGGCGATTGGTACGGGCGGCATTCTACCATGTAGTGAAAGTCGAGGTCAAGTTGGATGGGCGCCGACGCTCGCTCCGTATCCTTCACAGTATATCGTCTGATCCTGGTGTATGTCAGTGCACCACAGTGCGGGAAGGCGATTATGGTAGACTTCGGCGCGGAAGACAACTGGGCAGGAGGACACAGATGGAAAAGCAATTGCATAAGTTGAAAATGCTGCTGGCGGAAGTGGTGGATTTGCAGCGTTCCGCCTCGGTCCTAGCGTGGGAGCAGCAAACTTACATGCCCGCCGGCGGCGCGGCAGCGCGCGCTGACCAACTTGCCACCTTGGAGGGTTTGGCGCACCGACTGTTCGTGACGGACGAAATTGGCGCGCTGTTGGCCGGACTGAATCAAGCGGCCGAGGATTGGGATTATGATTCCGACGAATCCAGCCTGTGGCGCTTCATCAGCCGCAGGTACGAGCGCGAGCGGCGGATTCCCAGTGACTTAGTTGCCGAACTGGCCCGCACTACAGCGCTAGCACAGGAGGCCTGGGTGCGCGCGCGCAAGGCAGCGGATTACCCCATGTTCAAACCGCATCTGCAGAAGGTGCTCTCGCTCCGCCGGCAGCAGGCCGAATGTCTGGCTCCGTACGATCACATCTATGATCCACTGTTGGATGAATATGAGCCGGAGATGAAAACCATCGAAGTGCGCGCGATGTTCGCGGCCATCAAGGATGATCTCATCGAGCTTGTGAGCGCCATAAGCGCGCGAGCGGACGCGGTCAGCGATGACGCGCTGCACGGCGATTTCGATATTGAGCGACAACGCGCGTTCGGACTAGAGGTTGCGCAGAAGTTCGGTTATGATCTCGAGCGCGGCCGCCAGGATGAGGCCCCGCATCCTTTCTGCACCAGCTTCTCCAGCGATGACGTGCGCATAACCACCCGCTTCAACGGCAGCTTTCTGCCCTCCGCTCTCTTCGGTACCATGCATGAGGCCGGGCACGCGCTCTATGAGCAGGGCGTGGCTCCGGAGCTAGCGCGTACTGGCCTGGATACCGGAATATCGCTGGGCGTGCACGAATCCCAGTCGCGCCTGTGGGAGAATCTAGTCGGGCGCAGCCGCCCATTCTGGCGGCATTTCTTCCCGCAGTTGCAGACGGCTTTCCCGGCTGCACTGAGCGCGGTGGATGTGGAGTCCTTCTACCGTGCCATCAACCGCTCGAAACCATCATTGATTCGAGTGGAAGCCGACGAGGTGACTTACAATCTGCACATCATTATCCGTTTCGAACTGGAGCTGGATTTGCTCACTGGTACGCTGCAGCTTGACGAACTTCCCGGGGCATGGAACGAGAAATATAAGCGCTACCTGGGTGTGTGTCCTGAGAACGATGCCGAGGGTGTGCTGCAGGATATCCACTGGTCCATGGGCGCTATCGGCTATTTCGCCACTTATTCAATAGGGAATCTGCTATCTGTGCAGTTTTTGAACAGGGCCCGTGAGGTGCTCCCGAACCTGGATGCGGACATCTCCGTTGGAGAGTTCGGTCCGCTGCTTGGTTGGCTGCGCGACAATATCCACCGCCACGGTAGCAAGTTCACCCCGCGCGAGCTGGTGCAGCGCGTGACGGGTGGGGAAATGGATGCGCGCGCCTATATGGGTTACCTGCGCGAAAAATACAGCGATATTTACAATCTGTGAGCGCGGGTGGGTTCATAACCCGATTGGGTGCCAGGTGGTCTTGGTGTCCTGTGTGCGCAGGATGGCGTATGGGTTGAGCGCGGCCGCGCTCTCCCAGTCGGCGCGCCCGCACACTGTCACTCTCTTCACGTTCTCGGCAGCGTTCTTTTCCGCCTGAGTGATTTCGGCTTTGTCATCCCCAAAATATACCAGAGCGTTCACATCCATATGGGTAGCGAACGGTTCCAATAGCTCCCTGCGGAACCCAGTGAGCAGGTTGACCACTCCGGCAGGGAGGTCAGCGGTGTGTAACGTCTCTGCCAACGAGACCGCGCACAGCGGGTAATCACGCGCGGCCAGTGCTACACACGAGTTCCCTCCGGTGATGACCGGGGATAGCGCTGCCAGCAGCCCGAGCAGACCCGATTCGCGCGGCGCGACAACCGCGACCACACCTGTAGCTTCCGGCACGGTGAAATTGAAATAGGGAGCGGCGACCGGATTGACTCGGCTGAAGATCTGGGCGTATTTGTCTGCCCAACCGGCATAATAAATCAACAGGTCGATTGCTCTAGCGACCTCCTTGCGCGCGGCGGATGGGCTTGCCCCCTGCAGGCGCAGCTCCTCGCGGAATTGTGCGCTACGTCCCTCAAGCATTTCTGCGCAGCGATAGATAATCTGGCCGCGATTGTAGGAGGTGCGCCCGGACCATCCCGGGCATGCGTCGCGCGCTGCCGTTACCGCGTCGCGGAAGTCCTTGCGTGACGCTCGGCATATGTTCGCTGCAGCAGTGCCGTCTGGTGCTTCCCAGTGGAATGTGTGCCCGGACTCGCTTCGCGGGAAACGTCCGGCGATGAAGAGTTTGTGCGTCTTACGCACTTCTAGTCGCTTACTCATCATTGCCGCTGCTACGCGCCCAAGCGCACGTATGGCAGCAGCCCCTCCACTCCACCCTCTCGGCCCATACCACTCTCCTTATAGCCTCCGAATGGCGAGGCTGGATCGAACTTGTTAAAGGTGTTTGCCCAGATTACCCCGGCGCGGATGTCGCGCGTGACCTTGAAAATCTTCGCACCCTTGTCTGTCCACACTCCGCCAGAAAGTCCGTAGGGCGTGTTGTTGGCCTTGGTGATGACCTCATCAACGGTCCGGAAAGTTTGCACAGCCAGAACAGGCCCAAAAATCTCCTCCTGGACCACGCGATGAGACTGGGAGACATTGCTGAACAACGTAGGAGCGTGCCAGAAGCCCTTGTCCGGCAGGCGGCAGCTGGACTGGTAGACTTCGCCGCCCTCCTGCTTCCCAATTTCGACAAAGGCTTGGATCCGTTCGAGCTGCTCGCGCGAGTTGATTGCGCCCACGTCAGTGTTCTTGTCTAGCGGATTTCCAACTATGAGCGTCTCCATGCGTTCTTGCAGCTTTCCAATCACCTCCGCAAACACGCTTTCCTCTACGAACAGGCGCGATCCAGCGCAGCAGACATGCCCCTGATTGAAGAAGATGGAGTTTATGATGCCTTCTACCGCCTGATCGATAGCGGCGTCTGCGAAGATGATGTTGGCCGCTTTCCCGCCCAGTTCTAGGGTGTAGCGTTTGCCTCTGCCTGCAAGCACCCGCATAATCTCTTTCCCCACCGCTGTAGATCCGGTGAAAGCTATTTTGTCCACGTCGGGATGGCGCACTAGCATCTGGCCGGTCTCTCCACCGCCGGTGACTATGTTCACCACTCCAGGCGGTATCCCGGAGTCGCGTACAATCTCGGCGAGAATCATGGCGGTGAGCGGGGTCGTTTCGGCCGGCTTGAGTACTAGAGTGTTTCCGGCGGCGAGCGCCGGTGCCAGTTTCCATGCCGCCATCAACAGCGGGAAGTTCCACGGGATAATTTGTGCGGCCACGCCCAGGGGCTGCGCGCTGCGTCCGGGGAAAGCGTAGTCCAGCTTATCCGCCCATCCGGCGTAATAGAAAAAATGGGCCGCGGCAAGGGGAATGTCAACGTCGCGGGCCTCTCTAATCGGCTTGCCGCCGTCCATGCTCTCCATCACGGCCAGCTCGCGCGCACGCTCCTGAATCATGCGCGCGATGCGGAAAATGAACTTTCCGCGCTCAGCCGCTGGCATGCGCGACCAGGTATGGGTGAACGCCTCCCGAGCGGCTGCCACGGCACGATGGATATCATCCGCTCCGGCCTGTGGCACCTCACACAGTTTTTCTTCCGTGGCCGGATTGATGCTCTGGAAATATTCTCCGCTTGCGGCTGGCCGGGACTCTCCATCGATGAATAGCCCGTAACGCTCGCGCAGGGTCACCTCGCCGCTGCTCTGCGGCGCCGGGCTATAGCTCCAGTCAGTGTCAAAATTTAGGGTGGATTTTATGCCTGGCATGTTCAAGCTTCAGTCGATGGAAAAATAGCCGGGTGACTGGTACATCCCGGTGGATTGCTTGATAATCTGCATGAGCACGTCATTGGCCAGTGAGCTCGCGCCAAAGCGGAAAAGGTTCGGGGTGAGCCAGTCCTGTCCAAGCGTCTCGCGCAGCATGACCAGATATTGGATGGCCTGCTTGGCTTTACTGATACCGCCGGCCGGTTTCAGACCGACTCTCCTGCCGCTCTCGCGGTGGTAATCGCGGATGGCCTGCATCATCACCAGCGTCACTTCCGGGGTGGCCGCTGGTTGCACTTTACCAGTAGATGTCTTGATGAAATCCGCTCCGGCTGCCATGGCTAGGTCGCTGGCAGCGCGCACATTGTCGAGTGTCACTAGCTCTCCGGTTTCGAGGATGACTTTTAGGTGCGCTCGTTCACATGCTTGCTTGACGCGCGTGATTTCATCATACACGTAATCGTAGTCTCCGCTTAGAAAACGTCCCCGAGAAATAACCATATCGATCTCGTCAGCGCCATCCTGCACGGCGCGGGTGACCTCGGCCAACTTCGTCTCCAGGTTCAACATGCCGCTGGGAAAGGCGGTGGCCACGGCGGCGACCTTCACGCCACTGCCGCGCAGTGCCGATTTAGCCACTTTAATCATGGGTGCATAAACACACACGGCTGCCACGTGCGGGAGTCCCGGGAAGCGCTCGTGTAAATGGGTGGCTTTGTAACACAGCTGGTATACCTTTCCGGGCGAATCGCGCCCCTCTAACGTGGTTAGGTCAATCATGCTCAGCGCAAGGATGAGAGCCTGCACTTTTGATTCTTTCTTAATGCTACGCGAGTGCAGCCGTGCCACGCGTTCTTGTATGCCAATCTGATCAACAGAGCGGGATGCCGTCAGCATGGGATCGTGCGTCTCAATCCTGATTCGAGTGCGGGCGCACGATGCGCCAGTCATGTATGGGGAAATAGACCGCCCAAACTTTTCCCACAATTTGCTCCATGGGCACCAGGCCGATGTGTGGCGCGCGGGAATCCTTGGAGAAATTGCGGTTATCTCCCAGCACAAGGTATTGGCCGGCTGCCAGATGCCAGCGTTGTGTTTCCGTGGGCAGCATCGGTTCGCGCAGGTATGGTTCGAGCACCTGACCTCCGTTTAAGTAAATCTGCCCGGCGTCAATTTCTACGCTGTCGCCCGGAACACCGACTACGCGTTTGATAAAATCGGTTTGACCGGGTCTCCCGATGAGGTTTTCCCAAAAGGTAGCCGGGCTGCTCTCCGGTGGTACGAACACCACCACATCGCCGCGCGCGGGTGGATTGAATCGGTATGATATCCGATTTACGATTATGTATTGACCGTCCCGGAAGCTATCCGCCATACTGTCTCCGTCGATGCGGAAGCGTGCGGAGATTAGGTTGACGCCGACGAAGATGGCCACGGCCAGCAGCAGGGTTTCAGTCAGCTCGCGCAGCACGGTGATGATTAGTGGGCGCCTGTGGTGGTGGGCTTGAGCCTGCAATTGTGTCATCCGGGAATGTGCCGCTGCGCTCAATTATAAACTGACTCTGGCGCGACAACAAACCGTGCTAATCGGAGCGCTCACGGAAGGCCAGCCGCAATGGTGTGCCGGTGAATTCGAAACGGGCGCGAATTTGGTTTTGTAAGAAGCGCGTATAGCTGAAATGCAGCAGCCTCCTGTCGTTGACGTGCAGTAGGATGACTGGTGGGGCGGTAGCGACCTGCGCGGCATAGAAAATGCGTAAGCGCTTGCCTCCCTGAGAGGGAGGTGCTTGCTGCCCGATAGCGGCTCTGATAACCTTGTTCAATTCAGCGGTGTTCACGCGGCGGTGACGCTCTGCATATACCTCCAGAGCTAGCGGCAGGGTTTTGTGCACACGTTGGCCGGTCAATGCGGAAACGAAGATAACGGGCACATAATCCAAAAACTGGAGCTCCCCTCTCACCATGGTTCGGTACGTATCCATCGTGTAGCTGTCTTTTGGAATGGCATCCCACTTGTTGACTACCACTATGACGCTACGTGCTTTATCTAGCACTATGCCGGCTATGTGCGCGTCTTGGGCGGTGAACGGCTCGGTGGCGTCTACCAGCAGCATCACGACCTCTGCCCGATCTATCGCCTTGAGTGCCCGTAACACGCTGTATTTCTCCACTCCAGGGACTATTTTGCCCCTGCGGCGGATTCCGGCCGTATCTATCAGGGTAATGTCGGTTCCATGATAAGTCAGGACGGTGTCGATTGCATCCCGTGTTGTGCCCGCTTGCGGGGACACAATCACTCGCTCCTGCCCGAGCAGTTTGTTCAGCAGACTGCTTTTACCTACGTTTGGTCGACCAACGATAGCGATGGTGATGCTCTCATCGGACACAGCGGGCCGTGCGGGTGTCAGCTGCGCTACAATAGCGTCGAGCAAATCCCCGCTGCCAGTCCCGTGCAGTGCGGTGATGGGAAATGGTTCACCTAAGCCTAGCTCGAAAAACTGCTGCGCATCGGTGCGTCGGACGGCATTGTCGCACTTGTTGACTGCCAGCAGCAAGGCTGGGCGCTTTTGGCTGGACATCTTTTTTTGGCCGCGGCGCAGCATGTCGACGACCTTTGCGTCTGTAGCGGTCACTCCTGTGGTTACATCGGTCATGAAGACAACTACGTCCGCCTCGCTAATGGCCAGCTGCGATTGCGACCGGATTTCATTGATGAACGCCGCGGAATCGCTAGCAAGTGGCTGGGTATCTGTTCTACGCTCGCTGGCCTCTATGCCACCGGTATCCACTAGATCGAAAGAGACGCCATTCCATTGCACTTCTGCCACCAGCCGGTCGCGTGTCGTGCCAGGCACTTTATCGACAACCGCCAACCGTTCGCCCGCTAGGCGGTTAAACAGGGTCGATTTACCTACATTGGGTCGTCCGACCAGAGCTACGAGGGCTTTGCGCATCGGGCGAAAATCAGGGCGATGTGGTAGTTGTGGTAGGTGTGGTAGTGGCGCTGGCTGCTGCCGGCATGGATGTGGTAGCGGGTGCCGTGGAAGCCTCGTCGGGACTCGCAGCAACCGGTGGCGAGATGGTTTCGGTTGCCGTTGGCGTG
>Ga0310123_10003748_pt1 | contig 11653 bp, 15 predicted proteins | sample CB6_AW_1057_MG_FD_203505 | JGI IMG/M metagenome (GOLD analysis project Ga0310123, IMG submission 203505) | Marine microbial communities from Western Arctic Ocean, Canada - CB6_AW_1057 | ecosystem: Environmental > Aquatic > Marine > Oceanic | place: Canada: Western Arctic Ocean | collected... | reverse complement strand
AATGGCCCTCCGGCCACCGCGACCGCCACCGCGACCGCCGCCCCGTACCGCGATGATCGAGTCCCCCTGCACGCCGTAGCCGTTCACCGAAAAGACATAAGCACGCTGCTGGTCGAGAAAGGTGTCGAAGTAGACCGAGATGGTGTCGTCGCCGAAGCCGGCCCGGTCCCGGTCGACGCGGTTGGCCCGCATGATTCCCGGGTCCTGGTACCTGGCGTGGAAGGCGAGGTAGATGTTCGAGTTGTCATACGCGATGTAGACGGTGGTGCTTTCGGTGGCGGGGGCTCCGTCGAGCGGTCGCTCCTGGACGAAGTCGGTGATCTGTGCGGCGTCTTGCCACACAACGTCGTCGAGTCGTCCGTCGATGTCTGGAGCCGTCCGGGTTCGGACGGGGCGCACGGTGACGCGACCGGCCAGAGCACCGGCGTCTCCACTGACCGGCGCCTCACTGAACTGCGGCGGTTGATCACCGATTGTAATCCCGCCGGTCACCGCGTCTGCCGGTGGCCTGGCACCACGGGTGCGACCACTGTCAATGTCCCCATTGCTCCCGGCCGACGGCGGGACTGGCGAGAACGCTCCACCGGTGCCGCGGTTGCCACAACCCTGGTCCCGTCCGTCACGAAGCTCTTGGGGGGATCGACGTTCGGCCATGGCCGCCGACGCTGAACGGCTGCCGGCGATGTCCTCGAGGCCGGCGCTCAGGTCGGCCACCACGCGGTCCTGGAGCGCGAAGATCTCGTCGAAACGCCCGTCCACCTTGGCGGTCTCGCGTGCGTCGCCGGTCTCGACATTGACGACCCGGGCGGTGATCCGCAACTGATCCCAGAGGTGCTGGAACCCGCCAGTGACGATCCAGGCAACACCCAGCTCCCGGGCGAGCGCACGCGCGACCACCTGGTCACTGAGGGCGAGCGCTCTATCCCGTTCCCCTCCGTCGTTTTTCAGAGCAGCGAGAAAGGCCTCTCGCCCGATGACCGAGAGCCCGGCGAATTGCTGGAGGTCGGCCGTGACGGTCTCGGCGATGCCGATGCCGATCCAGTCGTCGTCAGGCCGTCCAGAGATGTTGGCGAACGGGAGGACCGCAACCGAGTGCGGCCTGAGATTGCCCGCCTCCGGAAGGACGGTCTCGCCTTGCGCGGAGCCCTGTGCGTGGGCGACCGCGCCAAACGAGGCAAGGCATGCCCCGCACAACAGCGACGCGAGTTGCGAAGTCAGACCCGATAGGAGAAAGCACCTCGAACGCAACACACTCCCAACGTCAATACGCCAGCGGCCACAGACCTGTTTACAGAACGCGGACCCCCCCTGGGTCTGTCTGATGAGACTAAATCAGGCACTGTCAAGTTAACGAGTCCGCTCGCCGGCTCCAGATTTCCTAGTATGTCGTTCAATCCGTTCTCTACCTCTAGCGGCGAATGTCATTCGGGGAGCATCCGGGGAGTAAGTGTCCGTGCGTCACTTCTTTTTGATTCTGCCACTCTCACCTCGGCTCGCCTTGGAATCAGATGCAGACCGGCGCTGACTTGGACAGACGCACTCCGCCGCCTCTGAGACGATGACCGAGACCTCCGATTCAGACGCCGAACCCTCATGTCCTCAAGATCCTGTTGCAGGATCGACCGGATCGGCGTAGCGTAGGGAAAAGATTCCCCCTACAAGGAGGGCCCGATAGCACCTCGTCACATCGCGGACACGTTGAAGCGACTCCGGTCTGAGTATCTGAACATGCCCAGGCTCTCTCTCACGCCGGGCCAAGTCGCGCCGATCTTGAACGTCGATCCCCCCACTGCGAGGGGCCTGCTGCACACGCTCGAAGCGTCACGCGTCCTGGAACGCACGCGGGATGGGCGATTCACCCGCGCGGTGCCAGGTCCCGAGTTGCATGACTGTGCTCTATGTCGCCAGCCACGCGCGCACGGCAGTCTGCTCCAGGTAGAGAACACCGACGAGGCGGACGCGATCTGGGCATGCACGGACTGCCAGCAGAAGCTGACCGGTGGCATCGATAACGAAGGCGTCCAGGGCCGTTGACCTGGATACCTCAACGCCCGCGGTGAGACTCAACAGACTCCATGTCAATCAAGAACTCGGGATTCGCCAGACGCCAGCCACAGCCTCCGCCGCAAGCGCGGTTGGCGTTGTCGATCATTGAGTGTGCCGTCAGCGACATCAAGGCTGATAACGCGCCCCTCCAAAAAAGCGCCGCTCGCTTTTTGAGTGGCTCACCGGAGTTCTACTTTTGGGCGCACGTGCTCGAGCAAGATTCCAGCTGGCTGCTACGGAGCCTCCGCGCCAAGTTGCGTCAAGATTCGCCGCACGCGTTCGAGCGGCTCTCACGAGACGCTCGTCGTTAGCACACTCTGGCGAGGATAAGGTGAACGACGCCGTCTGTCACTCGCGGGAACTTTCGACCGTATATTCCGCTCCATTCTCTGCCGTGTACGGCCCGAACGATTGACCTCGAACGACGATCCCCACGTGCCGTGGCTCGGTGGGGTGCCGCACACGAACTCGGCGTGACCCTCAACATCTGTGTACTGATGGCTCAGCGTGCCTGGCACGCCGGTATAGGAGAAGTGGACAGCGGCGTCGGCCACCACGAAGACGTGGACGGCGTGCTGGCTCCCGCCAATGTCGACGTTCTCGTTTGACATTCACTCTCTCGGTTCATGTGACGGGGGCGTTCAGTCACGGGTCGGCAGGTCATACATGGCCTGCATCGCCGGCTCGATCATCTCAAAGGAGACCGCTCCGCTTGCTGCGACCTTCGACTCCCCTTTGTCGGTCGACCTCTCCAAGACCTCATGGTAGTGGTCCCAGAAGGCGGAGAGGTCTCCGCGGCGCGCCGCGCTCACGAACACGGTCGTCGCGTTGGCCGCGGGTACACATTCGACAATCGCGAGGAGCGTCCTCAACTTTTGCGCCTTGGTCATGGTCAGGACCGTGCGTTCTCCGTCGAGGGGTCCGTCGTCCGTTCCACCGGCTGGCCTGTTCGACGCGACACCACCCGCGTCTCTATGTATGTCACGGCGTCGCTGACTCGCTGCATCGGGTCCGCCTCGTCGTCCGTGATCTCGATGCCGAACGTCTCCTCAAAGGCAAGCAGTAACTCGAAGGCATGCAGGGAATCGGCTCCCAGGTCGTCCCGGAAGAGGGCGTCGTCAGTGAGGCGGTCTGCATCGATGCCGAGATGCTTCGCAATGAGGCTCCGGACCTGGTCAGCGGTCGTCATGTGGTCTCACACCGACGTGGGGGCCAGTCGGCTCGTGAAGACATCGCGTCTACGGTATGCTATCACCGCCACGGCGACCGATCGCGAACCGGTCATCGCCGAGACGCGCCAGGAAGGCACTGGGTATGAAGGCCACGGGCACAGATGCCCTCAATCTCATCCGACATTGGAAAGAGGAAAGCGCGCAGATGTATTGTACGTGGGCCAGCGAGGGAGCGGGGTTTCAGTTGACGGGCCGCATTACCGAGCTGTCAGACTCGGTGCTGTCGATCACGGGGACGGCGTGCGAGGCCCTCATCCCGCTGGACGGCGTGTCCTACCACTATCACGGGTCTCAGGACATCCCCTCCGCCATTCAGAAATCACTCGAGGGCACCTTGGTGAGCGTGTTGGAGCTGAGTCTTCGCAGCGGGGACACGGTAGTCATGGCCGAGGTGCGAACCGCCTCATCACCGGCGGAACCGCCACAGTAGACGGCTGCCCGTCGCGGGCGACGCCCAACGGGCAACGTCCGGCGGCGGTGGAGACGACGTATGTCTTGGTACGGAACGTGGGAAGGAGACTGATGGCAGCGGGATACACGATTTACCGAGGGGCGGACAGCAGCAAATGGTGCGTGGTCGAGCTTCCAGATGAGTGGACACGCGACGACGCGCTCCCACCGAAGAGTTTCACCGATCGCTGATTCGACACCCTGGACGACGCGCGGGCCGAACTGACAGCGCGCCTCGACGGCCTGGCAGCGAAGAGGACCTAACGTCTTGGCTGCGCGTCACAGGCATCCCGCTCTCATGCGGCGTGTGGCGTTCCAACAGACAACCGTTCAGCCCTTCAACGCCGCCCGTACCTTCAAGAGGAGGTACTCGTGATCGAAGGGCTTCATCAGGTACGAGTTGCGGGTATTCTCCACACCCTGACGCACGGCGTCTGACAGTTTGGTCCTCGCTGGCCATATACAGGATTCGGAGGTCCGGGCTGTGGTGCCGAACCCAAGTGGCTCGCTCAAGCCCGTCCATGCCCGGAAGGACGACCTCGGTCATCACCAAACGAATCAGGGGTAAGTGTTCGCTGAACAGGTTCCAGGCTTCCTCACCGTCGCGTGCGCATAGGACCCAATACTCTTCCCGTTCGAGGCTGTTCAGCACCCGTTGCCGCAGAGTGTCATCGTCCTCGACGAGCAAGATGACGTCGGGTCGAGTGGGGGTCAGGACGGCCTCCGTAAAAGACGACGCACCGGGCCGCTCACTCCGAGGTTGGGCCGAGAAGCACGCTAATGCCCCCGGCCCGCTCGGGGTGCTCACCGTGGCGCTCGCCGAGTGATCCGGCTCAGTCCGGCGGCGCTCCGAGGCCGCTCGCCCCATCCGCTTTGGAGGAGTGCGTGGCAATGCTGGCACACGCGGGCGTCAGACGGGAGCGTGCCGTCGCAGTATGGGCACTTGAGCCGTTGCACGGGATGCGAGAAGGAGAGCGGAACAAAGAACAGCACGACGGCGAGTGGACCCAACGCCAGCCCAGCCACGACACCCGTGGTCGTGGAGAAGTCGCGACGGTGCGCCGCCATATGCCCGACCGAGGCTCCAAGGCCGACCCAGATCAAAAATCCCATACACGTCTCGTTCGATGACCTGAACCAGTGTAGCCCCTCACGGGGCACGTCAAGACGATCGTGATGCTCGTGGCCTGCGTGGTCGCTGGCCTCTGACGCGCGTGGTCGCGCCGGGGCTGAGGCGTGAGACATACCGGAGGATGATCGCCGTGACCGCGGCCAGGCTTGCCGCCGCTGAGATGCCGCCACCTGGCATCCCGACGACCATCACGAAGGCGGTAGGGGCACGTTTAGGCGAGTCAGGCAACCGCCCTGCGCTGAGCCATCACCAGCAGGTGGTCGTTCTCATACGTGATGCGCGTGACATCGCGGAACGTCTGACGCACGCCCTGGCGGAAGGTGTCGATCGCCGCGCGAAGGCCGTCATCAGAATACAGTCTGAACGTTGAATAGTGATAGTGGGTGGCTTGTTCGACCAGTCGCGACAACGAGGTGGCGACCGTCCATGCGACCGTCTGCGTGCGAACCGACACAAAGGCCCCGGTGGCCAGGAGGGCCGCTTGCAGATCCTCGACTTCGTGGAGTCTCGTTTCCCGCATGGCGAACTCGGGAAAGTGGCGGCCCCAGATCGTGCGACGGTTCTGTTCTGGGGTGCGCGTGTAGACGACGAGTTGGCCGGATGGGCTGAGCACGCGAGACGCCTCGGCCAGAAACCGCGTGAGGTCGACATGATGCACGGCATTGAAGCAGGTCATCACGTCGCAGCTGGATGTGCGGATCGGGAGCGATTCGACGGCCCCGACCATGTGCTGCGAACGAAGACCCGCGTGTCCATTGCGGATGCGCGCCTGCGTGAGCATGGCCGGACTCAGATCCAGGCCGATGGGAACGACCTCCACGCCGAGCGTTGAGGCGAGGCAATGACTGACCGCCTCCAGGTACCGACCCGAGCCCGTAGCGACGTCCAGGAGTCGCACGGGTCTCCCCGGATCCTCGGCGCGAGCCACCAGGTCGCTGATGACACCCACGGCATCGAGATCCAGCTCGCGCAACGTCCGATACCGTGCCGACACCTTCGCGAAGTGATCGCTCAACTGCCTCGTGCGGTCGCGCTCCTCGCTGCCGTCCGTCCCAGCGGGTATCTCGACAGGCAATCCAGGCGTGGGTATCGTGGCCATAAGTTGTCTGGTGAACCCGGGACCAGACGGGGGGTCAATTCGGGTCGCTCGACGCACTCAGTTTGACAGTCTGGCACTCTCCCTTGTGTCTGTCAACTACGCCAAATGGCCGAAGCCGGGTCGGTCGTGCTGACACGGAGCGTGACCCGCGAGGCTCAGTGGAGCAGGATGTGGGTCAAGACTAGTGAGGCGAGGAGTCCCGCGCCGAATCGTGCCACGCCTTTGTCGGGGGCCGCTATCAGGTCGCGGAATGGGATGCGCCATCCGTGGTGCCTCATCGTGGGCACGGCCACCGCGGTGAAGCTGAGCACGATGACCCACCCGGACCGCACGAGATAGCTCGTCTCCGGCCAGACCAGCGTGAACCCGAAGTACAGGGCCATACTGGCGAGCAACGCGCCCAGCACGAGCGGCCGCGAGGGCCGAATGAGAAAGACCGCGGCGGTCACGAGCACCACGAATCCGTTCTTCACGTAGTAGGACAGCTCGTTGAACCAGTGCGTCAGGGGATCCTCCTGGAGACTGCCCGTCTTGAGGAAGACGACAAGGAAAGCGAAGAGCAGACCGGTCACCAAGGCGCCCACGATGGCCGATTTCCCCACGCGGACGACCTCCTCGGGGGACGCATCCGGCCGCAGGTAGCGCTTATAGATGTCGATGGACCACAGGGTGGCCACAGAGTTGAAGATAGAGTCGACCGTGCTCATCAGGGAGGCGAACAGACCGCAGACGATGAGGCCGCGCAGGCCGGCCGGAAGGAACCGGGTGACGAGGGTCATGTACGCCCGGTCCGGGTCGTCCAGGGGCTCATCGGCCAGGATGCCGGCCATGGCGATCCCGGGGACGACGATGATGAGCAACATGACGTACTTGAGGACCCCGCCCACCAACAGCCCGACCTGGGCGTGCCTCAAGCTCTTCGCCGCCAGGGCTCGCTGCAGGATCACCTGGTTCGCCCCCCAGTAATTCAGGTTCAGGAGGTTCATCCCGATGATGGCGGTCCATGGCACAGTGGGGTGGTCCCGGGGCAGATGCAGGTGCATGAGGTGTCCCGTCGTGCCGAAGAGCTCGGACCAGCCGCCCAGATGATGCACGGCGACCGAGACCGTGATGAGTCCTCCCCCGAGGAGCAAGACGAACTGGACGACGTCGGTCCGAACCACGGCCCGCAATCCGCCAAGATACGTGTAAACCGCCGAGAACAGCCCGAGGGCGACGATTAGGACGGCGAGCCGCACCGCTTCACGGTCGCTGATCCACGCCACCATCTCGTTGAAGATGCCATCGAGTGCGTACGCCGCCCAGAACAATGCCGTGCCGAGGTAGAGCAGCGCGTAGAGCACAATCATCAGGACTGCGTAGGCCAACGCGACCCGCGGCCCGAACCGGAGCTCAAAGAACTGGCTGATCGTGACGACCTTGAGTCGGAGGTAAAGAGGAACGAAAAAGAAGGCGGCGATCACAATGCCGAAGATGGCGTTGAGCTCGAAGTTCCCCTGCGCCAATCCGCCGACATAGGCCGCACCCGTCACCGAGAGGAAGTGGCCGGCCGAGATGTTGGTCGCGATGGTGGACATCGCGATGGATGGCCACCGCAACGAGCGTGAGCTGAGAAAATACTCCTCAGGACCCACACGAGCGTCGGCGCGCGTACGCAGGCCAATCACGAAGATGATGGCGAAATACGCGATGACGATCCCGAAGTCGATCATGGGCGGATGCTCGAACGCGGGGTCCTCGTGGCCGACCTCGAAGGGACCGACGTGGCAGTTGGAGTCATCCGCGTCTGTGGAAGACAGCCTGTCGCCCCGGACGCGACGGCGTGCAGCGCATGGACGTCCATGCGGGCCCCTAGCCCTTCAACGCCGCTCGCACTTTCACGAACAGGTGGTCATGATCGAAGTGCTTCATCAGGTACAAATTGCGGGTCTCCATCACACCCTCGCGCACGGCCTCTGACAATTGGTCCTCGCGCGCCAGTTCTGCACCGACTCCGAGCGAGCCAGGCCCCAGGCAGCGAGACTTGCAGCGGTTGCGGCGAATAGGGCGATCAGACCCACTGCTACGGGCCGCTGCCAGACCTGAATCTGGACCTCCCGGACTCGCGCAGTATCAGCGGGATCGAACGCTCCGTCCATGGCCAATCTTACGTCAGCGACGTCGTGGAACCGCTCCTTCGGATCTTTGGCGAGACATCGACCCAGGAATGCGGTCAGCGACGGCGAGATCTCGGCTGGTAACACGCTGAGGTCGGGCGGCTGCTCAAGGACGCCAGACAAGGTCATCGAGATATCGTCTCCCTCGAAGACCTTTCGTCCGGTAAGTATCTCGACGAGCACGACGGCGAGTGCCCAAATATCTGACTTCCTGTCTGCTGGCCTGCCCCTCGCCTGTTCTGGCGACATATACGCCGCCGTCCCCATGATCACGCCCATCTGGGTGGCGGCAGCGGTGAGGGTGGGCGACTGACTCGGGTCACCCACAGGAGTGGGATCGAGTGCCTTCGCCAAGCCGAAGTCCAGCACTTTCACGGTCCCGTCGTCTTTGACTTTGATGTTGGCGGGCTTCAAGTCCCGGTGGATGACACCAGCTTCGTGAGCGGCCTCCAGTGCCTCAGCGATTTGCTTGGCAATGGGTAACGCTTCGTCTACGGGAATCGGCCCTTGCGCGATCCGGTCAGCCAGCGTTGGCCCCTCAACCAACTCCAGCACCAACGGCCGCGCATCGTCAGCCTCTTCGAGACCGTAGATAGCCGCAATGTTCGGATGGTTTAGGCTGGCGAGGACGTGAGCTTCCCGCTGAAATCGAGCGAGGCGATCAGGATCGGACGCAAACGCTTCGGGCAGGATCTTCAGCGCGACTTGTCTGTTGTGCTTGGTATCGGTGGCTTGATAGACCTGCCCCATACCACCCTCGCCGATAAGGGCGGTGACGTCGTAATGGCCGAGTCGGGAGCCGAGTGCGAGACTCATGGGCTGTCAGCGTCCGACGGCGGCGTGCCGTCCTTTGGCTTTCCCGAGGACCGGCCGGCGCCGATAGCCACGCCCACGGCCACTCCGAGGGCGAGCCACAGGCCGATGTTGTCGAGTGAGGTGCCTGGAGTGAGGGCCATCGCCAGTGTCGTTGCCGCATTTTACTGGCGACCGGGCGAAAACCGGGAGTGTCCTATTGGCGGGGAGTTTTGGACCCTCACGCCCCGTTCTACGGGGTTAGCCCCAGAAGTGCGATTGCGCCCAGATCAGGCCAACGTTTATAGCGGTGTGGAATGCGGGTATTCCGCGTCACCTTACAGGCATTGTGCCCTGGCAGTCGGACTTGTTTGGGTTATTCGGCATGTCGAGTGGGTGCGGTCCGACGGAAGCACCTGCGGCGTCTGGAACACCCAGACGCTTGCTGACGAACAGCACCTCGTACACCCAAGCGGGAAACGGAAGAAGCCAGTCGCTGCAAGAGTTGTTGTTGTAGTGAAGGTGAGCGACGTAAAAGAATCTTCGCAGGTGGTTCATCACTGCGATAAACCGTTCTTCCTCGATGCCGTGAAACTCGGCGGCGATTTGATCGACCCGCTGTAACACGTCATCGGGCGTGTGTAATAGTGCCTCCCACTCGGCCCCCTCCACGTCGATCTTCAGGACCAAGCGCTGACCGCTATCGCCGTTCACGACGACCTGGCTAGCAATCGTATCGAACAGGCGGCCCTCCTCGACGCGACGTGTCTCGCTCACGCACTCCTCGTGAAAGCGTGTGTCCGCTTTGGGACAGGCGGGCGGGCGGATGTCGAAGCAGTCGTATTGATGGACGGTGACGTCCAGGCGCGTCGAGACGTCGCATCCCCAACCGTCGTAGCCGCTGATACCGTAGGAGTAACCGACGTGAACGGCGTCCAGCAGATTGGCGCACATCAGGTATCCGCCGTCATTGTCTTCCCCGAATCGCTCGAGGTCGCAATTGGCCAGCCGGATTGGCTGCACGGCGTTGAACAGCTGCTGTCGGATCTCCGTCTCTGTGAGATACTCGTCAGTCGCCACCGGCGCTGAATGACGTCGAAGCTGTACGCTCACAACGATTGCAGAAATCGAGATCGCGACGGCCACCAGAAGCCAGTGGCTGCGTTGCGGCGGAAGGGTGAGTAGACGATAGGCCGGACCCATATGGCGATGCGAAATAGGAGCCGCATTCGGCAGGTTAACGAAGGGCCCTTCTTCGACCCACGCGGCCTCCAAGCCCCCAGACACACCGCCTTGGCCTTGCGGCGGTGAGGATAGCCGTCATCTTGTCGAATCGCCGACATGCCCCACGTTTCCTCGGCTCTATCTTGAGCGCCACCTGCCGGTTCAGCTTGGTATCGCTGGCTTGATACACCTGTCCCATCCCACCCTCGCCGATAAGGGCAGTGACGTCGTAGTGGCCGAGGGTGGTGCCGGGGGTGAGAGGCATCAGTTCGAGGGCACAAGGGGTTTGAGTTCCTCAACACCAGAGAGTTCAGACCTGCCTCGCTTTCGCTTGTTTGTCTCGTTTCTTCTGCTTCCTTGCGGCGTCCTTGGTGTCTCTTTGCTTCTTGCTCTTGTTCTTGTCCTTCTGACCACCCTTGTCTCCCATTGCATGTCTCCCTTGTCGCAGGTGTCCACGAGCCAGAATTGGTTGGTTTCGTGAACGGTCGGTCTACGCAGTCATCTTGGTCACCTGATCGCAGCACTCGAGCCTCGCCAGTCGATCGGGATCATCCGTGAGGGCATTGTCAGGTTGGACCAAGACTATCAATGTTAAGCGACGATTCAAGTTAGGCGCTCAATTGTAACGCTTCGCAGCGGTTCAAGGAGTCATCCTGCGAGCGCACTCCATGGGCAAAGTGTGAGTCCACGACCTCAAGTTGACAACACTCTGTGCCCGTGGCACACGCTGGCCGGCGAGTGCGCGACGCGCAGCTTGACTGGACGTTGTCTAGCTTTCCGCTGCATCCCTGATCTGGATTTCGAGGTTGCCTTATTGCGACTTGCGCGAGCCACCCCTACCCCCCCCCCATACATCACAAGCGACGCCAGGCCTCGGCGAAAGCCGACTTCTAAAGCCATGAGAACGCTTCATCGTGCTGGCCTAGCCCAAGGTTGACCTGAGCCATCGACAAGGCCTTCAGCGCCACGTTCCGGTCGAGCGAGCCGGTTACCTCAACCGATCCGATTCGAGTTCCAGACTCTAATGCCATATTCGAGGGGCATAAGAACTAGCGCTTCCTCTTCCCCATTACTTCTCGTGAGCCTGATACCAACTGTCAAAGAGATCGAGCTTCGCTTCGCGCACCTTGGCGACCGGAACCGTCCCCTCGGTGGCGAACTCGATCGCCGACTCGTGCTCGCGGTCATACTGCGGCCACTCCGGCAGTCCCTCGCCATTGGGATTGCCGGTCTTCGCGAAGTTCACCCAGTACGACGACATCTCATCGGACAATTGGTAGTCGCGGTCGTTCCAGTCGATCCCGACCAGTCCCACGTTCCCGAATGCGTACGCCAGGTCACCCGAGTGATACGCTCCGGCCCCACGCCGGCCGGCTGGAAAATCCACGTCCGGTCGATCGGGTAGGTAAAGACGGAAGACCGGCGGTGCGTGACTGAAGAAATAGAGAAAGACGTCGTTCGTATCGCCCATCGCGCGTGCCCACGCGCGCATTTGCCAGGTGAAGTTGCGATCGGCCGAGAT
>Ga0310123_10003747_pt1 | contig 11654 bp, 7 predicted proteins | sample CB6_AW_1057_MG_FD_203505 | JGI IMG/M metagenome (GOLD analysis project Ga0310123, IMG submission 203505) | Marine microbial communities from Western Arctic Ocean, Canada - CB6_AW_1057 | ecosystem: Environmental > Aquatic > Marine > Oceanic | place: Canada: Western Arctic Ocean | collected... | reverse complement strand
CCGAACTCGGATAGCTCAACCGGCAGAAGATTTCTGCGTTGGTTGGCGTCGCTCCGTTCAACCGCGATAGCGGACAGTTCCGCGGCCGCCGAACGATCTTCGGTGGTCGTCGCGCCGTCAGAAGCGTGTTGTACATGGCGGCCCTGGCAGCTCGTCGGTGCAACCCCGTGATTCGCGCGTTTGCCGACCGACTGGAAGATCAAGGCAAACTCCCCAAAGTCATCCTCGTGGCCTGCATGAGGAAACTCCTCGTCATACTCAACACGATGGTCAAAACAAACGCCCACTGGAACGCCTAAACCGCGTGACGAAAGACTTGAAAATGAACACAGCCGCTCTCCTTATCTCTCCCTCTGATTCGAACAAGCTTTGACGTCTGTGGAGAATTTTCTGGTCAATTCGCGCAAGATTTCGTTGAAAAAGTCCTATTTGAACTCGCCTGCGACCTCGACCAGCGTATGCAGCATGCAGCCGGTTGCTCCTCCTTCACGGTGCGGCTTGTTGCTGGAAGCGAACGACGGACCGGCAATATCAAGATGCACCCAGGGCCGTTCGCTCACAAACTTCTCCAGAAATTTAGCTGCCGTGATGGCTCCGCCCCAGCGCGGGCCGACGTTTTTACAGTCGGCGACGTCGCTCTTGATCAGCTCGGCGTAGTGATCGAACATAGGCAACGGCCAGACGTCTTCGCCGCAGCGCTTCGCCGCGGCCAGCACGTCGTTCGACCAGTCCTCGTCGTTGGAGAAGACGCCGGTCACCTCTTCTCCCAGAGCGACCACGCATGCCCCGGTTAGCGTGGCCAAATCGATGAGTTTGTCGGCTCGCTTGTCGGTGGCATAGCTAAGGATATCGGCCAGCACAAGCCGGCCTTCAGCATCGGTGTTCAACACTTCAATGGTCGTGCCATTGAAGGCAGTCAGCACGTCGCCCAGCTTGTACGACGAGCCGCTGAGCATATTTTCGACCAGGCCCATGATACCGATGACGTTCACCGGCAACTTGAGCCGGGCAATGGCGGTCATCGCTCCCAGCACGGTTGCCGCGCCGGCCATGTCGCTCTTCATGGTTTTCATGCCTTCGGACGGTTTGATCGACAGTCCGCCACTGTCGAAGGTGACCCCCTTACCGATCAGTCCTAGTGTGGCGGCATTGACGTCGCCGCCGTGGTGCTCCAGTACGACAACCCGCGCCGGCCGATCGCTGCCGACCGCCACCGCCAACAGCGAGCCCATTTTTTCGTCTGTCAGGCGGTCCTCGTCGAGGATGTCGCACGACAAACCGTAATCGTTGGCGAGTTGCTCAGCCCGTGCCGCAAAGCTTTCGGGAAAGATTTCCTGAGCCGGCCGATTGACCAGTTCTCGCGTCAGGTTGATGGCTTCACCGAGAATTGTGCCCCGCTGGACGGCATGTTGCACGGTCGCCTTGTCGTCGCCGGGACCGATGAGAATGGCGACGTTCTCGAACGGAAAGTGTCCCGGCTTGGCCCGATACAGATCTTGGCCGACGCTGCCGACCGTCGCCGCTGTGGCGATTGCTTGCGCGGAGCGTTCGGTGGAGAGCGGACCGCTGCCGATTTCGGGGACCGCTAGGGCAATGCTCATTGCCTTTTTGTCGGAGACCTGCCGAACCGCGGTCATGATCGCCGTGTCGAACCGGGCCAGGTTCAGCTCGTCCGGTTTGCCCAGACCAACCACGAGCAACCGTTGGGTCTGAATACCCCGGGCGTCGTGAATCGCCAGCGTCTCAGCAGATTTGCCGGTCAAATCACCGGCCTCGCGCAAACGGGTCAGTTGCCCGCCAAGAGCTTCGTCCAATGCACCGAGCGATCCCTGAAGTTCTCCCGACTCGGAAAGTCCCACAATTAACCAATCGGCCTCGACCTCGTTCCACGGGATGTTGGAAATCTCAATCGGCATGTCGGTTTTCTCCCTCAGTTGGTTTCGATCGTGACAAAAGCGAATCTGAGTCCCGGGGCACAACCGCCTCGGCCGTTTTCTGCGGGCAAGATGCCCACGCTCGGCTTTGGTGATCTCGCGGAAGAACGTTTAGAGATCAAGAGGAGTGCGCGGACGATTGTAACGTGGACCGAGTCGGGTTCGTAGTGCATCGGGGCTTCGTCCCCGTAAGAATCGAACAAAGCGCACAATTCCACGCGTCAGAGATGCTGCGAATCTGGAAAAACGGTCGGCGGCGAATTATGATTTCTTCAGTAGACCTCTGATTTTTCGCGCAAGCTGCTCGCAGCGCATTCGGCTTCAGACCTGAAAGCACCCATCATGCCCAGCGTCAAGTTCGTGAAAGAGAAAAGGACCATCGATGTTCCCGAGGGAGCAAACCTGCGGCAGGAAGCGCGGAAGGCGGGCATCGAGGTGTATCCCGGCGTCCACAGAATCTTCAACTGTCACGGTCTCGGCATGTGTTGTTCCTGCCGAATGCACATCAAGAAAGGGACCGGCAACATCAGCAAGCAGGGCTTTTGGGAAAAGCTGAATCTGTTGAACGCACTGAACCCCTTCGGATTCTTTTCGCGAATCGACCACGAAGAGGACCTGCGGCTCTCGTGCCAGACGCAAGTTCACGGCGACATTGAGGTCGAAACACAGCCGAAATTCAACTGGCATGGCAAAAAGTTCTGGGGTTGATTCGTCCGTGGTCAGTAGTCCGTTGTCCATTGTGTCTTGCAGGGACAACTCACGAACTCTCGAAGACAACTGACCACGAACAACTGACAATTCCATGCATGATCTGCGAATCGCGACGGCCCAGTTCGAGCATCGCAATGGCGAGAAGACGTACAATCTGTCGCGGATCCGCGAGTTGACGGCTGAGGCGGTCCGGCAAGGAGCCTGTGTCGTCAGCTTTCACGAATGCTCGATTTCGGCATACTCCTTCGTCCAGCCGTTTTCGAAAGAGCAATTGCTGGCGTTGGCCGAACCGGTTTTCGACGGTCCCAGCGTTCGGCGGTTGATGGAGATCTCCGGCGAGTTCGGTGTCCCGGTATTGGCGGGACTGTGCGAGCGCGACGGCGATCGGCTGTTTAACACCTACCTTTGCGTGAACGGTGACGAACTGGTTGCCCAGTTCCGTAAACTGCACGCATTCATCAGTCCGCACGTTTCCTCCGGCAGCCGGTTTTGTGTATTCGACTTGCTCGGTTGTCGCTGCGGCATTCTGATCTGCTACGACAACAATCTCGTCGAAAACGTGTGGATCACCACGATGATGGGGGCCGATGTAATCTTTGTGCCGCACGTGACCGGCTGTCTTCCATCGGTGATGCACGGCCGTGGCCTGGTGGATCCGAAGCTGTGGGAAAACAGGCAGAGCGATCCGGTTCCGCTGCAGAGGGAATTCAATGGGCCGAAAGGTCGCGGCTGGCTGATGCGGTGGCTACCCTCGCGAACCTATAAGAACGTCATTTACGCCATCTTTACGAACCCCATCGGTATGGACGACGGCGAGGTCCGCAACGGCAACGCCATGATTCTCGACCCATACGGCGAAGTGATCGCCGAATGCACCAGGCTGGGCGACGACGTGATGGTCGGCTTGTGTCCCGCCGAAAAAATCTCGAATTCCAGCGGTCGTCGTTACATTTGTGCCCGGCGCTCTATGGAAAATTGGTCGAAGCATCCGACGCACCACCGGTCACATTACCGGGCTGGAGTCTGCGGGGCGGTGGTGAGTCGTGACCAAGCGTTCGACCGTGTTCGCCGAACACGGTTGCACTGTACAGCGATAACGCTTTACGGCAGCCGATGGTCGCCGGTAAGATAGAAGCTGATCTACTTGTGCCCCGATTCGGGCAGACGGTCGAGAGCTGACGGCGTTACCAAATTCGGCAGACATCTTCGTTCTCGGTCGGGGGGGAGAGCTTCGTGATGTCAACAGTCAAGATGGCCGGGTGCATCGGCCGGATGCTGTTTGCGTGTGTGGCGTTGTTGGCCGTCTCATTCTCGGGCCGGTCTGCATCAGCGCAAGACGACGAAACGCCCAAACCAAGCGGACCGGTCAGTTTTTACCGTCAAGTACGACCGATTCTGCAGCGGCATTGTTCGGGCTGCCATCAACCGGCCAAGACCGGGGGCAAGTTGTTGCTGACGACGTATGCCGGACTGAAAATAGGGGGTGAAAACGGAGAAAGTTTCGAAGTGGGCAATCCGGAAGAGAGCATCGTCATCATCTACATCAGCGGCGATGAGCCAGAAATGCCGCTCAAAGGCGATCCGCTCAAACCCGAACAGGTGGCGCTCATCGGCCGCTGGATCAAAGAGGGGGCCCAAGATGACACCCCCCCGAGCGCGATCGACAAGATTTCGCAAGCGAACCCCCCCACTTATGTCAGACATCCGGTCATCACGGCGTTGGCGTATTCGCCGGATAGCAAGCTGCTGGCGGTCTCCGGATTCCACGAAATTCTGCTGCACCAGGCGAATGGAAGTGGTCTGGTCGCACGGTTGGTGGGGCGCGGACAGCGGATCGAATCATTGCGGTTTTCCCCGGACGGGAAACTGATCGGCGCTGTGGGCGGAACTCCGGCTTTGTTCGGTGAGGTCCAGTTCTGGAACACCGAGTCGAAAAAACTCATTAATTCCGCCACCTTTTCGTACGATACCCTATTTGGGGCGAGCTTCAACGGGCCGGGCGACCTATTCGCCTTCGGCGGGTCCGACAATCGCGCCCGGGTCATCCGGGTCAAAGATGCCGAACCGATCATGCGGTTCGATGCCCATTCCGACTGGGTTCTGGGCAGCACATTCTCTCTCAAGAACGACCATCTGATCACCGTCAGCCGCGACATGGCGATGAAGCTTTCCATCGTCGAAAGCGCCCAGTTTGTGGACAACATTACCAGCATTACGCCGGGCGCGCTCAAGGGCGGTTTGATGGCGGTCGAGCGGCACCCGAAAAAAGAACAGGTACTGGCGGGCGGATCAGACGGCCAGCCGAACCTCTATAAAGTCTTCCGCACCCGGAAGCGAATCATCGGCGACAACTTCAATCACATCCGCAGCTACCAGAAAATGCCGGGCCGAATTTTCGATTTGCGGTTCAGCGGTGACGGCGAGATGTTCGTCGTCGGCTCCAGTACCGCCACCGGCGGAGCGGCCCGCATTTACAAGACCGGCGTCTACGACGAGAAGACGATCAACAACGCAGGCAGTTTGGATCAGTCACGCGAGGCCACTGCCAAACGTTCGCAAGAGAATCTGCTCGTCCACGAATTAAGCGATATCAGAAGCCCGGTCTTCGCCGTGGCGTTTCGACCGGACGGCAAACAGGTGGCCGTGGCCGGTTTCGACGGCCACGTCAGACTGTACGATGTTTCCACAGGTAAGTTGATCAAGGACTTTCTCCCCGTAGAGTTGACGTCCACCTCCACAGCCGCGAGGGAATAGTGAATTTTGTGCGCCGTGCGCGCATGTTGGAAATCCGAAGCACGAAATTCAAATTTCCAATGACAGAATGACAGAAACCGTCGGTTGGACATTTTGAACATTAGGATTTCGAGTTTGTTTCGGATTTCGTGCTTCGAGTTTCGTTGTGGCTCCGTCGCGTTAGATTCTCGGCAGAAAACGACAGGTCCCGACTTTGATCGCGGAGCGGTTTTGGTGCCCTGCCTCGAATCGTGGCGACCGAAAATTCTGCAAACAGAACGTTCAATTTGGCTGCGAAACGGTGTGCGACTTGATAAACTTTGAATGTCGACTTCTCTGATCCCAGGACCGATCTCAAAGAAGTCACCCTTTTTTTGCTTTCGAGGAAACCGAACAATGAGTCAGCGCACTTTTTTGCACGGGATGTTGCCTGCTTTCGTTGTTGCACTGGCCGTCGGTCCGGGACAAATTTTTGCGGATCAGCCGGCGAGGCCAAAAATCGTCGAGCTGGACGTGTTCCCGAAAAGTCTTGAATTGTCGAACATCCGCGACAGCCGGCGGCTGATTGTCACCGGTCAGGCCGAGAACGGGCTGCGGTACGACCTCTCTGCGGAAGCGAAGCTCAAGCCGGCAGGCGACGAGGTCGACATCGATGCCAACGGTTTCATCACCCCGCAGAAACCGGGCCAGACGGCGGTATCGGTTTCCGCTGCTGGTCTGCAAGTACAGGTGACGGTCCGGGTCGGCAACACAGAGGCGAAGCCGGTCAGTTTCATCCGCGACATCATGCCGATGCTGAGCAAAGTCGGCTGCAACGCGGGAACCTGTCACGGGGCCCAGGCCGGTCAAGCAGGGTTCAAGCTGTCGCTGCGGGGCTACGACACGCTGTTCGACTATCGCGCGTTGGTGGACGACCTGTCGGGACGAAGATTCAACCGTGCTCAGCCAAGCCAGAGCCTGATGCTGCTCAAGCCGACACAGGGCGTCCCGCATGGGGGCGGTTTTTTGTTCGACGAAGATTCCCGCCAATATCGGCTCATTCACCAATGGATTGCCGAGGGATGCCGGTACGACAATTTGCCGCGTGTCTCGCGGCTGGAAATCTTCCCGACGAATCCGTTGCTGCAACTGGGTGGGGATCGTCAGCAGCAGATTGTGATTGCGCATTACGATGACGGCGGCAGCCGTGACGTGACTCGCGAGGCTATCTTCAGGACTAGTGATTTCGAGGTCGTTGAGGTCGACCGCGACGGCCGGATCGAAGCGGTCCGCCGCGGCGAGGCCGCCGTGCTTGTGCGTTATGAAGGGGCCTATGTAACGAACCTCGTCACGGTTTTGGGCACCCGCGAAGGATATGAGTGGAACAACAGTCCTGAGTTCAATTTTGTCGACACTCAGGTCAACAACAAACTGAAGCGGATGAAAATTCTGCCGTCGCAATTGTGTACCGACGCGGAATTTCTGCGGCGGGTCTCGCTCGATTTGACCGGTGTGCCCCCCACATCTACCGAGGTTCGCAAGTTTCTGGCCGATAAACGCGACTCGAAGACCAAGCGCGATGCCAAAATCGACGAGTTGCTGGGCAGCCCCGGTTTCGTCGATCACTGGACGCTCAAATGGAGCGATTTGCTGATGAGCAATCGCAAATTTATCAAGGAGAAAGGGGTCTGGGCATTCCGCAATTGGATCCGCAGTTCGATCGCGACCAATCAAGCCTACGACAAGTTCGTCTACGAGTTAATGACCGCCAGCGGCAGCACGTTCGAGAACCCCGCCGCCAATTATTACCGCATTGCCCGCCAGCCGAGGGCCGTCATGGAAAATATGACGCAGGTTTTCATCGGGACACGCTTCATGTGCGCACAGTGTCACGATCATCCGTTCGAGCGCTGGACGCAGCGGAATTATTATCAACTGTCGGCTTTCTTTGCCTCGGTCGGCCGCAAACCGGGGGTCGGCAAAGACGATGAAATTATCTATACGCTGCGGACTCCGCAGGCGGTCAAGAACGCCGGCACCGGCGAGACGGTTTCGGCGAGCTTCCCGTTCGAGCACGACGGCATCGACCGTTCTGTGACCGACTCACGGCAACAGTTGGCCCAGTGGCTGACTTCCCCGCAGAATCCTTATTTTTCCGTGAGCCTGGTGAACCGTTATTGGAGCTATTTCAGTGGCCGTGGCATCATCGACCCGGTCGACGATATCCGTTCCAGCAATCCACCCTCGAATCCGGAGTTGCTCGCGGCGTTGACCGATGACTTCGTCAATCATGGTTTCGACCTGAAGCGACTGATTCGAATGATCGTCTCCTCGCACACGTATCGGCGCAGCTACCGGACGAATCGATGGAATGCCGGCGATGAAATCAACTTCTCGCACACCAGTCCCCGGCGGCTGACCGCTGAGCAGTTGTACGACACCCTCATCACGGCCACTGGCGCCCCACGAAACATTCCCGGTGTGCCGGCCGGTTTTCGGGCCACGCAATTGCCGGACCCGCAGGTCAAACTGACATTCCTCGACATGTTCGGCCGTCCGCCGCGAGAATCTCCCTGCGAGTGCGAACGGTCGAGTCAAGTCAGCCTGGGACAGACACTGAACCTGATCAACGGCCCGACCATTGCCGAGGCCATCATTCACCCGCAAGGTCTCATTGCCCGGTTAACAAAGGAAAACGCGGAGACCAAGGCGTTCGTCGAGGAGGTTTACCTGTCGGTGCTCTGCCGTTTTCCGACGGACGAAGAGGCGGAAAACAGCGAGGAGTTTTTCACCATCGTGGGCGACTCGTCGGAAGCCGCTCAGGACCTGATGTGGGCGCTGATCAACAGCTCGGCGTTCTTGTTTAACCGTTGATTTGAAATCACGCCGGCTGGCACACTGCTCTGAAGATTCTCGCTTCTCTGAAGATTGATGAGGGCTGAGGCCCTGGAGTGGAAAGCATCCGCTCGGGGGGCTCCAACGAAAACGTCCTGAATATCGCAGGCGAAATCGACGCTGCCCAGCCGGTTCATCCGGGTTCAGATCGAATCGGGCATCGCCGGGAATCAGCTCGGCGGGTTTGACGGTTTCACTGCGCCAACGCAATAGATATCGAAACCTTGACTACGGTTTGAGACGAACGTAACGCGGCCGTCGGGGCTCCAGGCTGGAAAGTTGTCGATGCCGGGATGCCGGGACAAGTTCCTGGGATTTTGACCGTCAGCATCGATTAGGTAGATCTCGAAGTTGCCTTCCCGATTGCTGGCCAGCGCGATCGTTTTCCCGTCGGGCGACCAGGCAGGATAATCGTCTAGGCCGGGGCTGTGGGTCAGCCGGGTCACAAATCTACCATCAACCCCAACGACCGCCAGCTCGAGATCTCCCCAGCGGTTCGTGGCGAAGGCGATGCGGCTGCCGTCGGGCGACCAAGCAGGATGGGCATCGATGGCTGGATCACTGGTGAGCCGTATCGCGTTTTTTCCGTCCGCATCGGCTATATAGATTTCCTGGTTGCCGTGCCTGGTGGATGAATACACAATCCGCTTTCCGTCGGGCGACCAGCCAGGAGACTCCTCGTGCGAGAGTTTTCCGTCGGTGACGGCAATCGGCTGGAGTCGATTGCCGTCGGCACCGATGGTGTATACCTCCACGTCTCCCTGATTGGGCACGGTTTTGACGAACGAAAACGCGAGCCGCCGTCCACTGGGCGACCAGACGGCATCGTATTCGGGGTCGGTTCGCTTGGTCAGCCGCCGCTCCGTGGTTCCGTCTGCCGACCGGACATAGAGGTAGATTTTCGATCCGCGGTGCCGGGCAAAGGCCAGCCATTTCCCATCGGGGGACCAGGATGGCCGTTGTTTGTAGTACCCGTCGTTGGTCAAACGGATGAAGCGGCCAACGGTCGGAGATGACGGTTGGCCCGGCAGCTCGGCAGAGTGACCGAGCCCGGAGCAGATGACCCACAGCGAGAGCGACATCAGCCACGTCCCGAAGCGTCTGCAGTTTTGCCGTCCGATCGCTGGCATGCTCGGCTGCCTTAGTACTTTTTTACTGAAATCTTGCGCAAGATGGTCACGAATTTGACCTGTCGAGGGTCAAGAGGCGGACTATCGACTGGATGATTCCAACTGTTCAACGCGGTTTTTTCCGGCCATCGACTTTCAACTTTTTTGGTTCCGGCTCCGCCGCCTCAACTGAGTTCTTCGATGACGTCGCCCTGCGGAGTCAGTCCGACCGACGTCAACCGGGTCGTTCCCACACCGATGCGATCCAGCACCGTGCGAAATAAATCGGCGGGTGTGACGGGGCGGCTGACCGGATGCTCGGCACGCCGGTCGCTGGAGCCGACGACCCGACCGATGGAAATTCCGCCGCCGGCAATCAGCGCCGAATAACACTGATGCCAATGATCGCGCCCCGCTTTGCCGTTGATCTTCGGTGTGCGGCCGAACTCTCCGACGGCGACGATGACCGTTTCGCTCAGCAGCCCTCGCTGGTCCAGGTCGTCCAGCAATGCCGAGAGTGACTGATCGAGCATCCAGGCGTAGCGGTTTTGGAAAAGTTGGAAGTTTCGATCGTGCGTGTCCCAGCCACCGTCTCCCGTGTCTTCAACCGGTTCGACGTGTGAGCTCCAGTTGACCTGCACAAACCGCGAACCGGCCTCAATCAATCGGCGGGCCATCAGGCAGCATTGGCCGAAACGAAATCGCCCGTAGCGACGTCGTAGACGATCCGGTTCCTGGTCCAGGTCGAAGATTTCGCGCGATTTCGACGACGTCAGCAGGGAAAAAGCCTGCTGATAGAACTGGTCGAGCTTCTCGAACGTTGCGGATGTGTCCAGCCTTCCGGCAAGACGATCGAACGCGGCGAGCAGTTCGCGGCGGGCCGTCAAACCGTCATGGGTCAGGCCGTCAATCAATTCCAGTTGCGGAATCTTGACGCCTTGCTCGGGATCGTAATCGAGACGAAACGGATCGTGGAGCCGGCCCAGAGTTCCGCCCCCCTCGCCTCGAATCGGCCGATGTCCTTGATGCAGGTGTCCGCCGAGCGTCACGAAACGGGGTATGGTCGGTGCAAACCCCAGCACTCGTGAAACGATCGCCCCTTGGGCCGGTTTCGTCTCACCGCGGAGCACCTGACCGCTGAGGCTGGCCGCCCCTTCGTCGGAACCGGTCAGCCCGATGGTCCCCGCGATACCGTGATCGTTCGACGTATGGTTCATCGAACGGATGATGCTGAATTGGTGGGCCCGCCCGGCAAGCTGTGGCAGAAGCTCGCAAATTTGGATGCCGGGAACACTGGTGGCTATGGGCGAATAGGGTCCGCGGTACTCGGTTGCCGCAGCGGGTTTGAGATCGAATGTGTCGAGATGGCTGGGCCCGCCCCACAGCCACAACAGGATGACAGATTTTGCCCGCGTGCCGTTCTCTGCCGCCGTCGCTTCCATGCGCAGCAAGTCTGCCAGAGAAAGTCCGAGCACCCCCAGACTGCCCGCCTGCAGCAGTTCCCGCCGAGTCGTTCCGCTGCAATGTTTCGTGAAAAGCCGACCTGCGCCAATCACCGAAAAACTCCACCGAAGATGTTAAATTGACCAGACTTAGCCGATCACAGCCGTGACCCGCTTCATGCACAGTGTTCGATCAGCAAGATGCCATGCGCGAAAATGCCGAAGTTAGAACACCATTTCTGAAAGACTCTCGCCGCACACATGAGTGTTTCGGCATTCGAGCTTCGTCATTAAAAAATTCACGACAGAGGGTTATGCATCCGATTGTACAGATTGTTAGAGAACTAGACGACAGGATACCGCAAATCGGCAGGGAAAGGCAAAGGTTTCGCCGGTTCCCACAACCTGGTTAGTCCTCGCCACTAGTAGTACGACAGCGCCCCTTATCTTGCTCGTGGTTGAGCGTTGGTGATGGTGGCGAGGTCGATAGCGTGCAGATGACGCCGTTCCACCGAACGCGACACTGCATTTCATCGTTGAGTTGATCGAAGTGAAGTGACTCTTTGAAGATTGATCCCGCCGTGGGCCAAAGACTTAAAGAGAGTCGGGTGGTCACAGAATCTCAGTCTTGCGATGGCTGGGCGTCCAAATGGCTTCGGCATAGCGGGCTCCGTAGGTTGCTCCACAGTAGTCGTTAGTTCCCGCAGCGTTTAGCGGCCCGGGAGCTTGCCTTTGACGGCCAGCAGACGTCGTTGGTCATCGGTGAGCAGGATGCGTTTCTTCCCTTGGTTTTGCATCAAGGAAATGATCTGCTACTGTCGGCGGTGAATCCAGCCAGACAGGATGGCAAG
>Ga0310123_10003745_pt1 | contig 11657 bp, 10 predicted proteins | sample CB6_AW_1057_MG_FD_203505 | JGI IMG/M metagenome (GOLD analysis project Ga0310123, IMG submission 203505) | Marine microbial communities from Western Arctic Ocean, Canada - CB6_AW_1057 | ecosystem: Environmental > Aquatic > Marine > Oceanic | place: Canada: Western Arctic Ocean | collected... | reverse complement strand
GCGCGGTGAGGGCGGGGAGGTCGACGTGCCGGTGTCCGGCGAGCGTCAGCAGGGCCGGACGCACGAAGAGGTGGAAGGTCACGAACGCAGAGACGGGATTGCCGGGAAGCCCGAGCACCGGGAGCGGCGCCCGGCCGGCGCGGGGCATGGTGCCCGCGAAGAAGGGGCTACCGGGGCGGATCCGAACGCGCCAGAAGTCGAGCGCCGCCCCCATCGCGCGGAGCACCTCCTGGAACAGGTCCGTGCGCCCCATCGAGGCACCGCCGACCGTCACCAGCAGATCCGCTTCGCTCTGGGATGCGTCTTCGAGCCGCGCCCGGACGAGATCCACCCGGTCGGGGACGGGGCCAAGCGCGAGCGACTCGGCCCCGAGCTCCGTGGCCGCCGCGTGCAGCATCGGCCCATTGGTGTCCGGGATCCCCCGGCCCGCGCGGACGTCCTCGAAGGCGTCGGGCGCACGCAGCTCTTCGCCACTCGTGAGCACGGCGACGCGTGGCCGGCGGTGGACGGTGACCCTGGCGAGCCCCGCCGCTGCCGCCACCGCGAGCTTGCCCGCGCCGAGCCGATCCCCCGCCTCGAGCAGTAGCTCTCCGGCGCGCATGTCCTGTCCGCCCGGCCGGACGTTGCGTCCCAGGTCGCGATCCGAGTGGATCCACACGCGCCCCGATGTCTGCTCGCGGTCGGTGTCTTCCACCCGAACCACCGTATCCGCCCCGTCGGGCAGCGGACCGCCCGTCATGATTCGGAGCGCCTGGCCCGATCGGAGCACGCCCTCCCAGCGCGTCCCCGCGCGCGCCTCTCCGACGACCGTGAGCGCGATCGGCGCGTCGGGGGTCGCCCCCGCGATCTCCGTGCCGTGCACCGCGTAGCCATCCATGGCGCTGTTGTCCCATGGCGGAAGGGTGGCGGCGGCACGGATCGGCTCCGCGAGTGCGCGGCCGGGCGCGGCGTGGAGCGGAACCTCTTCGGGGGGGAGGGGCGCGACCAGCGCGAGCGCGCGCCTGCGCGCGTCTTCGACCGTGAGCCAGTCCGCGGCGGCTCGCTCCGGCCAGGTCATCGAATCAGCCGGCGAGGGCCACCATGGAGCGCCCTCTCAGAAGCGGTACCCGAGGGCAAAGGCGAAGCTGACGGCGTCCACCCACTCGGAGGCGCCGACAGTGGCGAAGCCGCGCTCCTCCTCGCGGAAGCCGTCGGGCGCCTCGAGGCTCCAGATGTAGAGCAGCCCATCGCCGCGCACGGTGACGCGGTCGGTCAAGAACCAGCGCAGACCGGCGCCGAGCTGTCCCACGAAGGTGGTGCCGAAGTCGAAGCGATCGGCCGCGGGCAGGTCCTGCTCGAGGGTGCTCCCGGCAGAACTGTCCCACGCCAGCCCGGCCCCGACCATGAGGAACGGCTGGAAACCGTTCCAGGTGCGCCCACCGGTCAGGCTGAGCTTCAGCCGCGCGTCCAGGATCGCGAGCACGGCGTCTGTCTCTCCGATCACGCGGTTTCCCTCCGTGCGGCGCGGGTCGACGACGTCCCGGGTGCTCACGAGCGCGCCCCCGCTCCCCTCCAGGGAGAGCGGTCCGCCGAAGTCGAGACCGTAGCGCACGCCCGCGAGCGCGCCGGAGCCGGGGCCGTACCCGAATCTGCCGGTACCCGTCGAGATCCGGCCGGCGAACGTGCTCACCTCCTGCCGGGTCTCGATGAAGCGGTAGGGGGAGGGGATCTCCTGAGCGGAGCTGAGCCGCGGGACCGCCAGCGCGACGATCGCGACGGCGACCAGACTGTGAGCACACATGGGCACGGATATGGGCACGGGTATGGGGGGTGGACACGGGCCCCGCGCGTTGACGCTCCCGTCCGCCGCGATGTGTTCTGCACCCGGGTCCGGATCAGCAGGGCGGGTGTTGAACCCCCCACGTAGCGATTTCGTTTCCGAGGTCGATGCACCGCTCCCCACTACACGCGGTCGTGCTCCTGCTCGCGCTGCCCGCGCTCGCGAGCGCACAGTACGCTGAGGTGAGGGTGCGCGAGAACGTACGCGCGGTGGCGCTGGAGGGATGGATTTGGATGCGGTCCCTCCAGGTGACGGACCGCGGGGGCTACGACCTCGTCGTGTCCGCCTCGGAGGGTGAGAACCTGCGCCCCTCCGGGCCGTGGCGCTGGACGAGGGACCCCCCCGGCGACGGCACCACCGGCGCGAGCCGGCGTCGAGGGTCCTGGCCTGGGCGAGCGGGCGGCGGGGGGATCGTGGTTCGTGGCGCCGGGTCGGCAGGAGCCGCGATCCAGGGGTGGGCCGGCGGCGACACGCTGGCGCACGCGGGGCCGGGAACGGCGCTCCAGGTGATCAGCCGCCAGGGAAGCTGGGCGCGCGTGCGCACCGAAGGGTGGGCCTGGGTCCCGGAGGAGGAGCCCGCGTCTGAGAGCACCGTGCCCCGGCCCGCGCCTACCGAGCTGGCCGCGGCCCCTGACCGCTACCGGGGGAGCGTCGTCGGGTGGGAGCTCCAGTTCCTCTCCCTCGAGCGCGCCGAGCGGATCCGCACGGACTTCTTCGAGGGTGAGCCGTTCCTCCTCACCCGCCATCCCTCGGGCAGCTACGTCAAGGAGCGCACCGGTCGCGAGGCCCGAGCGCCCGAGGACGCTGCACGACCCCCACGGACCATGATCCGCGCACCGCGCTTGAGCGCCGCGCCTTCACGCCGCGGGCGGGACGCCCGGTGCGTGAAGGACGACGGAGCGTGGAGTCGAGGAGAAGGCGAGCAATGCGCCGGGTTCAGGCGCGCGCGTTCTCGCCCGGGTCGCAAGCCGCGCAGTAGCCCGTGAGCTCCACGCGGTACCCGGTCACCCGAAACGCCCCCGTCCGACCGCTCAGGCGATCGAGCTCGGCGGGTGGCAGGTGAGCGGGGATGTCACCGACCTGCCCACAGGAGAGACAGCGCACGTGCTGATGAGGATCGGTGCGGCCATCGTAGCGCGCGGAGCTGTCGCTGTAGGTCAGCTTCGTGGCGAGACCGCAGCCAACCAGCGTCTCCAGGCTCTTGTAGACGGTCGCGAGGGAGATTCCTGGAAGCTCGCCCCGGACGGTGCGGAAGACCTCTTCCGCGGTGGGGTGCACGTCGGTGCCGTGCAGGAACCGATAAACCGCGTCGCGCTGGGCGGTGTACCGCTGTCCGCGCGCCTCCAGTGCCTGGCGCAGCTCCTGCTCCACCGGATCGGGCGAACCGCTGATTTCTCCGAAATTCACCATCGAGCCCCGGCCCCTTGGGTCCGCGAAGACGTGAATAGGATAGCGGACGTCACGCCAGTCAGTCAACCGCGTACGGCTCGGGGAAAGCTGATTTTTCCGATGCCAGGAACGGTCCGTTGAGCACCGCGCGTGAGCCGCTCCTCACGTTCGAGCCGCTGATCGACGCGGTGACCGAGGGCGTCGAGGCGGCCGGATGGATCCTCTCCGGGCTCCAGAAGACCACCAGCCAAGAGTACGGGGGACGCTGGGAGGGGGAGAGCTCGCGCAGCGCCTACCTCTTTTTTCACGCCGATGCGGTCGACGAGTCGGTGAGCGTGGAGGCCTTCCTGGACGAGACGGGCCGAGGGATTCATGGGAACCTCGCGCTGGTGGTGGAGGGGCCCCGGCTCGCCGACCTGGGGGACCCGCGCACGGCGCTCGTCACGGTGGCCACGGCGGCGCGCGAGCGGCTCCCTCCGGCCTATCGTGCGCCGGTCTCGCTCCGACTCCGCCTCGCGCACGCCGGCCAATCCGCCGAGGCAGCGACGGTCGAGCTCCGCATCAAGCTGCGCATCCCGGAGGCGGCGCTGGGCGCAGGCCGGGATGCCGTATCCGCGCTGGCGTCGACGGCCGTCCGTGCCTTCGAGCGGCTGCTCGAGCATCCTGAGGTCCGCCGCTACGGCGTGCGTCGGTAGAGCTCGAGTCGGTGGTCGCCGCCCCAAGGAGGGCACGCACCTGGTCGGCCTCAGGGGACTTCGGAGGGTGGGCAAGGGGCAGCCCACCAAGTACCGGCCGCCATGGCAGGGCGCTTGCCGCGCCGAAGATGTGGCCTCTACTCTCTCATCCCTTTTCCACACCCAACGGGAAGGAACGTGATGACCCAGACCGGCGCCCTAGATGACCTCCTCCGGGAGGAGCGCCGCTTCCCGCCCCCCGCCGAGTTCAGGGCCCGCAGCCCCCACGTCGTGGATCCCGGGATCTATGAGCGCGCCGAGCGCGACCCGGAAGCGTTCTGGGCGGAATGGGCGGGCGAGCTGGATTGGTTCGAGCCGTGGCGGAAGGTGCTCGAGTGGACGCCGCCGCATGCCAAGTGGTTTGTCGGGGGGAAGCTCAACGTCTGCCACAACTGCGTGGACCGGCATCTCCAGGGATTCCGGCGCAACAAGGCCGCGCTGATCTGGGAGGGAGAGCCGGGGGACGTCCGGGTGCTGACCTATCACGGTCTGCACCAGCGGGTGACGCGCTTCGCCAAAGTGCTCAAGGAGCTGGGAGTGAAGAAGGGCGACCGGGTCGCAATCTACCTCCCCATGATCCCCGAAGCCGCGATCGCGATGCTCGCCTGTGCCCGCATCGGCGCGATCCACTCGGTGGTGTTCGGCGGGTTCAGCCCCGACTCGCTCGCGGATCGGATCAATGACGCCCGGGCCAAGCTGCTGATCACCGCGGACGGCGGGCATCGCCGGGGCTCGCTCGTGCAGCTCAAGGCGAACGCGGATCGGGCGCTCGAGAGCACGCCTTCGATCGAGAAGGTGGTAGTGGTGGCGCGCGGGACAGGGATCGCGAGCGAGCTGGACGTGCGCATGCAGCCCGGGCGCGATCTCTGGTACCACGAGCTGATGGGTGACACCAAGGGCGGGGTGCCGTGCGAGCCGATGGACGCGGAGGACCTCCTCTACATCCTGTACACGTCGGGTACCACGGGTAAGCCCAAGGGGGTCGTGCACTCGACCGGTGGCTATCTCACGCAGGTGTACGCGACCACCAAGTGGGTATTCGATCTGAAGGAGGAGGACCGCTTCTGGTGCACCGCGGACATCGGCTGGGTCACCGGACACAGCTACGTCGTGTACGGCCCGCTCGCGGCCGGCGCGACCGTGTTCATGTACGAAGGCGCGCCGGACTGGCCCGACGGCGGCCGGTTCTGGCAGCTCGCCGAGAAATACGGGATCACGATCTTCTACACCGCCCCCACAGCGATCCGCGCGTTCATGCGGTGGGGGGAGCAGCTGCCCGCCCAGTACGACCTGTCCGAGCTGCGGCTGCTCGGCACGGTGGGAGAGCCGATCAATCCGGAGGCGTGGATGTGGTACCACCGCGTCATCGGCGGTGGCCGTTGCCCGATCGTGGACACGTGGTGGCAAACCGAGACCGGTGCGATCATGATCACCCCGCTGCCGGGGATCACCGAAACCAAGCCCGGGACCGCGACCCGCCCGTTCCCGGGGATCCAGGCGGACATTCGGAACGAGCAGGGAGAGGGCGTGCGCGCCGGCTACCTCGCCGTTCCCCGTCCTTGGCCCTCCATGCTGCGAACCATATGGGGGGACGACGAGCGCTACCGCGCGCAGTACTGGTCCAAGTGGAAGGACGTCTACTTTGCGGGCGACGGCGCCAAGCTCGACGAGGACGGCTACTTCTGGATCCTCGGCCGCGTGGACGACGTGCTCAACGTCGCGGGCCACCGCATCGGCACGATGGAGGTGGAGAGCGCGCTGGTGGACGACGCCCGCGTCGCCGAGGCGGCGGTGGTGGGGAAGACGCACGAGCTGAAGGGCCAGGCGCTCGCCGCGTTCGTCACCCTCAAGGACGGCCACGAGCCGAGCGACGAGATCGTGGACGAGCTCAAGCAGCACGTAGTCGAGAAAATCGGCGCGATCGCCCGCCCGGACGCGATCGTCTTCACCGCCGACCTTCCCAAGACGCGCTCCGGGAAGATCATGCGCAGGCTGCTCAAGGACATTGCGGAGGGACGCGCGGTCGGTGACACCACCACGCTCGCCGATCCGGAGGTGGTCCGGACGCTCAAGGAGCGCTACGAGGGCGAGGAGGGCTGAGGCGTGAGCGAGGAGGTTTGAGCGTGCACGACGTGCTGCGTCAGCGTCTGCTCCGGTGCATCGAGAGCCTCCCGGAAGCGCAGGTCTACCAGGTGCTGGACTTCATCGAGTTCCTCGAGTCCAAGTACGCGCGCGACCTGCAGGTGGAGGCGACCGGACTCCAGAGGTTCGCGGAGGGACTGGAGGACAAGCTCCGCAAGAAGGCGGTGAGCCCGAGCACGATTCGGGAAGCGTTCCAACTGATCGCGGCCGCCGATCGGGTGCTGTCGAGCGTGTCCACGGCGGGCCGGCAGATCCTCACCGAGCTGGGCACGGCGATCCCCGAGGAGGGGGCGGGTCGGCCGGCCACGCAGCCGGCACCGCCGCGGCGCGGGCCGGGCGCGCCGGGAACCGCCGACGGCGGCGACGGGAGTTGACACACCGCGCGGGCGCCGCGTAAGCTGTCCCATGGAACGAGCGGTCATTTGACCGGCGATCAACGCCCGTCCTTCCCAGCTCCTGCGGGGGCACCGGGGAGGGGCGGGCGCTTCGTATATCGGCTCCCGCCGGACGGCGCGGTGGCGCATCCGGAGATAGCGAGCAAACCCGAGCGCGAGGGGGACATGGCCAAGGCGCAGCAGCGGGCGGTGCGGATCGTCGATGCGGCGGGCGAGGAGGCGCCGAGCGCGTCGGCGCGCATCCTCAAGGAAGCGCTCACCTTCGACGACGTGCTGCTGGTGCCCGGTCATTCACTCGTCCACCCGAAGGACACCGACCTGCGTTCACGTGTGACCCGCACGGTGGAGCTCCGCATCCCCCTACTCTCGGCCGCGATGGACACGGTCACTGAATCCCAGATGGCGATCCAGATGGCGCGCGAGGGTGGGCTCGGGATCATCCACAGGAACATGCCCGTCGAGCGTCAGGCGGAGGAGGTCGACCGGGTCAAGCGGTCCGAGAGCGGGATGATCCTGCATCCGATCACGCTTGGGGTTTCAGCGTCGCTCCGGCAGGCGCACGCTCTGATGGCGCGCTTCTCGATCAGCGGGGTGCCGATCGTGGAGGAAGACGGGCGGCTGGTCGGAATCATCACCAACCGCGACATGCAGTTCGAGACCGATCTCGACCGGCCGATCCGCGACGTGATGACCTCCGATGGGCTGATCACCGCTCCTGTGGGGACCACGCTCGAGGAGGCCGAGAGGGTGCTGCACGCGCACCGCATCGAGAAGCTCCCCGTGGTGGACGAGCGGGGACAGCTCAAGGGTCTGATCACGGTCAAGGATATCTTCAAGCGCCGCCGGTATCCGGATGCGTGCAAGGACCAGCACGGGCGGCTACGCGTGGGCGCAGCGGTCGGCGCGTCCGAGGGAGATCTCGTCCGCGCGCGGGCGCTCGTCGAGGCGGGCGTGGACGTGCTCTGCATGGACACCGCGCACGGCCACTCGGAGGGGGTGCTGCGGGCGGTGGCGCGCGTGCGCGAGGCGGTTCCCGACGTGCAGCTGGTCGCCGGCAACGTGGGTACCGCGGCGGGCGCCGAGGCGCTGATCGAGCGCGGCGTCGACGCGGTGAAGGTCGGCGTCGGTCCGGGCTCGATCTGTACGACGCGGGTGGTCACGGGGGTCGGACTGCCGCAGCTCACCGCGGTCATGGACGCCGTGGACGGCGCGGCGGAGCGCGTACCGGTGATCGCCGATGGCGGCATTCGCTTCTCCGGCGACATCGTGAAGGCGCTGGCCGCCGGAGCGGAGTCCGTGATGATGGGCTCGATGTTCGCCGGCACCGATGAGTCGCCCGGCGAGAGCTTCCTGCTCGAGGGGCGGCGCTTCAAGACCGTGCGTGGGATGGGCTCCCTGTCCGCGATGGAGGAGGGCTCCGCGGACCGCTACTTCCAGACGGAGGCGAGGAAGCTTGTTCCGGAAGGGATCGAGGCGCGCGTCCCGTACAAGGGCCCGGTCTCGGACGTCGTCTTCCAACTGATCGGGGGGCTGCGGAGCGGGATGGGGTACTGCGGAGCCGCCACGCTCGCCGAGCTTAGGGAGAAGGCCGCCTTCGTGCGCCAGACGCTCGGCGGACTGCGCGAGTCGCACCCGCACGACGTGACGATCACCCGCGAGGCGCCGAACTACCACCTCTGAGGGCGCCGCCGTTCCATTCCCCCGGCTTCTCTGCCCCCCTCGTGCCTGGGCGCTGTTTCGTTTCCCCCTCCCCGAATCCACGTGCCCGCGACGCGGATGGGTGCCCAGGTGGTAGCGGTCGAGGCCAATGGGGGCGGATCGTCCCCGTGGTGCGGCTCCTCGATGCGCTCGCTCGCGGTCGTGCCAGAGCTCTCTTCGATCGAGCTCAGGAGTGATCATGGCTCGTCTCCGCGCGACCCGTCCTACTCCGCCTCGTAGACCCCCGACCGCCCTCCCTCCTTCCGGAGGAGCCGTACCCCCTCGATCACCATCGCGCGATCGAGCGCCTTCGCCATGTCGTAGACGGTGAGGAGCGCCACGCTGACCGCCGTGAGCGCCTCCATTTCGACTCCGGTGAACGCGTCCACCACCGCCTCCGCGCGCGCGACCACGCCGGGGAGCGCGTCGTCCACCGCCAGCTCCACCGAGACGGTCGCGCCCGGCAGCTGGTGGCAGAGTGGGATCAGCTCGGCTGCACGCTTGCCCGCCATGATCCCGGCCAGGCGCGCGGTCGCGAGCACGTCCCCCTTCGGGGCGTCCCCGGAACGGATCGCGTGTGCGGTCGCCTCGGCCATGCGGATGCGCCCCTCGGCGATGGCGCGGCGACGGCTCGCCGGCTTTCCGGAGACGTCCACCATCCGCGCTGTCCCCGTCGCATCGACGTGCGTGAGCCCCTGGCCCCCGGCCTTGCGCTTGCTCATCGGCGCTCGCTCATCGGGTCGCGACCGGGGCGGGCGGCGCCCCGAGCAGCGTCCGCCTGAGCTCCTCGGTCAGGCCGGTCACCAGGAGCTGCGGGTTCACGTTGCCGCGCGCCAGCACGCGCGCGCGCTCCACCGCCGCGAGCGCGCGCGCGGCGTCGGCCGGATGCACGGCGCGCCCGCGCAGCGTGCGCGCGAGCTGCTCAGCGCCCTCGGGATCGACCGCCCGCTCGGGCACCCCTGCCAGGGTCGCGCCCAGATCCCGGATCGCCTCGTCCAGGAAGCCGAGCAGATCAGCGAGCTGTCGGGCGCCGGTCGGGGAGAAGCCGAGCGCGAACGCGAACGCCTCCTCCCGCCGCAGGGAGAGGGCGACGCGCAGGAGCTCGAGTGCCCGCTTGCGCATCTTGTCGAGCGGGCCCGGACCGTCCTCCGTGGGCAGGAAGCCGAGCGCTCGTCCGACCGAGCCTTGGCCGGCGCGCGCCGCGCGCGCCGCGGCCGCAGGATCCGCCCCGGCTTCCTCCTCGAGAAGGCGGCGCACCTCCTCGCCGGAGAGCCTCCCGACGTGCAGCGGGACCGTGCGCGATCGGACCGTCGGCAGGAGCCGGCCAGGCTCGCTCGAGGTGAGGATCAGGCGCGTGTCTCGGGGTGGCTCCTCGAGCAGCTTGAGCAGAGCATTCGCCGCCTCCTGGCTCGCCTCCTGGACAACCAGCTCCTCCGCCTCGCCGATCACGAACACCTGCTCGTGGGCCATCGCGGGACGCGACTGCGCGCGCCGCCGGAGGGTCTGGACGGCGGCCAGATAGATCCCGGAGGCTTCCCGCGATTCGCCCTGAGGACGTTGAATAGGCTCCGCGCGCCGCTCTTCCAGTCGATCGGCGCGCGCCTGCTCGAGCGCGTCCGCCAGCCGGTCGCCGGAGACGCCCTTGGGGCGGGGGAGGGGGAAGTGCCAGTGCAGGTCCGGGTGCTGGAGGCCGAGCGCGAGCCGGCAGCCGTGACACGCGCCACAGGGCTCTTCCTCAGGCTGCTCGCAGAGCAGGAGCTGGCCGGCCCAGAGCGCGAGGCGCTGCTTGCCCACTCCGCGCGGACCGTGCAGTAGAAGAGCGGAGGGGAAGCATCCCTCGCGCCGCGCGCGGGCTAGCACGTGGCGGATCGCCGCGTGGCCCCGGATCGGATGGAGCGTCCTCACCCGACCCGGGACCGCGGCCGCCCGCTCATGGCTGGCATCTGCGCGAAAGAGGAGGCTGAACGCCCCACGCCGGACGGAGCGAGCCGCGGAAGGCGGCGGGCGCAGCTCACGGCTGCGGCCGCAGCCAGAGGAGCGGATCCTGCGCCTGAGGCGATCCGCCGGCCTGCGGAACCCGGACCTGAAACTCTATGTGGGGTCCCTCGGGAGTGTCTGCGCCGCCGACGGTTCCCACCACCTGCCCGGCCTCGACCCGGCGGCCTTCCACGACGCCCACCTGCTCGAGGTACAGGTAGAGGGTGTAGAAGCCCTCCCCGTGGCTGACCACCACGGTGGGGCCGTAGCCCTCGAACAGACCCGCCAGCACGACCGTTCCCGCGGCGACGGCCCGCACCGGCGTGCCGGCAGGGGCACCGATGCCGAGCCCGTTCCAGCGCAGCACGGTCCCGTTCGGTCGCCGATCGCGGCCGAAGCGGTATACGAGCGGGCCCTCCACCGGCCACGCGAGCGTGCCCGCGTCGCTGGCCAGGAGCGTGGCGGCGGCGCGCGACGGAGCGCCTGCTGCCCGCAGCTCGCTCTCACGGCGCAGCCGCTCGAGATCGTCGATCACGCCTCGCAGGCGGCTCTCGTCCGCCTCGAGCAGCTCGAGCCGCGACCGCACCTGCCGCTCGCGCGTGCGGAACTCGCCGAGCATGCGCTGGTGCTCCTCCTCCAGCGCGCGGAGCTCGGCGAGCTCGGAGAGCCGCGCCGCGCGCAGCCGACCAAGCTTGGCGAGGTCGGTCTGGAGCCGGCGGTCCGTTTCCATCAGCCCCTCCTCCAGCCGGGCGACCCGGTCGACCAGAGCACGGTCGTAGGTGGCGATCATACGCAGGTAGCGGTAGCGGCTGAGCAGGTCGGCGAACGAGTCCGCGCCCAGCAACACGCGCACGGTGTGGAGCTCGCCCCTCTTGTAGATGTCGCGCAGCCGGCGCTGCAGCGTGGCGTTCCCCTCACGTAGCTGATCGCGCGCCCGGATCAGGTCCCGGTTGTTGGCGTCGATCCGTTCGGCGACCATGTCCGACTGGAACTGGATCTCGGCGAGCACCGAACGCGAGCCCGAGAGGCGGCGCTCGACGTTCACCAACTCGCCTGCCACGTCGCGCACCTGCGACCGCACCGCTGCCATGTCGCGCTCCAGCCGCTCGCGCTCGGCGCGGATCTGCTCGAGCCGGAGCTGGCTCTCGCTGATCTCGCGCGCGAGGTCGGGTTGCTGGCCGAGGACCGCCGGGGGCAGCGCGAGCGCGGCCGCAGCCATGAGGGCGGCCGCCCGCGCGCCGCCTGTGCGCCGTCGCCCGCGGGGCACCCGGCTCACACTTCACGCAGGTAACGCCACACCGCCACCGCGCTCGAGAGCACGCCGAAGGTGGCTCCCGCCGCGACCACCGCGGCGGCCCACGAGGCCGGCATCCAGCTCAGCTGGAAGAGGAACGCCTCGACGACACGGTACGTGCCCCAGGTCAGCAGCAGCGCGAACGCGCCTCCGACCATCCCTGCCATCCCTCCCTCGACCAGGAAGGGGCGCCGAATGAAGCCGTTGCG
>Ga0310123_10003742_pt1 | contig 11659 bp, 10 predicted proteins | sample CB6_AW_1057_MG_FD_203505 | JGI IMG/M metagenome (GOLD analysis project Ga0310123, IMG submission 203505) | Marine microbial communities from Western Arctic Ocean, Canada - CB6_AW_1057 | ecosystem: Environmental > Aquatic > Marine > Oceanic | place: Canada: Western Arctic Ocean | collected... | reverse complement strand
TAGTTTTAGTCCGCCGGTTCGCGACAGTGTCGTCAGTGAGGTCGAGATCGGACCATAATCCTGTTAAGGAGGGATATTCCGTGGCGAATGAGTATGACTTGGTGGTCATTGGTGCAGGTACAGGCGGATATGTAGCCGCCATTCGTGCTGCACAACTTGGCCTGACTGTCGCGGTTGTCGAGAGGGCGCCCACATTGGGAGGCACGTGTCTAAATTGGGGGTGTATTCCTACGAAGGCGTTACTCGAACATGCACACGCCTTGAAAATTGCACAGAATGCTAAGTTGTGGGGACTCACCTTTGGAAAAGCCACCGTAGGTATCGACATTGAACAAGTGCAGTCGCGTAAGAATCGAATTGTGAAAGGATTAACTAAGGGGATTGAGTTTCTTTTTAAGAAGAACAAAGTTGAGTGGGTCAAAGGGAGTGCTCGGTTGATGGGTAACGGTCGTGTAGAGGTGGTCGGGACCGAGACACTTCAGATTATGGCTAAAGAGATCATCGTTGCTACGGGATCGGCTCCCCGTAGCGTGCCTGGAATTGATATTGACCACAAGCGGATCATTACCAGTGATGAAGCTATTGCACTGCATGAGATTCCCAAGTCCCTGGTGATTATGGGAAGTGGAGCGGTAGGCGTGGAATTTGCCTCGATCTTTAATCGATTCGGCAGTGAGGTGACACTTGTCGAACTGTTGCCGAGACTTGTGCCTATTGAGGACGAGGCCATATCCGCTGAGTTGGAGAAGTCCTTCAAAAAACAACGAATCCGATGCTTAACCGGCACGAAGGTTATCACAGCAATTGCCAGCACAGAAGGAGTTGAAATTGAGGCTGAACTTCCAAGTGGTCAATTGGAAAAAATCCAGTCAGACTTACTTTTAGTTGCGACTGGTCGTGGCCCAGTCACTGCGGGTCTTGGTGCGAAGGAAGTTGGTCTGAAGCTCGAGTCTGGATACATTCTGGTGGACGACCAGTTGAGGACGAACGTAACTGGTATTTCTGCAGTTGGGGATGTTATTACCTTGGGCCGGCCAGGACATCCCCAATTGGCACACTTGTCGTCAGCTGAGGGAATTCTTGTTGCTGAGCGCATGGCAGGTTTGGAGATTGAACCTCTAAACTACGATCAAGTTCCAGGTTGCACCTACTGTGATCCTGAAATAGGGAGCGTGGGTTTAACAGAACAAGAAGCAGAAAATCGTGGTTACGATGTGAAGGTTGGGAATTTCCCGTTTGGTTTACTTGGCCGGGCGAAGATGGCGGGTGAACAGGAGGGCTTCGTCAAAATTGTTGCTGAAACGAAGCACGATGAGTTGCTTGGCGTTCATATGATTGGAATGCGTTCGACTGAGTTGGTGGCTGAGGCGACGGTAGCTCTTCGTCTTAAGAGTACAGTTGAGGAACTGGTTCGTACTATTCATGCTCACCCCACGATGGCAGAGGCTGTTGGAGAGGCTGCGCACGCGGTTCACGGCTCGGCGATTCATATGTAATTGAGTTTAAGGTTGTACTGCCTGAGTGTTGATCTAAGTTGATCATGCTGGAGATATCGAGATGCCGACCGATGTACTAATGCCGAAGATGGGCGAGTCTATTGCGGAGGGCACGGTTGTTCGCTGGGTCAAGAAAGTTGGAGAGACAGTTAACAAAGATGAACCGCTATTTGAAATTTCCACCGACAAAGTCGATGCAGAGATTCCTGCTCCCGCGGAAGGTATTGTGACCGAGATTAGAACGAAAGAAGGCGAAACGGTTCCTGTTGATACGATCGTGGCGGTGATTACACACGTTGGAGAAGATCAAGAGAAGACAGCCAATAACTGTTTTGCCCCCGAAGTGTCGACGGCTCCTCACGCTTCGATTCCTGAGCAATCAACTGTCTTATCAGAAAAGTCTGATTCCAGTGTCGACATGGTATTAGATGTTCCTGTTTCGTCTCCGTTAGTACGACGGATGGCAAAGGAACACGGCATCAAAATATCTGAAATCAAAGGTTCTGGTGCTGCTGGCCGAGTTACGAAGCAGGATGTTCTAGCGCATCTTGATGTTCTTCAGCGTGCCGAATCGAGTCCTCAAGATCTGTTTGTCGATACGACTGCCTACACGCCAAAGTTTGGCTCTGGAGAAACTATTCAGGCTGTACCTATGTCGATCATGAGGCGTACCGTTGCTGACCATATGATTCGAAGCCGAAAGACATCGGCACATGTGCATTCGGTAATTGAGGTGGACTTCTCGCGGGTAGTAGATTTAAAACAGTCACTAGCTCAAGAGTATGAGGCAGAGGGTGTTAAATCGACTTATTTAGCTTTTGTTGTTAAGGCTGTTGTATACGCCCTACGTTCTGTGCCCATCCTAAATGCTTCAATTGAAGAAGAGCGTGTTATTTACAGGAAGAACATCAATCTCGGAATCGCTGTAGCACTTGAAGACGGTCTCATCGTTCCGGTTATCAAAAATGCGGACGAGAAAAACTTACTCGAGTTAAGTCAATCAATTGCTAGTTTGGCAGCGCGCGCGCGCGCGAAGCAATTGGGACCTGAAGAAGTTACAGGCGGTACGTTCACAATTACCAACTCTGGGGTTTTCGGAACGTTGCTTGGCACGCCGATCATTAATCAACCGCAGGTGGCAATACTCAATATAGGTGTTGTAGAGAAGCGGCCAGTTGTTGTTGATGAGGCTGTCGTGATTCGATCGTGCGCTTATCTAACACTTGGTTTCGATCATCGTCTAATTGACGGCGCAGTAGCCGACCATTTCCTGTCTCATGTTAGGAACCAGCTCGAGAAATTTGGACACGTCACGACCTAGCCGAGCTGGCCGCATTTTGGAAACGCGGCGTCTTGGGCTTATCGCCTACGATGAAGCACTGAAGCTTCAGCGGTCTTTTGTTGAGGCTAGACGGGAGGGCCGTGTTGCTGATCGCTTACTTTTACTGCAACATCCACATGTTCTGACATTTGGCGTGAACACGGGGAGTTCGCGCGCCCACGTTTTGGCTTCACCCGCGCGTCTTGTTGCCAGTGGTGTTACGCTCCACGAGGCTGGTCGCGGAGGTGATGTAACTTACCATGGCCCTGGACAGTTGGTAGGTTACCCGATCATTGATTTGAAGCCAGATCGCCGCGATGTGCATCGCTACGTGCGAGATCTTGAAGAGGTAATGCTTCGTACAGCGGCGTCGTTTGGTGTTACCGCAACGCGGGTGAAAGGCTTAACAGGCGTCTGGTGCGGTGACGAAAAGTTGGGTGCGGTTGGCGTCAGAATCTCCCGGTGGATTACTAGCCACGGGTTTGCCCTTAATGTCGACCCCGATCTCGGCTATTTCGATATGATTGTCCCCTGCGGCATTCCCGATCGTGGAGTAACATCTCTCGCCCGTTTGCTCAGATGTAATGTCGACATGCAAGAGGTTGAAGATGTGCTGATAGGACACTTCGCGGAAGTTTTTTCTCGGCAGCTTCTCCCAGGGCGAGTTAAGCCTGTTTCTTCTTGTTCACCGTTACCGCCGAAGAAGTAATATCGTTGTGCCGTCTTCTACCTTGAGGTTTTCCGAACACGAAACCGCTGGCACCTGATCTTTTTAGGTTATTGTGAAGCCTTGGCCCGTGTTCGATTGTGGCGGGTATGTACTAGGTTTAGAAAAACACCTCTAATTTAAAATGGCGCTCTGTGCTCCAAAGCGTTCTCTAATTGCACTCTTTCATTTACGCTGAGCGATGGTTTAAGGATACGCTCAATACCGTTTTGCCCAAGATACACTGGCATTGATATAGCAGAACCGCGTGCGCCAAACTCACCATCGAGAGATACAAAGCAATAAAAAATCCGGTGTGAACCGTCTGTGATCGCTTCACAGACTCGTGTACAGGACGAAGCGAGCGCGTAGGGTCCTGGTGGCCACAGTGCTTGTGTTCGATTCCGGAGACGGGCAACCTGAAGGGGGCTGAGGATGTCCTCGATTCTGTGTCCACCTAGAGTCATTTCGTGCCACTGGACGATCAAGTGATCTGGTGGGAAACCCAGCACGGAAACAGAGACGTCTGTCGCGCTGCCACCTGCTTCTAACGCGACCAGGGCCTGTAGTGTTGATACGAGTGCTCCAGGTGCTGTGCCGAGAATTTGATTTTGAGGTATTCCTAGATCATTTACGCTTGATTCAATCAATAGACCGGTAGGATCGCCTGGGCAGACGATGACACTTTTTGGTACGAGTTGTGAGAGCTGTTTGAGAATTGCTAGTGAGCTATCATTTTCATTTTTGACGTTTAAATTTCCCGCCAGATCAGCTAGAACGATAACTGAAGCATCGACCGTCGCTTCTAGAGTGTCCGATGCGATAACACTCGTGTCGAAACCATCGAGAGAACTCGCTTGTGTGATGTCGAGGGCCTTGCCAGAGGCCAAACCATGTGCAGTGGGATCGATCAGCCTGATTTCACTGAATCTTCCGCGAACTGCTAGCTTGTGAGCTAGGGTCCCACCTAGTTCACCGGCTCCGACGACGGCCACGATAGACATCATTCGATTCAGGGAGAAGACAATGGTTCAGTTAGGATCCGTACAGTATTCTAGTGCTATGACGGAGTTACCTCAACTTGAGGGGCGTGTTGCAATCGTTTCTGGCGGGTCACGTGGTATCGGCTTCTGTATTGCTAAGGCTCTGGTGTCTAGGGGCAGTCGTGTGGCTATTTTTGGCCTTAACCAGGCTCGTCTCAGTTTAGCCTCTGAACGACTACGTCAGATGGCACCGAAGGATTTTGGACCGGTGATAGCTAGTGTGACTGACATTCGTATGGCCGACCAGGTTCAAAGTTTTGTGGATGATGTCGTTAAGAAGTTTGGGGGATTGGACATTTTGATCAACAACGCAGGAATTGGAGGTTTTTCAGAAGCAGCCGAACACCCGGTTTCAAATTGGCACCGTATTATCGATACCAACCTGAAGGGCGTGTTTCATTGTTGTAGAGCAGCGATCCCACATTTGCGGCGTCGTGGAAGTGGTTGGATTATTAATGTCAGCAGTCTCGCAGGTAGATACCCATTTTCAGGAGGCTCTGCATATTGTGCTTCCAAAGCGGGCCTGAATGCGTTCAGTGAAGTACTCATGCAGGAATTACGGAGCCACAACATCCGTGTCAGCTGTGTTTCACCTGGGTCGGTCGACACAGATTTCTCCGGTACAACGACGAATGGTGATACGAGCTGGAAGTTAAACCCAGATGATGTGGCACAAGCGGTTGTTGACTTGCTTGACCATGAACAACGAAGTCTTCCGAGCTTAGTTGAGTTGCGGCCCTCAAAACCACGCCGCTAGAAACTAATTTTTGTTAACGACTAAGACCAGTACACCAAAATTTATAGACGGGTTATGATTGGCTGTGATCTTAGAGAGTTGTGCTGTCACCCCGTTTTATAAGAATGGTTTCGTCCTAGGGTGTGAACACACACATGAAGGAATCATTGTCGATCCTGGTGATGAAGTCTGTGATTTATTGGCGCTTGTTGAACAACGACATCTTGAGATTAAGTACATATTCCTAACCCACGCTCATCTGGACCACGTTAGTGGCGTCAATCGTGCAAAAGCTGCTCTGAAGGTTCCCATTGGGTTGCACCGAGACGATCTTTTTTTATACGAATCTGCGGTCGAGCAAGGACGAATGTTCGGTGTCGAGTTGAATCTCCTGCCGCCTGTCGATTTTTTCTACCAGAATGTTGGTCCGTGGTTGTTTGGTCACTATGAAGTTAGAGTCCATCACACTCCCGGACATTGTCCGGGAGGGGTTTGTCTTCAGGTTAATCTTGCTGGGAGCGAAAGCTCAAAATTATTCGTAGGCGACACACTCTTCGCCGGCTCAATTGGCCGCACTGACCTGCCTGGCGGAGAACTAAACACGCTGATGAGATCGATCACTCAAGTGCTGTTAGCCTTCCCCGAAGATACTGAGATATTTCCTGGTCACGGTCCCAAGACTACCATTGGCCATGAGCGTGCTACGAACCCGTTCTTGTCTGGTCATCGTTGAGCATTCAGGAACGCCTTATCGCACGGAATTGTTATGCGATCATTCTCGTTTCACAGTTAGTTCGAGTCTGCCTATTCTGAGCTGATCGCCAACCTTAAGTTCTTGTTTGGAAACACGTTCGTCGTTGACGAATGTCCCGTTCGTGCTGTTAAGATCGACGATCTCTAAATGCAGCTGACCAACCGAAGATAGCTGACAGTGTCGACGTGAAACGAGCGGTGAGTCCACAATGAAATCAACTGTGGGACCCCGACCGATTGTTTTCGTACTGCCTGGAGTGATCCGGAATGTGCGCGTTCGGTTGTCTTCCGTGGAGGCCGATAATAACCACATAGGAGGTCCTCCCTGAGTAACCACTAGCTCCTAGTGGTTTGTTTCTTTAACGGCAGAGATTAAGTCGAGCACCTTCTGTTTACCATCTCCGAATAGCATCAGTGTTTTGTCTAGTGTAAAGAGAGGATTTGATATACCAGCGAATCCTGGGCTCAAGCTTCGCTTGATTACGACCACTGTTCTTGCCTTGTCAACATCGAGGATCGGCATACCCGCGATCGGACTGCTTGGATCAGTACGCGCGAGTGGGTTCACTACGTCGTTAGCACCGATCACAATTGCGATGTCTGTCTGTGACAATGTTGGGTTGGCCTCATCCATGTCCTTAAGACTGTCATAGGAGACGTCGGCTTCGGCCAACAAGACATTCATGTGACCTGGCATCCGACCAGCAACCGGATGAATGGCAAATTCAACTTCGATTCCCTGTGCTGTAAGCAAATCAGCAAAATCCCGTACTGCGTGCTGTGCCTGTGACACAGCGAGCCCATATCCTGGAACGATCACGACTCGCCGAGCAGCATCAAACAACATCGCGACTTCCTCAGCCGACGTCGATTTCACCTTACCAGTATATATTTCGTCCGCCTGAGATGTTTCACTGCCGGAACCGATTGCGCCAGTCAAGACATTGACTAAGGATCGGTTCATTGCACGGCACATGATTTGTGAGAGGATGATTCCAGAAGCGCCGACGAGAGAACCAGCAATCACTAGGGCATTGTTGTTAAGTGCAAAGCCAGTAGCTGCACCGGCGAGTCCCGAGTAGGAGTTGAGTAGTGCGATCGCAACTGGCATATCAGCCCCGCCGATTGGAATCGTTAGAAGAATTCCCAGTACTGACGCAACCCCGACCAAGGCCAAGTAGGGCCATGTGACCGACGGCTCCACGATGATAGTAGCCGCAAGCGCGAGTACAACTAGTCCGAGAAAACAATTAAGTGATTGCTGGCCAGGGAAGTGAATGGGATTGCTGGGGAGCAGCCACTCCTGCAGCTTGTCGAACGCAACAAGACTACCCCAGAACGTGATTCCGCCGATTACGCCAGAGAGTGTCGTCGCGACAGTGAGCTGTAGTCCTCTATCAGTTGAATCGATAAATGCTGCGCCTGCGACAAGCACCGAAGTACCACCACCGAAGCCATTCAATAAAGCAACCATTTGAGGTATTGCGGTCATCTTGACTCTTAAGGCGAGCGCCCCGCCGATGATTGCTCCAAGAGCAATACCGCCTACTAATACAGGCCAAATATCGCTCAAAGACGAAATAACAGCTGGATTTGTGAGAGTGACAAGAACCGCCAGTATCATGGCGGTTGCGCCAAGAAGATTTCCTTGCACCGCTGTTCGTGGGTGCGAGAGCTTGGTGAAGCAGAGAATGAAGAGAACTGCAACAACTAGATAAGTGAAGTCAATGAGCGCACTGTCCAAAAGCCTAGTCCCTCTTCTTGAACATTCCGAGCATGCGATGAGTAACAGTAAATCCACCTACGACGTTGATAGTAGCCAAGACGATACCGATGAATCCGAGGATCGTGCTCAATTCATCAGGAGTAGCAACTGCAATCATTGCACCAATGATTGTGATACCCGAGACTGCATTTGTTCCTGACATCAGCGGAGTGTGTAGCAGAGGCGGGACTTTTGTGATTACCATCCAACCAACGAACATAGCCAGAACGAAGACAGTGGACACTCCGACAAAAATTTCCATCATAAACTCTCAGTGTTTGTAGACTGAAGGCCAAGGGTTTCTCGGATACGCGGGTGGGAGATCTCACCATCCTGGGTGACTAAGGTCTCACGGATAATTTCGTCCTCAAGGTTAATCTTGAGGTGGCCGTCTTCAACAAGGTGTAGAAGGAAAGAAGTGATGTTCTTAGCGTACATTTGACTTGCATGGTACGGAACAGTTGATGGTAGATTTGAGGGGCCTAAAATCTTAACCTCGTGCTGAACAATCGTTTCGTCGGGACAAGTAAGCTCGCAGTTTCCTCCTCGCTCAGCTGCTAGATCTACAATGACCGATCCTGGTGACATTGTTTTGACCATTTCATTAGTTACGAGAAGTGGGGCCTTTCGGCCTGGGACTGCTGCAGTTGTAATCACTACGTCACTAGCCTGGACAACCTTAGTCATCATGTCACGCTGACGCTGGTAGAAGGCCTCGTCTTCGGCCTTTGCGTACCCACCTTTGTCTTCCGAGTTGTCCGTTTCGAGTGGCAGTTCGACGAATTTTGCACCGAGACTTTCTACTTGTTCCCTAACGGTCGGTCTAAGATCGTAGGCTCGTACGACAGCACCAAGTCGCCGCGCAGTCGCAATGGCTTGTAAACCTGCTACGCCAGCTCCGACGACGAAAACCCTGGCTGGAGCGATTGTTCCGGCTGCCGTCATGAGCATTGGGAACATACGAGGAAGTGCACTGGCTGCGAGCAGTACAGCTTTGTATCCAGCAATTGTAGCCATCGATGATAGGGCGTCCATGCTTTGCGCCCTGGTGATACGTGGTATCAACTCCATCGCGAAACTCTTAACGCCGCGAGCTGCGAGCGCTTGTGTTATCCCTGAGTTTGAGAATGGCTCTGACAAGCCGATTATGACTTGTCCAGGCTTGAAATTATTAAGATCCCCTTTTCCGTGGTCAGGATTAGCTCCCGGAGATCTGACGTAGAGAAGAATATCTGCAGCACCGAGAAGTTCCGAACGTGAGGAGAAGATTTTAGCGCCCTTTTCTAAGTACATCTGGTTTGTGAATCCGGCCGCGATGCCAGCGTCTTTCTCAATTGCGACTTCGAGATTTGCTGCAAGCAGTGAAGCGAGGGATGATGGCACTAGGGCCACACGCTGCTCGTGAGGGAAGGACTCTTTAAGGACTCCGATCTTCATGCTATCACTCGTAGACTTTCTCTCTGCGTGCAACTTCTACATCTCTTATTCTATCTTCAGCAGGGCACTTTATGCATATTAACTAAATTTTGAGGTTTATTGCGTCTCGGGTGGACATGTCTATGTGGTCTTGCTGAGGTTTCATATTTTAAGAAAATAAACCTTTAGGAAATCATAATGTCGAGTTTGATTTGTGACCATACTCGAATTTAGTTGCCAGGCCGTAACCAAAGGTCGTTCAGCCAGTCCGTGATAGACAAAGTAAATTCTTGATTTATGATGATGTTTACAGGCTCAGAATTTTCACCACCGCCATCGTTTTTGGCTGTTACTAGGAAGTGATTCATTTCTTGGATCCGTACAATGTCAACAGTAACACGGCGCTTGCGGGCACGAGCAAATTTTGACAATTGATCGGCGTGATCGGGTGAGATTTTGTCATCACGAGTGCCGTGCAAGATGAGGATGGCTTGACGTACACGTTCGATTACCTTGCTTGGTTGAAATCGAAGGAAGCTTCGAAACCATGGTGTTTCGGCTTGCTGCCGGAGTTTGGGTTCGATCCCCTCCCAACTTCCTTGTGATACTACGGCTGCGTGAATTTTTTCTTGGAGATTGATTTTGTTCTGTTTCTCTTCTTCGGTGAGGGACAAGCGGTCTAGCGACGCACGCTGTTGCTCGAGCACCAAAGCCGCACCGTTGGTTCCCGGTACGTTAGCCAATATTACTGCTGCGATCTCTTTGGTTCGAGAAGCTGCTTGCAGTGCGACCCACCCGCCTTCACCGTGTCCGAGCACCACGATTCGATCGTCATCAACGTCCTCACGATCCTCAAGGTAATCCACAACGGCACGGACGTCAGAAGCGTAATCACCCAGGCCAGCGCCTTCGGGACGTCCGCCACTCTGGCCGAGGCCACGTTTGTCGTAGCGAAGGACCAAGAAACCAGCGTCCGCAAGAGCGTTTGCAAGTTGACCAAAGATCGGAATGCCGTTCATTGTTTCATCGCGATCGAGTGGCGCTGCTCCACCGACGAGGACAATAGCTGGCAAGTGCTTTTCAGAAGATGCTTGTGGCTTCGAGATGGTTCCAGCAAGGCTAAAGCCGAGTGCGGGGATTCTGATGTTTTCGTCATTCTGTCTGGTGACTCGTTCCCGCCTGGCGGCAACTGATGCTACGTCTGATCGGACAATTTCGAGTGAGGGTAGTTTAACCCTGACTAATCGACCTGCTTCGTCTGACCAGATCTCAGCATCGAGGAAACCTAAGGGGTTCCGGAAGGTTACGGAATAGTGCTGTGTCTTGATTGTCCTGTCCACGACCTGGATCCGTTCTTCGATGATTTTATTAACACTCATTTGGATCTGGCCTTGAGGTGGGATGAAAATTGGCAGGTGCTCACCCACAGAAGATTCGGTCAGCTTGAAAGCCAGTGCTTCATAGGCCCCATAAAAATTATTTGGGAGGATAGTAGCGTCCAGGGAAACTGTATTGATCTTCTCTTCGCTTTCTTGGCCTTGAATAATTTGGCTCTTCGCAGAGTTTCCGCTAATTATTGTCTTCAGGCCCAAGTGTTGGCCGCGAAATTTTGCATCGATGGTTAGACTGAGGGGGTTCCATGACGGGTCGTAGAGGACTTCAAACTTACTCGTGGAGAGGGATAAAAATCCGCCGAGTTCACCGGTGGAAGTGATACGCCAGCCTTCATCTGTGCTTGTTAAAGTCACCTGTTGTTTGCCAATGGGGCGTCCTTCTGCGAAAACCGTGAAGGTGGCTTCGCCTCGTTGAGGCTCACGTGTTGGCTGATTTTCAATTGCCTGTGTGTGGGACTGCATTGAAAGCAACAGCAGCAGTACAGCGCTACAATAGGTGGCGATGATATGCATCGTGACCCTGAAGATACCACTTTGTGATGCTAGTTGAGGAGACACTAATGTTACCCTTGGACGAATACCAAGCAATCCGGACTGGCGCTGGTATTGTGGATCGGTCCATACGTGGGCGTGTCGCGCTCCGAGGTCAGGACAGGCTTGCGTATTTGCATGGTCTATTAACCAATGACATTCTTGCTCTCAAGCCTGGCCACGGGTGTTATTCTGCCTATCTGACGCCACAGGGCCGCATGATCACAGACATGTCTGTTCTGGCGATCGAAGGGATGACACTACTCGACGTCCCTTCTTCGATTCCGGGTCGTCTGGTGCAGATGTTTGACGGGCTCGTGTTCACTGAAGATGTCCAAGTTGTTGATCTTACATCTGGATGGACTTCGATCGGTATCTATGGTCCAAGCTCGGCCGGTAAACTTTCGGCCGTGTTCAACAGTAAAACAGTAGTTACCTCCGAACAGCAGCTACTTGCACTACGGGAGAATGACAATATCCAGCTGGTTTTTGAAGAGG
>Ga0310123_10003741_pt1 | contig 11665 bp, 10 predicted proteins | sample CB6_AW_1057_MG_FD_203505 | JGI IMG/M metagenome (GOLD analysis project Ga0310123, IMG submission 203505) | Marine microbial communities from Western Arctic Ocean, Canada - CB6_AW_1057 | ecosystem: Environmental > Aquatic > Marine > Oceanic | place: Canada: Western Arctic Ocean | collected... | reverse complement strand
TGTTAGATCACGAACTTTGTCTTTCTATTAAACATATAGTTACAACTGGTTGTGGCGATTCACACATGGCGGCTGTTGCTACTGAGCTTGCTTTTGAGCAACTCGCCGGTATTCCCACCGATCCTCTCAATGCCATGACGGCTGCTAGGTATCATTTAGTAGGGCGGCGAAGTTCTTTTCCTAGGAATCCGCTAGTCATAGGTATCTCTGCATCCGGGACGGTAGCGCGTACTCGCGAAGCAGTTGGGGTAGGTCAAGAGAGTGGGGGTACCACACTGGCCTTAACCGCTAATCCGGGCTCCCCTCTAGGGTCCCTAGCGGAGATAGTTCTGGATTGTTCCGTGCCTGAATACCCCCATGCGCCAGGAGTAATTTCTTATCGTGTGTCTATGATTGCCCTGTTCTTGATTGCCATTCGTCTTGCAGAAGTTCATGCGAAGATTACTCAAGAAGAGGCAACCGTATTGCGTCAACAATTAGCTGCCACAGGGGATGCAGTAGGAGCGACTATCGAAGCCTGTCGAGCAAATGTTATCGACGTAGTTAAGGCTACCAGAGACCACAAGAACTTCGTCTTCGTGGGCGATGGCCCCAACTACGCTACAGCACTTTTTGGGGCTGCGAAGTTGTTGGAAGCAGCAGGACGGCATGCTATCGGGCAGGACACTGAAGAGTGGGCTCATTTGCAGTACTTTGCCAACGCTGATATGGATACGCCCACGTTCGTTATATCCCCCGGTGCTAGAGGCCACAACAGATGCGCAGAAATTATGACACCGATGAAAAGAGTCGGCAGGTATTCAGTTGGCATAATTCCTGTCGGAGATGAGGTCGTGGGGTCCCATGTAGATGTAGTGCTGCCGGTGGTTGGTAGCACGCCTGAAATTTTCTCATCTATCGTTTATCCGACAGCAACTGAGCTATTTGCGGCTTACTACGCTGATGAGATTGGCGAAAAGTTCTTCCGCGGTTTTGAAGGGGCCTACGACGATGATGATGCTAATACTATTCGGACAAGCTCTGTGCTTTCCCGTGATGATGTGCTGGGATAAACGCAATAAACGACACCAAATCGGGTAATGTCTTAGCCGTGTGGCAACTTCTGTGATTGAGGGATGTTCGTGGTTGCTGCTGTACGAAGAGAACATAGATTTACCAGAATCACTGTGACCGTGTCAGTGCATGTCGACTTTTGATTAGAAATCTTTGCGATGATTGAAAATTCTCTTCGGCGCTATACAGATTTGTTTGAGCGTATGGACGCTGTGATTACACCCGAGGCGGCTTTCCGCGTTTTTCAGCAGTTGGCGGACACTTATGCACCCACACTTACTGCTAGATATACGCGTGGATTGACAATCCAGAGGATTCTGGAAGATATGAAAGGTGTTGGTTCTCTCAGAGACAAACTTCTCTTGGATTTGAATTTCCGGAGAACCGGTAACGTTGCCATTACACTGGGAACACAAGAAGTTAAACCAATCTGGGCATTTGCACACTTAGATAATATTAGTTACTTGACGGGTCCTAAAGCAAACGGTCTTTATGCGCTTACGGCATTCCATGAGCCACGAATCAGTGATGGCGAGCGTGATGGTGTTGCCCTCGGTTACGATGATTCATCTCAGACGCTGAGAATAATTGCAGAAGGCACGATAATTACTAGGCACGCGGGCGCGCATAGTGAGTTTAGGACTGAAGAAGCTGACCTTCCTCCTGCAACTAGAGTGGTTTTTCAAACTGAAGCATCGTGGGATAGGAATACCGGAATGCTATATGGTTCTGTTGATGATGCGGTTGGTTGTGCCGCTCTAGTTATGAGTGCAATTGTTCTTTCATCATTTGATGTTGATGCTTTGATTGTTTTGACGGATGAAGAAGAAGGAGTGGTTGGTGTGGGCAACACCGCGTTTGCTCGCGGGAGTCAGCGTATGATATCCCGCACTGACCCTAACGCACTGCCTGCAATCATGTCAGTGACTGATTTGCACGAAGTAACCCCTTCGGTTGACAAAAACGGCGAAATTATAGACGTACCCGGATGCGGCGAAGGGGCGCTTTTTGCAGGCTTTGCGAGTGGTACTCGTGGAGGTGTAACTCCTCCACATGTTTTGGCAGCAATACGTGAAGTATCTGGATGGATAAACGGGAAGGGAATACTCTTGAGAGAAAATCAGTCATATGTTAGTCGCAGTGATTGTGTGTCGGCAATGATGGCGACCCAGAATGTAATTCTGATGGGGTTTCCTGGAGCTTATTCTCATTTCGATAACACACCTCGCGCGCACATTAATGACCTGGTCGCACTATCAAAGTCTCTTGCTGTACTTATAGCAGCCGCTCAATCATCGGACTGGAGAAAGCATTATTTGATAGATTAGCGTTGAGGGTCACCGTGCTAGACACTGTGCTTATCCCAAACCAGCGCAACAGATTTATTGGATTATTAATTTACAGAGAGGTTCAATGATTACTATTAATATAGAAACAGAACAGCGCCAAGATTTAGTTAGGTTGACAGAACTAATCCAGGAGTCCGTTGCCGCCAACGGTACAGATGAGGGGATCTGTGTTGTTTATTGTCCTCATACGACTGGAGGTATTACTTTGAATTCTCAAATGGATCCACCAACTCTAACTGACCTGATAGATGAAATCGATCGAATCGTACCTACACGAGTAGACTTCCAACATATTTTCGATACTCCATCTGATGCGGCTGGTCATATCAAAACTAGCATTATAGGTAATAGCGTGAGCATTCCTATAAGCTCCGGAAAAATATCTTTAGGGTCATCGCAAGGTATATTTTTCTGGGAGTTTGATGGTCCTCGTAAGAGAACAATTCATTTGCAAATAGTTGGAAGTTAGGCAATCCAGGAGTCCTCATTTGTCCGGCCTTAATGGTATTCAAATAGGCTAATGATTCGATTTTGGTTTAAGCTTTTTTACACCGTGGAATTTATTGGTGTTGGCGTGTTTATGCCCTATGTAGCCGTGTATTTTATTAGGAAAGGTCTTACTAGTGCACAAATAGGATATCTGCTAGCGCTTACGCCCTTTGCAGGCTTTATAGTACAACCTGTGTGGGGTGTTATTAGTGACAAGTTAAATATGACCAGGATTTTGATTACTATTGGATGCTGGTTCACATCTGTACTTGTGCTTGCCTTTACAGTGACTGACAGATTTGAATATCTAATTGTAATTGTTGTAATAATGTCGATCATGCGTGCTCCGATTCATCCAAATATAGCTGCGTTGGCTTTGAATCACTTGGAAATCAAAGGAAAGCAGGAGGAATTTGGCAAGTTCCGGTTATGGGGCTCCATAGGTTTTGTGGTTGCTACTCTCTTTACTGGTGGGTTGTTGTTTGAGGATAAGCTAACAATAGCAATTTATCTGTACTCTGGATGCATGCTTACATTAGGTTTTATTTCCTTGATGTTGCCTGATAGGCACATATCCGCCAATGTTCAGTGGAGAGACGGTTTACGTTTGATTGCAGACAACCGAGCATTACGACTGTTTTTGTTAGGGATAATATGTATTGGTATAACACTGGGTATTGTTAACCAATACTTAGTTGTTTATATGAATGAGTTGAATGCTTCGGCTTGGATAATTGGTGCGACTGTAGCTGTGTCTGCTTTGCCAGAAATACCCATAATGAGTTTTGCAGAGACATTCATACGTAAGTGGGGCTTGCGTATAACCTATGTAGTAGGTATCAGTGCACTACCAGTGCGCTGGTTGTTCAATATGCTAGTTACTGACCCTAATATAGCATTGCCCGTGCAGGCATTACATGGGGTAGCGATGAGCTCATTGCTTTGTGTCGGAGTAATATATATAGACAATGTCTTGCCCAAGACTTGGCGAGCTTCAGGGCAGGCACTTTACGTATCTAGTTTATATGGTCTTGGTCCTTCTATTGGACTTTTCTTTGCAGGATTGCTTATGAGCTCTGGAAGCACCAAACCCTTATGGGCCTTATGTTTGGGTGCCGGTACAATTGGATGTTATATTGTTAATAGGGCTATGGGAGTTAGGAGTACACCGATACCCGAGGTTAGTTAATCCACTTTGGAGCCAGAATACGTCACTTTCTCGAATCTTATTATTGACGACATCGTCCTCTGGGATGGATCGACACATATGAGCGTGCTTGGTGGTTCAGGAACGCATGCCTTAATTGGCATGCGAGTGTGGTCCCGGTCTCTGGGTTTTGTGGCTTCCGTAGGGTGCGGCACAACCGAAAGTGTCTATAGACAACCTCTAGAGGCTCTGGGGTGTGTGGACTTAAGGGCTATTGTACGCCGTGAAAACTATCAGACGGCACGCGCATGGCAGCTTTTCGAGAAGGATGGTACGAGAACCGAGGTGATGCGCACTGACCCTGCGGAATTTTTGGATAATACCCCCCGTCATGAGGAGATGCCAGATGATTATCGCAATGCAAAGGGATTTCATGTTTTGTGGGGACGCGACTTGGATGAATTGAGCAGTCTGCTGGCAAAACTACGCAAGGGTAATCCGACAACCTGCCTGTTGTGGGAACCATCCCCAGACCACGAGAGAGGTGCACCAGATCAGTATATGGATATACTTAGGCAGGTCGATGTTTTCTCACCCGACATGCAACAAGCGACATCGATCACAGGGCTTGAAGATGTTGCCGAAATCGCGTCCGTATTTGCTCACTGGGGCGCTCGGAACATCGCTATCCGGATGGGTGATCAGGGATCCTACGTGGCAACACAGAATGGAAAAGTATGCCATATTCCGGCTGTGGCGAAAAAGATTGTGGATGTTACCGGAGCCGGTAATGCCTACTGCGGCGGTCTGCTTGTGGGCATTACAGAGGAACTAGATATCCAGGACGCGGCACTTCGCGCTGCCGTCAGCGCTAGTTTTGCGATGGAACAATTCGGGGTTCCAACATTTGGTGACGACCTGTTCGAGGAAGCAACAACGCGAATGAGTGGGTCGAGACAGAAAATAGTGAAGGATGATTGGAGAAAGATAACCTGACAATGGATAAGGTCGTCATCTCATCTGATCCAGATATCGCTAACATCTCATGATACAGACCCGCAACCTGACTAAAACATATCCAGAAGTAGAAGCTGTGAAGGACGTCACCCTGAACGTGCGTAAAGGTGAGGTATACGGTTTCTTGGGTCCTAACGGCGCTGGCAAGAGCACTACAATCGCAATGCTACTCGGTTTGGAGAAACCAACATCAGGTGAACTGTCGCTTTTCGGCTACCATCTTGACAGGAATTATTTTGATATTAAGAGTGCAATTGGCGTGGTTGGTGAACGACCATTCTTTTTTGATGAAATGACGGCATGGGAATTTCTGGAATTTCACGCAGATTTGTATATGGTTGAATCCAAAATCCATCGGATATGGCAACTGCTGGAGCATGTCGGTCTCAGCGACTATGCCCACATGCGTCCCAGTGATTACTCTCGGGGCATGCGGCAGAAGTTGAGCTTTGTCCGAGCGTTACTGCACAGTCCCGATTTACTTATATTGGACGAACCTGTATCAGGGCTGGATCCACATGGGATTAGACAAATCCGCGAATTGATTGAAGAGCAGAAGAAAGCTGGCACAACCATCTTCATTTCATCGCATGTTTTATCTGAAATCGAACGTACTGCCGATCGCATTGCAATAATGCACAAAGGTAGGCTCCTAGTGGAGGACGATCTCGATGGACTCCGCTACAGCGTGGACCAATCAACTCACGTGCAAATTGAGGTCACGCGAATCCCGGACGCACTCTCTGATGCGCTTTCTGCTGTGCCACATGTGAAGGAGTATTGCATACAAGGTCTGCAAATAGAAATCAGCCTTGATGGCACCGCAGACTACCGCGCTGAGGTTTCTTCGGTAATTACTGCGACCGGAACCACAATCATTGGTATGCAGACTAGAAAAGCTAGTTTAGAGGAAACGTTTATGACCTTCACGGATGAGAACGTGGTTGGAATTTCTCAAGCAGGCGAAACATGATGATGACTGCAGTTAAGAGCGCTGAACGGATTCGAGCGGTGGTCACAATTCATAAGCGCGATATGCGTTTAGCATTGTTTGGACCTGCCTTGCACGTGGTCACTACGTTATCAATTTTGATTGCGGTAGTTATCATAAGAAATTACCTCAATTACATAAAAGCCAATGGCATATATCCTATGCCTGACCTATTTTCTTTCCCTTTCAGGTGGGCCATCATAGCAACGGGGGTATACCTGGCATTCTCTACAGTTGTAACCATCTCTCGTGAACGTGAAAGCGGTACAATGGAGCTGCTGTTCTACGGACCCGTTGATCACGTTTCGTACGTATTCGGCAAGTATATGGCGCAGGTCACTCTGTACCTCATGATTCTAGCGCTGTACACAGTATGTTTTCTGACACTCTCTTGGATGGCACGCATTCAGCTTTCTGCTAGTTTCTTTATCATGATTCTGCTATCAGTGTTCACGGGTAGTTATCTGATTGCCATAGGAATCTTTGTATCGTCTGTCTCTAGGAGTGTCAGGAATGCTACCTTAGTATTTCTGGGCATCGTAATGGGTGCGCTCTTGATTCAAGGCATACAATCCTGGCTGTCCAACATCGCGCCGGAATCCGATTACTATAACCCAGTGCTGTTGTTGCAGCAGGTGGTTAGCTGGATTCAGGTTACCCTAACGTGGTTGTCTCCATTTTCGTATCTGAACCATGGAGTTGACGAAATGCTACGGGGCAACATGAAGGCATTTGTAGGCACGATTGCACTGGCAATTTCATTCTGTTTGATCTTTCTTGCGAGCAGCGTTCTGGGTCTTAAATTTCGCGGGGTACGCCAATGAGAAAGATCATTGGTGCCTTATTAGTACTGGGGATATGCTCGGTAATTTGTGGCGCAGCCGTTGGTATGGTCTATGCGCAGAGCTCTGATGAGAAGCGCGAAGAATTCGTGTATGGAGTGAACGCTTTCAACGGGTCTTTGTATCACGGGACATTTTACCCACCCAGTGTTGACACGCTTTACCTGCTTGCAGACGAGATCAACATTGTCTCACCGCGAAAAACTCTGCTCTATTATTGGCCAGTTACCAACGAGTATAAAGCTGACTGGGACACGCTAAGCGAAAATGTGGAGGGTGTGCTGGAAATCATTTCGCAGGGTCAAATGATTGCTTCCCTGCAGCCTAAGGATTACGTCATTCAGTATCCAAAGGGAATAACGCGAGGCGACCCTCAGATCTTCTTGGGAGACGATGCGCAGACCAAATATGAGCAGTGGTCCGATGAGTTGCAGGCTTATCGCTTTGCTGTTGCAGCGTATTATGAGGCATCGCGTATTTTTACGGTAACACTCGACGACAAGATCGAGGCAGGTACCATAACCTCCGCCGATGACGTCCTGGTTTCAGCACCGGATAGGCCCGCTGAATTTGTGTATTCCAGTACAAAAGTGTACAGGGGTATGCCGGTCACATTGTCGTCTGGGAATTACGAGATTCGGTTGCGTAATGGTGAGGGAGAGATCGTAGAAAATAGCGTAAAGAAACTAGTTGTGTTTCAACGGGACAGAGTGGGTGTTGGCTACACCGTTATTCCTGAGGACAAATGGACTACTCCAGAGGATACTCAGAGGCCAGATGAGATAGTTTATGTGAGATCCAATAATGTGCTTTATCTAGAACCTTATTTCGAGAGTGAATATAACGAGCAGTATTTCGTCCACTTGGAAGCACCTCAGGCTCCACGTTTTGGCAACGCCGGCTGGCTATGGGTAAAGGAAGGTAAGTTTGTGCCCAATGATCTGCAAATTTCACGCGGCAAGATGTGGTTGCGAGCTGTCAGCTTTGAGGACTATATGGTGCGTCAGATCCCAGGAAAAGCCCTAGGTTACGAGATTCTTGAATGGCAGGAAGGCATTTCGCAAGGCATGCGGGAAAGGTCCCCCGATTTCTCCGCATTTCGCTTGGTTGTGGACCACCAGATTCAGGACATTGCGCTGTATCTGGTGGGCGACAATGATGTCGCTGTTGGTGGAAGCAGTAGAACCTTAGATGCGGTCAGGGAATTTGGTTCTGGCGAATTATGGCTCCCAGCATTGCTTCCAGTTGCAGTTGGGCTTGCTATAGTAGGAACCAGACGATACTCGCTCCGCAGGTATCGCGCTGTCATCACGGAAGCATCTACAGAGCAGTAACAACATCGTTTCGTTTTGCGTGTCCTACTTAGCCACATCGTTCAGTTACTGTTGGCTCAGCATACCGGCGCGCTACGGCCCGCTCTAGAGGAAATACGAGCATAGTGCCCTAAGCATGCCTGTTGAATCACCGTAGATGGAGCGCAGCAGACGATGAAAGTCCTTAGCACAGGCGATCTAGTTGCTGATCTAATTGTTCCAATTCGAGAATTGCCACTCCGTGCCGAAATGCATCAGCTCGCTAATAAACGCTTATTTGAGGCAGGAGGCAGCTGCAATTTCCTGATAGTTGCCTCCCGATTGGGTCTAGAAACACAGGCGGTGGGAGCGGTGGGTGACGACTGGCTTGGAGACTTTGTGTTGCAACAACTGCGGGACGAATCTGTTGGAGTTGGCCACGTTTTCGTTGCTCCGAACACAGATACCACTCTATCAATTGCATTGGTCGACAGCAATGCGGAACACGTCTTTGTAGGCGCTCTGGGCCATGGACTGGACACTTACCAAATGCCCAGCAATGATGATATGTTTCTTGGGGTGGGCGCTGTGTTTTGTACTAGTTACGCTTTGAGTGACCACTCGCTTTTTAGCCCCGCTAGTAGTATGGTAATACTCGAGCAGGCACACGAAAAGGGAACACCCATTTTCTTTGATCTGGGTCCTGCCGCCTTTTCTATAGATAGAGGGACGATCAGGAGAGCACTCACCGCTAGCAATACCGTGCTGACTACCCAGGATGAGTTGCTGCGTTGGACAGAGTGCGCGAACACAGCACAAGCTGCCGCGGAGATTCGAAAGTTGGGGCCTGAGACACTAGTGATCAAAATGGGGAGCCGCGGTTGTACGATTGTATCAACCCATGAAGAAATAAACGTTGAAGGTTTCGAGGTTACTCCCCGTGACACTGCGGGTGCGGGGGATGCATTTGCAGCAGCTTTTGTGTACGGATACCTGAGGGGTTGTAGCTTTGCCGAAATGGGAGCAATTGCAAATGCTACAGGTGCCATTACAGTGACTCGTCTGGGAACAGGAAAACAACTTCCACAGCGTGAGGAGATATTTGACCTTCTGCAGCAACACGGTTTCGATCTGTAGTAAGACCTCATGAACAACCGTCAGACATGGCAATGAGTCCAGTTTCGAATAAGGAGATCGCACAATGAACACAATGGATGGTACGGTTGCATTCAATGTCCCGAAAACCGAACTACATCTTCACCTCGATGGCTCCCTAGATGAAGCGTTCATAGCTAAGCGTGCGCTGGATCGCGGAGTCACTTTGCCAGCCGCATCGGAGAAGCTGCGGCAATACTTGCATAATATGAAGAGCAAACGTGTCGACAGTGGGAGTAGCGTGCTCCCATCTGCCAATTGGCCGGCTTTTGATTTCTGCAATCAATTCTTACAGACAGAAGACGAACTAAAGGAAGCAACTTTTTCGTTGTGCAGGGCACTGAGTAATGAAAATGTCGTCGTTGCTGAGATTCGCTTTTGCCCCGAGTTGCATGTCTTGGAGGGTATGACCGTCAATGACGCGGTAAGTGCAGTGGTTTCTGGTTTTCAATTGTCTCAGCGCAAGCTGAATGTTCGCGGCGGGATCATAGTATGTGCTCTTCGCTCGTACTCGGTGGATCATTCAATTGAAATGGCAGAATTAGCTGCGGCATGGCTGGGAAATGGAGTCGTCGGATTCGATATTGCCGGAGATGAGGGGGCTTTCCCGCTCCATATTCATTCTGATAGCGTCAAAGAAGCAGTTCGCAGGCATGTGCCAACTACCTTGCATGCAGGGGAGTGGCCGGTAGATACAGTGAAAAATATTGAGCTGGCGGTGGAGTTAGGGGCTAGCCGCATTGGTCATGCTATCACACTTTGTCAGGACCCGGAGCTAATGGAGAGGGTGGCCGCGCAAGGCATTGCGGTTGAATGTTGCTTGACTAGTAACGTTGGGTGGAAAGTTCCCTCCTATGCGGCGCATCCAATCCGCAAAATGTTCGATGCAGGGGTTCAGGTATGCATAAACTCTGACAATCTTCTTTTGTCCGGCGCCCATGATCGAGAAGCAATACCGACTGGCGAACTGAACAGGTTGGTGAATGACGCAGGCTTTTCTTGGAAGCAAGCGAGACAAGTGCTTTTTAATGGCGTCAGCAATTCTTTCGATACCGGTTTGGATGGCGATTGGCTTACTAAGTACGAGCAAAGATTGGATCAGGCCCTGAAAACGACCCAGTCTGTAGAATGAGTGTGTGCATCATGGATCATTTCAAAAACATCTATCATACCCAGGCTGCAGAATATCACCGAATGATAGAGTTTGAAGATGTGGACGGAAATCTAAAGGAATGTGTCCAATCGTTGTTACCATCAGATGCATCCCGGGTCCTAGATATCGGCAGTGGTACCGGACGTCTGCCACTGTTGCTCAATTCTACGGGCATGGAAGTTATTGGTCTTGACCTGCACTGGGCAATGCTCCAAGAGAATCTTCGTCAGAGGGAGCGGTGGGACGGCTTGTGGGGCCTGGTTCAGGGTGACTCTCACACATTGCCAATGCGCGACGGTTCTTTTGATGTTGTCACCGCGGGATGGGTTCTAGGGCATTCATGTGCCTGGTATACCAACTGGATGGCACAGTTGAAATTAGTGTTACATGAGATGCACAGAGTGGCTGATCATTCCGCTGTGCTGATCATTCTCGAAACACTCACCACTGGCAGTGATGTGCCTATACCTCCGACTGATGAGTTGGCTGAGTTTTATCTATGGCTCGAAAACAAATGGGGATTTGTGAAACGCGAGATCAGAACAGATTACAGTTTCAGCAATGTGAAAGAGGCAAAAACAAACATGGGTTTCTTCTTTGGTGAAGAGCTTACGTCCAAGATAACAGAAAGGGATTGGTGCCGTGTCCCTGAATGCACGGGCATATGGAGCAAAATGACGTGAATAAGTTTTGGTACCTACAAGAAATGATAGTTTTTCAGCGTAATGTTTTATCGCATGTTTTAGTTTGCACTGATTCGGTAAGGAGGCTAATTCACTAGCGTGAGAATTGTCGTATACGGAAGCATTAATATAGACCTGACTGCATATACGCCGACGCTCCCGATCGCTGGTGAGACCCTACTGGGACATTCTTATCTGATGTCGCTCGGAGGAAAAGGTGCTAATCAGGCGGTAGCATCAGCTCGACTGGGTGCTGAAGTTAGCCTGATAGGACACGTAGGTGATGACACTTTCGGCCAGCGAGCGATGCAACAGCTCAACGGTTATGGCGTAGATGTTTCTAGGGTAGAAACACTGACAGATCAGGGTACTGGCTTGGCTGTGATAAGTGTGGACGACAATGGCGAAAACACTATCATTGTTCTCTCTGGCGCCAATATGTATTTTGATGAGAATGATGTCGAGCGATTCCGAGATTTGTTAAGGAAGGCGCA
>Ga0310123_10003739_pt1 | contig 11666 bp, 5 predicted proteins | sample CB6_AW_1057_MG_FD_203505 | JGI IMG/M metagenome (GOLD analysis project Ga0310123, IMG submission 203505) | Marine microbial communities from Western Arctic Ocean, Canada - CB6_AW_1057 | ecosystem: Environmental > Aquatic > Marine > Oceanic | place: Canada: Western Arctic Ocean | collected... | reverse complement strand
GGGTGATTCCGAAGCGAGCTCTTTCCTGTCACGGGAAAGCCGCAAAGGATACGAGATCAACATGTGATCTCGCGGTGGTGGACCTGTGAATTCAAATCCGAAACGCAACGTCACGGATCCTCGTTGAGATCATGTCGTGTGACTTGGTCGCCGGCGACTCCTGGCAGATCGACCCATGCTGAATATCCTTGCCAACGAGCCTCAGCGTTTCTGTGATGCGTTGTCGCGCCGCGGTGTTCTCGAAGTCGGCGGACTGGGTACGTTGGGGCTGAGTCTACCCGGGCTGCTGCGGGGGACACTCGAAGCGGGCGAGTCGGTCGAAGCGGCCGCGCCTGTGGACGGTTTTGGGTCGGCGAAGCGGATGATCCTGCTGTTCATGTGGGGCGGCCCGGCGCATCAGGACACCTGGGACCTGAAGCCCGAGGGACCTCTGGCAACGCGGGGCGAGTTCCTGCCGATTGCCACAAACGTCTCGGGACTACAGGTCGGGGAGCACTTCCCTCAGATTGCCAAACAGGCCGATAAGTTGGCGATCATCCGTTCGGTCGGCCAGGGTGACAACAATCATCTCTCTGGCGCCTACGCCGGCCTGACTGGTCGGCGGCATCCGATGGAGAATCGCAGCGTCGAGGCAGCTGAGGTGGACTTTCCGCAATATGGGAGTGTGCTTTCCAAACTGCGACCCAATGCAAACGGGCTGCCGACGTTTGTCGCAGTGCCGGAGAAAATCCACACCACCAACGGCATGATCACGCCCGGCCAAGATGCCGGATTCCTCGGCAAGCGGTACGATCCCTTCCAGGTGACCGATCACCCCGACCGCCACGACTTCTCGATCGCCAGCCTGAAGCTTCCCAGTGGTGTGGGCCGCGAGCGGATGGCCGGACGCCGCAGTCTGCTCGAACAACTCGAACAAACGTCCCGACTCATCGAGCGTTCGGCCAGGGCGCGGTCACTGGACCAATTCTACGAACGAGCGCTCGAAATGGTGCTCGCACTCAAGACTCGCCAGGCGTTTGACCTCGGTCGAGTCTCCGAAGCTGAACGCTGGCGCTACGGCTGGCACACGTTTGGGCAGAGTGTCCTGATGGCGCGGCGGCTGATCGAATCGGGTGTGAAGCTGGTGACCGTCTATTGGCACCGCGAACGCCGGACCATCGACACAACCTGGGATACGCATTCCCGCAACTTCTACGAACTCAAAGACCGCCTGATGCCGTCGGTCGATCGTCCCATCGCAGCACTCCTCGAAGACCTCGAAAACACCGGGCTGCTCGACGAAACACTCGTCGTCTGGAACAGCGAATTCGGTCGCACGCCGAAAATCAACACGAACGCCGGACGCGATCACTGGGGTCCGTGCAATTCAGTCGTCATGGCCGGTGGCGGCGTGCCGGGAGGCCAGGTCTTCGGAGCATCCGATCGGCAGGCGGCGTATCCGGCCCAAGACAAGGTCACCCAGGCTGACATCGCCGCCACGATCTATCACCTGCTCGGCCTGGAAGCCGAAACTCGCGTCCATGACAAACTCAATCGCCCGTGGCCGATCTCGCTGGGTGAACCGATCGACAAGCTGCTGGGCGGTGGCAGCCGGCCGGTTGAGACAAAGCGTCCGATACCTCAACGCCGAGTCGTCGAGGTCGGTCCGTTCGAACGGATGCTGCGGCAGCGGAGTAATCGGCATTTGAGTATCGAGTGCGGGAACGCCGACAGTGAGAAGCTGTGGGAGATTGCCGGGTTTTCAGATCCCGTCGGCAGCGGACTCGATCGATACCGCCAGGTCAATGCGAAGACCGCCAACCTCAAGTACCTGGGCGTCTTCTACACTCACTTCGACTACACCCACATCGTGTTACGGCTGGCCGAGTCGCGATCGGCAAGCGAATTGAAGCTGACTCTTCGCGGCCGCTCGATTCCGATCCCCGATGAACTCGCCGATGCCGGACCGCAACGCCTCTGGCAGGTCCCGATTCCCCAAGGCGATATCGCCGCGATCCCCTATCCGCTCTCCAAGGCGTTCGATCTGGGCATCACAGCACCCGGCTGGAAACTGACAGGGCTGGCGGTTGTGGGTGAGAAGATCCGCAGACGGCATCTTGAAACTGGTGGAATCGTCTGAACGGGTAATGGGTCACGGGGGGGGGTCGCACGTGCGTAGGTGAGCCTCGATGGCTCGGGGCGACTCGTGGCCGATTCCGTCGACATCCCTGCAAGGCAACTGCTATCCTGCCCGCTATGCACAGCCGAACGCTGGTTTCCCGTCGCAATTTTGTCCGCCTGGGTCTGGGCCTGGCCGGTGGTGGCGCGGTTTCTGCCACGACAGCCAATGGGGCTGCGGCTGGGCAAGGCCGGGCCAAGCAGGTCCTGGTGTTGTTTGAGCAGGGGGGAGTCTCGCAGATCGACAGCTGGGATCCCAAGCCACAGGCCGTGGCGGAACACAAGAGCCCCTTTGAACCGGTGGCCACCAGTGTTCCGGGGCTGCAGTTCACCCGCCTGCTGGCTCGTACCGCTCCGCTGGCCCACAAGCTGACGATTGTTCGCTGCATGACGCAGCCGACCCCGGGCATCGGCAACTCGCATCCCAAGGGATCCCAGTACATCTATTCGGGAGAAGCCCCCGGTGGCCCGGTCGAGATGCCCGACATCAGTTCGGTGGTGGCGATGCTGCAGGGAAGTCATGCCAGCCATCTGCCCTCGAATATCATGGTGCCGGGTACCAACGAACAGTCACCGGCAACGAAAATCGGATTTGTTCCCCCGGCGCACAAGGTGTTCAAGACCGGTGGCAATCCGGCCGATCCGAACTGGTCGGTGCCGAACCTGGGCCTGCTGGGGGTCGACGACGCTCGTTTTCGGACGCGGACACGGCTGCTGGATCGGCTCAATATCGGCCTGCTCGGGGCCGACCAGGCACGTGACGCCAGGGCGATGAAGTCGTTGATGACCCGGGCGGTCGACATGCTGACCAACCCCGCGACACGCAAGGCGTTCAATATTGGAGCCGAACCCGAGGCCGTGCGGCAGCGTTACGGGACCGGCATGAGGGGCCGTTGCTACCTGTTGGGACGCAAGCTGATCGAATCGGGGGTCCGCTTTGTGATGGTCGATGTTCGCGAACCCCAGCGGAGCTTCCGGGACGGGAAACCGGTGGGCTACGACGGCGGGAACAATATGAACTGGGACCACCACGACGCGATCTACGCCAAGACCCATACCAACATCAAGGGAGGAGGTGCCGGTCGCGGACGGTGGGGAATCCACACGTGGCCGATGATGGGCAGCACCGACCAGGCACTCTCGGCCCTGATCGAGGATATGGACCAGAGGGGTTTGCTCGAAGAGACGCTGGTTTGCTTTGTGACCGAGTTCGGTCGTACCCCCAAGATCAACAGTCGACAGGGACGCGATCACTGGACTCATGCCTTCAGCTTTGCCTTTGCCGGGGCGGGAGTGCCGGGAGGACAGGTGGTCGGTTCGACCGACTCCGACGGTGGTTACATCACCAGTTCGCAGGCGTTCACGATCGAGGACTATGCCGCGACGATTTATGAGAAACTGGGACTTGATCGACACAAGCCGATCTACACTCCCGCCGATCGGCCGATTCTGCTGTCCCGGCACGGGCAGCCCATCGGCGAACTGTTCTGAGGCCGGTGTGAGACAGAAAGTGAGCAGGGGAAACGACGTGTTGCGGAGTGTCTGCCTGGTTGCGGTCACGCTGCTGCTTCTGCCGGCAACGGTGGAGGCGGCCGTGGAGGTCTATCCCGAGAGGGTGCGGCTGACGTCTCGTCGTAGCCGTATCCAGCTGGTGATCACCTCTCGCGAGGCCGACGGGCGGCTGCGGGATGTGACACACCGGGCCACTGTGCGTTCGAGCAAACCGGGGCTGGTGTCGGTCCGCAACGGTCGAGTGAGTCCCTCGGATGACGGCGTTGATGGGCGGGCCACGCTGCACGTGGTGTGGCAGGATGAGACGGTCGAGGTGCCGGTCGAGGTCAGCGGTCAGAAGCAGCCCGACCCGATTGCCTTCAAGTACGAGACCCTGGCGGCGATGACCAAGCAGGGTTGCAACGCGGGCAGTTGTCACGGGTCTCCGGATGGCAAGGGCGGTTTCAGCCTATCGCTGTTCGCCTTCGATCCGGTTCACGACACCGAGTCGCTGGTCCGTGGCGGGCTCAATCGCCGGGTCAATGTGTTCGCCCCACTTGAGAGCCTGATGTTGAAGAAGCCGATGTTGAGAGTGCCTCACGTGGGTGGCAAGAGACTCAGGCCGACCGATGCCGCATACATGATCCTGAAGCGATGGATTTCCGAAGGCGCCCGCCCCGACCGCGACGGAGCACCCAGCTGTGAGAAGATCGTCGTGCACCCGGGGCCGAGCCGGGTGTTGGCCCGACCCGACGCAACACAACAACTCTCGGTGCTCGCTCATTTCACTGACGGCACGGTTCGTGATGTCACCCGCCTGGCCACCTTTGACACCTCGCACCGCGACATCGCTACGATCGACGCTGACGGCCGTGTCACCGGACGGTCTCGGGGCCAGGCTGCGATCACGGTGAGGTTTCTCGAGCACCTCGAGAGTGTCTACCTGACGTTTATCGAGGAGGTGGAGGGATTCGAGTGGCCGGCGGTGGCCGAACACAACTTCGTTGACCGGCTGGTCAACTCGCGGCTGAAGCTGTTGAGCATCGCTCCCTCACCCACCTGCGACGACCGGGTGTTCCTGCGGCGGGTCTACCTGGACCTGACCGGGCTGCTGCCCTCGGCGGCGGCGGCCAGGACATTTCTTGCCGAGAAGAAGCCCGGAAAACGCGCGAGGTTGATCGACCGGCTGCTGGCCACCGACCAGTTCGCCCGCTTCCAGGCTCTGCAACTGGCCGACTTGTTGCGGGTCAACCCCAAGGTGCTCGGAGCCGACCGGGCGAAGTTGTTTGCCAACTGGATCGCCGAGGCGATGGTCACAAACCGTCCCTACGACCAATTGACCCGCGACCTGCTGACCTCCACTGGCGACACGCGGCTGGTGGCCGAGGCGAACTACTTCGCCGCGATTCCCACGACCGAGGACGTGGCCGAGGCGACGGCCCAGGTCTTCATGGGGTCACGGATCCAGTGCGCGAAGTGTCACAACCATCCGTTCGAGAACTGGACGCAGGACGATTACTACAGCATCGGTGCGGCGTTTCATCGGGTCGCCCGCCAGGCCGATCGCATCAGCGTCGTCGGCGGGGGGGAAATGGTCAATCCGCGGTCGGGGAAAGTGATGACCCCCTGGGGTCGCAATCGCGTGATGCCCCGGCCGCTGGCCAACGCCGATCGCCGTGTGGCGTTCGCCGGCTGGTTGACCGCACGGGGCAACCCGTTCTTCGCACGAGCGGCTGTGAATCGCATCTGGGACCACCTGTTCGGTCGGGGTATCGTTGATCCGGTCGATGATTTCCGTTCATCCAACCCTCCATCAAACGTCGAGTTGCTCGATCGATTGGCCGCCGAGTTCGAGAAAAGCGGGTTCGATCGACGGCAGACCGTGAGGGTCATCTGCAACAGCCAGACCTACCAGCGATCGACGATCACGAATCGCTTCAATCGAAACGACACCACCCTCTGTTCGCGGGCTCCGGTGAGACTGCTGACGGCCGAACAACTGCAGGACGCCATCGGCTATGTCACCGGGTCGGTCAAGACGGTGGAGCAATCTGCCGCGGTGGTGGCCCAGAGCCGTCGCGAACTGGAACGTGTCGGCAAGGAACTGCGGACGAAGCGTCCCCAGTGGGAAGCGGGTCTGGTCGAGCGACTGAAGAAAGCGGCGTGGTGGAACGGGGCCTGGTGGTCGGCCGGTGCGTTCACCGCAAAGACCGCCGAGGCGACCCACTCGAAGGACTTCGGCCCAGAGACCTCCTCGGGCCGCTTCGATGCCTCCCGCGCCTTCGGGCCCAACAAGATCCGCTGGCAGCCACGTCCGGACTGGAACCGTGGCCAACAGGTCAACCTGCCCAAGGGCGCTCACAAGGCGATGTACGCCTGGCACGTGGTTCACGCTCGAGCCGAGACCCGCGTCCGGCTGCGGGTCGTTGCCGATGACGGCATGAAGGTGTGGCACAACGGACAGTTGGTCTTCGATTTCGCCCAGGTCCTGCCCGACGACAAGGAACAGCAGCCCGAGATCGTGCTCAGGCCCGGCGCCAATCGGTTCCTGTTGAAGATCGTCAACAAGGGAGGGGCGTGGCACTTCACTTGGAGGCTGGAACCGACACAGCCGGATTCAATCTCCGCTCCAGCGGTTGCCGACTTGCCCGACGCCCTGACCGAGGTGCTGATGAGGCCCGTGGAGAAACGTGTGGCGGAGCCGGCAGCACGGCTGGATCGCTTTTACCTGATGCGGGACGGCCGGATCGAGACACTCCGTGGCCGGATCGAGAGTGGTGCCCGCGACCAGTACGCCACGCAGAGGCCGTTTCCGGGGTCGGATGCCTTCTTGAAGGCCTTTGGGCAGCCGGAACGCAATACGCCGTGTGCCTGCGAACGGTCCAGTGAACCCACCCTCGACCAGGCCCTCCAGCTCCTCAACGGACAACGAGTGCACGACCAGGTTGCCAGGAGTGTCGGGCGATTCTCGAAACTCGAGAACGGTCCGCTGGTGGCCGAATTGTACATGGCGGCCTTTTCGCGAAAGCCGTCAACCGATGAACGGGTTGTAGCAACCCAACATCTTGTCGAAGCGACGGATCGAAATGCTGCAATAAGAGACCTTGTCTGGGCCGTGATCAACACCCAGGAATTCATCTTCCAACACTGATCGATCACAACTTGAGATCAGACTCGTGAAAGCACTGATGAACCCACCACGGATTGTCACAGCCTGCCTGGCGATCGTGTGTGGGGTCGTGACCGCTCATGCAGCCGATCCTTCTTCGGCCAAGGTCGCCTTCCTGCGTGATGTGGCGCCGATTCTGCTGAGGCGTTGCAGCGGCTGTCACGGCAGTCGGGTCAGCCGTGGTGGCTACAGGTTGCACGATTTTTCCAGCCTGATGCGAGCCGGAGAGTCGGGCGAGGTGCCGGTGGTTGCGGGGAAACCCGAGGCGTCTGAACTGTATCGGCGATTGATCGAGAAGGATCCTGACGCACGGATGCCGCGGGAGGATGATGCCTTGTCGGCGGCCGAGATCGGGCTGATCCGCAGTTGGATCTCGGCCGGGGCCAGGTTCGATGGCACAGATCCCAAGCTCTCGTTGCGTTCACAATTGCCCCCCCGCAGTCACCCGGTTGCTCCGAAGGCCTACCCGGTGGCCGTACCAGTTTTTGCAATGGCGTTTTCACCCGACGGAAAACAGCTGGCCGTCGGGGGCTACCACGAAGTGACTCTCTGGAATCCTCTCAACGGAGAACTGCTGCGGCGGCTGAAGCGCCGGCCACAGCGGATTCACTCGCTCGACTGGACATCCGATGGAACCGGGGTATTGGTGGGAGGCGGGACGCCCGGGGAATATGGTGAACTGGCCCTGGTGACAGCCGAGACCGGTCGTGTTCGGCGGTTGTTTGGCACCTTCGACGATGTCGTGCTCGGTGCGGCGATCAGTGCCGACGGCAAGCGGGTGGCGGCCGGATCGGCCGGTCGCGAGACGCGGGCGTGGGGGCTGCAGGCCGGAGCAAAGGGGTGGAGCAGTCGAGTGCACTCCGACTGGGTCACAGGGGTCGTTTTCAGTGGTGACGGACGATTCGTGGTCTCGGCCAGTCGGGACCAGACGGTCAAGGTGCACGAGGCCGCCACGGGAGACCTGTTCACCACCTACAACGGACATCGCAAGCAACTGGGAAAATTCACCGGTCGGTTTGCCGTTTTCGCCGTGGGATTTGATGACGTTTCCGGGCGAGTGCTGTCGGTCGGCGCGGGCCGAGCGATCCGGATCTGGGATCCGCTGAAGGCGAAATCCGAGAACGGAACGGCGGCTGACATGGAGGGACGGTTCTTCAAGGCGGGACACACCCGGTTCATTTCCCACGGATTCGGTAAGACCACTTACGGACTGGATGCCCGGGGAGGCCGAGCATGGGCTGGCGGAGCCGACGGGTTGGTGCGTGAGTTTTCAACCGATTCGCTCGAGACGGTCCGCAGCTACGAGGGCCACGGCGACTGGGTTTACTCTGTCGCCGCTGCCTCCGAAGGCGGCCTGCTGGCAGGAGCCGGGTACCGAGGTGAGGTGATTGTGTGGAATCGGGCCGATGGACAGGTGGTCTGCCGATTCCTCGCCGCACCCGGACTGGTCAAGGACCCTCGCCGCTAACCGGTCCTCGGCTACTCGAGCGTCTCGACGCGGATGCTGCGGTACTCGATGGAGTACCCCGTCGGCGAGTTGGCCGGGAAGAGGTCGCCTGCGGGAAGCGGTGCGACTGCCTCAGAATCCGCAGTGCAGCCGCCTTCCACGAATCGACAAGTCGGATGAAAGCAGCCAGTTCTGGATTTGGAGGAATGGTCATTGGTCTAGACCAACTGACCTCTCTTTTCGGTAAGGCGAACGAAGACGTCCGCGGAACCATCATCAGTAGACTTGAAAACGGCAGCTGTCTTCCAGTCTGGGAGAAGCGCGCCCACACTATCGACAAATTCTACGTTCCCGTCCTCCCAGTGCCGAAAGAGCACGTGTCGTCCATCAACACCATTTGAATCCAGGAACCAGATTTGCCGCGCGAGAGGCTGATCTCCGCTCAGCAGCTGTTCAAGGACCTCGAGCTCGAAGACCAAGGTGAACATCCTGTCGTGTAGAGTTCAGAATTGGTCGCCGCACGTCAACCTACGGCGACGGGATGATCCAATCAAGGCGCCTCGAGACCCCCGAGAGGAACCCCAACGGGGGTTCACAGTGCGAGAGGTTCGGTTGTGGAACCCCGGTGGGGTTCGCCGGCGGGGGGGCGCTTTCCCTACCCAGCGTAGCCCGCCTGGCGGCGGTCAACACTGGGCTATGGGATGGAACCGCTTCGCGGTTCGCTGGCACATGACATCCCCGGGAAAACACGGACCTCTGGCGAAGCCCGGTACCAGCTGCGAGCACTACTGGTTCGCTTCGGTCACCGCAGCCTCACTTCTTGTGCGGTACAGGCCGGTTGTACACGAAGTTTCAAACCCCAACGGGGTTTCACAGTTCGAGAGGCTCGGATGTGGAACCCCGGTAGGGTTCGTGGGCGGGGGGGCACTTTCCCTACCCAGCGTAGCCCGCCTGGCGGCGGTCAACACTGGGCTATGGGATGGAACCGCTTCGCGGTTCGCTGGCACATGACATCCCGGGGGAAACAAGGACCTCTGGCGAAGCCCGGTACCAGCTGCGAGCACTACTGGTTCGTTTCGGTAGACGTCGGCTCACTTCTTGTGCGGTACAGAAACGCATCGGAGGTGAGCAGTGATACGAGCAGCGCTTTCATGCTGCCGCCGCCGGCTGTATAGGCGCGATGGGCGTCCTGAAGAATGGGAGCGTCGTTGACGGTTTCGTTGCGGCCCATCCAGAACCGGAAGGCGTGGCGGACGAACACCTGCTCGGCGCGCGGGCTTTCGGCGAGCTTCTGAATCAACTCGATGGCGTTGGCGACTTTGCCGTCGAGTGCGGGGTCGCCCGAATCGATGATCTCACCCGCGGTGTCGACGGGTCTTCCGAGTTCTGTTTCCCGATACAGCCCCGCGTGGTTGTACATCTCAAACGGCAGCCCAAGCGGATCCATCTTCTTGTGACACGTCCAGCAATAGGCTTCCCTTGTGACCCGCATACGCTCACGCAGCGTGCTGCTTGGTTCATCCGGCAGCATCGCGTCCACGGTGATCGGCACATCGGGGATGCCACCACCGAGTAACCGTTCGCGAATCCATCGGCCTCGCAGGATGGCGTGATTGTCCATGGCATCGGAATGTGAAACGAGCCAGCTGGGATGCGTCAGGATGCCGAGACGTTGGCCCTTGGGCGTCTTGGACAGGATGCGTACTGGTTTCATGGACCCGTTGCCGAAGCTGCGCCGACTGACTCGGGCGAAGATCTTCGAACCCGGCAGCTTGGCCACGGCAACGTTGTGATTGACGTTCGCTCGTCTCCTGCGGTTCTTCCTGTCCTGCTTGTTCTTTGCCTTCGGCGGTTTCTTTCCGGGGTTGGCCTTCAACCACGCCTTGAGCTCCGCAGCCTTCTTCCTCGCTGCTTGGGCCGCCGCCCTCTTCGCCGCAGCCAGCGAGGCTGCGGCCTCTTTTCTGGACCGCCTCTTCCCGAAATACACACTGTCAGTCCTGGTGGTGACGACCCGGTCGGTCGTCAGCAGCTGCTTGAACACATCTCTGTCTTCCTGCAGAACGAGTTCCACCAGCCGATCGGTGCTCACGGTCGCATCGAACATGGCGCGGTAGTGCGACTGTCCTCTTGTGTTCACGCCCGTGTTCGCCAGGGCCTTCGAGTCCTTGCAGATGTAGCCACCCAGGTCGAAGTCGAAGTAGTCGCGGAAGAAACGCAGGATGCGCGGCTTGCGGTTCCCGTCGTCGGCGAGCATGCGTTCGACTTCACGTTTGACATCAGACCTGGTCCGCATTCGCCCTTCGACGATTGCCTTGCGGAGTTGTTCGTCCGGCTTGATGTATCTCAGCGCGTGATTGACCGCCAGGCCCAGTTCCCAATCCTGCAGCATGACACGTCCATGGCGATCCGGTTTGACGTTTTCGGCCAGTTCGGTTCGGAAGAGTGCGTCGCGGTCGAGAAAGATCGACGACAGGCCCAGCACGGCGCCGTCTTCCTTGCCGAGTTTCTCTATGGACTGCTTGACGATCGCCAGGTAGGCGTCCGCTTCCTTCGTGCTCGGAGGACGGAACGTCACCGCTTCGAAGATGTAGTCCACAGCAGCGTGCAAGCGCTCGTCGGTGACACCCTTGTGCTTCATGAGGTCGCAGACCGGAGTCAGCGGGCGCATGACTTTCGTGCCGTAGACGATGCTGGTCGGCAGGCCACGAATATCGCCCTTCATCTTGTCCGCAATGGACTTGGGATCGTCGGTGATCTGATACGGCTTGGCGATGCTCAGCGGGCCATAGGCCATGTAGCGAATGATGTCCTCGGCGACGCCCATGATCTGAGTCGCCTCGGCGCTGTTGACCGTGTAGAAGTCGGGATAGTTCTCCAGCCCGTGGTTTCGCGCGGACGACAGGACGGCGGGCACGCTCTTGACCGCCGTGGCATAAGCCACTGTTCCGCCCTGCCACTTGATGATGCGATCGGTGCCGAAGTAGAGCTTGAGTTCACCGCCGTGGTTCGTGGGAACGACATCACCATGTGAGCGCAGGCCCGGTTTTCTTGGATCGAAGTCCGGTTCGGTGTTGATCAGTTCATTGAGGCGAGTGATGTGTTCCTGTGGTGTCACGCGCCAGAGACGTGCAGGAGATGATGTTGGTGCCAGCGTGATGCCATCGGGCAGCGGACTGAAGAGCAGGTCGTGATCGACGAAGTTGCCCTTGTTCGGATCGAGGTGGGCACGGAACCCGCCCTTGTCTTTCATGACGCGAGTCAGTTGTTCCACGATCCAGTCCGAGAATTGCAGCCGCTGCACGGTGGCTGGCTGCTCGGCGTCCCTGGGCGGCATCTCCTTCAGGGTGACCTGGGCCCACACTCGTCTCCAGATGCCGGAGTTGACTTCGTCCACAGGTCCGA
>Ga0310123_10003738_pt1 | contig 11668 bp, 8 predicted proteins | sample CB6_AW_1057_MG_FD_203505 | JGI IMG/M metagenome (GOLD analysis project Ga0310123, IMG submission 203505) | Marine microbial communities from Western Arctic Ocean, Canada - CB6_AW_1057 | ecosystem: Environmental > Aquatic > Marine > Oceanic | place: Canada: Western Arctic Ocean | collected... | reverse complement strand
CGCAGCAGTTTGAGGCTAACACTTTGACTTCCGTGCTGTTTGTAAACAACGGCAACGCCCAGTTTGAGATGCGACCTCTGCCGCGGCTGGCCCAGATAGCGCCTTGCTACGGAGTGGTATTCACCGACATTAATAGTGATGGAAACGTGGATCTCTTTGTGGCGCAAAACAGCTATAGCCCTCAATTGGAGACAGGACGTATGGCCGGTGGTATGAGCTTGCTGCTATTGGGCACTGGAGACGGAAGGTTTCAGCCGATGTGGCCGAAAGCAAGCGGAATCACGATACCAGGCGACGCGAAGGCGGCAAGTGTCGTGGATCTCAATGGCGATGGGAGCCACGATCTGTTGGTATCTGTGAATGATGACCGGCTTTGCGCTTTCGAAAACCAAAGTGCTCCCGGATCCAAGGCCTTAGTCGTATCATTGCGGGGTAATCCTGGAAACGTAAACGCCATTGGCTCACGCGTGACCATTACGACCGCGGATGGGCAACGGCAAACCGCAGAGGTGTACGCGGGGGGCAGTTATCTAGCACAATCGACTTCCGCATTACACTTCGGGCTGGGAGAAAGGGGTAAAGTAAAGGAGGTCCTCGTTCGCTGGCCTAATGGCAAAATCTCAAGAGAGACCCAAATTTCGGGAAAAAGATTAAGGATGGCCATGCCGGGTGGTGACGAATCGCTTTGAATTGCTTGGATTGCGTCACTGTTCCAATACCACACTTCCTGGCCCCTGCCGGGACGAGCTCGGAGGTGGCGGACGGGTGGAAGAACGAAAAATGCGAACTTAGGAGATCACCCAAGTGCCCACTGAACTTCGGCAGTCCATCTTATCGGCGGACCCCCAACTTAGCCGGTTTGAACCGCTGGAACGGATCCTGTTCTACGACGATTTCAACCAGGGGCTTCAGGGATGGACGGCGCTGATTGGCAACTATGAGGATTCACTCGACGCGATGTTGCCGGAATACAAAGACATGCGTCCCCCCATGCTCAGCAACCTCTCGATGTGGGACAGTGGCACGGTTGGTACGCTCACCGGCAATTATGCTTTGAAGTTGGCCACCCGACCTCGCCCGGGTTCGTTTGGTTTCGCGGTCAAGCGATCAACGTTTCGTCTGGCGACGCTGATTCGCTTGGAGGCCTTTTTCACCTTCAAACCCGAGGCCACGAAACCGCGTTTAGGCGAAACAGACGTCCGTGCGGTTGGGGTCCTGTTTGATTTGCAGGACAGCGACCAAAAAACGGACAACCCACAGCGAATCATGCCGCACATTCGCTACTTGAATTCCTTGGATGGCAAACCGGTAGGCTGCTGGCAGTATAAGGAAGACCGCGAACCCCTGCTCGACATCGGGGACAGCGGCAAGACGGTGTCTCACTTTCACCTGGCCGCCGAAGGGTGGAAAGATCTCCCCGATGGCCAACAGAGCCTGTGTTATAACGAGATCGCCACCAAGCAGAACTGGTATTATCTGCGGCTTGACTTCGATTTGGCCAGCATGTCGTACCGGCGTTTTCAATGCAACGACCGTGTATTTGACGTGACTGGCATTGGTCCGATGCAGATACCTGCCATGCCGAATCTCTCCTGCATGCTGAACTCTTCCTTCTGGATCGAAAGTGATCGTGACAATAGAGCTTTTCTTTATTTGGATTCGGTGATGTTATCCACGAAGTCGGGAGACTAGTAGTGCGTCAAAGCAATACCGCGGCAGTCGAGTTGAACACACACTGGCAAGGTGCATTCGTAGCCGAGCCGTACGAAGTGGCCTGGGCCTCGGAGGCCGTCTATTTCGTCCGCACACTTGAGGCCGAAGGAGTTCCCGACGGAGCCCACGCCCGCGTTGAGATTTCGCCCGACGGTATGCACTGGTGTGATGAAGGCACACGGGTACCACTCTCGAAAACTCCCGGCACGACGTTTTCACGAATCAGCCATTTTGGAGGCTGGTTGCGGTTAACGGGCGAACTGCCACCGGGGGCGTCGATGAAGGTGATCGTCTATCTTGTGCTTAAGGAATAATTACCCTTGGTGCGGGTGTTTTGTTCCGTTCTGCTGCCCGGCTGGCAGTATCAGGCTAGCAATATAACCGCCCACAACACAGCTGACTGTCCCGATAGCGGCGTAGAGGAGAACATGGACGTCGGTGTATTTCCACACCAGAAACAAAAATATTCCGCTGACGATTACACCGATAAGAGCGCCCCGGCCATGTGTTCGTTGTGTGAACAATCCCAATATGAAAAGCCCCGACAGCGGTCCGATAGATAAGCCGAAGAGACCGATAAAGAAATCCCATAACGATTTAATCCCGGCCGATGCCAACCACAACGCCATGCCCGTACCAAAGAAGCCCAACACCCCTACCAGCCAACGGGCAAGCACCAGTCGCGTATGATCGGATGATGCGGGCCGAAACCGCCCGAAAAAATCGGTGACCACCACGGTAGCAACGCTGTGAATGGAGCTGTCGAGGCTAGACATAGCGGCGGCAAAGATCGCGGCAATCAACAGGCCACCAACACCTCGCGGCATCTGTTGGGCAATAAATAGCGGAAGTATTCCATCCGTGCCGACAGTCGGATTCAGTGCCGCAGGTTGTGTTTTATAGAACACATATAAGGCTGTGCCCAGCGCAAAGACGGTCAGCGCCCAGGGGATGCCAGCCGCAATATCCACCCACAACGCATGCTTGGCCGCGGCTGCATCCTTCGTCGTCAAGTAACGCTGCACAACCGTCTGATCGGAGGTCAGTAGGGCCAGACGGGAAAACACGTTGCCGGTCACGACCAACCACAACGCCGCAGTCGTGTAGCCCCAATTAAAATTGAACATGTGGAATTTGTTGTCCTCCATACTGATCCGCGCGAACTCCGCAATTCCACCGTCGACATTCAGTATCACCACGACAACGCAAAGCATCCCACCGACCAACAGCACTACCGCCTGCATCACGTCCGTCCAAATAACGGCCTCAATTCCACCAAGTATCGTGTACGCGGTGCACAGCACACCCATGACAAGTATGCAAGCATATGGGGAAAACCCGGTAACCGCCGAGAGGGCCAGCGCAGGCAAGTACAAGACTCCCGCCATGCGTCCGAGTTGCATCAAGCAAAAAAAAGTGCTGGCAACCAAACGCGTGCCGACGTTGAACCGCACCTCGAGGTACTCGTACGCGGTGGTCACGTTCAGGCGATGAAACAAGGGGATATAGTATCTCGTGACGATCGGTACCACGATGAACCAAGTGGGTACGCCAATGAAGTAAACCCAATTGGTGGCATAAGCCTTGGCGGGAATCGCTATGAATCCGATGGAGCTAACCTGTGTGGCCAGGATGCTTAGCCCAGCCGCCCACCAAGGAATTTGACGTCCCCCCAGGAAAAACCGCTCCGTGCTCCTTTCACGTTTGGCGAAGTAGAGTCCGACCGCCACCAGGACCACGATGTAGGCCACCAAACCGACGTAATCCAAAACGGCAAAGTAGTGTTCGGCAATGACCAGTTCCCAGGCGTATGTCTTGGTCGTTGTTGCCTCTGGGCCGCATTGGCCAACCGGAATGACGTAGGGCAAGCCCCACTGGACCGCAGTCGTGCCTGCCAGTCCCTGTGGCATCTCACTGACCTTTGCCCACGTATCGGTGATGGTGTGATAGGCCAGCACATCCCGCGCGGGAATGCCGGTTTCTTTCGTGGTTGGCTGCCGCCCCGCAGAACGATCATCCCACCCGCCCAGTACCAGCACGTGAGACTGCCCCACCGCCATCACGGGCGCCGCAAACGCTCCGCGTGGAAGCGAGGTCACCGACTGCCAACGTTGACGAGGGTTGGTTTTACGAGGATCGTAGCGAAAGGTATCTCGTAGGCTGGCCTTGTTGGACCCACCACCTTTGCCACCGAACATGTACAAGCATTCATAGCCGCCGCTGCTTTGCGCAGCCAGTGACGCGCCATACCGGCCGGCACCGGGCCACGGCTGCAGGACCTGCCAACTCGAGGTGTCGCCACTTCCCGGATCGGTAGCCAGTTCCAGAGACCAAAACACGTGCAGTGGCTGATGGTTGTTCATCCCACCGGCAACGTAAACAGTCGTACCTATGACAGCAGCCGCGAGATGGTGACAGGCATCCGGCAGCGGCGGCGACTGGTCAATTTCGATCGTCTGTTGATCTTGGTCCCAACGAAGCCGCATCACCGTACGGTAGCTCTGCTGATGATCGCGCCCTCCCAGGCAAATCACGCCTTGGTCGGTCGTCACCGCCGTACCGTACGCAATCGGCCGAGGCAATTTGCCGGCATTGCGCCACTCGGGGGCTTCTTTGCCGGTGCGCAACAGTACAAACACCGAACTGGAGTAGGCCTCATGACTTTGCTGAGACTGCGATTCTGCAGGAAAGTTGGCCCCACCGGCAACGATCAGTGCGCCATTGCTGACACCAACAAACGGACCGGCAACTCCGGGCGAATCGGGGTACGAAGGTAGTTCGGACCAATTGAGCCAAGGGACTTCGGCTCCCGCGAAGCAAACCGCCGGCAGAAAGAAAACTAAACCGGCGATCCATGCCGGGAAACAGTACTGGAGGATGGCGCGCATGTTTCACCTAGCCGTAGACTGTCAATTTCGCGGTGAGGATATCTTCCTCCGCATGCTTGCTGATCATGATGGTGAAATCGCCAGGCTCGACGATCCACTTTCCTTCTGGTCCATAAAAGCAGAGCTCATCCCAGCCAAGTTCCATGGTTACGACCTTCGTTTCGCCCGGTTCCAGATGTATCCGCTGGAATCCCCTCAGCAATTTGAACGGTCTTGCTACGGAGCTCAACTCGTCCCGAATATAGAGCTGCACGACTTCGTCACCAGCCTGGTTACCGGTGTTCGTAACTTCTGTCGAAACGCGTGCCTTTTCCTTGGCGGAAATCTTTTCCGGCTCTACCGTTAGGTTACGGTACTCAAAGCTCGTATAGCTCAGGCCGTAGCCGAACGGATATCGCGGACCTGCTTCCATTTCCACGTAGTCATCGCGCTTTTCACGGATCCATCGGTAGTAATGGACCGGCAGTTGTCCTACATGTTTGGGAATCGATACGGTCAGCCTGCCTCCTGGATTGAGGTCTCCGAACAGCAGTTCGCCAACTGCCTGTCCACCAAACTCTCCCGGATAACCTGCATCCACGACGGCGTCGGCATGGTCCGCAATCCAGTTGATCGTCATCGTCCTCCCGTGTATCAACACCACCACCAACGGTTTTCCGGTCTCCTTCAATTCTTTCAACAGGTCCTGCTGGACCCCCATCAGATCCAAGGTAGCTCGATCCCCACTTTCCCCACAGTCCGATTCGGCCGAAAATTTTCCGGTTTGCCGCCCGTCGACCGTCACATATTCGGCCTTACTGGATCCGCCCACGACGGCGATCACAACGTCGGACTGTTTTGCTACTTCTACGGCTTCGGCAAATCCATTTCTGGAAAGATCCCTGATGCCACAACCGCGCGCGTAGTGAACCACCGTGTTTTCCGAAACCACCTGCTGGATCCCTTGCAGTACCGTGGTAACAATTTCCGGCGGATGTGGGGGACAAAGATCGCCGAGTTGGGCATGCTCGTCGTCGGCGTTTGGACCAATTACGGCGATCGCTGCCAGGTCCTTGCGCAACGGCAGGAGCCTCCTTTCATTTTCCAGGAGGACCATGCTCTGGCGGGCCGAATCCAAGGCCCAGGCGAGGTGGTCCGGGACTCGGGAAGCAGCCTCTGCTTGATTCGGATCGACATATGGATCATCAAACAGGCCAACGAGAAACTTCACGCGCAGAACTCGTCGAACAGCTCGGTCGATGTCCTCCATCGAGATAAGACCTTGTTCCAGCACTTCGGGCAGCAGCCCATAAGCCATGCGGCTGGTATCGCCAAATTCTCTTTCTTCGATCACGCCATCGGGAGAACTTTGATCAATGCCTGCCTTGAGCGACAACGCGGCCGCATCGATACGGTCTTTGGCAACACGGCAGGCAATTGAAAAGCGCACTGCCCACGAATCGGTCATTGTAAACCCTTTGAATCCCCACTCATTTCGAAGGAGATCGGTCAGGAGATAATGACTGGCCGCTGCAGGCACACGGTCGTATGTGGCAAACTCAACCATAATCCCCTCCGCCCCCGCCCGAACCGCGTCACCCCACGGCCTGAGCCCAACTTCCTGCATGTCGTTGATACCGCGGCTGGTGTCCGAAAAGTCGTGCCCACCGTCGAAGTCACCAGCTCCCGGATAAGCTCGGAGCATTGCCACCATCGTGTGGTTGCTATTCAACGAATCACCCTGAAGGCCCCTGACCATCTCCACCCCCATTTGGCCTACGAGGTACGGGTCTTCACCATAATTTTCTTCGCTGCGCCCAAGTCGTGGATCTCGTATAACATCCAGATCAGGAGCGAAGGCAACCGTCTCCCCGCGACTCCTCGACTCGGAGGCTATGGCACTGCTAACGCGATTGATCAGATCTCTGTTCCAAGTGCACCCCATGTTGCGCACTGCCGGGAAGATGGTGGCCTGTACCCCAACGTGACAGCGACTGTTGTCATTACTGATCAGGATTGGGATACCCAACCTGGTTTCTTCGAGGACAAACCGATGAATTTCGTTGACGTACTCAGCAGCCTGCCTGGGGGCCAGCGCCACCTCGGAAGTGACTCCCACAAATGGATCCGCTCTCAACAGCAACCCCAATTTTCCTACTGGCGGATCGGCAAGTAGTGTTTTTAGCGTGTCGGTCATTTCGACACGGCCATTCTCTTTTTTATAGAGCGGGCCGACAATACGCTGGCTAATGTCTGCCCTCAGCTGGGCTACCTTTTCGTCAAGCGTCATTCGGCTCAACAGGTCTTCCACCCGCTCTATCACAGAATGCCCGGGGTCGCGATAGATGGGTATGGCATTCGTCTCGTTGCTTTGGGCCATCATTCAATCCTTCCATTTGCGCCGTATGCCGATGACTTTTTGCGGAAACCCTGATAGTATCGGGAGTGCTTTCGTTTAGATCCTCTTGGGAAAATCCATCCATCCCTGCAATTTGCCCTTGGGGCAATGCGATCAAGGAATCTCACTGCTGAAGTCATATCACTTTAGCCACAACGGATTGTCAGGTTCTTCAAAACTAAAATCAAGTACGAACCGTTTATGGCTGCAAAACCTGCCAATATGCCCAGCGGCGCCGACAGTGACCAGACCGTATCGACTTCAATCACGGCGCTCACCGAGGCGCAACAGACCCGCAACGCGATCTATTACGGACTGCTCATCGCCGTCGGCTACCTTGCAGCCCCGATCGCATACGTTGATCTGATTCATGCCTCCATGTTTGACACCATGGGGGCATCGAAAACGGTCGCCAACCTACCCACCGCTACGGCTTCGGTGTTTGGCCTGGTCCCCTTGTTCGCGGCATGGTTGATCCCCTCCACAAGGTACATCAAGTTCACCATATCGATGGGATATTCGTTGACCGGCCTGTCGGTCCTTTTGGTGGCCGTGGCGTTGGCCATTGACACTTCAGATGAGATTCGGATTGTCGTAACGATTGTCCACGCGGCAATTCTCATGGCGTGTTACGGGACAGCCGGCATCTTTCTGTGGGAGGTGGTCATCCGTAGCATTCCTGAGAACAAACGCGGCAAGGTATTCAGCGTCGCATTTGGCGTTGGCCCTTTTTTGGCAGTGGCGAGTGCAGCCGGTGCACAACGTCTTCTGGGAGAAGATCTTGATAAGCAGGACCTCCTGCAACGTTTTGCCCTGGTCTTTTTCAGTGCCGCACTGGTTTTTTTTCTCAAGGCACTGCTGGTCTGGAGACTTTACGTCCCTCCTGTCGCAGAAGTCGAGGCACGAGAGCCATTCGCTGACTTCATGCTTGGCGGGATTCGGAATTTTCTGACCAGTCCAATTTTAGTTGGACTTGCCGTAGCATCTCTGTTGCTCATGACCGGCCTTACGGCCATGAACAACGAACTGTTGCAAGTCGACGAAGTGATCGGTGTGGAGTCTGCCGAAGTAGCGGGCTGGAGCACGGGATTGAGGTACGCTGGCAAGGGTGTCGCCGCCATTGCGCTCGGTCTGCTGCTCTCCCGTTTTGGCCCACGGGCACCCGCGTTGGGCACCTCGATCCTGTTGGTCTCGGCGGTTGTGTGGGCCATGGTCGTTCGCGGATACCCATACCTGATAACGTTTGCCTTGTTTGGCGCCGGTGAACTCGGCGGGCTTTATTACCCACACTTTGTGGCAGCCGCCTCCAATGTGGACCGGGTCAAACGTAATCTGGCCATCTACTCGATCCTGGGTACGTTAGGATATTTCGCGGCGGTGGCCCACGGATGGCTGGCCGATCATTTCGGTAGTATGTCCAGTAACCTGCTTGCTCTTGGTGCAGCCGTTGTGGCACTCTGCATAATCGCGAGCCTGCCACGCCGACCGACGCCGGTCAACTAGGGCGATTTGGGCGACCACGATCAATGACAAAACCAACCTCGATTTCCGAATTGGTGGATTTATTTGGATCCACGCAGGTCATCGTAGCCACCGACGACACAGTTCGGCACAGCTGCGATTGCTGGCCCGTCGGGTTCAATGGGCAAGCGCAGGGCAAACCGTCCAATCGTCCCGATGTCGTGGTCACGGTTCAGGCCGACATGATGGGTCAAGAATTGAAAACCGTGCTCACCACTTACTTGAAACCCGGAAAATAGCCATCCAATTTGCACTGGAACACGGCGGCTTGATTTCCCGTCACCACGGGGTTGGGCTGGCTCGTCTGCCCTAGATACGACAACATCATAGGAGGCTATTTTGCCTTTTTAGCAAAAGGCAAAGCCCCAATTGATCCAACCAACAACATGAATCCTGGCAAACTGGGGCTTTAGTCCCACCCAAGCAGAGGTCACTATGGACTCACGAACCGGCAAGAAAATCAGAATGGGATGTCTCTTCAACCAGACCAGTGGGCATGCCTTGATTGTCGCCTACTCGCACGGCATACTGGTGGGACCGAAGCCCGGAATGAGGACCCTCGCAGAAATGCAGCGCGTCTCGCAAAGTGTGGCCGGCGCTGATGGGCTATTAGTGACTCCTGGCATGCTGCCCCAGTTAGAAGATGCCTTCATCGGCCGAGACAAACCGTCGCTGCTCGTCCACATGGATTATCAAAGTTTTTCGCGTTCCATTTTGTCTTACGAAGCGGGTGCCACCGTGGAACTGGCCGCGGTAGAAGATGTCGTGGCCGCCGGGGCCGATGCAATCATGACCTATTTGTACATCGGCTACGACGACCCGGAACGGGAAAAGATGGAGATCCAACGCAACGCACGCCTGGCCAGATCTTGTGACCGCTGGGGGCTGCCGCTGATGATCGAACCGCTCAGTGCCCGTGACAACTCTCATCCTGAAGACAGAAACGATGTAGAGATCGTTTCTCTCTATTGCCGCATCGCCGCAGAGATTGGCGCGGATATGATAAAGTGCAACTATCCCGGTAGTACCGAGGCCCTGGCCGAGGTCGTCTCAAGTTGTCCGGCTCCTGTGTTAGTTGCGGGAGGGCCAAAGGATAAAGATCCGGAGGCTGCTTACCTGCGGGCCCGCAACGCGATCGACGCAGGTGCCAAGGGACTTGTGTTTGGGCGGAATATTTTCGCTGCAGATGACCCGGCTGCCGAGGTTGAACGCTTCCAGAAGATCATTCATCGAGAAGGTTCATGAAAGATCAATATTTCATCGGCATTGATATTGGCTCCAGCTCTGTCAAATCCGCTATCTTCGACACTCAGGGAAACGAACTTGGTGAAGCGAGGCGCAACAACCCTCTGTCGCAGCCGCGCGCCGGCGTGGCCGAATATAATGGTCCGCAGATTCTGAAATCGATCTTGTCTGCGATTCAAGATTTGCTGGTCCAATCCAACGTTCCGCCAAAAGATGTGGCAGCCCTTTGCCTCGATGGCATGATCAGTGGAACGATGGGAATCGACGCAGCCGGAGAGGCGACTACACCGTATACCACAACACTTGATACGCGGTTCACCCCACACCTCGATCACGTTTTGGAACAATTCCACGACCCGATCCGTGAACAGACCGGGTCAGGCCAGCCAACTTTCGCCCCAAAAATGTTGTGGCTCCGGGACGAATTTTCGGATCTCTACCGGAAGACGGCCAAGTTCGTCACGATTACCAGCTACGTGTCGGGTAAAATGGCGGGCTTGTCGGGCAATGAAGCGTTTGTCGATTACACCCATCTTTGGGCAACTGGCTTGAGTGATACCCGGCACTATCGCTGGTCAGACGATTTGTGCAAGGCCATGGACCTGCCCATCGAGAAATTACCCCGCATCGTCAAATCGTCGGAAATTATCGGTAAGCTCTCGGCAGACATGGCGACCAGCACCGGCCTTTTGTCGGGAACGCCGATCGTTGCTGGAGCAGGTGATCAATCGGTGGGGTACATTGCCGCAGGTCTAACCCAACCGGGGCGCATGGTGAATGTGGCCGGGACCTATTCGAACGTCGCCTTTTGTACCAATGAGTTTCGCCCTGATCTTGAGCACAGGATGGCCGAGATTTTCCCCTCACCTATTGCCGGTTTGTGGAATCCTGTCTCGTACGTGATTGGTTCGGGACTCACCCATCGATGGTTTGAAGAAACCTTTGCCGTCCCCGACGAAGTAGCCGCTGAAAAACCGGGCCCCCCCAAGTCCGCGTTCGATGACCTGGACAAGCGCGCAAGTCAACTCCCGCCCGGATCCGAAAAACTTGTCTTCATTCCCCACCTGGGAGGACGAGCCTGCCCGAATCAAACCAATTTTCGCGGCACCTGGCTGGGCATTACTTGGACCCATCGGCGCGAACACTTTTATCGGGCTTTGATGGAGTCGATTGCCTATGACCACTATCTCTCCTACCAGTCGTTACAGGCTTCCTACCCCGAGGCCCAGGTTGCAGAGATTATGGTCTATGGCGGTGGGGCCAGGAATGCCCTTTGGAATCAAATCAAAGCCGATGTCATGGGACTCCCATACGTCTCTCTGGATCGGCAGGACTTATCTACGCTTGGCGATGCCATACTGGCCGGTTACGCCGTAGGCGTTTATGATGATTTGGCGACAACCGCCAAACGGTTCATCCAGCAAACCGAGCGGTTTGAGCCGCGCCCCGACGTACATCGGTTTTATGGCCAATACACCGAGTATTACCGCCTGCTTCTGGAGCAGGTCGAACCCGCTTATGACAACCTGGCGGGTCTCGACAACTGGGATAATGGCGGTGCAAGGGAGGAGAGACCATGAAAATATTACCACCATTCACGTCAACCGTGGCATGCCTCGTCATTGCGGGAATAACCGTGACTATCACCACTCCCGTTTGCCACGGGCAGTGGAAACCGACAAAAATCTTGCAAATGGACGGTGACACCGTAGGGGCAGAATGGCCAGCCGAACAACAGGTCGTGACCGAGAGCTGGAACCGCGTGGCCGCTGTGCCGTACATCGTGTACATGCCGGAGAAGGACCGTGTGTTAATGCTTGTTAACTGCGATTACAAGCTTTCCCACCAACCCATGACGATCATCAGTGACGACCACGGTGCCACCTGGAGTGGTCCACGGCCTGTCTCCAAAGCCCCGAAAGTA
>Ga0310123_10003737_pt1 | contig 11669 bp, 10 predicted proteins | sample CB6_AW_1057_MG_FD_203505 | JGI IMG/M metagenome (GOLD analysis project Ga0310123, IMG submission 203505) | Marine microbial communities from Western Arctic Ocean, Canada - CB6_AW_1057 | ecosystem: Environmental > Aquatic > Marine > Oceanic | place: Canada: Western Arctic Ocean | collected... | reverse complement strand
CTCGGTTGCGATACAATTCAAACAGCCATGGATCGTCCTCATGCGTCCCAGATCACGCGCATCGACATGGCCGACGGGGCGGAATTTCACTTGCCACCACGGCCCTTGGGATTGTCGCGTCTGCTTGGGCTCCCATTTATTGGTTTTTCTTGCCTCTTCAGTGGATTCGCCGTTTACTGGATTATCAGTGTTTTCAATATCCTCTCCGGCCCGTGGAGCGATCAGGAGCACATCAGCTGGTTCATCATTCCGTTCGCGGCATGCGCGGTGCCGTTTGCCATCGCTGGCTTAGCGCCGGCCTTGATGGGCCTAGCAGTTTTATGCGGCCGTAATAGAATCGTCATTCGTAATAGTCGTCTGATCTGCACCGAATGCGTCGGTCCCTTGTCCTGGTCGCGCAAACGCTCCCTCCACAAGATTGCACAGTTCGAAGTGCTCTCCAAGATCATCACGATACATCGAGATAATTATGATCGTGATGATCTGTCGGACAAGATCACATCCTTTACCAATCTGACTGCGCTGCAGGCTGCCGGCGATTCGATGGAAAAACTCGCGGTCGCCTGGGGCTATCCCAAGAATATGCTGATCAACTTGGCCACGGAACTGGCTAATCACTGCGACACCCGCATTCCAGCTCCGTTACTGAAGGGCCACAGACAAAGAATCGCGATCGTTGAACCGTCTCTTGGGTACGACATGCCATCCGAAGAGTCCCGCTCGGGCATCGAGACGGCCCCAACCAACCAGCCGAAAGTCCGATCATCGGTGATCGCCACGATGGCGGCGTCACGTTGAATATTCCCCCGGCGGGAATCCGCGCCGGTTCCAAGGGGCTGTTCGTATTTGGCCTTGTGTGGTGCGGATTCATGTCCATCGTAACCACCATGGTCTTTGTACTCGATAGCAGGCCAAGGGCGGAATGTTCATTGTGTCCTGCATGTTTATAGCCGCATTCTGTGCCATAGGAGGAAGTATGCTCGTGGGCGCAATCAACATAGGTCGCCGCCGTGCCATCCTCGACATCGTAGCAGGGCCCAATGGCCCCACCCTGTTGATCACGCGGCAGAATATCTTTGGCCAGGCAGCAAGATCTGCATCGAAACCAGATCGCCGCCATCCGCGTGGGCAACTCAGGCATGGAAGTCAACAACGTGCCAGTAAAAAACCTACATATTTACCCACGTCAAGGCAAGGCAATTGGCCTGTTTTCTGGACATGATAATCAAGAACTACGCTGGCTTGAAGCAATGCTGCTCCAAGGCCTCGACGTGGGCAGCAGCCATTGAGTTGAAATTTCACTCCTCTCCCACTGCACGCCCCAAAGATCTGATTTGTGGCTTGCGCAAAGATCACAACATGGGTGATATCTAAAGCTGAACCATGGCCGACTCGATCCGCTCCAAGATCGCTGTGAACACCGCCTCATCAATTGCAGGAACTAGGTCGGTATCATCTACTGCATCTTCTGGTTCCAGCAGGACCCAACTCTTGCAGCCCCAATAGTGTGGCTTCAAGGTGATCGTCTTTGGTTCCACGAGACGAAATGCCCGAATGGCCAGTAGATAGAGCGGCCGGTCGGCCTTGTAATTGAACCGCATGTCAACCTGCGGACCGGCCCATCCATGCAGATCATCCAGTCGGTCGAATACCCGGCGCGACGGTAATGTCCAGATTGCCGCCACCTCGCCGACACCGCGCAATTCGAAGGACTCCGGTTCTCCAGCCGTCGCGTCGACCCTTGCGCGAAACTGTGGTTTCACGCCATCGACGTGCTGGTGTTCCCGCGCGGGGAACAGGACAAAACGATTGTGGGTCAAACGAAAACGCCCTGATCCCTGCTCTTCGTGTATGCCTCCTTTGCGCAACAAGATCGACTGCAGTCCCTCAAGCAGCAGGTCACACACGACTGCCCATTCCTTGATCGCGACATCCAACATGCCGCCACGATAACAGAGCGGGCCGATCGAATACAGATAGCCTGCATCCCACTCCAAGTCACATTACCGATCTGCCACCTTCCTACATACGATCCGCTACATCGATCCCCAGGAGTTCCAGGCCGAGTCGTAGCGTACGGCCTGCCAGTGCGCACAATGCCAGGCGTCCGTCCCGGGTCGCTTGCTCTGCCTTGAGTACCGGACAGTGCTCATAGAAACGGTGAAAATGGGAAGCCAATTCGTAGAGATAGGTACACAACCGGTGTGGCTCAAGGCTCTCACCCACGGCGGCCAGAACTTCAGGAAGTTGCAACAGGTGCAGCCCGAGCGAGCGTTCAGACGGCTCGAAAACCGGAATGGTGAATCCTGGTGCGGCGTCCGGATTTACCTCGCCTTTACGAAAAATCGCCTGGATTCGTACATACGCATTCTGGAGATATGGCGCGGTGTTTCCTTCCAATGAGAGCATCCGGTTCCAGTCGAAGACATAATCCTTGATCCGATCATTGGACAGGTCGGCATACTTTACTGCACCAATACCCACTACTTGCGCAACTCGCTTCTGTTCACTTGAATCAGTAATGGAACCCTTATCCTGAATGACGGACAAGGCACGCCTCTCGACCTCATCCAGTACATCAGTCAGCTTTACCGTTCCACCAACACGAGTTTTAAACGGGGTGCGGTCTGAGCCCAGAATCGTGCCAAAGTGGACGTGATCGAATCGCACCACGGACCCGACGAGCCCGGACTGACGCAAGACTGCAAATACCATCGCCAGATGCTGCGTCTGTCTCGCATCCACCACATAGATCACACGGTCCGCTCCCAGCTCATGGGAGCGGTACATCCCCGCCGCCAAGTCGGTCGTCGCATACAGGTAACCACCATCACCTTTTTGCACGATCATGGGAAACGGATGACCGTCACGATCAGCAAAGCCCTCCGGATAAACCACCTTGGCTCCCTGGCTCTGGGCCAACTGGCCGACCTGATCTAACCGATCGATCACCTCCATCAACATCCCGTTGTAAAAACTCTCCGCTCGAATATCTGAATCGAGTAGCAGCACCCCAAGCCGCTGGAAGATCGTATTCATGTGCACGACCGACTCATCGATCAGCATTCTCCAGTATGCCATGGAGGTCGGATCACCGCTCTGCATCGCCACAACCCGCTGACGGGCCCGGTCGGCGAATTCTGGTTCGGCATCAAATCGCCTCTTGGACTCCTGGTAGAGTTCGTTCAGATCACCGATGGACTGATCTGCTGACCGGATCCAACCCGTATCCACCAGATGCTCGACCAGCATCCCGAACTGTGTTCCCCAATCCCCTAGGTGATTCTGTCGAATCACTGCATGACCGAGAAAAGCCAGTACCCGCGCGATCGCATCGCCAATACACGTCGAGCGAATATGGCCGATATGCATCTCCTTGGCCATATTCGGGGCACAGTAGTCCACGACCACTGTCTGCACTGGATCAGCCGTCGGCACACCAAGGCGATCATCACCAAGCATCCCTGCCAACCCGTCAGAGATGGATGACGACACCAACCGCAGGTTTATAAACCCTGGCCCGGCAACGTCCACCGTGTCAATCCGCGGGCCCAGAGGAATAACGCCTGCGATCTGCTGCGCAATCTCGCGGGGGTTTCGGCCCACACGCTTAGCCAGGCCCATGGCAAGATTGGCCTGGTAGTCCCCAAATTTCGGATCTTTTGCCGGCACCAAAAGCAGGTCGGCCTCGGCGTATTCACTGCCGAGCGCTTCGATCACTGCCCCACGCAAGATATCTTCAAGTTCAGTCTGCAGATTTATCACGTCCGCATCGTCGGCCGACACTACACACCCGTCAAGTCGTTTCCGACTGCAGCTCTTTGCTGCGGTGCTGAAGCTGTGCCTTGAGGCGAGCAAGGATTGACGAATGCATCTGACTGACGCGAGATTCAGAAAGATCGAGGGTTACGCCAATTTCCTTCATCGTCATCTCCTCATAGTAATACAGGATGACAATCAGACGTTCGGCACGTGAGAGCCTCTTGGTAATCATGTCCTTCAGATCCCGCTTCTGAACCGTGGCGAATGGATTGACCTGTCGGACGTCCTGAAGCACATCGATCTCTCTGACATCCTTGTTCGAATCGGTCTCAAACCATTTGCGACTGAGCGAAACCACACCTACCGCCCCGGCGTCCTTCTTGATCTTAGAAAATTCTTCATTGTTCACACCCAGCTTTGTGCACAACTCCTCATCCGTAGGCGTTCTCCCCAATTTCATCTCCAGTGCCTTGCGTGCCCCATCGATCTGACTGCTCCGACTGCGTACCAAGCGAGGCACCCAGTCCATCGACCGCAGTTCATCAAGAATCGCGCCGCGGATGCGTGGGGCGCAGTACGTTTCAAACTTGACGCCTCGATCCAAGTCAAATGCATCAATCGCATCCATCAATCCGAAGATGCCCGCTGACATGAGGTCTTCGACATCCACCTCATCGGGAAGCTTTGCATGAATACGTTCGGCATTGTACTTGACGAGTGGAAGGTATCGTTCCATCAAACAATTGCGGCGCACCTCTCCTCCCTTCTGCTTGTATTCCGTCCAGACCCTCTGTACTTCGATCCTATCCGTTGCGGATGCCGATTTTGTCATCTGCCGTGCCTTCGCCATGGTCATCTCCTTGACCGTTCGTGCTGCAGCGTCAGCGGATCAATATGCCGTCAATGGCCAAGCAACCCCTGGTCAATATTGGTTGAGGCTCCGCGATCGAAACGTTTCGGTGGTGCTGAAATATCATCATCGATTATGGACTCGGCGTATCAGGAACTCCGCGTGATTCACGGGTCTGATCCGCAATGCTAGAACCAACTGCATGTGGATCCACGATGGGATGCTGGGACTTATAGCGGGTCACGTAATCACTCAACGTGCGATGGGCAAAGAAACCGATGATGTGGCCAATTCCCCAAGCGCCACACATGACAACCACCGCACGCCAAAGAACCGCCATGGGAGAATTCCCTGCAACTAGCCCGAAACCAATGGAGGCGGAAAATCCGGTGAGTGCAAAGCAAGCTGCAATGATGCGGGCAGGAATGGCAGAGTACTCCTTTACTCATCTCGAATCGGTGTCCATACCGTTCGGGAACGGAGATTCTAAAGCGGCCCCAATGGTCTGTGAAGGGCCAAAAGGCAAATACTTAAAAAAAATTTGCGCACACCTATCGCGCAAGCCACATAGCCATTCTCCGTAACAAACTTGTGCTAGGTGCATGAGCAACGTTACGTTCAATTCGATATGCGAGTTGAACAATGCTCGCGCTCGCAGCGCACGACGGGCTTTCAAGCACAAAGGGCCGGCGACGATGGATCGAATTCCGCACACAGCCGTCCAGATCAATCTGCCCGGCAAAAAGCAGTTGGGTGTTGAGAAACTTTGTACACACTGCGGCAATCCTGTCGTATACCTGCCTGGCTTCGTGACCATCATGAACCATATTCACAAGCAGCTGAATCAGTGGAGGGTGACAACCCTCACGATGTCCCACCTGCCGACAAATGGTCTTAATCACAGCGTACGCATCTGTCATTGCCGTAGGCTCAGGTGTTGTAACCACCAATATCTCGTCTGCCGCTAGTAAAAAACCCAAGACGTTAGGATTGATGCCTGCACCCGTGTCAATCAATATCACATCTGCAGATGATTCGAGCCGATGCATCTGGCACACCAAGTGATTACGATCTGCTTCGGCCAGCGCTGCGACCTGCCCCAGACCCGACGCACCCGGAATCAGAAAAAACCCACCCGGACCGGTGATCATGGCGTCTTCGATCGGCATCCGCCCTGTGATTACGTGCGCCAAGTTCTGTGATGGCGCCAAGTTGCATAAAATATCAGCATTGGCCGTGCCCAGATCTGCATCAAGTAGGACTACCCGCCGTTTCATTCGAGCCAATTGCACTGCTAGGTTCACCGCCACCGTAGTCTTTCCCACACCTCCCTTACCGCTGGTCACGGCAATGGTGCGCCCCCCTCGGTGGCGCACCGATGGCTGAGCCGCGTCCGCCGGACAAGAAGCCACCATCTGTCGCAAAGCTGCTGCCTGATCAACGATCATTCGACCTCCAACGCCCCTTGGAATGTACCGCCTAGAGGATCTGACGAGCCCGCCGTGGATTCACCCATGACCAGATCTGCCAGCCGCTCAGCCCGACCCAGCTCGATCTGATGGGGCACTTCCTGGCCCGTAGTCAGATAGCTGAGTCGCTTGTTGACATCTATTGTCACATTCAGCAGCACGCCGAATGTCACCGCCTCATCGAGCTTTGTGAAGATGATGCTATCGGTACGAATACGATTAAAACGTTCTACCGCCTCCAGAAGCACCGCTCGGGTACAAGTTGATGAAAGCACCAGATGCACATCATGCGGACGGGCGGATTTCAACAGGGACGACAGTTCCTCGAGGCGATGATCATCTCGCTGCGAGCGCCCGGCGGTGTCGATTAGCACGACGTCGTAGTCACTGAAAGCTTCCATCGACCTGGTTATTTCACTCGGGCTTGCCACGACCTGAAGAGGGACCCCGATGATCCCCGCATAGGTCCGCAACTGATCGACCGCAGCAATTCGATATGTATCGGCTGTAACCAGCGCAACCCGCTTGTTCTGCTTGAGCTTGAAGGTCGCCGCAAGCTTGGCGATCGTTGTAGTCTTTCCGACCCCGGTAGGGCCTACTAAAGCAATTGTCCGCGGTCGACCATCCGGAGACAGACCCGCTGGGGGAAGCTGATCGTCGGTAGGGATCTGATCTGCAATGACTTTTCGTACTGCATCGTGACAGGCACGGTCATCGCCCAGTTCACGCTGTTCGAGGCGCTGCTGCACCTGGGAGACGATCTTGTGGGCAAGCTCTTCCGTCACATCCTGTTCGATCAATTTCAGGTAGCGGTCGAACAAGCTCTCCGGAAAGCTTGATGCCCGATCGACTCGCTGATGAAGATCCTGCTGCTGGGCCAAACGGCTGATCATGCGCTTCACCGTGCGCATCTCTGCAGCAAGAAGATCATCATGCGGTTGCATAACCGGTAACTCAGACGCCGTCACCTGTGATGTTGTAGGCACTGGCACAGTCTTTTCGAATTCGGCACGAGCAGCCGCGTAAGTCTGCTTGATCAACTGCCCAGCGGTAGGGGCCGTGGGCTCGACACTCGGAGCAGACAACCGATCGCGGCGACTGTGACGTAGCCGTTGGCGTCCGATGTCCTTGCCCTTGGCGGCCGTAACCTCAACCACGCTGCGGGCACCGATCCCCAGCAGGCCGCCTCGTTTGTAGGTGCGCGTGTGCAGAATAACTCCGTCACTGCCGTACTCGGCATTAACGAGAGACAAGGCTTCAGACATGGATCCAGCAGTAAATGTTTTGATCTTCAAGGCGTCATCTCTTTCCGGGTCAAACCACGACGGGTATTTCCACCGTCGATCAACGGCGCATCACCGGGCCGCTTGATCTGCGTTGTAGCTCCCTGATAGCTCATGCTACCGCTCCTTCCGGAACCCGGGCCTGTGGCTCGATGTCGATCTGCACCAGACCGACCGACTCCACTTCGACCCCCTTGCTGACCTCGTTGTATCCCAGAACAGCGGCCCCGAGCAAATGAGGTTCGAGCAAACGCCGAACTTGGGCACGCACTTGAGGTGAAGCCAACACCACTGGATGGTGTCCAGACTGAACCAGTTGGTTGATCTGTTCCAGCAATACCGTGGTAATGCGATTGGCCACCACCGGCGGCATGGTCATGCTCGTGCCTTCGGCGGAACGGTCAATGTAACCAATGATTTGATCTTCGAGAGCCGGATCCAAGCTCACGCAATACAGCCTCGTCACCGTCGCTGCTCCATTCAGCCCATTAGCATCCGTGCGGGGTTCAGTGACGCAGTACTGGCTACAGATTGTACGACGCAATGCATTTCTTGCATACTCAGTTAACACTTCCAGATCTTTGGTGCGCAATGACCAGTCACCCAAAGTTTCAACAATGGTCTCAAGATCACGCACGGGCACACGTTCACGTAGCAAGTTCTGCAGCACCTTCTGCAAATCACCCGGCTTGACAAGTGGAGTCTCACTGCCACTGGTACCCCCAAGCACTTCGTCGCAAAGTTTGGGAGCCTGCTGCCGCAGTTGCGTGATCAAATTGTTGGTTTCCTCACGAGTCAGCAACTCATGGGCATGATTCTTCACGACCTCGGTCAGATGGGTCGCCAAAACACTCGTAGCGTCCACAACTGTGTAGCCTAGGGCATCGGCCCGTTGCTTTTGACCTGCTTCGATCCACACCGCCTCTAGACCAAAGGCCGGTTCGCGAGTGCGGGTTCCCGGCAGTGGTTCATTGGCCAATCCACCATCCATGGCCAGGAACTGGCCGGGAAAGATCTGCCCGGCTGCCACGATGTTGCCGCGAATTTTGCAGTGATAATCGTTGGGCTGCAGTTGCATGTTGTCCCGAATCCGCACAGGCGGCATGACCAGCCCCATATCAGAGGCAAGCTGACGCCGGATGGCGCTGATTCGATCGAGTAGATCCCCACCCTGAGCCTGATCCACCATTCGCACCAAGGCGTATCCGACCTCCAGTTCCAAAGTATCAACCCGCATTGCATCTTCAATTAAATCTGATTCGGGGCGGGAGGCCTTCTGTTGATCTTCGGCCTTGGCCAGCGATGCCTGGCGCTTATTGGCGCGATTCACCACCATTGCAATCCCACCTACAACCGTCGCCAGAAGTAGCATCGGCATCTTGGGTAGGCCTGCAAATGCCATGACTACAAGAAACACGGCTGTGATTCCCAATGCTGCTACCCTCGAGGTCAGTTGTGCCGTTAGTTCTGTGCTCAAGTCGGATCGACTGCTAGAACGAGTCACAATCAAACCCGCTGCCAGCGAGATCACTAAGGCGGGCAACTGAGAAACCAGGCCATCTCCAATCGTCAGCATCGTGAATACGCGCACCGAGTCGGCCAATCCCCATCCCTTGATAAACATCCCAATCGCAAAGCCGCCAAGAATATTGATCACGGTAATCACGATGCCTGCAATGGCGTCACCACGCACAAACTTGGCCGCACCATCCATGGCACCGTAGAAATCTGCTTCCTGGCCGATCTGTTCCCGACGCATGCGGGCCTGGGGCTCATCAATCAATCCAGCGTTTAGATCGGCGTCGATCGCCATCTGCTTGCCTGGCATCCCGTCCAACGTGAACCGTGCCGCCACTTCGCTAATTCGGGTTGCCCCCTTGGTGATCACGACGAACTGAACGATTACTAGAATGACAAACAGAATGACACCTACCACCGGAGACGATCCGGCGACGAAGTTGGCAAACGACTCGATGACACGTCCGGCCACGGCCTGAGCCTGATCCGGTGAAGGCGCATCGGCAGTAAGGATCATGCGAGTGGTGGCGAGATTGAGCACCAAACGAAACAGCGTAGTACCCAGCAATAACGATGGCAGCACGGAAAACTCTAGTGGGCTTTCTACAAAGAGCGTCGTTAACAGGATGACAATCGCTAGAGCGATATTGGCTGCGATCAGCAGATCTATCAATACCGGCGGTATGGGTACGACCACCACCACCAGCAAACTAATGAATGCGATCGGCACAAGCAGGGCCCGATACCGCTGCAGTTGCTGTGATAGAGCGTCAATCAACTTGATCTGGGGCTGTCGAGACATTTGTGAGTGGGTCGGGCTTGGAATTCAAAGTTCGCGGGCTGGGGTGTCCTAAACACCGGACGGGTATTCGGCGAAATCGTAAGTGATAAATGCCATTTATTAATGGCTGGCCATGACTTGCTGCTCCTCTATGCGACGGCTGCTGCCTGCCCATTGAGGCGATAGACATAGGCGAGAATCTCTGCAACTGCCGCGTAGTGCTCCGGTGGAATATCCTGACCGATCTCGACACCGCGATATAGAGCCTGTGCCAAGGGCTTGCGTTCGACGATCGGCAAATCGTTCAACACCGCGATCTGGCGGATCCTCATCGCCATGAAATCAGCGCCTTTGGCAATCACGCGTGGTGCTCGCATGGCCTGGCTGTCGTACTGCAGCGCCACCGCAAAATGGGTGGGATTGGTCACCACCACGTCTGCCTTGGGCACGGCTGATGCGATCCGCTGTAGCGCCAACTGCCGAGCCACGCGAACTCGACGCTGCTTAACCAAGGGGTCGCCCTCGAACTGCTTCATTTCCTGTTTCACATCGTGCTTGCTCATGCGCAGCTCGCGCTGACGCTGCCAACGCTGAAATGCAAAGTCGATCAGAGCCAGAACGATCAGGACTGCTGCTAGCTTCAGTGATAGTGAAAAAATCAGGCCGGTCGCAGCCACCATTGCGGGCCGTGTCTGCAACTCAGCCAAGTGAATCACCCGATCCAAATCCCCGAAGATCGCCAATGCCGCCACTACCGCAATGATCATGATCTTAAGAAGGCTCATTGCCAATCGGCCGCCCGAACGGGCGCTGAACAGATTCCGGAATCCTTTGAATGGTGAAAGCTTATCCAGGCGAGGAGCCAGGGGCTTGACCGTCACAAGAAACCCCACCTGACTGAGCGTTGCAACCAGCGCCACCGCAAAGATCCCCAGCAACAGCGGGATCAAAGACATCGCCGTCGCCCGGCTCCAGAACACCGCGATCGCCCCCAGGTCATCAGTTCGCGTCAGGTTGCCCGCGTACGTTGCATCGAGCAGTTGCTCGATTGATCGCTTCAAATTTCCAAAAACCTGTTCCCCGAAGATAAAAAGCAATATGATCCCAGCCAGCAACACACAAGCAGCCGTCAAGTCGGCACTTCGGGCGACATTGCCATCGCGCCGGGCCTCCTGTAAACGCCGGGGTGTAGGCGCCTCGGTTTTTTCAAAGTCATTCTCAGCCATCAAACATTACCCCGTATCCCATGGGGTCCATAGTCATCCTGCGCAATCTACGGCCCAAAAAAAATCATTACCTGTTCCATCATATGGTTCAGAACATCAACGTAGACACTGCCGATCGTTGCGAAGGCCGCAATCAGAACCACAGTTCCCACCAAAATTCGTACTGGCAGCCCGACGCTGAGAATGTTCATCTGGGGAACGGTTCGGGCAATAAAACCCAACGCTACCGTGACCAAAAACATCAGGCATAACAGCGGCGCTGCAATACGAATCGCCAGATCGAACATGATGCCCAGCAAGCCAACAACTAACGCCACCAGGTCCCCAAATCCAGCGAAGCCTCCCAGTGGAATGTGATCGAAACTACGAACCAGAGTCAGCAACATCACCCTATGACCACCGATGATCACGAAGACCGCCAGGGCAAACATAAAGAACAGGTACCCCAGCATTCCTGCCCCATCATCGATCTCTGGATTGAACACATCTGCAATCCGCATGCCCATCTGCTGATCGATCGCATAGCCACCCATCTGCATGCCGATCAGGGGCAGCGTTCCTGTGTAACCGATCACCAGGCCGATTAGCAGCTCCACCGCCACCTGGGGGCCGAGTGTCCAGAGAGAAAACCCTTCTGCGTTCAGGTTTGAAATATGTAGGGCCGTCATCGGTTCCGACGCAAGCAGCATTGGATAGACACACAGAGAAAGGCCCAAAGCTATAAAAATCTTGACCTGTCGTGGCACTGTACGGCTACCGAAAAGAGGCGCAAAAATAAAA
>Ga0310123_10003736_pt1 | contig 11671 bp, 10 predicted proteins | sample CB6_AW_1057_MG_FD_203505 | JGI IMG/M metagenome (GOLD analysis project Ga0310123, IMG submission 203505) | Marine microbial communities from Western Arctic Ocean, Canada - CB6_AW_1057 | ecosystem: Environmental > Aquatic > Marine > Oceanic | place: Canada: Western Arctic Ocean | collected... | reverse complement strand
TACGATGAGGCTTGAGTAGAGTGTGCCGCGCATGTTACGTCCGTAGGCGGATAGAAGTGGGGTAGTACCCATTTCGGATAGACCGGACAAAATTGATGATCATCTTTGGTTGAAATATGGCTAGTAAAGCTCGCCGTGTCCAGCTTGTCGAGCCTGTTTGCGATTCTTGTGGCTGGCCAATCTGCACTCCGCAATTTCCAGGCCGCCGACGCGGGATTTTCCGGCGACACACCGACGCGATTCACGTATAATCCGAACGAGGCACTGCCGACAAAACGTTTTGTCGGACGAGCGTACCAACTTAGGCCATGTTGCCTGGCTCTAAGGATCATCGGCACCGAGTGATGCAACTGCTCAAGCGATTCATGGAGTGGTATTTGGGCGTACCGCGGTCCGACTCTGGACAGGGGTCCGCCTGGCATCTGAATGCGACACCCCCTTGGCCGTCTGGGCTTCCTGACTGGGGAGTCCTGCTCCTCGGGCTGGCGCTGTGCGGATACGTTGTCAGCGTTTACCTGCGCGATGCGAAGTCGTTGTCAGGCCCGGTCTGTGCCGTGCTGATTGGTTTGCGGCTCTCGAGCATCGCGGTGCTGGTGCTGTTTCTGACCTCGTTGACGCTGTCGGTCGACAGGACCGGTTTGCCGGTGGTCGTTGTTCTCGTCGATGTTTCGGCCAGCATGGGCCTGGAAGACCGCTACCCCGATCAAATTCTCCAACGGCAGATCGAGCAACTCATTTCCGAGGGCCGCTTCAAAGCAGCGACGCGGCTGAACCTCGCCAAAGCGGTGCTCCTGCGTCGAAACGGTTCGTTTCTGAAGCGACTTCTCAGGAAACACAAGCTGCGGATTTACCGGTTTTCAGACACTGCGTCGGCCGTCGGCCGCGGCGAATACTTGAATGCCGGCGAGATCGACGAGCTGATTCCACTGCTGAGGGGACTGGAAGCTGTCGGCGACGAAACGCGTCCTGGGCCCAGTGTGCGAAAAGTGTTCGAGGACCTGCGCGGCACCCCACCTTCGGCCGTGATCCTGCTGACCGACGGCATCACCAGCACCACCGACGCCGACAAGCTAAGCGGCATTATCGATCTGGCCTCGAGCAACCTGGTGCCGATTTTCACGATTGGCATCGGCAGTGCCGAGCCGTCGCGCGACGTGCAACTGTACGACATCCTGGTCAATGAAGTCGCCTTCGTCGACGATCTGATCTTGATGTCGGCCAAATTGAAGACGTATGGAATTCCGGCGGGCAAGCCGATCAGTGTCGTGCTCAGAGGCGAGAATTCCAACGCGGTCTTGGTTCGCAAGCAGATTCCGGCCGGTGAAGAGGGCCAACCGGTCAAAGTGGAGTTTCGCTACACGCCCCGCGTGGCGGGCGAATTTGACTACACCCTAGAGGCTCAGCCGCTTGCCGACGAGAGCAACAGAAACAACAACTCGGAAACACGTCACGTCAGCGTCCGGGAAGCGCGAATCCGCGTGTTGCTGGTCGATTCGGTTCCCCGTTACGAGTTTCGGTACGTCAAGCATTTGCTGGAGCGCGAAAAAACCGTTGAGCTGCACACGGTCTTACAGGAAGCGGATGTCGAGTATTCGACCGAAGATGAAACAGCGCTCGACCACTTTCCAGTCAGGCGGGAAGAATTGTTCAAGTACGATGTGATCATTTGGGGTGACGTCAACCCCAGCTATTTGAGTTCCGGCGTGTTCGAGAACCTGGACGAGTTTGTCCGGGACGTCGGGGGAGGGCTGCTCGTCGTCGCCGGTCCGTTTCATAACCCGCTCTCTTACCGGGGAACACCACTGGAGATCTTGCTGCCCATCAATCTGGAGGGGGTCGCGGCTCCATCAGCAGAAATTCCGATTGTCGAAGGCTTTCGTCCGCGACTAACGATTGGCGGTCGAAAGGAGACGCCGATTTTCCGTTTCGCCGAAACCGAGCAAGAGAGCCTGAAGATCTGGAACCATCTGCCGAAACTTTACTGGTTGTGGGAGGCTCGGGAACTGGCCGAAGGTGCCCGAGTCTACGCGGAACATCCGACCCGCGACGGCGCGAAGGGCAAGTTGCCGGTGATCGTGAAACATCGCGTCGGCGCCGGGACGGTGCTGTTTCACGCGACCGACGAGTTATGGCGCTGGCGATTTCGGGTGGGCGACTTGTACTACGGCCGATACTGGGTTCAAGCTGTCCGCTTCCTGAGCCGCTCAAAACTCATCGGCCGCGACCGCACAGCTCAGCTCTCGGCCGACCGGCTGATCTACCGCCGGGGCGAGACAATCAGCCTGCGGATTAAGTTTCATGACGAACGGCTGGCGCCCATCGAAGATGATGGCGTCTCGGTGGTTGTGGAACGACGGGGTGACGTCCAGCGGACCGTGACACTCAATCGATTGCCCGAAGTCCCTTCGGTTTTTGAAGGACAGATCATCCGCCCGGCGGAAGGGAGCTATCACGCTTGGGTCGTCGCTCCGGCGTTCAACGAGGCACCCCCCTCGACCGACTTCCGCGTCGAGGCACCGCTGCGCGAACTGGAGCGGCGCCGGCTCGATCGGGCGGAACTGACCGAGACGGCCGAGCGCACAGAGGGCAAATCGTACACGCCGGGCGATGCCGATCGTCTGCCCGCCGACCTGCCACCCGGTCTGGCGGTGCCGCTGGAAACACTGGATCCGATCCCGCTTTGGAACCGATGGAAAATCGTGCTTCCCTGCCTGTTTCTCTTTACTCTTTTGCTGCTGGCAGAATGGCTTTTGCGGAAGCGGTTCAGGCTGATATGATGGAATCGGTGGCAGCCGTTCGGAATAAACATTTCGCCCGCCGTGAAAACAGGGGGAGCCGCTGCGAAAAGGTTTTGCTGCACCGGCCGCTTCACCACAGTCAAAATAGAACCACTCGAACCGTGGACGACGGCGATGATGACCAATCCGCTCGAAAGTCGGCTCACACGAATCCGCATACGGATTCGGCAGGTGCTGTGGCTCTACGGCGTCAGTTGGATTCTCGCCGTAGTCCTGGGAGCAACGCTCGTTGCCGGCTTCTTCGATTGGCTGCTGCATTTCAATGATTCCGGCGTGCGGCTGGTTCTGGGATTGTCCATTCTCATGGCCGGTGGCTGGGTCGGCTGGCGATATTTGGTCGTCCCGCTGACGCGTCCGCTTTCAGAGATCGATCTCGCGCTGAAAATCGAGCGGCGCTTTCCCGGTTTCAACGACAGTCTGGCCAGCACCGTCCAGTTTCTCAGAGACAAGATCGATCCGTTGGTCGGTTCGCCCAGCCTGCAGCAGCGTGTCATCGCCGAGACTCTCGAACACGTGAACCGTCTCGACGTGACCGACGTCGTTGAAACCCATCACGTTCGCGGTCCCGTGGCCGTTGCCATTGTTGTTTGTTTGGCGTCGGCGGGCATTGTCGCCGCAAATCGGGCTGAGGCGTCGCTTGCGTTGACCCGGCTCGTGTTCCCATTTGCCGATGTTGCCTGGCCCAAAACGACCGAACTGAGGCTCATGAACGCCGACTTTGAGCCGCTCCAATTCAACCCCGACCACCCGTTGCGAGTTGCCCGCGGACAGACACTGAAGCTATACGTCGAAAACGTCAAAGGAGATCTGCCGGACGATTTACGCATGGAGTACCGCTATTCCGATGACGAAATTGTCTTCGAGGAACTTCGGAAAATCACACGCCGGGACGGGCAGGATCGGCCGCGTGACGTCGGCGTTGCCACGCTGCTGGCCGGCAGAGGACCGGTCTGGTTCCGGGCGGTCGGCGGTGACGACTGGGACAATCCGCTCTTCAAGCTGCACGTGGTTCCGGCACCCGCACTTCAGTGGCTGCAAGTGACGCTATCACATCCGGACTATGCGGGGCGGGAACAGCGAAAGCTGGCCCCTGGTGTCGGGCATGTTCAAGATCTTATCGGCAGCGTTGTTGACGTCCAAGCGACCGTCAACAAGCCGTTGCGATCGTCCCTGTTGCGAATCAAGGACCGACAACCGCAATCGGTTGAAATCTCCGACGACGGTATGCGGCTGAAAACGACGTTCCGCATTGAACAGAGCGGCGTTTCCTCCTACTGGTTCGAGCTGGTGGACCGCGAAGGGTTCGAGAACCCAGAGGCCCCTCGCTACGAAATCCGAGGCACAGCAGATCTTCCGCCGGAGGTCCGCATCGAAGAACCCCGAACCGATCTGTTGGTAACGTCCAATGCGGAAATCCCCTTGCAATCGATCGTCCAAGATGACCTGGGGCTCAAAGATGTCCGGCTGCACTACAAGTTCAGAGACACTCAGGATAATCCTGGTGATTTTCATCTGTTGCACGACGCTCTTGCCCACCAGCAGCGGCCGCTGGAACTGACGGTTGAGTACAGATGGCTGCTGCAGGAGTTGCAACTGGATCCGGGAATGCGGATCGTCTTTCATGTTGAAGCAACTGACTTCTACGATCTTGGTTCAGAACACGTCGGGCGCAGCATGTCCCGAATGCTGACGATTGTTTCTGCCGACGAAAAGGCGGACGAGCTTGCAACCCGCCAGGCTGATTTTCTCGAAGAGTTGGATCGTGTCTACCAGGTGCAGTCACGGGCGCATCAACAGGTTGGTGAACTTCAGACGCAATTACGGAAGGTCGGCACTTTGCGGCCGGACGACGTCGATCTTCTGAAGCGCATCGAACTCGATCAGCGGCAGATCTCGTCACGTCTGCTGAATCCTGTCGACGGAATTGAGCGACGTGCCCTGCAGCTTCGCGCTGAACTGAAGGATAACAAGATCAACGACCCGGAAATGAAACGCCGACTCGATCAGATTGCCGACGAGCTTTCGATGCTCAGCGAAACGCCCCTCCCGGCCATCGAGCAGGAGCTCACCCGGGCACGCAAAGCGACACAGATATCGGGCGGTGCAGACGTCGATGATGGCTTTCCTGTGGACAAAAACTTTCGACGGTCGGCCGAACCGGAGAAAGACCGCGCTGCCGATGGCGATGTCTTCCCCACAAAACCCTCATTCGAGCATCCTAAGAGCGATGGGGACAATCGAGAACAGGAACCGCCGGCTTCCTCCGGACCGGATGAACAAGCCACGATGCTGGACCGGGCTGGCGAGCACCAACGTGTTGTACTCGAATCGCTCGACGAGATGCGGCGACAGCTCTCACAATGGCGAAATCGTCATGATCTGTTGAACGAGCTGTCCGATTTGAGAGCTGGTCAACAACAAGTGAACGAGCAAACTATGGAAACTTTCCAGCAGACGCTCGGCCGCTCGCTATTCAACCTGACTCGTCAGCAACAGGCCGACCTGAGAAAATTGGCCAACCGGCAACGCAATCAGGCCGAGCGGATCGGCCGGTTTCGCGAAAAACTAGAGGAGTTGAGGAAGGAGGCGGCGCAGACATCTCCTTCAGTCGCCGCGAGACTCGGAGATGCTCAAGACCACATTCGGCGACGCGCGACTGCCGAGCAAATGCGCCGCACCGCCGAGCAACTCGAAAACAACGACGTCGGTCAGGCTTCCAGCAGCCAACAGCAGATCGCCGACGACCTGCAGGAACTGAACGAGATCCTCAGCAATCGTGGGGTCGACGATGCGGAAACTCTCGTCAAGAAACTCCAGCAGGCCGAGAATGAACTTGCCGAGTTACGCAAACGGCAGACTGAACTGCTGAGAAAGGTGCAGCAAGCCGAACAGCTTGAAGATTCTCGGCAGCGCGAGCTGCAACTGCAACAGCTTAAGAAGGAGCAGAAGCGATTGAGCGACGATGTTGCGTCGATGGCCCGCCGTCTCCGCCGCCTACAGGCGCAGAGCGCCGGCGAATCCGCCGGCCGGGCGGCCGAAAGAATGCGGAACGCCGATGAGGACTTGGCTCGGCAGGCAAGCGAAGCAGCCATGGACGAGCAACACGAAGCGCTCGACGACCTCGAACAGGCCCAACGAGAACTGGCACAGCAGCGGCAGGAAACCGAAGAACGGCTCGCCCGTGAGCTATTGGAGCGAATAGCCGACCAATTGAAGGACATGATCGCGCTCGAACAAAACGTCATCGATGAGACCCGCCGGCTCGAAGTGGAACGTCAAAAACAGGGCAACTGGAGTCGCGGGCAACTGCAATCATTGCTGCGGCTGGCCGAGACCCAGCGCAATTTGAAAAGAGATACGGACCATTTAGTCGAAACGTTAAAGGCGGCCGAAATTTTCGCGCTCGCATTACGAGGAGCATCGCGCCAGATGCAACGGGCGGCCGAGCGGCTTGCCGAAAATAAAACCGACGCGGCCACCATCTCTGCTGAAGTAGCCGCCAAACAGCGCTTCCTCGAACTGATCCTGGCCCTCAAGCCGGAATCGGGGTCCAACGCACAACCGGACAGCGTCGGTGCAGGTACTGATCTCGGTGGTCCTCCCGTAGACGGAATTCCACAGCTTGCCCAGTTGAAGATGCTCAAGACGATCCAGGAAAATCTGCTGAAGCAGACCACGCAGCTCGACGAACGAAAACAGAAGAACGACAGACTGACCGATGAGGAACAACGAGCGCTGCAGCGGCTCGCCGACGAACAGGGCGAGCTGGCCGACTTGGCTCGAAACCTCACCCGCGCACTCACGAAAGCCATTGAGGGTGACCGCGATGACGGCCGGCCCCAAGAGGACCGTTAACATGTTGACGTGTTCGGCGAGGACCGTTTTCGCCCTGTTCGCTAGCGCCTTTTTCGGGCTGTCGGCCGTGATTTGTCCGGCGTCGGCCAATGATACCGGGTCTCAACCGGCTCAGAGAACAGTCGCTCAACAAAAGGAGTCTGCGAGCAAGGAGACAAAACCGCGTTCTGCCGGCAACGACGAATTGTTTCGACGACTGCTGGGTCAAAAGTCCAACGACGACAGCAGCAGCAATAATCCGTTGGAGCAAGCGATCGACGGCATGCGGGATGCAAGAAAGCGGATCGAGCAAAAGAAGACCGGCCGCGAAACCCGCGAGATCCAGCAGCGGGTCATCGATCACCTGGAAAAACTGATCGAACTCGCGAAACAACAGCAGTCACAATCGAGCCCCTCAGACAACCGGCAGAGACAGGCGCAAAATCAAAGTCAACAGCGGCAGCAGCCGGAGCGGGACCGCTTACAATCCCCTCAGGCGGACGACGGCACCGGGCGACCCGCCGAAGACCGGAAAGCAGACAAATCGTCCACACGAACGCGAATTGCGAAAAAGCCCGACACCGGTCCGGGACAGCAGGTGGACATGGTCAAAGCCGTTTGGGGACACCTGCCGCCCGCCTTGAGAGACAAGCTGCTTCGCAACTTCAATGAAAAATATCTCCAAAAATACGACGAGCTTGTCCATCGCTACTTCGAATCGCTTGCCGAAGAAGGTCGTGCAAACCGAAGCCGCATACCAAACCGGTAATCGATCCGGCGCAATCGTCAGCTTAAATTTCGCGGCGAATGTCGCTCAGACGTTGCCCGGCTGCTCACAACTCAGGCCGGCCATTCCAAGTCACATCGCTCACACCGAAACCCGACCAGTGTGGCCGTTCCCGGAATCGGCAGATGGCTTCGACCCCGTAAGCCGTCGTTCAATTCGATCGGCTCAATCACGGGATGCCGGCAGACGGGACACCTGCTGTTGGTGTGAACGATGCGGGCGCGAGTCACCACGTCAATCGGGCGATTGCGGCGGAACCGGCTGGTCAACCGAGCGAAAGAGACAACCGCCGGTTCGTCCTCGCCGGCACCACCTTCCAGCCTTTCAGGCGGAAACAGTTTCAATCGGCCCATCCATGAGCCCCTTTCTTTCCTGGCGGCGAACCGCCTAATTTTTCGGATTCCTTTCCGAAGAGTTCAACTCGGCTGGCGGGCAGTCAGAAACCCGTGGGCCGAATAATCGACGGATACCATAATTCGCCTGCCGCAATTTGACAAGGTATTTTCGAAGAAGAGGCATTTCTGTCGTGTGTCATCACCGGTTGTTCAGTCACGGCAAACAGACAGAATAGCGGTGATCAATTCATAACCACACCTACGGAGCTAGCTTGTAGAACTCATTCAGCAGCGTGTCAAGACGATCCAAGCGGAAAAAATGAATTCATGTACATTCATATCTTTATATTTGTCTTGGAAGTTGCCGATTTACTATTGAGTGGTTTTGTGGAATTGGTCTGTATTCCTTCACTTTGGAAAAGTGCGAGAGGTTTGGTCATGGATGATCGAATTCGGCGGGAGGCCTCTGAGAACGAAAGCATCCAGACTACCAATGCCGGCAAGTCGGGTTTTCGTGTGCGACGCCACGCGGCTTCCGTGGTCGAACTGCTGTTTTACAGGCGGAATTAACGGCGCCGGGCGCGTCAAGCGATAAATGGCCAGCGCCGTCGTAGGCGGCTGTGGAAAGCTCACACGTTCGGCCGGTAAGCCGCTTTGCCTGGAATGTCGGTGCGGATGCTCAACAGCAGGGTGCCGCAGGTGACGTATAAAGTCCGCAGATCTTCGCCGCCGAACGAGCAGTTGGTGATGGTATCTTCCAGCGTCTCGACATAGGCGATCAGCTTTCCCGCCGGCGAGATGACATGAATACCCGGCCGGGTGTCGAGTGTTTCACTCGTCCCGCGTCGTTTGTGCAGACCGGCGGCCACGTACAGGTTACCTGCAGCGTCGATGCACATCCCGTCGCCGCTGCGGCCGGGATAAAAGTTGATATGCACACGGCCGTTGGAGAGGCTACCGTCCGGATTCAGATCGAACGCCCGAATGTTGCGCAGATGGCCGGCAGCCGAATGGGCCTCGATCAAGTAGAGGATCTGGTCGTCCGGTGAGGTGACGATGCCGTTGGGCATGGCGGTCCCGTGCGGTGCAGCCAGTAACTGCGTCAGCTTTCCGTCTGGATCGATGCGATAGACGGCGTTGACGTTTCCCTGGCTCGGGTCGTCCACTCCAGGACGCGATGTGAAGTAGATGCGGCCTTTCGCATCGAGCGCCAAATCGTTCGGCGCGGCCAATTTGAAGCCGTTGTATTTGTCGGTCAAAACCGAGATTTGACCGCTGTTCCGGTCGGTGCGGGTGACGCGGCCAGCCTCTCCTTCACAGGCCAGCAGATCGCCCTTGGGCGTCAGCAGCAGCCCGTTGGCGGCGTTGCTGTTTGTGCGGAACACCGACAGATTTTTCTCTGCGGGACTCCATTTCAAAATCTTTGAGACCGCGGTATTGGTGAAGAAGACGTTTCCGGCGCGGTCGACGGCCGGCCCTTCGGTGAAGATCTTTTTGTCGACGACCTTCGCCAGGATCCGAACCTCACCCAGATACTTTCGAGAATCGAGACCGGCGTAGTCCTCGGCGACGCCAGCGGCCTGTGAGAATGCGCCGAATCCACCCGTGAATGCCAAGCCAGCAGCGGCTGCGGAGCTTTGCTTCAAGAAGCCACGACGTGACTGCAAGTGCTGTGTCGAAAGTAATTTTGTCATTGTTGTCTCCCGAATCAATCAATGTCGGTGAACTCGTCCAGAGTCGTGAGTCCAGATCCAGATGACTCCCCGCTCCTCCCGCAAGGAAAGTTCCGTAAAAATCATTACGATTCGCCGCTGGGTCCGCTGTTGGCCGGCAGAGCCAGCCCTACTCGGCTTAATTGTTTTGTCGCATTGTCAATCGCGGAAAACGCTATGGGGTCATGAGTCATCGGCATCTTTGAAGGCTTGAACCACTTGTTCCAATTCCGGCAGTTTGTTTTCGATGACGTCCTATACGATGTTGGCGTTCACTGAAAAGTATGCGTGGGCGAGCCAGTTCCTCATCCCCACAATTTTCGTCCACTCAAGCTGGGGCATTTGCCGGCGAATTTCGGGGGGAATACGTTTTGCCGCCTCGCCAATGATTTCCAGATTTCGTAGCACCGCATCGTAAGCCATTGTGTTGTTGACCAACGCGGCTTGGTCCAGTCCGGTCGTGTAGCTGCGAACACGTCGGCAGCATTCCAGAATGTCGTCGAGAAAGGATAACAATTCACGGGACATGCAGCGCTTCCTGTTCAATTCGAGGACGCAGCGCGGGGCGAAGGTCGGAATGGATGGCCAAGTCAACTGAAGTGCCGAATAACTCCTCCAGGAATAGCTTCAGTCCCATGTAGTTGTCGAAATTGGGGCGGTCGGTGAACTCGACGAGCACGTCGAAGTCGCTGTCCGGGCGAGATTCGTTTCGGGCCACCGAACCGAAAATCGCCAGATCGCGCACACCGAACCGTTGTCGGATCTCCAGCATCCGTTCAGCGAGCAATTGAAGCGTATCCTCGGAGGTCATCGTCTCTTCTTTCGTCGGATCGCTGGGTTGATGCAAGCAGTGTAGGGCCGACTGTACCGGCCGAACAATCATTGCGATGCGCCGCTGGGTCCGCTGTTGGCCGGCTGAGCTGGCCCTATTGACTGCAAGAAGGTTGCATCACCATCGGCACCCTTAGTCGAAGCGTTGACTGCGCGGCACGCCGCTGCCAATACTAACACACTCAATTCCATTATGTCGAATCGCTCTGGGCATTGAAAGGTGTGGTCGAGCGATGGAATCTCGAATCACCTCTTACGAATGCTGAGTGTGGAATTCGGAGTGCGGAATTCCACAATCCGAATTCTGTACTCCACACTTCCCGTTCTCCCGAAACAACCGGCAGGAAATTTCATGACGGACTATTCCAACTATCAAAAAAAAGTCATCGGCCGCTATTACGACAACCGTGAGCAGATCGACCGTCAGCGGCTCAGCGAACTGGCGACGGAACTGTTCCTGGCTGAAGGAAAAAAACTCGCCCGGTTTTGGCAGCGAGCCGAAGAGTTGATGCTGCGGCTGAAGGTCCCGGAGAGCCGGGTCCGGCACGTGGTCGGCAGCGACGACCCGGCCATTCTGGCCGAAGTCGTCCAGGATCTCGAAACGGGCAGAATTTAGAAACCGCGTACCGAAGAATCGCGAGCGCGGGTTCTACTGGCTGTCTTCGACCTCGGCCTTAATTCGTTTCGCCCCGCTGCTAGCCTTCCAGGCATGTTCCGGCCGGGCCAAGATGCTTTCGATGACCGCGCCCACCTGCCGGGCTTGTTCCGCCATGCCGTCTGCTGCGGATTTCTCGGCGATTTCGCGGGCCTGAGGAATCAACTGCATGTAGAAGCGTTCGGCGACTTCAAACATTCCATGCTAGTGCGCGTAATCCGGCGCCATCATAGCTGCACCGTGCCGAGCCCGCCGGACTTCGTGGTGCCATAAGTAGAACCAGGTCCACTCAATCTCCTCGTCAAATTGCATCGGAGTGATGAGTTTGTTCTTTTTCAAGGCTGCTATGATTTGCCGGCTTGGCGAACTTTTCGTTGTACAGCAGCACGAAATCGTCGTATTGTTTGTAAAACGCGTGGACGTAATTGGGCGTGTGACAGTGAAAACAAACTTGCTTCATGTTGTTCCATTTGTCCGCTACCGAAAACTCCGTCAGCCGGCGACGTTTGACAAGGTCGATCTCGGCAATGATTGCTCCGCCGGCGTCGGTATCCGATACCAGGCTAACCGGGGGACGATTTGACCAGGAGATGCGTTCGCCAGGATCGTGCGTCACCTTGCCCTCGTTCTTGGAGTGGCCCGACATGTGATAGGTTGCGCAGGTCGGTGCCTGCGAGTAGTCTTGGCCGAGCACCCATCTGTGGTTGTCGAGATTCATA
>Ga0310123_10003735_pt1 | contig 11672 bp, 6 predicted proteins | sample CB6_AW_1057_MG_FD_203505 | JGI IMG/M metagenome (GOLD analysis project Ga0310123, IMG submission 203505) | Marine microbial communities from Western Arctic Ocean, Canada - CB6_AW_1057 | ecosystem: Environmental > Aquatic > Marine > Oceanic | place: Canada: Western Arctic Ocean | collected... | reverse complement strand
CCCCGTCGTCCCAAGAACCCAGGGTTTCCACCCTGGGGTCTTGTGACGATGGGTCCAACTTGTGTAGCACAACGAGGGTTTCCACCCCGGGACTCTCGATCAGCCTTCGCAACCCCCATCAGGACTGCTCGGGGAATTCCCACGAATCCGGCTACTCCCAATGACAACGCAGTTCCTATACTCCCGCCGACCATGTCCGACGACTTCGATTCAGCTCCCGAATACCGTATCGACCCGGCTCATCCCCAGCCGGATGCCGATTCCGGTGCGGGCGGACATGATCCTGCCGAGCCGGGCTGGCTGGATGCGGACATCGAGGTGGCCTACATACAGGCTCTGCAGGCGAACGAGGCGGTCGAGGATGAGATCGGGCCGGGTATCGAGCTGGGCGACTGGCCGGTTGTGGATGAAGAGGATCGGCCCGAGGCGGTTCACGAGTTGGACGAGCCGGCAGCGCCCGAGCCTCCGCGGGTGACGGCACGGCAGGTGATCGAGGCGGCGCTGTTTGTCGGCGGCAAGCCGCTGACCGCCAAGAAACTCGCCTCGCTGGTTGGCCTGGACACCAGGACGCCGATGATCGAGGAGGAGATCGAGGGTCTCAACGGGTTGTACAGCAGCGAGGCTCGGCCCTATGAGATCCGGTTGGCCGAAGGCGGCTACCGGCTGCAGTTGCGTGAGGAATACGAGCCGGTGAGGAACCGGGTCTTCGGGCTGGGTCCCAAGGAGGTCAAGCTCTCGCAGGAGCAGCTCGAGGTGCTGGCGCTGGTGGCCTACCGGCAGCCGATCTCAAGGCAACAGATCCAGAAGCACGGCCGCAAGAACGCCGGGGGGATGCTCAGACAGTTGCTGCGTCGCCAGTTGATCGTGATCGTACGAGGCAACAATCCGCGTCGGGACATTACTTACCGCACGACGAAGCGGTTTCTCGAGGTCTTCAACATCCGCAACATCGAGGACCTGCCGACCCCCGAGCAGCTGGAGTTGCGTTAGGGGACTGGCTCTCTCCGCCCGTGGCGGTGGTGCCTGTCCCGTCTCATGCCCCGGGTCCCTGCAGCGAATCAGTCGGCGACCAATTCGAACTGCGTCTCGCCGATCAGGTCATTGCCTCGAACATCGACGATTCGGGCTCGGACCTTCAGTGGCTGGTTGAAGGGTCCCAGTCCGGATTGTGCGAAGCGGATGGTCAGCGTACCGGTACTCTGGCCGGGTGCGAGCTTGATCGGCGTGGCCGAGACGCCTCGGATGTGCACCGGCAGTACCAGCTCGACGGTACCGTTTCCCCCGGCCCCGGTTCCCCGCGAGACCGTAAACGGCAACTTCACGGTGCTGCCGGGCCTGGCGATGATCGACGTCGACCCGGTGTTGACTCCGACCACTCCCGAAGTCGCCAGCACGACCGTCTGGTCACTCTGTGTGTTTGAGGTAAACGAGACCTTGTGCCGGGTCCCGTCGGGGTCGACGACGGTACCGACGAGCAGCATTTGGGTGCGGCTGGTCCGTCCCACTTCGAGCCACGGCGGCAGCTGGATCTGGAAGTCGAACTGGTCGGTCCCATCGGGAACGGCCATCGGCTTGCAGGAGACTCCCTGGAGGTGTCGGCTCTGGGTGTCTGCGATGGTCGCCGTCAGTGGTCCCTTGAAGTCGTTTCGGACGATGGTATAGCGGCGATAGAAGGTCGTTCCCTGGGGCCCGAACTTGCTTTCGAAGACCCCGGTGAACTTGAACGGCGGCGGCACCGCCACGGCAACCTTCATCGATTCGCGGACCGAATCGTGGATCGTCGCGGCTGCCAGGATTGCTGTGGAGGAGATGTCGGCACCCGCGACCTTGGCCGTGCCGGTGATACGAACTGGTACGACGGCGACCCGGGCGTCGGGCGAGGCCTTCAGTTTCATCTCCACGACGTTCTTCCCCTTGGGGATCTTGTCTCCGCCGCTGAGAGTCACTCCCGCAGGCAGGTTTTCCACCCTCAAGGCGATTTCTTCGTTGAACCCTCCGCTGCGGGTGACGTTGATCTTGAACTTCGCTTCGGCGTTTCGCGGCACGTTGATGGCATCGCCGGGCAGCTTCAGTTGGAAGCCGGGCTTGATGGTCACCGGCGGAGCGATTTCCAGACGATAGGCGAACCGTTCTCCCCCTCGACCTGTCTCCTGTTCCGAGACGACCACGGTGAACTTGCCATCGGCGGGGGCTTTGAAGGTGAAGGTGGGGTCGGAGGTCCCCTTGGCGTCCTCGGCACCGGCGACCCGTTTGCCGGTGTCGTCGAGCACGGCGACCTGTGCGTCCAGCGACGAGCCCAGTCGTGCGGCCTTCAGATCCATCACCAGTGCCTGGCCCTTCGCGGCTTCAAAGACGAAGTGGTCGGTGTCGCCGACGGTTTCGATGCGGCCATTGAGAACGGCCGGAAGCGTGACGGGCTGGGCCGTAGCGGGAGTGTTGTTCGACTTGTTTTCGAGCACGTTGGGGTGATCGCTGACGGCCAGCGAGACGACGTTGGTCTGGCCGGTGCCGACTTTCAGGCTGCGGCCAATCGTCGTGTTGGCCCCGGCGGGAATTTCGACGGTGACCGCCGTCGAGGGCAGGTTCTGGCCCAGCAGCAGCAGTTGTGACGTGGCCCCTCGCTGGACGCCCAGCGGATAGGTCTGCTCGACCCAGGGCCCGTCGGTGATCGTCAGGCGGTAGACGTAGGTCTGCAGTCCGAGGAACTTGAGGTCGTGGATGCGGACCTGGTATGTGCCGTTGGCGGTTGCCGTGAATCTCAGGAACGAGTCGTTCCCGAAGTGGTCGGTGTTCTCGGCGACTCTGAGCCCGTCGGGGCCCAGGATCTCGATTCTCGAGTCCAGCGGCGACCCGATCCGAGCGGCGTTGACCTCGCAGACATAACTGCGGCCCTTCACGGCGGCGAAGGTCCAGATGTCGACATCTTCGCGGGGGAAGATCCGGCCGTTGATGGTGACGGGCAGTTTGACGGAGGTGGGGATCGGTCGCCCATCAATTTCCGCTTCGATCACCTCGGGCAGGTGCCCGATGACGAAACGCCGACCGGCGGTAACGCCTTCCGAGGTCCATGCCTGGTAGTAGCGATGTCCGAGTGCTGCGTCGGGTGCGACGGTGACGGTCCCGAGTTGATCTCTGGGGTAGGCTTCTCCGGCCTGCGAGGCGGGCATCGGGATCCGGGGCCCTTCGAACCAGATCTGTCGCTCGGCCAGGGTGATCTGCTTCGAGACGGTCACGCCGGTCCCGAGCATTTGCCAGGCACAGGCTTCGTAGAGGTTTTGGCCACCGACGATCACCTTCACCGTCGTCCCGCGTTGGGCTCCGGCGGGGAAGATGTAGCTGGTGCCCGGTGACGAGGCCGGTGCGGGCGTGGCCAGTGCCAATGCGAGGAAGGTGGCAAAAGCCAGGCGGGTGATCGCGTGCGGTCGCATGAAAGGACTCCGTGACGCTCTATTGAGAGGCACGGGGCCAACCCGCCCCCCGGCATCGGCAAACGGCTCAGGCAAACAGCTCTTCGATGACCTCACCGTCGCTGGGCACGATCGGGATCGGACGACCCTCGGGAGTCAGGAACTCCTTCTTGGGGTTGATCCCCAGGCTGTGGAAGATCGTGGCCGAGAGATCGGCGGGTCGGTAGGGCTTGGTCGCGGGCCGTTCGGCTCGTTCGTTTGAGGCTCCGACGATCGTCCCGCCGGTGATTCCGCCTCCGGCCATCGCGATCGCCGAGCTGGGACCCCAGTGGTCTCGGCCGACGAGGTTGTTGATGCGGGGCGTTCGCCCGAACTCACCGGTGACCAGCAGCATGGTGGTATCGAGCATGCCTCGATCGTAGAGGTCTTCGAGCAGCGTGGCCATGCCGCCATCGAGCAGGTGCAGCAGGTCGTTCTTGAGGACGTGGAAGTTGTTGTAGTGGGTGTCCCAGTTGGCGTGGTTGATCAGCACGCAGCGGACTCCCGCTTCGACCAGCCGGCGTGCCATCAGGCAGCTCTGGCCCAGGGTGTTTCGGCCGTACTTGTCTCGCAGCGTGTCCGGCTCGCTGTGGATATCAAACGCCGTCTTGGTCTCCTTGGACGTCATCAACTCGAAGGCCTGCTGCTTGAAGGCATTGACCGTGCGGGCCTGGGTGTTGAACTTCGCCTCGCCCCGCTTCTGGAAGCGGTCGACTGTGGCCAGCAAGTTGCGGCGAGAACCGAACCGCTTGGCGTCGATGGCCAGGGGAGGGGCCAGGTCGGGTACGGCGAAGTTGGGCAACGCCGGGTCGGATTCGACGACAAAGGGAGCGGCGGTCGACCCGAGATAACTCGAGCCACCACTGTTGTGCATCGTGGGGACGCAGACGTAGGGCGGCACCGGGCCGCGGGCACCGAGTTCGTGAGCGATCACCGAGCCGTGAGCGGGCTTCTGGTTGTTGGGCTTCAGGCCGGAATTGAAACCGGCCGAGGGGTGGTAGCCGGTCAGCATGTAGTGATCGGCGGTGCCGTGGCCGGAGTTGCGGTGCCCGAAGGAACGCACGACGGCGAACTTGTCCATCTGGCCTGCCAGCTTCGGCAGGTGCTCGCACATCTGGACGCCCGAGACGCTGGTGGAGATCGGGTTGAACGGGCCGCGGAACTCCTTGGGCGCGTTCGGTTTCAGGTCCCACGTGTCGATCGTGCTCAGGCCACCGGCCAGGAACAGCACGATCAGCGAGGTGTCGTTGCCCGGGACCGCCTCCTTGGCCTGACCCTCGAGGATCGAAGTCAGCGAGTACGTGGTGCCGAAGAGACTGGCTCCACCGATCGAGATCATGTCGCGTCGGGACAGACCGTCGCAGAATGTTTTGTTCCTACCGCTCATCATCACTCCTCTTGACTGCTGACAGCCCCGCCATTCTACCCGGCAGAGGGCTGGTGAGTCGAATGTAGCCGAATTCGTGGGAATCCGGAGGGGAATCGGGTGTTGCCAGTACCAGTACCAGTACCAGTGCCAGTGCTAATGCCAGTACTAGTGATTGAACAGGAATTCGAGCGAATTCAGCATGCTCCAGGCCAGGTCCTCGGCGGCCTGGGTCCGAGTCCGTTTTTCGGCCTGGGTCTGCTGGAAGTGGGCCAGTGCGGTTTTTCGTTCCGCGGGTGCGGGGAACCGGTTGAAGAACGCCAGGTAGAGTTCTTCGATCACATAATCATCATCGGTTGATTCGCGGACAAGTTTTGCGATTCGTCCGCCCGCGTGAGCAATTTTTTTCTGGATTCGCGGCGAGTTCATCACGTGCAGGATCTGGCCGACGGTCGCTTCACCGGCCCGTTCGCAGGCACAGGCACTGACGCGGTAGGGTCGTCCGAAGAGCTTGAGGAAGTAGTGAGGCACCTGGCTGTCCCAGAGTTGGACGGCACGGTAACCGGCCGGAGTCCCCTGGAATTTCTCGGGAACGCCGGTCGTGTCGGTGATCGCATCGAGCAGCACTTCGGCGTCGAGCCGTTTGAGCAGGAATCTCGAGTAGTTCTGCTCGTCTCTCTGGTTCGTCTCGTTCGATTCGGTCGTCCGCTGGTAGGCGTTGGAGGCGGTGATGGTGCGGATCAGGGCGTGGAGGTTGAATTTGCTGGCGACAAGGTGCTCGGCGAGCGCATCGAGCAGTTGGGGGTTGGAGGGTGGGTTGGTCAGCCGGACGTCGTCGACGGGTTCGACGAGCCCGCGTCCGAGGAAGTGGGCCCAGGTGCGGTTGGCGATGTTGCGGGCGAAGAACCGGTTCTTCGGTCCGGTCATCCAGGCGGCCAGCACCTGCCTCCGGTCACCCTCGGGGTGAGCCTCGGGCATGGGGGTTTCCAGTGCGTGGGCGAAGATGACCTGTCCGGTGCGAGGGTGCTTGGTCACGGGGTTGCCGCTGGCCCGGATCGACTCGCCTGTCGGGCCGGGCTTGAAACCGACCTGTGTGAAAAAGGCCTGCATGCCCCAGTAATCGGTCTGACCCCAGCGATCGTAGGGGTGGTGGTGGCACTGGGCACATTCGATCCGCATTCCGAGGAAGACCTGGGAGACGACCGCGGCCCGCTCGCCGGGGTTCCCGATCGACTTGTAGAAGATCGCCTGGGGATTCTCACGGACCGGGCCGGTGGCGGTCAGCAGTTGGCTGATGAACGAGTCGATCGGCGTGTTGTCTGCAAACCGTTCGTGGATCCAGCGGTAGTAGTTGTAGGCCGGTTCGTGGCCGAGTTTCAAGCGATCGACTCGCAGCAGGTCCGACCACTTCAAGGCCCAGAAGTCAGCGTACTCGGGTCGCTTCAGCAGCCCGTCGACGAGTTTCGCTCGCCGGTTGGCGGCCTTGTTCTCGAGGAACTTCCGAGTCTCCTCGGAGGTCGGCAGCCGGCCGATGATGTCCAGGCTCACCCGACGCAGAAACGTGGCGTCGTCGGTGCCCGAGGAGGGCAGGATGTGGAGTTTCTTGAGTTTCAGGTGAACGAAGGTATCGATGAAGTTGGCTTCGGGCAGTTTGGGGAAGCTGGCCAGCCGACGGTCGCTGGGGATCATGGCCTGGAAGACGCCGACGGCGCCCATGTAGTTGGCCATCACGGCGACTTCACCGGGCGCCTCACCAAAACTCACAAGTCCGAACTCGTCGACGTTGCCCAGGCCCTCGTTGTTCGACTGGTACTTGGCGTGCCCGGTCACATCGGTCTTGCGGCCATCGGAGAACGTGGCCACGACCCTGAGCTGGTGTCGGCTCTTCATGTCGACCTGTCGCTCGGCGGGCGTCAGTTCGATCGAGACCACTTTGGGGTCGTTCTTATCGCCGAACCGCAGTCCCTGGGCGATCCAGCCGTAAAGCGTACGGTAGTCACCCGAGCCCCGGCGGATGCGGACGCCTCCACCGTGGGGGACACCTCCCGAGGCCTTGGTCAGCAGCAGGCTGGAGGCTGGCAGCGTGGGCACCACGCGGCGACCGCGGCCCTCGCGGGTCAACGCCACGTAGTCGGCCATCGGGTCGAAGCCGAAGACCGAGAGCTTGAAGCCGTTCTGGCCTTCGGCCTTGCCGTGGCATCCCGACGCGTTGCACGCAAAGCGGCTCAGCAACGGCACGATGTCGCGTTCGAAGTTGTACTCCCGCAGTTGCCCGGACCCCCGGACTTCGACGCTGACCCGCTGGAGCTGGCCACCCACCTTGACCTCGACCGAGCCTCGCCCGTCTGACACGGCATGGACGACCCCGGTCGGAGTGACCTCGAGGATCTTCGGTGTCGTCGAACGATACGTGGCCTGGCGGGTGAGGTCGGTTCTTGTGCCGGAGGGAGACTGTGCTGAAACGAGCAGACGATGGACGGCATTGGGGCCATCGAGCAGGACTTGCGCCGGGCTGACCACAATCGCCGCATCCTCGGCGATGGCGAACCGATCGCCCAGAAGCAGCAGCACGACGGCCAGCGGGACGAGGATTCGGGACATGATGGGAATCGTGGTTTTTGGAGAGTGCATCTCGTATGCTGTTGCCCGATCGTAATCGCCGAGATGTCGGCGAACCCGGGCAAACGCATCAGCGAACTTCGATTCTATCCTCAGCCACAGAGTCACAACAAGCCACGATGAACGCCACTGAGCTGGCGGTGCGACTGGCTGAGATCAACCCTGTTGCGAATTACCCCAGATTACCCCCGAGTCCTCATCGCCATCGCCTCAGCCCGGTTCCACCGACGGGAACCTTCTGTTCGGCGTGATGTCGTTGCAGATGGGCCTGTTGGACAGCGAGGGATTCGCCGAGGCGTGCACACTTTGGAGCGGATCCAGCGACGAGGTTTCGCTGGCTGACTTGCTGGTCGAGCGCAAGATGCTGAGCCCGACGGACCGCGAAGACGTGGACCGGTTCGTGGACCGCAAGCTGGCTCAACACGGCGGGGATGTCGAGGCGTCGTTGGCTGCGACGCTTGTTCCGGGTGTCCAGGGCGCGCTGGCGAGCGTGGAGGACGAGGAGGTCCGCGACAGCCTGGGCGGCTTGCCGGGCCAGCCGGGCCAAGCGGGAGCATCGGCTGAGGATCACGGTCACCACATGGTGATGGCGACAGTGGGTTACGACCCGCAACGACGTGAGCGTTACACGCTGACGCGTCTATACGGCAAGGGAGGCGTGGGCCAGGTTTGGGTGGCACGTGACGAGGACCTGGGTCGCGAGGTGGCATTGAAGGAGCTGAAGGAGGAGGGCCTGGGTAGCCAGGGTGTGCAGGACCGATTCATCCGCGAGGCACAGATCACCGGCCAGTTGGAACACCCCGGGATCGTGCCGGTGTATGAGTTGTCGACCAAGCAAGAGACGGGCCAGCCCTACTACACGATGAAGCTGGTGCGTGGTCGGACGTTGCGCGAGGCGATCAAGTCGTACCACGATCAGCGTTCTGGTGGTGGAGGCGAATCGTCTCTGGACCTGACCCGACTGCTGAACCTGTTCGTGTCTGTGTGCCGTGCCGTGGATTACGCTCACTCGCGTGATGTGATCCACCGTGACCTGAAGAGCGAGAACGTGGTGTTGGGTGACTACGGTGAGGCGGTGGTCCTGGACTGGGGCCTGGCGAAGGTGCTCACCGAGACTGAATCGGGTGAGCAGGACCTGGCTTTATCTGATCAGCTGGTCCCCGGTGGGGAGGGTCTTGGTGAGCGGCCCCTGGAGGTGGACCGAGGGAGTGCCGCGGGCCAGACGATGTCGGGTCAGGTACTGGGCACACCGGGTTACATGTCACCTGAGCAGGCCGAGGGTCGTCACGACCTGGTGGGTCTTGCCAGCGACGTATACGGGCTGGGCTCGATTCTGTACGAGATTCTGAGCGGAGAGCCGCCGTTTACGGGGACCAAGACTCTGGAGTTGCTCAAGCGGGTTGTCCACGAGGAGGCGATTCCGTTGCGTCAGAGGGACTCACGAATCGCGCGTTCGCTGGAAGCGGTTGTGCTGAAGTCCTTGAGCAAGCGACCGGGCGACCGATATGCATCGGCGGGCGCGTTGGCGGCTGATGTCGAGTGTTACCTGGCCGACGAGCCGGTGAGCGTACTGTCGGATCCGTTGCTGTCGCGGCTGGATCGCTGGTCACGTCGTCACCGGGGTTTGGTGGTGACTGCGGGTGTGTCGCTGTTGCTGGTGACGGGTTTGAGTGTTGTGGCTGCGGTGTTGATCGAGGGCCAGCGGCAGCAGGTGGCCGAGAGTCGCAAGGTGGCGGTTGAGAATGCCGAGAGGGCACAGCGGCTGGAGGGCCTGGCCGAGGAGAACCTGGACGCGGCGTTGTCGACGATCGATCGATACATGGGCAACGAGACCCGGGGCCAGTTGTCGAGTCTCCCGGGTCTGCAGAATCTCCAGGGCGAACTCGACCAGACCGCCGAGGCCTTCTATCTCGACCTGGCCGACTTCGACCAAGGTGATGCGGCCAGGCGTCCTGGTCTCATCCAGTCACTGGGCATGGTTCGTGGGTCGTCGGCGTCTTCGGACAAGGAACGGGTGGAATCGGTACGGCGCGAGCTGGCGGTGCTGGACCAGGCGATCGAGGCGGAGCCCAAGACGGCTCACTACCGGCTGAGATCGGCGTGGTCGCGTCTGAGCCTGTCGAAGATGCTCAGCGCCGCGGGAGAGCCCCAGGAGGCCAGGAAGGAACTGGATCGCAGCCTGGGCGATCTGGAACAACTGTCCGAAGCTCATGGCGAGTTGGCTCGACACCGCATGGTGGTGTATTTCGCCGAGGTGTATCACGAGTACTTCAACCAGTTGAGAATCGCGGCCGATCCGGAAGCCGCAAGCACGTGGTCCAGCAAGTCGATCGAAATGTGCAAGCAGCACCTCGAGCGGTTTCCCAACAACGGCAACGCGATGTACTCCCTCGGTCGTTCCTACGCCGACCAGGCGACTCTTCATCTTTCGAGAGGAGACCAGTCGCAGGCGGCTGCGGTGATGGAAGACGTGGTGAAGCAGATGCGGGCCTGGACCAACTTGCCCACGCTGGGAATGGAGTTCCTGGAGGCGATCCGATTTGACGTGGCTGGTGAACTGGGAGTCCGGATCGATGTGGTTTCACCGGATAGCCAGGCGGCTGCAGCCGGACTGCGAGGTCGTCGGGCTCGGCCCTTTGGCGAGTCTCAGCCCGGCGACAAGATCGTGGCGATCGATGGCAAGGCGATCGGATCGCTGCCGGAATTCCTCTCCCTGATTGGCTCGGCCGAAAAGGGGAAACCGGTCCGGCTGACGATTCAGCGAGATGGCAAGGAGCAGGAGATCGAGGCCACGCCGGATTCGTCCGTCGGGCTTCTCCGTCGTCTCCGGACGGTGGTCCTGGCTTCGACTCTCTTTGATGCCGCCGTGGGCCACGAAGGGGCTCGACAGGGTTCTGCGGCCGTGCAGAAGTTGAACGAGGCGGCCCGGATTCTCAGGCCGATCGTGGAAGAGAACCCGGACGTACCGAAATACCGTCGGATCCTGGCGAATGTCTACCAGCACCTGGTGAAACACCAGTTGCGGAATCGGACGACGGCGCAGGAATCGGCCAGGTTGATGCAGGAGCATCGCCGGGTGATCTACAAGACCCGGCCGACGACTGCCGATGGCCTGTCGACCCTGGGAGGCGACTTGCACAACGATGCGGGTGCCTTGAGTGCGATTGGGCTGATCGATGAGGCTTACGAGTTGATATTGGAAGCCACGAGAGCACAGGCCGAGGCGATGGAACTGGACCCGCAGAGCGTCAAGGTGCGGCTGTTCATGGCAAATCACCATTCCTTGCGAGGGCGTTATGAGGCGTCACGCGGCGAACTGTCCGTTGGCCTGTCTTCGCTGGTCAAGGCCGAGACGATCTACCAGGGACTGGTGGACGAGCAGCCGAAGCAGGTCAGGTTCCGTGCGGCGCTGGCACGCACGCTGAGCCGCGAGTTCGAATTCAACATGGAACTGGGGCGATCGTCGGTGGCCCTGGCGGTGACAGACCGGATGGCCGATCAGGAGAAGCTTCTCCGGAAGCTCCAGCCGGGGTCGATCCGCTTGCAGAGGGTTGCTCACGACGCTCAGCTCGGTCGACTGCTCGCCATCGCCAATTCGATCGACTACAACACCGCGGTCGTGGCTGCAAAGGGCGAGTTGCTGGGCGGCCAGGTGGTAGCCGGTCCGCGGCGGCTTGAACTCGCCATGGTGCTGGCGCTGGCGAGTGGTTCGGCCGAGCAGGACTCTGCCCTGTCAACCGGTCAACCGGTCAGCGCAAGAAGGTCTCGGCCCGGTTGGCCACTGAGAGTGTCAAGTTGCTGGAGGGCATTCGCCGAGCGTTCAGCAATCCGCAAGTTCGAAAGCTGCTCGACTCGTGGCGACTGGCTCCGCTGCGGCGTCACGAGTCATTCCGGGCATTCCGGCTCAGCGTGGAACCCAACAAGGCCTGATCGCCTGCTGGGGGACACGCGGTGAGACGATGGCGCCAGGAGGCGCCTACTCCTGTGCCACCTGCTCTTCTGGAGGTGTCGGGGCCGCCTCCTCACTCGCCTGGTCATTCTCGCGCTGGATCGCGTCGAAGACTTCCTGGCGATGCACGGGGATCTCCTTGGGAGCGTCGATTCCCAATCGCACCTTGTCGCCACGAATATCAACGATCGTGATCTTGATATTATCCGCGATAATGATGCTCTCGTCGCGCTGTCTCGACAGAACAAGCATCGGTGAACTCCTTCTCCCTCGCGACCGTTCTGGGGCGACG
>Ga0310123_10003734_pt1 | contig 11672 bp, 8 predicted proteins | sample CB6_AW_1057_MG_FD_203505 | JGI IMG/M metagenome (GOLD analysis project Ga0310123, IMG submission 203505) | Marine microbial communities from Western Arctic Ocean, Canada - CB6_AW_1057 | ecosystem: Environmental > Aquatic > Marine > Oceanic | place: Canada: Western Arctic Ocean | collected... | reverse complement strand
CGCCCCGACCGGGATTTGAACCCGGGTCGCAGCCTCGACAGGGCTGCATGATAGGCCACTACACCATCAGGGCTGTGGAGCGGCACGACAACCGTCCCGTATTTCAATCGCTCGCGCGTCTAAGTTCTCCATTCGAGTCAGTGAGGGGGCATCATTCATCATCCTCCGACGTCGCCACTTCGACATGAGTGATGACCGACTCGTCATCGACGTCATCGACAACGGCGGTCAGTGGACACACCGCGAGTGGCGGATGCTGCGTTACCTCGATGTCGACACGCAGATTCTCTCCAACACCACGCCACTTGACGAACTCCGCGAACTCGACGGCCTGGTTCTCTCAGGAGGGGCAGCCCGCGTAGGTCTCACCGGAGAACTAGGCAACTGTGCAGCCTACCTCGGGCTGGACATTCCGATCCTCGGTATCTGTGCAGGGCACCAATTCATGGCCGGATTCTACGGTGGGCGGGCCCGTGAAGCACCCAAACCGGAATTCGGTGCAGCAACCATCGAATTGCTCGGGGGAGGGGGTCCTCTCTTCACCGAAACGCCAACATCCCAAACAGTCTGGGAGAGTCATAACGACGAGGTCATCGAAGCGCCCCCAGGATTCCGCGTCACAGCCAGCAGCGAATCCTGTGGAGTTCAAGCGATGGAGAACGAATCACAAGATCGCTTCGGCCTCCAATTCCATCCAGAAGTCAACGATTCGGAGTACGGCGCGAAGATTTTCGAGAACTTCGTGGAAATCTGCCGACGGGCTCGCTAGAGCCCTTTTTTCTCAGGGAGCAGGTTGAAGAAGGGCTGCTAGGTCGGCGGCTCAATGGTCAACCGACTGACTCTCTACAAGTGCCGCTCCTGCAATCGCACGGGTCGCAAGCCGTACGACAGTGAAGGCAACGTATCCTGCGACCACTGCGAGTCGCCGATGGATGCGCTGGAGACCCGCTACAAGTGTCTGCGCTGTGGACACATCGAGTGGATCGAGGTCGGCTCTGTGGGCAAATCCTGCCACAAGTGTGGATACCGCATCTTCGTCAAACCTCGCAAAGAAGGCTCGGCCAGCGGTTACAAGATACTGAAAGCTCGCTGAGGTACGCGGACTTCAAGACCCGCCACATTCACGCTTCGACGTGGCGAGTTGGCTCAGCATCCATGCACCGCGTACCTTCGACGAATTGGCAGTGCCGAAATCCGTCAGAGATGCATTGCTGAGTGCCAGCCTCGCGCCCGAACCACCCCATCTTCTCATCACCGGTCCGGCAGGGGTTGGCAAGACCACTGCGTGGCGGTTGGTCGCGCGCCAGATGCTCGGTCCCGGCTGGCAGGCGACGACTCACATTCTACAGGCGCGAGATCTGGTTCGCCAGTCTGGGGCGATGTCGAAATTCGAGGAATTCCTTCGGCCAGGCGGGGCCGGTTCTGCCGATACGCTGGCTGGAAGATTGAGTCTGGATGCTTACGACCGTCGCATCATCACTGCGGCTGAGGGCGACGTCGCGCCGGCCGGAACCGAAATCGAGATCACTCCCGGCCGAATACCAGTCAGCCGACTCATCGTCATCGAGGATGCAGACCATCTTGGTGGTATCAGACAGGCCTACTTGCGGCGGATGATGGAGACTGTGGGCTCCGCCTCAAGGTTCATCCTCGTCGCGCGGGCGCCATCTCGGCTGATCGACGCGCTGAGATCGCGAACTCGGATGATTCGAATCCCGGGCACCGAGAGAGATGTCGTGATCACCACCATGGAAGGAATATCGACAGCGGAATCAATCGAGGTCGACCAGGGGGTTCTGGGAGATGTCGCGTACATCGCTGAGGGTAATCTTCGCAAGGCCATATTCACCCTCGAGATGCTCGATGCGCGTGGCTACACGAGAGATCGCTCCGCAGTTCATCGATTGGTTCAGGCAACGACTCTGCAGGCGGGCAGGCACCTGCTCGAACTTGCTCTGCGCGGAAGAGTCGTCGAATGGCGCTGGGAGACTGTCAGAGGCCGCAAGACAAAGGTTCTGGCCGGCGCTCTGGCCGAGGTCGACCGACTGATGAACGACCACGGTCTGCAAGCGGATGATCTGGTCGCTCAACTCCACGATGTCCTCGTCGGCCGCCGTCTCTCACTGTCCGACGACCTACGTGAGGAATTGCTGACCTTCCTCGCAGATTGCGACACTCAGATCCGCACCTCGATCCACGCGAGGATTCCATTCGAGAATTTCCTTCACAAAGTCGCAGAATCAGGCCACCGTCATGGCCTCGCCTTCGGCTGAATCCACCGAATCCGAGCCGCACCCTAGTCGAGTAGTGATTTCTGGCGGGCGCGGCAGGATTCGAACCCGCGGTCCCCGGCTTAGGAGGCCGGTGCATTATCCAGGCTATGCTACGCGCCCGTCATTGGCGACCACACTCCCCCAAAGAAATGTGAGGGTCGCATAACACACCACTTTGAGCCCCAAGAGGGGGGAGACAATCAAGCCAAGAATGATGTCCGGCGATTGTGAATGGCGGTGCCAAATCTCTTCCGACTCCCTATGCGGAGCAGAGTGAACGGCATCTTCAGCAGGAACAGGCATTGAGCCGCAGAGTCAGATCTCGGGATACAGGACGCCGCTTCTGGACCAGACTCGCCACCACCTCACCTCTGCCTCAACTTCGTCTGCTCTTCTCGATAATCGCCCCCGTCACCGCCCTGCTCTTGTTCATCGACTGGCGGCACGCATCTTTCGAGGTCGCCATCGGAGTGCATGCCATGCTCACCCTGACGTTTCTTCCGGCTCTCGCGGCTGCCTCATTCGCTCGAATGTCGGCGCGAGACCGACTCCTGCTTCGGGGCGGAGGTCAACGCTCGATGAACGCCTATCCGGGAGTCGAGCGGATTCTCAATACGCTTGACGAGCGCCGAGTTCGTGAGCGCGTGCGAATATCGTCTGCGGCTCTTGGAACTGCGGCGTTGGCATCTCTGTGGAATCTTGATTCAGGGCCGACTCTCGCTTCGATTCTCCTTGGAGCGACGGTGTCGCTCGGGCTGGTCTGCGCGTTGAATTCGTTTCGTCTTGAATCATCGATGCCTATGCGCTCCAATTCGTTCCCCCTTCTCTCCCTGCATGCTCCAACCCTGCATGATAGTGCACTGGACAGAGTCATGACGGATCTACTGGTCGCCCATCTGGATCCAGAGACGGCAGGTGCTTGGGACGTCTGGATGAAATCTCTTGCAGGGGATGTTCGTTCGGATCAGTCCGCTGCTTCCGCCGTCGAACATCTGCTGCAGGCCCTGCATCTCAATCACCTCGGGCTGCTCGATGAGAACGGTTTGCTGAGTGAGACCAAACGAGTCTTCAAGATCTCGGCAATCGATGGTCTGATTTCGAATCATTCAATCTTCAACATCTCCGCTCTGCGCAGATTACTAGCTCATACTCGAGCCTGGCAGCCGGGACTCTTTCGACTCACTGACCGGCTGCAGGACTCGACGATACGAGGCGATCCTACTTTGACTGAGGAGGCTTGGCGCCTCGATCTCGATCTGCCGCCTCGATGTGGGCAGGGTCAAGGCGATCTTTTCGTGATGATACACAATCATTCGGCGCTCTCACAAATCATCGAAGTGGAGATCCTCGCGGCAGAGGGAGAGCCAGAGGTCCAGACTCTCAGGATATATGCAGAATCATCGATACAACCGCATCATCCTCTTGATGTCGAGTTGGATAGAAGCGGAACTGTCGAGAGCCTCGGCCAATTGCTCGACGATTCGGTCATCCTCTGGATAGGACTCGCTTGGCCCGATTCTGCATCCGGCCCTCACCCAGTCCAAGTGACCCTGCGCAGTGAGGAGGGGGTGACTCTGACCTCAACGGTGGTGAGGACTACTCTGGCATCAGGCATGCAGCCCGAGAGCATGGGTCACCGTATGTCGGATGCTGCTTCCGAAGTTCGGCGGATTGCCCTTTCCTTGGCGGATTGAACCTCGCCGAAACGCGGCAACGCTGACCTCAGAAGCCCCATGGTCGGGACAGAGTCCCGAGCGTCACGTTCATGTCAGCGTCGAAGTTCGGCAGGGCTGAGAAACATGGAATCTTGGGACCTCGCGATCATCGGTTCAGGGACAGCCGCACTGCGTGCAGCCATAGCGGCAGCCGATGCAGGCACGGTGCCTATCATTCTCGATGGTGCCGGAGTCGGCTCGGCCAGCGGCTCGCCTGCGCTCGCCGGATTAGCGGTTTCACTCGATGAAGTCAGTTCCACCGGCCACCGAGAGGACACCATCGCTGCTGGTGGAGAGTTCTGTGACAAGGTGGCCGCAGCCAGAACCTGTGGTGCCGCCGTGGACACACTTGCTCAGTTGGAGCGCTGGGGTCTCGTGCTCCGCCGTCGCGAAGGAGGCCTACCGCATGTTAGTCAGATTCCAGATCACAGCGTTCCGCGAATGACTGGCTGTGGTGATGCAACGGTCCGCAATATCACTCGGCTCCTTGAGGAGCAGACGATGAAGCGAGGCATCAGCCGACGCACGGATCTGGTGACGATGTCTCTGGTCATGGATAATGGACAGATTCGTGGCCTCAGCGCACTCGACATCAATTCTGGAAAAATCGTCGGCATACAGACCAAGGCCATCATACTCGCCACCGACGGCCACCAAGGCATCTGGTCGACGCCGTCCAATGGTGCTGGCGAGGGAGCATCTCTGGCCGCCGCGGCCGGTATCACGCTGCGTGGCATGGCTTATCTTCCCCGACACCCTCTGACCATCAGGGGCACAGACACACATCTCTCCTTGGATCTGCTCGGCTCTGGCGGGAGAGTCCGCAACAACACCGGTGACGACGTCGAACTTTCTGAAGTGGATGTTGACAATTGCATCCTTGACCTGCGCAACTTGAACTCCGATGCCGAGGTATGGTTCAGCCAGACCCGTAGGCGAATCAAGGATAGAACCGGTCTCGACATCAATCGAGATGTGGTTCCTATCACCGCGACCATCGCAGCCACAACAGGCGGTGCGCCAATCGACGAGCACGGCCGAGTGACCATCGAAGAAGGCAACAGATGGGCGACTGGGCTCTACGCTGCTGGGCGCTCGGCAAACAGCGGAGTGCACGGTGTCGGCTTACTTTCCGGCAATCTCCTTCTCGACGATTTAGTCGGTGGCCAAGCAGCCGGTACCCACGCAGGAGAATGGGTCCAGAACGCCTCGTTCGGCGGTTCTTCTCTAGTATCCGAGGCGCAGAATTCAGCCCAAGATCGAATCGAGGCATTGCAGAATGGTGTGGGTAACTCAGTAGGTCAAACCGCTGCGACCCTCATCTCCATCATGAGTAATAGTGTGAACGGCAGCCGCGAAGAATCTTCTCTGAAGGCAGCTAAGCAGGCGCTTACGAATCTTTCAGCAGCAGGCATCCGAGTGACCGATGGAACCTCTGTGATGAACATGGAATTAGCGACCGCATTGAAACTCGAGGGTATGCTTACTCTTGCAGATTCGATAATCGACGCATGAGGAATGGGGATGAGCGCCGAGCCGTCGATCTTCACCCTGATCATCCGCGGACAGATCCCCAGTCACAAGGTCTACGAGGATGACCATGTCTTCGCCCTTCTCGACATCAACCCCTTCTCCCCTGGCCACACCCTTGTCGTACCAAAAGAGGCGGCGGTCACGGTGGACGCGATGAGTGAGGAGTCCGCGGCGGCTCTCGGTAGAGCCTTGCCGCGGATTTGCCGAGCGATTCTTGCTGCGACAGGTGTCGATTCCTACAATATCGTTCAGAACAATGGTGAGTCTGCTGGCCAGACGGTCGATCACGTGCATTTCCACATCATTCCGAAGCACAGGGATGGACGAGGCCTCAGTTTCTCAATCAATTCCTCGAGCCTGAGCGAGGAAGATGGTGCAGAGATGGCTGAGCGGATTCGCTCGCATCTCTGAGAGGTCTTCTCGGAGTCGAGATGCAGCACGAGTCGCGAGCCGGTGTCTTCTCAACCTGTTTCCCACTCGAAGCATCGTGACGGACTCGCAGGACGCTCCTGAGGTACTTCCCGAATTGTCGGTCAGCGCGACTCGATTGAAGCAAGCGAAGTTGAAGAAGACACCATTCGATCACTCTGGTGGACATCCCGGTAAACACTGGGTTCAGAAGGCGCTCGATGTGATGTTCGAGGTCGGAAATCAAGCCATCTTCAGGCGTTGGGAAGCAGATCCACTTCCCCTCGTCAAAGGCGGTGTGATCTATGTCGCGACCCACATCAACGGCCTCGTCGACCCGATGGTCATCACTCGCGTGCAGAAGAAGAGAGTCATTTCGCTGGGTCGGCACGATCTGACGACTCGGCCGGTGATTGGCTGGTGGGCGAGGAAGTTCGGTACACAGCCAGTTTTACGGAGGGCCGAGATTGAAGCCGGAGTCGTCGATGCACAATTCGCTCGGTACATCAACGATCGAGGTATGCTCACAGTCGCCGCATGCCTAGCGGCAGGGCATTCTGGGGTGGTGATGCCGGAGGGGAAATCACATCAGGATTGCAGACTCCATGCACTGCGCACCGGCTCTTCGAGATCCGCGCTGGCAGCGGCAGCAATCGCTGATGAGAAGGGGCTGCCTGCTCCAGTCATCCAGACGGTGGGATTGCATTGGAGGACGCATTATTGGCTCAGAACCGACCATTATGTCGAATTCGGCGAGTCGATCGAGATTCCGTCGACACATTCAGCCGAAGATCGAACAAGACTCATCGCTGGCGAATGGGTCGAGCCCTCACACGACGACACCATCGCTTTGCGTAACCGCATCTTCGACGCACTCTCGCCATTGACCCCCTGTGCTCCAGATTGGCCGACCCTGAGAGCATGGAAACTTCTCGCGCACATGGGTGCGAACAAGGCGGACACGCCGCTGAAGACACTCAGAGACGAGGTTCACGCCTACCGAGAGGTGAGAGATGTTGTCGGCGACTCGTCACAAGACTCTCTGCTTGACGAGGCGAGGGAGGCTGCCGAAATCCTCCATTCTCGAGACCTCGATGCCACCGCGCTCGCACAGAACCGACGACTCTCGCCGAAATCGATGGGCGAGCGCGCTCGAGGCATTCTCGGCGCCCTGCTCATGATCAGCACCCTCCCCATCGTTCTTCCCTCATCTGGAACCCAATGGGGGTTGGCCAGATTCATGGCGGACGGCAGCGACGAAGGCCTCGATGCGAGAACCAGTTACTACATGCTGGCAGCAATGTTCTCGCCAGTCTTCTTCTGGCCGCCAATCGCCTTCGCATACATCGCTCTGACAGGCAATGGAATACTTGCATTAGACGATTTCACCGCCTTCGTTCTCGTCATCCTAGCGTTCTACATCGCAGCACGAATCTGTATACTTGGATACGACCTCTGGTCGGACAACGCAACAGCCTCGAGACGAGTCAAGTTGAGTCGCAGCGAAGACGGTGAGCGATTGACAGAACTGCTAGAGTCAATCGATTCTCACCTCGGCGCTCTCAAATAGGACGGTTCGACAGGAGTCCCCATGAATCCGAAGGAGGCCGCAGCCGCCATTCGAGATTGGCTCTCCAGCGAGAAGCTCGAAGCCCGCGAAGTCACCGACGCACAGGCAATCATTCACCTGCATGTGAAGTACCCCCCAACCAAACAGGGCCATGTGTTCAACATCGTCATCCCAAAGAACCGCAACCTCGTGCTGATTTACTCGATTACACGCGTCGACGAAGGCCAACAGAACGAGATGGCTCAGCACGCTCAAGACGATTCTGATGGCTGGGAGGGGTGGCTTCACTTGACCCGTGTTCAACTGACCCGAGCAGACCTTGACTGGGTCCTTCACGTCGGCAAGGCACGCGAAGATACACCTGGACCTCTCCAAGCCTTCAATCTCTCACGACCGATCTGGTTTGACGGCCTGTCACAAAACGAATTCATGCACACCATGCGCCGAGTCTGGCTGACCAAACTCGAACTGATTCACCAGATCAAATTCGCCTATGGGCAAGGAATCGGCAAGCCAGGTCCGGTAGATGACTGGATTGCCAAGAAGACGAGGGAGCGGGCCGGCGCTTCTCCGAGCAAAGTGACCGAATCACCCTCGATTCACACCGATGAGACGGGTGGATTCGGCACCGACTTCGATCCTGACGAATGGGCTTGACCGCGACTCATCCATCCACCCACGCCTTGCTCGCACGTGTGACGTGTGGGGGTTGAGGTTAAGTATCGAAATCAGACGAATTGTTGTGTTGCAGCATTGATGCTGGAGGCTATGATATGGAGACGAGGAAGGTAAGGAACAGCATAACGATGGTATTCATCATGTTGATGAGTACGTTTGCAGCGATAGAATTCTCAAATTCTGCCAGGGGCAGCGAGATTGTTCTGACCGACGCCATCCAAGTCGTTAACGGTGGAACACACAACGACAGAATGGTCTCGATGGCCGCCGATTCGATGGGTAATACGCATTTCGTCTGGTCGCGAAACACACACCATCTCTACTACAAGATGCTCAATGCGAGGGGTGACGTTCTCATCGATGAGACGCAGATTTCAGATCCTGGCACACAGCGTGCTTGGCACCCCGACGTCAAGGTCGACCACAACGATAACGTGCAGATCGTCTGGATTGACAAGGCCGGTCAATGGTCGGTCATGTACACTCTCCTCGATCCTTCACAGGATGATCTAGACGGCAGCACCGGACTCGATGCGGTGCTATCGATAATCAACGATTTCGCGGTCTCCAGCCATCAGCAGAATCGCGACTGGCCGGCGATTGACATCGACTCGGAGAACAACGCTCACATTGTCTGGGAGGATTCCTACGAACAATTGGATAAATTCTACCAGCAGCCTCAGATTTATTATTCGATGCTGGAGATTGATCTGCCCGGAAGGGAAGCGATAACAGCGATCGACGACACCTTGCTGACCCCTATCATAGGTCACAAGGGTCACCCCGATGTAGCAGTCGACGCCGACGATTTCGTGCAGATCGTCTGGGATGACACCCGAGGCGGCAAGGTCGAGATGGTAGCACCAATCGACACCTCGGGTTCGATGAATACCGAATGGGCTGACATGTGTGTCGTATTCTACGGTGGCAACTTCGCCAGCGGAGGTTATTTCGAAGGTCTCAAACCGATGCTGGAGGATGCGAACATGACTGTGTATGAGACACTCTATGCTCTGAGTGGAGGCTTCCCATCAGCCTCTCAGAGTGGTGCTTGCACGGCCGCCTACCAGACCGGTGGATCCGGCAGTCAGGGTCCACGGCCCTCTCATCTCGGCCAGAGTGCATCGGACACCTCTGGCGGAATTCGCAAACTGACTGAAGTCGTCTACAACGGCGGTGCGGTCAATCTACCGACAGATGGTGGCTACTACTCTGAGTTCTGGGGTCCCGGCGCGACTTGGGCCTGCCTCTCATGGCGCGATTCCGCAGGTCGGATGGGCAATGCAGCCAACCCCCCAACCATCCTCGACCACCGCTGGAATCCGAACGCCACCAAGATCGTCATCCCGATTTCTGATGAGGGGCCGTACGGCGGCAATCCTGCTCAGCAATCAGATGACACACAGAGCATCAACGAGGCCCACGACGCCTGCGTCATTGCAGATGTCGTCCCGGTCCCTCTGCTCGCTGCGGGCTTTGGCGCGGGTTCGACCGACGTCGGCTCTCACATGCAGGACCTTGCTCAGTGTCCGAACGGCTTCGTCTCGATAGGGACGAGAACCTGTCCCGGAACCACTGTGAGAACCACCGATGCAGGTGGACAGATGTACAGTTTCCCGACTGGAGCGAGCAGTGCGGCCGACCTGCAATTGATGGTTGAGGCTCTGGTTTATCTGGCGACTAACAATTCTCGCGAGATCTTCCTCACTGTTCTCGATCCTTACTCCTTGCTGGACAACCCGTGGCCCGGCTTCACCAAGGGCGATTCGGGTACACGCGTGATCAACAATCACTACTTCGAGGATCTGGGCCCATCCTCCGATGTTCAGGGCTACGGACACCTCGTCGTCGTCAATGACACCCGACTCACTCTGCAGGATGCTTACAGTCTCCACCCCTCGATCGCTATCGACACCTCTGGCAATACCCACATCGCTTGGATGGACGGCCGCGCATATGGATTCGACATGGATGTCAATTACGAGATCTATTACATCCGACTTCGACTTCGTGGCGCAGCAGCTTGGGATGGAGCGCCGGATGGCCTGCCATCGTACGGCATCAAGCAGATCACCGATTCGGTGATTTCCAATGTTGAAGGAATCGACGGTGTCGATGCCGACCGACCCTTCGGCGCGAATTCCCACATGCCTGAGATTCTGACCGATTCATTCGACAACGTCCACATCACTTGGCTGGACAACGGCAACGAAACCCAAGGTGAGACGGTGATGTACGTCCGCCTCAACAACACCAATGACAAGTATCCAGAAGGATTCCCTATCAATTCCCTAGCCTCTGGCATAATCGATGAATGGGAGATCAACGAAGTCTCCAGCTGGCAATCCGACAAGCTCGGCCCCAATTCACCAGCCGCCCCTGACCTCGGCCAACCAGCCGCTTTCGCCAACGACCTAGGCAGTGGGGTGCACATCGCTTGGTCCGACACGAACAAGTGCAATGACCAGAATAACGCTGGTGCTTACACGATATGCTACGTCCACGTTCTCACCGGTCTAGTCGAAGTTGCTCTGACCGAGACCGAGACGTTCTATCACACAATCGAGCCGGGCCAGCAGACCACCTACAACCTGACGATATCGAACCCGACGCCTGGACCGGCCGAACTCGTCGCCGACACTTTCACGGTCACCCTGAACGGTGTTCCGAACAACTGGAGCGCGACCCTTTTCTTCGCAACTAACCATACGCCGATATTCGACTCGACACCGGTCTTCCTGCGCGGTGGAGATGTCGTACCTGTGTACATGCGCGTCCGCGCGCCGACCATCTATCAGGCGGATGAGGACGAGTTAGCCGCGATCATAGTCTCCGCAGTCTCTCATAAGGATCCAGCGATCAGTGATGAGCGTCTGACTCTGACGCTGATGGACGTGGTGCATGGAATAAACCTCGATACCAGTCATTACCAAGTCGACATCGAACAGGGCCAATCAGCGATATTCTCAATCACGGTGACGAATACTGGGAATGTCTACGATACCTTCGCCTTCTATGATCCAGCCTCACTCGAAGGCCAGACAGAATGGGCGCTTCCCTTCGGCTGGGGTGTCTCCTTCCCTCTGTCGCTTTCTCTCGACCCCGGTCAATCTGTGACCCGCAATCTGCAGGTCAGCGTGCCGACATCGCAGGCACCTGGGACATTCGTGATCTATCTGAAGGGCTGGTCCACGGGCGAGCCAGTGCTTTCGGTCAGTAGAGGCACCTTTGACATCCTTGAATTATGGGTGAATGTATCGATCAGGAGTTCGGGGAACATCGTCTTCCAACTTGGCGATACGACACAACACGTCCTGCCCGGCGACTGTGCTGAGTTCAATATCGATGTCACCAAGCATTTCACCCCTGGCCACATCATCTTCACCACGCCGGGTGGGCCGGAAGAGCGCCCGCCGGAAATATCCGAGTCGACTTGGCGTTACGACCACTGGACAGTCGAACTCGACTTCTCCAATGCTCCGGGTGGAAATGCCT